>JGI12210J13797_10009690_pt1 | contig 16370 bp, 11 predicted proteins | sample ElkSlonscriptome_3_FD_13797 | JGI IMG/M metagenome (IMG submission 13797)
ACGCGCTGGCCGTCGATCCGGGAGCCCTCGGCTTCGAGTACGACGTGGACTACGCGCCCCTGGTGCTCGACGTGGAGTCCGCCGGCTGTGGGCTGCTCGAGCACCCCGAGTGCGGCGCGATCGAGCCCCTCGCCGTAGTGGTCGATGTCGAGGGTGAGGAGCCCGTCGTCGTGCCCGAGGGGGGAGAGTCGTTCGAGGTCCACGCGGGTAGCGTCGGCTTCCACGTGCTCGTGCAGCGGACCCGCGAGTTCGTCGACTGCCCGCGGTTCCCCGGCGAGTACCAGTTCGGCATCGTGGCGCTCCCCAGCGGCTGAGAGACGGTGAAACGTTCGCGCTCTTCGCCGATTCGAGGCGGTCGATCCGGCGTCCTCGGCCCCGATCTGCAATTCCATCCCTCCAAGAACGACGCGCCGAGCTGGCCGTGAGCACGATGACACCTACGACGCCCAAGCGAGAGGAGTAGCCGCCCACGAAGAACGAACGATACGAACCATCTCGACCTCCTCGTCGGTCCGCAGCCTCTGCGGGCCGACGATCAATTCTGCGGCCCGATCGATCGAGATCGGCTCTGGCCCTCGTGATCGCCGTGGCCTCGCGTCCGACCCGCCACGTTAGAGACGCCCGCTCCTCGGGAGAGGAGCGGGCGGAGGGTCGGTGCGATGCTGAGATTGGGGTGCTCGGTTACTTGCTCTTGTTCTTGCCCTTGCCCTTCTTGCCGTCCCGCTTGGCGTGGGCGGCCTTCATCTCCGCGAGGGTCACGCCGCCGTCGCCGTTGGCGTCGAGCTTGGCGAAGCGCTGCTCGGGGGTGGGGCGCGGGCGGTCTCGCTTGGCGTCGTCGCCCTTGCGCTTGCTCTTGTCGGAGGACTCGCCCCGCTCCGCGCGGCGCTGCTCGTGCTTGGCGTGGGCGGCCTTCATCTCCGCGAGGGTCACCGAGCCGTCGCCGTTGGCGTCGAGCTTGGCGAAGCGCTGCTCGGGCGACCGGTGGCGCTTGCCCCCGTGGGCGGCCTTCAGCTCGGCCTTGGTGAGCGAGCCGTCCTTGTTGGCGTCGATCGAGTCGAAGCGCTCGGCGAGGCGGGTGCCGGCGGCCTCGGCCTTGGAGATCGAGCCGTTGCCGTCCTCGTCCAGCTGCATGATCTTGCCGTGGTGCTTGGCCTTCTCTGCTCCGTCGTCCGCGTTGCCAGACGAGAACAGGAGGGCGAGGGGGAGGGCGAGGATCGTGAGGTCGTACATGGGAGGTCCTTTCGTGGGCGCCGTGGTCTGGGCGTCGCCCTCATCGTCACTCTGCGCCACCCCGAACCGATGCGCCGCCGGCCTTTCGATCCGCTTACGAAGCGATGACCGGGCGCCAACGCCCCCGCGAGGGCGGCGCGCCTTGCTCCACGGCGGCCGGCTGCCTATCGTCGCCCAATGCGGGGCACGATCGTCATCCTGGGCACCACCATCGCGCTGGCCCCGATCGGGTGCGGCGACGAGCCGAGCGCCGAGCCGGGCCCCGAGCCCTCGTCGGGCACGACCAGCGCCGGCCCGGCCTCCACCGGCGACGCCGCGGACTCCGGCAGCGGCGACGGCAGCGGCGACGGCAGCAGCAGCGACGGCAGCAGCACGGGCGCCCCGCCCGAGCCCTACGACGGCGAGCCGCTCGAGCTCGTCCGCGACGGCGCCTGGCACTGGTTCGACATCGAGGGCATGCGCTGCGCCGACGGCCGACCCAGCGGGGTGGGCGTGCGCGCGGTGGAGGGCTCGACGGGGCTGGCCGTGTACCTCAAGGGCGGCGGCGCGTGCTTCAACGCGGCCACCTGCGGGCTGTCGGCGCCCCTGATGCTCACCGGCTTCGAGGCCATCGAGGCCAACCCCTACGGGGTGCTCGACTTCGACGTGCCCGACAACCCGCTGGCGAGCTACGACGTGGTCTACGTGCCGTACTGCACCGGCGACGTCCATGCGGGCACGACGGCGGGCGGGCAGGTGGAGGGGGTGGACCAGCCCTGGGACTTCGTGGGGCACACCAACATCGTCACCGCGCTCGATCGCCTGGCGCCGACGTTCCCCGAGGCCTCGCGGCTGCTGGTGATGGGCACCAGCGCGGGGGGGATCGGGGCGCTGATCGACTTCCCCAGCATCGCGCGGGGCTGGCCCGCGGCCAAGACGTTCCTGCTCGACGACTCGGGGCTGATCTTCGGCGACGAGTACCTCGCCCCGTGCCTGCAGCGCACCATGCGAGACACCTGGGGCCTGAGCGAGGTGCTCGGCGACTGCCCCGCGTGCGAGACCCCGGACGGCGGAGGCATGGCGCAGTACTACGCCTACCTCGCCGAGCACTACCCGGACACGCACTTCGGGCTGGTGGCCTCCCACCGCGATCGCACCGTGCGGCTGTTCTTCGGCTACGGCAACGACGCGTGCGCGCCGGCGGCCGGCCTGCCCGACCTGGGCGAGCAGACGCTGATGGACGCCATCGATGCCCTCCGCGGCGAGGTGCTCGGCGACCGCTTCGCGACCTACGTGATCGACAGCGACGAGCACGTGTGGACGACCACCCCGGAGTTCTACTCGGTGCAGGCCGCCGGCATGCCGCTGCACGCGTGGTTCGACGCGTTCTTGGCGGGCGAGGCGACCCACGTCGGCCCCTGAGATCGTCGATCGCTTCGAGGCTCACCCGCCGAAGACGTCGGCGACGTAGGCGTGGGCCTGCTCCTGGTCCCGCAGCCAGGCCTCGGCGCGCGCGGGGTCGAGCCCGTGGCGCAGCTGGTGGATCCGCCCGACGGTCTCCCGCACGGCCGGCGCCATGTGGCGCCCGTCGCCGCAGACGTAGACGCGGGCTCCCGCGTCGAGCAGAGCGCCCACCCGCTCGCGCTCGGCCCACACGCGGTGCTGCACGAACGTGACGCCGTCCTGCTCGGCCCGAAGGAACGCCGGGTACACGCCGACCACGCCCTCGCGCGCCCACGCCTCGAGCTGCGCGCGATACAGCCAGTCGACGTCGGGGTGATCGCAGCCGAAGAACAGCAGCGCCGGCCCCAGCTCGACCCCCGCGCGCCGCTGCTCGGCCCGATCCTCGATGAACCCGCGGAAGGGTGCGATGCCCGTGCCCGCCGCGATCATCACGACGGGCACGGAGGGATCGGCGGGGAGGGTGAAGGGGGTGTGGGGCGGGCGGACCGCGGCGGGCACGGCCTCGCCCGGCTCCACGCGGGCCAGGAACGACGAGGCGGTGCCGCAGAAGCGCCCGTGGCCGCTCCACGCGGGTACGTCGAGCACGGCCACGGTGAGGGTGCAGCGCCGGGGATCGATCCGCGGTGAGGAGGAGATCGAGTAGCGCCGCGGCTTCATGGGCGGTAGCAGCTCCAAGAACACCTCGAAGGGCAGGGCGCAGGCCTCGAAGCGCTCGAGCAGATCGAGGATGCTGACGCGCTGCTGGAGCACCTCGGCCTCGTAGCGAGAGGTCGCGCTCTCGGGCGTGCCCTCGGGGTCTCCGGCCAGCTCCAGCAGGCGCGCCGCCTGGCGCGGGCAGGCGGTGAGCTCGGCCAGCCTCTTCAAGTCACGACGGGTGGCAGGCTGGGCGAGCTCGACGTCGCGGGCGAGCAGGTCGTCGACCGCGATCGGGCGATCCACCGGCAGGAGGGCGTCGTCGGGGGCGCAGCCGGTGGAGCACGACCTGCGCGCCGGGGGCCATGCCGAAGTGCCGCGCCGCCCGGGCCACCAGCTGGCGCGGGCGCCCTGGAAGCCGTGGTCGGCGAACTCGCGCAGCGCGGCGGCGAGGATGTCGGCATGGCCGGGGCTTTGCGAGTTCGATCGAGTCATGGGGAACAGCGCTCTGAGGGCGGGCGAGGAGAAGGGTCGGCTCGAACGGTCCCCCGGTCCAGGGGACCCACGGGGAACCATGGGAAACTCGACGCGAAGGATCCAGGCGGATCGCCCTGCGCCCGCCTTGCATGGAGTAGGGTCGGCTCGTGCGCTCGATCCAGCTCTCCGTCGTCGGCTCGTGCTTCCTGGTCGCTCCGCTCCTCGCGGTCGCCTCGCCCGCTCCCGAGGGCACGCCGGCGCCCGAGCCCAGCCCGATCCTCGGCGGCGACGTGGTGGAGCCCTGTGGCTTTCCCACCGCGGTCAGCATGGGAGGCTCGTGCACCGGCACGCTGGTCCACCCTCGGCTGGTGGTCTACGCGGCCCACTGCGGCGACCAGGTCCCGTGGATCCACTTCGGCGACGTCATCGAGGATCCGGGCGGCTTCCAGGTGGTGCCGGAGCTGTGCATGACCCACCCGATCGGTACCTACGGGTTCGGCACCGACGCGGCGTTCTGCCGGCTGGCCGAGCCGGTGGAGGGCATCCCCATCGCCCCGCCGCTGATGGGCTGCGAGGCCGACGCGGCGCTGGCCGTGGGCCAGCCGGTGACCGTGGTGGGCTACGGGCAGAGCGACGACGAGGAGGAGCCCTACGGGGTGAAGCGCTACCTCGACACCGAGATCACCGCGCTGTCGTGGGACGAGGTGTTCATCGGCGGCACCGACGAGGGCGTGTGCTACGGCGACTCGGGCGGGCCCACCTACGCCCACGCGGCCGACGGCTCGTGGCGCTCGTTCGGGATCACGTCGTGGGGGCAGCCCGGCTGCGGCTTCGGGGGCTACCTCAGCACCATCCCGCACAACATCGAGTGGATCGAGACCGCCTCCGAGATCGACATCACCCCCTGTCACGACGGGGCGGGCCAGTGGGATCCGAGCCCCGCGTGCACCGGCTTCGACGTGCAGCTGCACGCCACGGGCGGCAGCTGGGGGGTGGGCTGCGACTTCGGCGAGCTGAGCGGCTGGGTCGACACCTGCGGCGCGGCCTTCGATCCCGACCTGGTCGACGCGATCCCGCCCGAGCTGGTCATCACCGAGCCCGCCTCGTACTCGCGCTTCGACCCGCTGGAGGGGGCCGAGACGGTGTCCCTGCCGGTGAGCATCGAGGCGCTCGATCCGGGCGGCTGGGGGGTGGGGGAGATCGAGCTGGTGATCGAGCGCGACGGCGTGGAGCAGGCGCGCCTGCCCGATCCGGTCAAGCCCTTCGGCTTCGACCTGGTGTTCCCGCCGGGGCAGTGGACGCTGCGGGCCGAGGGCATCGATCGGGCCGGCAACGCGGGGCAGTCCGAGCCGGTGGTGTTCGGGGTGGGGGTCGATCCTCCCCCGCCTCCGCCCGAGCCCGAGCCCGAGCCCGCCGACGACACGGCCGGCTCGGGCGACGATGGCCTGCCGGCGGGCACCGGCACCACGGGCATCGACGACGACGAGACCGATTCCGACTTCGGGGGCATCCCCCTGGCCGACGACGGGGGCTGTAGCTGCACCACCAGCCGAGGTGGCGGCCCGGGCGGTGGCGGCCCGCTGCCGGCGTGGCTGATGGGGCTGGGGCTGTTGGGCCTGGCGCGGCGTCGCCGGGCGCGGCTGGGGGCCGGGCTGCTGGTGATCACGGCCTGCGGTGACGATCTGATCGAGCCCGAGCAGGCGTCCGCGTCCGCGTCATCGGGCTCGGCCACGGCTGGCCCCACCACCACGGGCGAGGCGGATTCCACCGGCGTGGGGTCGGGCTCGGGCACGGTCGACGAGAGCGGCTCGAGCTCGGGCGAGCCCTTCGTGGGCTGCGGCGACGGGCTGGTGGCCGAGGGTGAGCAGTGCGACGACGGCAACATGATCGACGGCGACGGCTGCTCGGCGGCCTGCGAGCGCTCGGGCGAGGTGCTCGGGGAGCTGCGGTGGCCCGACGGCCTCGACGCGGCCGGCAACGGCATCGCCCGGGCGCCCGGGGGGGGCTTCGTGGTGGTGGGCCTGCGCGACGTCGCCGACCGCGGCACGTCGGCCGCGGTGCTGGGCCTGGGCGATGATCTCAGCGTGACCTGGGCTCAGGAGGTGCAGGGAGGAAGCCCCGAGGATCGGGTGGTGGCCTACGCGGTCACGGTGACCGACGACGGCTCGATCTGGGCGGTGGGCCGCAGCCTGCGCGAGGACGAGATGGCGCTCGACGTGGAGGAGCCCTGGGTGGCGCGCTTCGATGCCGACGGGACGCTACAGTTCAGCGAGGTCTTCCCCGAGCCCGGCGTGTCGTATCGCGGCGTGGCGGCCCTGCCCGGCGGAGACGCGGTGGTGGTGGGCTGGGAGGAGCTCGAGGACGGTACCTACCGCGCCCTGGCGCGCCGGCACGGGGCGGCGGCGGGCGTGGAGGCGTGGACCGATCGGGCGGCCGATGCCGATCCCGAGTCGGTCGCGCTGTCGGTGGTGGTCACCCCCGAGCAGGAGGTGGTGGTGGGCGGCTGGATCCGGGGCTTCGCCCAGCACCGTGATCTCCGGCTGCAGCGCTACACCGCCGACGGGGCGGAGATCGACGTGACCCTGTTCGCCGAGCCGCTCACCTCCTACTTCGCGCGGGAGATGCGGGTGCTCGAGGGCGGCGACGTGGTGCTCTGCGGCAGCGTGGTGCGGGCCTCGGCCAACACCGCCATGCTCGGCCGCTTCACCCTGGGCCAGGCCGCTCCGGCGGTGTGGCTGCAGCGGATCGAGGCGGTGGGGCAGGGCGCCACCTCCTGCGAGGGGCTCGACGTGGACGCCGAGGGGCGGGTGGCCTTCACCGGCTACGCGTTCTCGGGCGAGTCGGCGTTCGACCCCCTGGTGGGCCGGCTGTCCGCCGACGGGGAGCTGCTGTGGTCGGGCCGGGTGGTCCCCACCGAGGGCTACCTCGGCGACTTCGGGAACGGCATGGTGCTCGACGACGCCGGGGACTTGGTGGTGACCGGGCAGGTCCAGACCGAGGGCGACGGCCGGGCGCTGTGGGTGAGCCGCGTGCGGGGCTGAGGGACCCGCTGAGCCCGCGGGGACGGCGTTCGGCGGCGTGGGGGAGATGTTCTGCGTGCTCGGGAGGGAGCGGCGCTGACATTCAGTGCCTCTCGCTCCTTCGCAGTCCGTTCCGTGCAGCAGCGCGGAACGGGTCGTCGGCGACAGGCGACCTGAGTCGATGGGGCACGACGACGTGCCGACGTCGCTCGGGCTCGTGGTCCGCAGCGACACCGGAAGGAGCAGTCAGCTCGGCACCGAGCGAAGCTCTGGGAACGGAGAGTCGGGAGAGCGGTAGCGAGGGGTCGACATCTGCCAGTGCCAACTGGCGATGAACTGGTCTCGGATGCCCTGGACATAGTTGGCGATCGATTCCGAGAGCGGTCGACCTTCGAACTCGGACTCGACGGCCAGAAAGTCTTCCGCGTAGCCGTTGACCATCTCTACGGCCTTGTGCACTGCCACCTGAAAGCCACAGCCTTCTTGATGCATCAGAACCGGGATCAAGTTGAAATTGGACTGGTGAGCGATGACTTCCTTCTCGTACGAGAAGATGTCATTCGACAAGGACGCGAATAGAGCGCAGTCCTTCTGAGCTCGCCTGATCTGCTGGTCTTCGAGTTCCTCGGGGGAGAGGTATGTGTCATAGGCGAATTCGATCATGTTCATGGTCGGGCGCATACCCGCGTCTGCATAGCGGATCTCGAGGTAGTCGTGTAGGCTCAGCGGTGTGGCGTCGGTAGATTCTTCGATCGAACCGGTGAGGTGGTTCTTCAGCGAACCTACGAAGCGCTGAAACCATTTAGGAGTCGCTGACTGTAGGAAACGCCGCCGAAGATCCCAGCAGGCCTCGTGGAGTCGGTTGCCGGGGGTAGGCTCGGACATCCCCGCGAAGACCGACGCAGACTCGAGGATCGCCTGTGCCTTGTCGCCCTGACTGTCAATGATGCTGGGATCGTGTCGATCGTATATATCGTCGATGAAGTATAAGAAATTGAACATCAGGGTCATAGTCGTCAGTCGGCCGAGATTGGTGCGCGGGAATAGATAGGGAGACATCGTGACGAACCCCCTGAAATTAGGGAGTCGAATGTCCCACTGGCGACAGATCTCTTCGCTGCGTTCTTCAGCGAGCTTCGCGAGCGGATTTACTTGAACGGGGCCGATTACCCTTATGTTGGATAGAGTCAGATAGTCGGAATCGGTCGTTCGATGTGCCATGGCTATGTCTAGGCTGGAGCCGCGACCTTGAAGAGGGTTCGAAGGGTCAGTAGATGAGTCGGAGGCTCGAGCAGGTGAGCGACGTTCATGAAGCGAATGTATGTGCCGATGTCGGAGAACGCGGCGTTGAGCAGTCGCTGCGAGAGGGTGGCGAGGATCTTGTCGGGGATCGTGGGCGTGCGCTGCTGCGCCTCATGGCTCCACAGTCGGTCCTCGACCAGCGCCATCTGCCAAGGGATGATGAATGTGCGATCCAGTGCAGACTGGAACCGATGGGCGAGACCATCGAGAGAGCCAGTGCGCGCCCAGTGAGACTCCAGCACGGTGCCCAGGGTCTGCGCTGCGATGAGCGCGAGCGTCATTCCCTGGCCATATCTCGGATTGAACGTGCACGCCGCGTCTCCGATGACCGACAGTCGATCGGGCCAATCCTTCATCTTGGTGAATAGCCGTCGTCTATTCCTTATCCGCCCGTAGTGGGCGATGGAGTCCGACTCTGCCTTCGTCTCCTTCAATCGTTCGGAGAAGGGGGCAGGGTATAGTCGGGCGATCCTGTCTCGGAGTTCCTCTGTAGATCGCGGAGTAGGAAGTCCACCATATCCGACGAGAGCCGAGAGCCACTTGCGCTCGCCGATTCGCATGACTCCGGCTCCTTCCGGCTGATCGGGGAACCGAGGTGAACTCGCCATGACGATCCAGTCCATGTCGTGCTCGGTCTCGGGCACGAAGATGCACGAACTGTAGGTCACTCCAGCATCCACGACCTCCTCTTCGACGGGGCCGTAGCCATGATTCTCGAGCCACTTGCTCAATTGCGAGCTGCGACCTCGCGCGTCGATGATCCAGTCGGCCTCGATCGTCTGGTTGGCGCCGCCCGCCTCGGATAGCACTATGGATCTGACAGCGCCTCTTCGTATGAGTAGATCATGTGCACGTGCGTCCTCGCGGAGGATGATGTTGTCCTTGGTGCGAACCGCTCGGACCAAGAGGCTCTCTACGATCGGGCGAGTACACGGACGAACCGGAATGCCCGAGTCCACCCTCGGCAGCCACCGACCTCCGAAGGAGAAGCGCACGTGCTGCGTCAGATCGCCGCGAGGAAGGTCGAGTTCATCGAGCCAGTCGGAGCACTCCGGGATGATGGAACTCAGGATCTCGAGGCCCCGTGCGAGCAACACATGCAGGTGGGCATCTTGAGGGGTGTTCTTGCGCTCGGCGGGGCTCCCCGCGGAGTACTTGCCTCGTTCTAGAACAGTGACTTCCTCGAAGTGTGGGCTCAGGACCAAGGCGGAAGACAGGCCGCTGATGCCTCCTCCTAGTATTAGGACTCTACTGCCCTTCATCGGATTGTTCGATCAGGGTTGGGCCTACCCTGTTACTCGAGACTGGTCGCACGATTTCGTACTTCGAGCAGCATCTCGAGTATGATGTTCTCTGGATATGGGGTGTCGAGGTAGCTGATGGCCTTCTTGGCGTCATCCCAGGTGAATGCCTTGATGTTCATTCCGAGCCAACCGAGCGCAGTAATCATGCCGCGGGAGACTCGATCGTCGAGTATGGCGGCGACCCGCGTCATGCTTCCGAACACCGTTGAAGCTTGCTTTCGCTGCAAGCTGTCCATCGACGTCCTACCACCTGACGACCCAATGGCAAATTCCAGCTGACGATCCGTGACGCTCTCGATGAACTCACTCCACCGTTTCGCCGGGACGTCTCCTGCGAGGGAGAACGTCACGAGGACTTCCCCATAGAACGCCCACGAAAATATCTCCTCTGCTCGTCGGCAGATGCAGTACTCTACGCTCGGCATAGTCTACGACGAATATAGACCGAAAGAGTATTCTGGGGAATCGTGTCCTTGTGTAGGGGAATCGAGGTAACTCGAGGATATTGCGTGTGTAAACTCTCGGGTCAAATCGGGCCACACCGACCAGCGCCGCCCGCTGCGTGAAAAGATCCCGCTCTCCGCCGGTCGTGCTCCTCCCCGGGGCTCACCTCGAGCTTGAGCAGCACCGAGTCGAAGCCCTCCATCAGCCTCAGCACGGGTCCGGCGTTCGCGCCAGCTCGAGCATCAGCTCGCAGGCCTGATCGACCAGCGTCGAGAGCCGCTTGACGGTCTCGTTGCTGCCCTCGACCAGCGCGCCGTTGGGCCGCGGTAGGGCTCGGTCGCAGCCGGTGGTCTTAGGTCGAGCAGCTCGTCGATGAGATCTCACCGGTGTTCCACTCCTCGGGCCCATGGACGAGGTTCGGGACCCGATCAGCCCTTCGCCGGCACGGCGGTGAACGACACGCTCACCTGGGCCTCCTCGGCCACCTTCGACGACAGGGTGCTCAGGGTCTTCTGGGCCAGCGTGCCGAAGCCGGTGCGGGGCCGGACGTCGTGCTCGGCTAGGCCCACCGCGAAGGGCTCCACCGTGCGCACCTCGACCGTGGTGGGGGTGTCGCCCTGGTAGTGGAAGGTGGCCTCCATCTTCACCGCCTTGGGCGACTTGCGCTGGTGCAGCAGGAACTCGCCCCCCGCGGTGAAGGTGACGGTGCGCTCGGCCCCCTCCATGGCGCTCACGTCGGCGGTGGACACGTCCTTCACCTCGGTGATCGAGAACTCCACCCGCTGGTTGTCCTTCAGCACGTCGGCCGGCACGTCGTCACCGATCTCCAGCCAGTCGCGCATGTGCTCGTTCTGCACGTCGCTCTTCTCTCGCTCCCCGTAGTCGCCCTCTTCCTCGGCCTTCTGCATGAAGATCTCGAGCTTCGCGAGGTCGACCATCACCAGGCCGGTGGTCTTGGTCAGGTCGTGGGGATCGACGTGCAGCGAGCCCGACAGCGCTTGGGTGGGCACGGTGCCCTCCTGGCGCTCGAACGGGGCCTGCATCTCGAACGACACCGCGGAGCCCTCCGCCTGCACGGTGAACACCGTGGCGGCCTCGGTCTTGGGCGCGGCTTCCTCGAGCTTCTCGGCCTTGGGGGCGAGCTCGACGTCGTCCTTGCACGCGGCGGGGACGAGCAGCAGGGACAGCAGGGCGAGGTGGGGGAGGGCGAGGGGGCGAACCATGCCCCCGGGATACGACGAAACCCGGGCCGCGTTACGGCCCGGGCTTCGGGGGTCGTCGCACGGGGCCGCGGGGCCCCGGGCGGTTAGAGGTTCACGACCTCAGGCCTTCATGCTGCTGATCTCGCCGCCCTCGAGGCTCTCGTCGCCGAAGTCGTCGATCGGCGACCCGTCGTCCTTGGTGCAGCCCATGGCGTTGAGGATGGTGTTGAAGAACTTGTTGTGGTTCACGCCGCCCGCGTCCACGTACTGCCCGGTGGCGAGCTTCCCGCCGCACGAGCCGGCGAGCACCTGCGGGATGTTGTTGTACGAGTGGTAGCGATCGGCGAGATCGTTGGTCCACAGCGCCGCGGTGTTGTCGAGCAGGCGCTCCCCGGTCGAGGTGGAGTACTCCGCCAGCCGGTCGAGCATGTGCTTGAACATGCGGGCATGGATGCGATCGATCTCGTGGTGCATCATCTCCGCCCCCGGGATCGGGTCGCCCTCGGAGCCGTGGGCGAAGATGCGGTGCGAGACCATGTGGAAGTTGGGCAGCTTCTGCCCGCCCACGGTGTACTCGGTGCCGTCGTTGCCGTCGCCGATCTGGAGGGTGGCGGCGTGGGTCAGCTCGCAGGCAAAGGCCAGCGCGGCCAGGTCGATCTGCATGCGGGCCACGACCTCGACGTTGTCGTTGTCCTTGCAGAAGGCCGACATCGCCTCGATGGCGGACACGTCCTCGGCCGGCGGAAGCTGGCAGGTCAGATCGATCTCCAGGTCGCGGATGGCATCTCGGTGCAGCTCGAGCCGCGACCGGTCGGCCGAGCTGAGCGCCGAGGACGACAGCAGCGCCGACATCTCTTCGTGGACCAGATCGTTGACGCTGGTGCGGCGGTTCTGGATCTGCTGGATGACCGTCTCGTCCATGCCGATGAGCCCGAACAGCCGCTCGTAGACGACCCAGGGGTTCTCGTCGGCGCCGCGCAGCTCCATGGACCCGCGGTAGGACAGCACCTCGTTGATGTAGCCGCCCTTGCGGCCCACGTAGAGGGTGAGGGGATCGACGCCGGGCTCGTTGAGCTGCCGGGCGATCACGTTGTCGACCGACTCACCCATCGCCAGCGACTCGTTGCCCGAAGGCGAGGCGGAGACGCGAGCAGCGGTGAGGCACTGGTTGCCGCCGCCGGAGTGACCGCAGCCGTTGCCGGGGAAGGCGAACTTGGTGCCGCGGACCAGCAGGAGGTCCGAGGCGTAGTCGGCCAGCTCGGACACGGCCCGGTCCTCGGCGAGCATGCCGTCGGTGGTGAGCGGCCCGGTGGAGCTGGGCCAGAACCGCTCGGGCTCTCCGCCGAGCTCACACTGCACGCCGTTGGCCTGGCGCATCGCGAAGAAGAACCGCGACGAGCCCTCGGCGGCCTGCGCTCGCCGGGGCATGAAGGACTCGAGCATGGGGAGGGCAACGACGGCTCCCCCGATGCCCCGAAGGAAGCGACGGCGGTTGAAGCTGTACGCTGACATCTTACTGCCCCTCCTCTTGGTGGAGATTGATGAAGTCGTCCGAGGTCACCAGGTCGATGATGATCCCGCGGATCGACCGGTCCCCCGAGACCGACATCTCGCCGAGCTTGTTCAGGGGGTCCCGGTCGGCGGGACGGGACTTGCGCGCGTGCAGGTACTCGAGCAGGTGCTGCGAGTAGCAGGTGTGCGCCTGCTGGCTGTCGGCCATGAGCTGGCTGAAGTCCACCGCGTCGTCGAAGGAGCGGGGCTCCCCGTCGAACGTGAACGTGGCCGAGGCGTCGACCGGCTTGCCGTTGTCCTCGGTGCGCCAGGCCCCCGTCGCGTCGAAGTTCTCGAACGCGAAGCCGGCCGGGTTGATGAGGGTGGTGTGGCAGCCCGAGCCGCAGGTGCCCGGACCGGTGTGGTCGTTGACCCGCTCCCGGTTGGTCTTGGTGGGATCGGGCTCGGGCGAGCTGATGTTGTCGGGGATGGGCGGGTGGATGTTGCACATCAGGTCGAAGCTGATGAACGCCCCGCGGTGGATCGGGTCGGGGTCGACCTGGTAGGAGCGCGACATCAAGAAGCCCGATCGCGTCAGCAGGCCCGCGCGCTGCGTGGGGTCGAGCTCCACCTCGACGAACTGGTCGCCCAGCGTGGTCTCGAGCCCGTACACCGCGGCCAGCTCGTCGTTGGCGAAGGTGCGGGTGGAGGTGAGCAGCTCGGTGTAGCCCTGGTCGCGATCGAGGACGATGTCCTTGATGAACCGCCGGGCCTCTTCCTGCATCGCGTACCCGATGTTGGGGTCGAAGTCGGGGAAGAAGTCGGGGTTGCGGTACTGATCGAGGTACGCGTCGAACTTGAGCAACTGGCGGTGGAAGTCGTCCACCATGTCGCGCGCGTAGGGGTGCTCGAGCATGCGCTCGGCCTCCGCGGCCATGCCCTCGGGCGTGTCGAGGGCGCCCGAGGCCGCGGCTTCGAACAGTGCCTCGTCGGGCATGGTGTTCCACAGCGCGTAGCTCAGCCGGGAGGCACGCTGCCAGCCGTCGAGCGGGATCACGCCGGGCTCGGTCTCCTCGCCGTCGATCACCCGATAGAGGAAGTACGGCGACTGGAGCATCTTCTGCAGGGTGAGGTGCACCCCGGCCTGGAAGTCGTCGAGATCGCTGTAGTCGGACCCCGCGCCCAGGAAGCCCGAGACGTAGACGTCGGCCTCGGCCGAGGACAGCGGGCGTCGATAGACGCGCCGGCCGAACGTGGTGACGAACTCCCGGGCCCGGTCCTCCATCGACTGGCCGGCGTCGGCCGGCACGATGGCCGCGAGGCGGTCGGGATCGGAGACGATGAGCTGTGCCACCCCCTCGGCGGCGCGCTGGTAGTCGCCCCACAGGGTGGCGCCCACGTCGAAGGTGGCCCCCTGGTTGTCGAACCCGCCGGCGACCGGATCGCCGACGAAGTTGCTCGACAGCCCGGTGATCTCGTCGAGGCCGAAGAGGTCGCGAACGGTGTTCTCCCACTGGGAGTGGCTCAGCCGCGGGAAGCGACTGTCCTGGCCGGCGAGCATGTCCTCGTCGCCACCGTCGTCTCCGCCGTCTCCGTCGGCATCTTCACCGCTGGCATCGTCGCCAGCATCCCCCCCGTCGGCCGATCCTTCACCACCCGCGGAATTTCCGTCGGATAGATCTGCCAGCCCAGAATAGCACCCCATGGTCGGAACCATGAGGGCGAGCACGATGTGTGTTGCTCGTACGGCCATACCCCTCCCGTGAACCCACGTTGGCAGGTCGAGTCCGCCGACGCAATCGACTCCATAGCCGTTTGGACAGTGTCTCGTCGGTTTTCGACTGTCCATTTCATGATGTGGGCTACGGTTCGATCGGAGCGGAAGGCTTCGATCCGGCTCGAAGAGCGATGTCGCTCGGGAAATCGAGCCCCGCTGCTACCCTCGGGCGCATGCGTCTGCGCTATCCCGCCACGGCCCGCAACCGCGAGGCGATCCTCGCCGTGCTGCGCGAGCACCTGCCCGCGGAAGGGCTGGTGCTGGAGGTGGCCAGCGGCTCGGGAGAGCACGCGGTGAGCTTCGCCGCGGCGCTGCCCCGGCTTCGCTTCCAGCCCAGCGACCCCGAGCTGGCCGCGCGCGAGAGCATCGCGGCGTGGATCGAGCACGAGGGCTCGCCCAACGTGGCCCCGCCGCTGGACCTGGACGCGGCGGCGTGGCCGTGGCCGGTTGCGCGGGCCGACGCGGTGCTGTGCATCAACATGATCCACATCAGCCCGTGGGAGGCGACCCAGGGGCTGCTGCGCGGGGCGGGGCGGCTGCTGCCGCCCGGCGGGCCGCTGGTGCTCTACGGGCCCTACGTGATCGACGGCCACACCGCGCCGAGCAACCGGGATTTCGATGCGTCGCTGAAGTCTCGTGACCCGCGGTGGGGCGTGCGAGAGCTGCGAGACGTGGAGCACGAGGCGGCCGCGCACGGGCTGCGGCGGGTGGAGACGGTGGAGATGCCGGCCAACAACGTCACCGTGGTGCTGCGGCGCGACGCCGACTAGCGAGGAGGCTGACTCCGTATCCTCGTGGGGACAGGACGCCGTCAGCGGCGAGGCTCTCGAGGCGCCAGTTGAGGTGTCGTTTCGCCGATGACCACGAGATCCATCCGGGCTTCCAGCCATCGGGTCAGGTGCCGTCGCGTCGAGTCCTCGGTCGCTCGGTCCCGCATGGCCATCAGCGCGGCCTGGACCACCTCATCGGGAGCGCCGTCCTCCATGACCACGCTGGCCAGGTCCTGGGCGACGCTGGGGTGATACGCCCCCTCGATACCCACGGCGGCCAGCCGGGCCGCGCGCTCGGCTGACTCCGGCCTCGCCCGTAGGGCTCGCTGCGCCGCGTCGGCGACATAGTGCTCCGAGTCGGCGAGCATCTCGATCAGGCGCTCCTCGGCCTGCGGCACCGTCAGGTGGCGCAGGGCCAGGGCCGCCGCCCCCCGCACGCCTGCGTCGTCGTCCGCGGTGTAGGCGAGGATCTGCTCCAGATCGACGGCCCGTCCCGCGTTGCCCAGCCCCGCCAGCGCGCCGATCCGACTGGTACGCGTCGACGCGGTCTCCAGCTGCTCCCGAAGCACTTGGACCATGGCCTCGGCCACCAGCGGCTCCTCGGACTCCACAGACCGTGCCACCGAGCCGAGCGGATAGGCCATCGCCTCCCGCTCGATCTCGGTCCGCGACCGCGCATAGGTCTCGACGAGGAAGCGCCCCGTCTCGGGCTCGGGATCGGGGATGAAGGCCATGCGCTGCACCAGCACGCCGAAGTCCGGGCCGAAGCGGACGTCCTCGCGCCCGAGCAACTCCCGCATGACGGCCTGGCTCTGCGGCGTGCCGGCCGAGGCCAGCAGATCCATGATCATGCTCCGCCCGCGACGCTCGGTGACGAAGTCGAACAGCTCGACCATCTCCTGCGCGGTCTCGGGCCAGCCGCGGAGCCGACCCACCGCGCGTACCACCTGCCCTCGCGGGGGCCTGACGCCGAGCACGGCCGCCCGCACGTCCATCTCGACGTCGAAGGCGGTGATGCCGTCGGCGTAGCGCTGCGCCAGCAGCCGCCGCGACTCCTCGTCATCGGGCGGCCCGAAGGGATCGACCCGCGCGTAGGCGTCCTCGCCGGGCAGCGGCAACAGCTGCTGCCCCCGCTCCACGCCGCGACGCTCCAGCCCGAACGAGGACCGAGACCGCAGCAGCGGCTCGTGCCCCAGGTCGTCCACCGCGACCCAGTCCACGCCCACGATCGACGCGGGCAGCTCGTCGTCCCCCAGCTCGATGGTGACGTCCCCCCC
>JGI12210J13797_10230370_pt1 | contig 16364 bp, 14 predicted proteins | sample ElkSlonscriptome_3_FD_13797 | JGI IMG/M metagenome (IMG submission 13797)
GAAGTTAAAAAGGCACTAGAAGTTAAAAAGGCACTTCCGACAATTATCCAGGGCGTGTTGGAAGTGTCTCTGTATTTTAGGGAAGCTTGAAACTGACTGAGTGCGATTCTGAGAGCGATGGGCAAGGAAGGGCTTGCCTAAGGCGACTAAGACGGAGTATTATAGGAAGCTGTGCTGAATAAACGAAACCTATGCCTAAACTAAAGAGTCGGAAGGCTGCGGCCAAGCGCTTTCGCCGCAGTGGTTCAGGGAAGATTATGCGTCGCAAGGCGTTCAAAAATCACCTGTTGGAACATAAGTCAACGGCTCGCAAAAGCCGCTTGTCTAAAGCAGTCGTTCTTCATGAGAGTGATTGCGAAAATGTAGAGCTGATGCTGCCTTATTTGTAAGCAGTCGCTGTACATGGCTGTCGGCGATGTCGCAGTCTGATTTTGAAAAAGAACTTGTAGGAAAATAGTGAGAGATGGCACGGGTTAAGCGCGGTAACGTTGCTCGCAAACGTCGCAAGAAGGTTCTAAAGCTGGCGAAGGGATTTCGAGGTTCGCACTCGAAGCTGTTCCGTACGGCAAATCAGCAGGTCATGAAAGCGCTACGGAGTGCTTATCGCGATCGCCGTCGTCGCAAACGCGATTTTCGTCGATTGTGGATTGCCCGTGTAAATGCGGCCGCACGTCAAAATGGCATGAGCTACAGCAGGTTGATTGGCAGCATGAAGCAAGCCGATATTCAAATCAACCGCAAGATGCTGGCTCAAATGGCAGTGCTCGATCCTGCAGGTTTCAGCAAAGTTGTTGAACTAGCTAGTCAGGCAAAAGGCTGAGCTTAACTTGCCACGTTTGATGATACGGCAACCAATAATAAGTCCTATGACAGCTGTAGCTTTTGTGGTTGCAATTGTCACAGTGTTGAGTAGTGCATGGGGAGCGATCGCCCCTTTGTCATGTCTTCTAGCTGCCCAAGCGGCAGAGTTGTCAGATATTCAGGAGCGTGGACAGCTGGTGGTCGCCGTCAAAGATAGTCTCCGACCGCTCGGTTTTCGCGACGAGCAGGGCAACCTAGCAGGACTTGAAATCGAGATTGCGCGGCGTCTGGCGGAAGATTTGCTAGGTGACCCGACCGCAGTTGTATTTCAGCCTGTTTTGAACAGTGAACGTATTCCTGCTTTGTTGGACGGAGAAGTAGACGTGGTGATTGCCCATCTTGGTATGACCGATGCGCGATCACGCATTGTCAACTTCAGCTATCCCTATTATTTAGATGGCACGGGTCTCGTAACTCGCAGCTTCGATATTCGAGCCTTTACAGATTTGTCGGGACGCAAAATTGCGGTGCTCAATCACTCTACAACGATTGACATCGTGCGCGATCGCATTCCTGGAGCTACATTAATCGGAGCTGACTCCTATGTAGAAGCGTTAGCTTTGCTAGATGCAGGGGAAGCGGATGCATTTGCTGGCGACCTTGCGGTGTTAGCTGGTTGGGTACAAGAATATCCAGCCTATCGAATGTTACCCACCCCCCTATCTGCTGAGGCATTGGCGATCGCCATTCCCCGTGGTCTAGACTACGAGCCTCTGCGTCAGGCGATTAACCAATCGGTCGAGCAATGGACACAAGAGGGTTGGTTGCAGGAGCAGCTAGAGGTATGGGGATTGCCGTAGTGGAGGAGTATGGGGCTTTTGTAACGAAGCACCAATTCGACTCACAGATTCAGGTAAGCTGAACACAAATCACGGTTCATGTTCTTGGGACACGATATTTGAGGCCATGCTCGATTCCTCTCTGTCACAGTTTTATTTGGGATTGTTGGTTGCCTTGCTGGCGATCGCCGCTATTTTACTATTCCGCCAAATCCTTAAGACGCGACGAGTCGAGACTCGTTTTTCTAAGTTACAAGGCAAATTAACAAAGAATAAGGGAACTGCCCAAGAGTATTACGAGCTAGGCAGTATCTATTTGGAGAAGAAGCTGTTTAGGCAGTCTGTTCAGCTCTTACAAAAGGCTCTAAAGTCAAAAGATTTGAAGGGTAATGAGAACATTGCCCTTGTTCACAACGCTCTAGGATTTGCTCACGCGGCTCAAGAGCAATATGACTTAGCAATTCGTCAATACAAAGAAGCTCTGGAGCAAAAGCCTGATTACTCCACTGCGTTGAACAACTTGGGATTTGCTTATGAGAAAAAGCAACTCACACTTCAAGCTGTTGAAGCCTATGAAAAAGCCCTCACGTTTGACCCTAGCAACAAAACTGCAAAACGACGAGTGGAGTCATTAAGAAAACGTTTAGCGCCTTCTGATTCCTGACATGTCGCTATGTCGGTGGACACATGCTGATGGATTGTGATCGACAGCCATAGGCACATGGCGATCGCCATTGGTCTCCTTTGGAGCAGACGTTATTATAGTAGACTCACAAGCCAGTTCTTTAGAATTGAGCGATTGTTTCACACGGATCATTTTGACGCACCGTCATTTTGATACGACTGTGAGATGCTGTTCCATTTGCAGGTTTTTTCATGTCGATACATGCCTTCGATGCCACCAGTAATGGCCGCCGTTCATTTGAGTTACCCGGAGCTCGTCCTCACTACAACCCCGATCGGCCTGGTCAGGTTGCGCATATTGCTCTAGATTTAGCCTTCGATATTCCAGCTCAGAGCTATCGAGGAACCTGCACGATTCACATCAAGCCTGTGAGAGATGGTGTCGAATCGCTCACTCTTGACGCGGTGAACCTCAGCATTGACGGCGTGACGATTGAAGATGCTGAGCAACCCTTTGATTACGATAGTGAATCTCTCAAGATTTTTCTAACTCAGCCAACCCAGGTGGGCAAAGAGCTGAAGGTGGCGATCGCCTATCACGTTGAGCAGCCCCAGCGCGGCATCTATTTCATTGCCCCTAACGAACATTATCCTGACAAACCGGTTCAAGTGTGGACTCAAGGCGAAGATGAAGATTCTCGCTTTTGGTTCCCCTGTTTCGACTATCCAGGCCAACTCGCTTCTTCTGAAGTGCGGGTGCGCATTCCTCAAGGGCTAACGGCAATTTCTAACGGGGAGTTGATTTCTACAGAAGAAGATGATGACTTCAAAATCTACCACTGGCTTCAGAAAGAAGTTCACCCGACTTACCTGATGACTCTGGCGATTGGTGACTTTGCCGAGATTCGCGATGATTGGAACGGCAAGCCTGTGACCTACTACGTCCAAAAGGGACGCGAACAGGACGCTCAATTGACCATGGGCAAGACGCCCCGCATGATTGAGTTTTTCAGTCGAGTCTACGGCTATCCCTATCCCTATCCAAAATATGCGCAGGTCTGCGTGGATGACTTTATTTTTGGAGGAATGGAAAACACGTCCACGACCTTGCTCACCGATCGCTGCCTAATTGACGAGCGGGCGGCATTGGATAACCGCAACTCTGAAAGCCTTGTGGCTCACGAGTTAGCACATCAATGGTTCGGAGACTTGGTCGTGATTAAACACTGGTCTCACGCCTGGGTCAAAGAGGGAATGGCCTCTTACTCTGAAGTCATGTGGACAGAGCAAGAGTACAGCAAGGACGACGCTGCCTACTATCGGCTCAACGAAGCTCGAAGCTACATCGGCGAAGATACCTCCCGCTATCGTCGGCCAATGGTGACGCACATTTATCGAGAAGCCATTGAGCTATACGATCGCCACATTTATGAAAAAGGGGCTTGCGTCTACCACATGATTCGCGCTGAGCTAGGCGACGAGTTGTTTGAACGAGCGATTCACACCTTTGTTCAGGACAACGCCCACTCTACGGTTGAAACAGTCGATCTGCTGCGTGCCATTGAAAAAGCAACAGGCCGCAATCTTCAGTTCCTCTTCGATCAGTACGTCTTGAGAGGAGGTCATCCTGACTACAAAGTGAACTATAGCTGGGATGGCGACAGTCATCTCGCGAAACTGACGGTGGTTCAAACCCAGGCGAAAGAGGGAGATTCTAGCAGCGAAAGCGGTTTATTTGACCTGAAAATTCCTATCGGGTTTGGCTACATCAACGCATCTGAAGGCAAAAAGAAAGAGGCCACTAGCGCTGTAGATCTGAAAACCATGACCGTTCGCGTCCATGAACGGGAGCAAACTTTTTACTTTCCGCTAGAAGAGAAACCCCAATTTATCAGCTTTGATGTAGACAATCATTTCCTCAAAACGGTGACGCTAGACTATCCGGTGGCGGAACTGAAGGCTCAGGTCCTGCATGATCCAGACCCAATTTCGCGGGTTTATGCTGCCGAAGCTCTAACCAAAAAAGGAGGCTTGGAAGTTGTTGATACGCTGATTCAGGTGCTCCAGTCTGACTCTTTCTGGGGAGTGCGAGCAGAAGTAGCAGAGCGCCTAGCGACGATCAAGCTCGATCAGGCATTTGAGGGGCTGCTGAGCGGATTAAAAGACTCCGAATTACGAGTGCGACGAGCTGTAGTGCAGGCGATCGCCAAGTCGAAGACGAAGGCTAGCTACAAGACTCTAAAGTCAATTGCAAAGAAAGGCGATGCCAGCTATTACATTGAAGCGACAGCTCTGCGGGGACTCGGAACGGTTGCCAATAGCTGCTTGAAAGACGGTAGCGGCAAAGAAAAGAAGGTGCTGAAGCTGTTCAAATCTGTGTTGCAAGAACGTGCAGGCTGGAATGAAGTTGTGCGCTCCGGAGCGATTGGTGGATTGAGCCAGATGAAAACGTCCAGCGATGCCCTTGATGCGGTGTTGGAGTACACGGCATTAGGGGTTCCCCAAGCGTTACGACTGGCCGCAATCCGTGCCCTGGGAACGATCTCATCTGGACAGGCTAAACCTGACCTAGAGCGAATTCTGAATCGCCTGGATGAACTTGCCGGTGAAACTTTCTTCCTCACTCAGGTGGCGGTGGTGACAGCCCTTAGCCAGATGGAAACCTCTCGGGCGATCGCCATCTTGCGTACGCTTTCAACCCAATCACCGGATGGTCGAGTGCGTCGTCGTGCGGATGAGGCGATTGAAAAGGTGAGGAAAACCATCGGCAAGGACGAGGCTGTCAAAAAGCTCCAGTCTGAGATGGAATCGGTTAAAAAGGAAAATCAAGAGCTTCGTAGCCGCCTAGAAGCGTTGGAAGCCAAGTCTAAGTCCTCTAAGTCCTCCAAGTCTTCCTAGATCAGTCAGTCGTATAGCAATGCGCAGATAGGTTAGGACAGATATTGATGGAGAAGCCGCGCACCGCGCGGCTTCTCCATCAACTATTGGTTTTTTATCAGCGCGTAGCACTATAGAATCAGAGTTCAAGAGTCAAAGTTTAACCCTATTGCTTATGCCGATGACATTTGGCAATTTGAGGCGAGTTCGACGCCCTGTCTATCAGTTCTTTGGCAAGAGCATGACGACATGGTCGCTGGTGGTTTTGGCGATCGCACTTCTCATCTTGATGCCGATCGGAGTCGTGCTTAGCAGTGTGTTCGTCGATTCGGGCGAGATTTGGACGCACTTGGCTGAGACCGTACTTCCAACCTACATCCAAAATTCCGTCTGGCTGATGCTAGGAGTTGGAGTTGGAGTGGTGGGCTTAGGTGTCAGCACCGCGTGGCTTGTGACCAGTTGCGAGTTTGCGGGACGCCGCGTGTTTGAGTGGGCTTTGCTCTTGCCTCTAGCGGCTCCAGCCTACCTGCTGGCCTACGTCTATACGGATCTGTTGGACTATTACGGAGTCGTGCAGACTGGGTTGAGAACGGTTTTTGGATGGCAAAGCAGTACTGATTACTGGTTTCCTCCAATTCGCTCGTTGGGTGGGGCGATCGCCATGTTTGCTCTGGTGCTCTACCCCTATGTGTACCTGTTGACGCGAGTCGCTTTTCTGGAACAGTCGGTGTGTACCCTAGAGGCCAGTCGTTCCCTAGGCTGCAATCCCTGGACAAGTTTCTGGAAAGTGGCTCTGCCTTTAGCTCGTCCGGCGATCGCAGCGGGTACGTCTTTGGCGCTGATGGAAACCCTGAGCGACTTTGGCACGGTGCAATATTTTGGCGTGGAGACCTTCACGACGGGAATCTACCGTACCTGGTTTGGGATGGGAGAAGCGGCGGCTGCCTCCCAACTCTCATCGGTGTTGCTGTTGTTTATCCTCGTGTTGGTATTGCTAGAACAGTGGTCGCGGCGTCAAAATCGGTATTACCAAACAGTCCATCCAGCCCAACATTCGTCACCGTATTGCTTGGGTTTGGGGCGCACGGTTCTTGCTTGGGCGATCTGTGGACTGCCGTTGCTTTTGGGGTTCGTGGTTCCCTCAATTGCGCTGTTGCAGATGGCGATCGCCAATGCCACCGACAACTTTACTGACAATTTTTGGATCTACGGTCGCAATAGCCTGGTGTTGGCCGCACTGACTGCATTAATCGGCATGATTTTGGCTCTGATTATGGCCTATGGCCGTCGCCTTCAGCCGACACCAGTCATGAATATTGCGGTTCGGCTAGCATCCCTAGGCTACGCCTTCCCCGGCACAGTGATAGCCGTCGGCATTTTGATCCCCATCGGCACCATCGACAACACTCTAGATACCTGGATGCAAGACACCTTTGGAATATCAACGGGTCTCTTGCTCAGCGGCACAATTACGGCATTGGTGTTTGCCTATTTGGTGCGCTTTCTGGCAGTAGCGTTCAACTCAGTGGAATCCAGCCTCGCGCGGATCAAACCGAGCTTTGATGATGCGGCGCGATCGCTCGGCTATAGCCCAGGCCGCACTCTTCTGCATGTCCACGCTCCTCTCATGACCAGCGGGTTGCTAACGGCGGCCATCCTCATGTTTGTGGATGTGATGAAAGAGCTGCCAGCCACACTCATTGTACGCCCGTTCAACTTTGATACTTTAGCAGTGCAGGTCTACCGCCTTGCCTCAGATGAACGCTTAGCAGAGGCCGCAGCCCCTGCTTTGGCGATCGTTGCGGTGGGCATTTTGCCTGTTGTCGTGCTGAGTTGGCAAATGACTCGACGCCATTAACATCGAAGTGAGATTTAAGTCCGACCCAGTTCCCAGTCTCGCATCTGGTGCAGTCGCCCGTCTCGGAGCTGAACGACTGGATGGTTAGACATGCGAACGAGCTGTTCGTCGTGGGTGGTGATGATGACTGTGATGCCGATTGAATTCAGCTTTTTCAAAATCTTGATCACTTGCCATGAGTTGTGAACATCGAGATTGCCCGTGGGTTCATCGGCCAAAAGAATGGGCGGAGTGCCCACGATCGCCCGTGCAATACTAACGCGTTGCTGTTCTCCGCCAGAAAGCTCGTCGGGAAAGCGATTGGCTTTATCGTGCAGTCCTACCATGCGCAGTGTGGGCAGGAGCCGACGATGAATTTCCTTCCGTGTAAAACCTTGAGCCCACAACACAAACGCAACATTTTCGGAGACCGTACGCCGAGGAATCAGCTTGTAGTCTTGAAAGACAACTCCGATTTGTCGTCGCAGCAGCGACATTTTGTTGCCCTTAATACGGGACAAGTTGTGACTGTTGACCAGCACATCTCCATGAGTGCTTCGCTCAGCACCATAAAGGAGCTTTAGTAATGTAGACTTGCCCGCCCCAGATGGCCCCGTCACAAACCAGAAATCTCCCTGCCGCACCTGCCAATTGACATTGTCAAGAGCTTTGCTAGATTTGCCATACAGTTTTGAGACCTGCTGCAAGCTGACAATGATAGGCTTCAGTGCCTTTTGATTCCGAGCCGAAGCTGTAGAGGATTGATCCGTGGAAGCAACGGCTCCAAAAGAACCCATAGGCGGAACGGTGCCGATGGGCGGATCATTTGCCTGGGCGCTGTAGGTGGAACGCGGAGTTTGGTCTGAAAGAACGCTAGGAGGCATGAGCACGTCTCAATTACTGAGGTTCATGAATTTCAGAAGAAGACAAGAAAGCTGGAAACTGAGATGAAGGTTCCGTTTGCGATAGGGATTACCTATGCCACCACTGATACTAACGAGCCAATATATTCTTTAGCAGCTTATGCTGTCCAATAATGTGGCTAAATTGTCATAAAGAAAAGATCAAATTGCATCTTGATGGTTCTGACGATTTCGTGACTGAGAATGTCTAAGATTGGCTATCGCTGGATCAAAGAAATCCAGGCAAAGTGTGGCAATGCCATCATTCTGCGCCAGCGCCAGGGTTCTTGGTAGAGACGGTAGAGCCATTCCAGATGGTTGTCGCAAAACCACTGCGGTGCACGATCCTTGTTGCCAGCCCAGATATCAAAGCTGCCCCCCACTCCAATCCAGATTGAGTTGGGGCAAAGATGGCGATGCTCCGCGATCCAAAATTCTTGGCGAGGCACTCCTAATCCTACAAAAATAACGCTCGGCTGAAGCGTCTGAAGAGATTGATCGAGGCGCTGAACATCTTCGTCTGTCAGGTAGCCGTGTTGAACCCCGGCGATCGCCAGATCGGGAAGCTGTTGTTCCCAATATTGAGATGCAGCCTCAGCGACACCCGGCTTGCCCCCAAAGAAAAAGACAGAGTGTGGCGATCGCGACCCGCAGGCTCGAACCACGGCTTCCGACAGCTCGATGCCTGGACATCGGCTAACCTTGCGGCCTCTCATCCAAAAATACAGCACGATACCGGCTCCGTCCGGGACAACCAGATCTGCAGCTAGAATCACTTTGGCGAGTTGGGGATCTTGCCGAGCCTGCATTGACATCTCAGCATTGAGGGTAATCACATGCAGTCCTCGGTTTTGGTTTAACGCGCTCAAAATCCAGCCTGCATAGTCATCTGTTAAGTGGAGAGGAAATTCTAAGACTTGTGCGGTTTCGAGGGCAGGACGCAACTGTTCTGATTCTGATATCGCCATGATATAAGCCTTTGAGGTATCTATATCTTATAGGAGAGATGCTTGAGGACTTCTTAGATGTTCTAGATATCCTACGCATCCACTTCGCGGAGTACGGCTCCCAAAAAGTGTAACCTTTCCGCAGAAACAGGGAACACAAAGTTCAGTGAGTTGTGCGGTCAGATTGCAATAGGTTCCTTAGAATAGACATCACACTTCTATTTCTATCTGCTATCGAAAAACTCGTTGACCGTTTCACAGGCGAATAACCTCATCGGTGATCACGCTTGTCACTTGCCAGCAAACGTCACTTAATTTGATTGATAGATAGCCCCAGATAGACCTAGATTGTTGTTTGATGAATTCATTGCAATAAATTCATCTGCTTCATCTGCTACCCCTTACTCTAAGTCCAGGTTTCAACCCCGAATGGTCAACCACTTTTCTGCTCAATCGTCTGCGTCTTCTTCTGAGCTGCAATCGACACGATGGGATCAGGGACTCGAATCTCGGCTCAAGCTTCTCGATCAGTACTATGCCCAAGTCCACGGCATAATCTTGTCGCGACAGCATCCTGTTACAGGGCTTTTGCCCGCTAGCACAGACATCAATATTCACGGCGACTATACCGATGCCTGGGTGCGAGACAACGTTTACAGCATTCTTGGAGTGTGGGGATTGGCGTTAGCCTATCGTAAAGTCGATGAACACAACGGGCGCACCTACGAGCTGGAATATAGCGTCATCAAGTTGATGCGCGGGCTGCTCTTTAGCATGATGCGTCAGGCGGAAAAGATTGAACGGTTCAAGGTTACACAAGCTCCAATCGATTCTCTTCACGCCAAGTACGATACCGAGACGGGTGACACCGTAGTTGGCGATGGCGACTGGGGACATTTGCAGATCGATGCGACCTCTATCTATCTCCTGATGCTGGCCCAGATGACGGCATCGGGGCTGCAAATCATTCACACCCTAGACGAGGTGAATGCGGTTCAAAATTTGGTGTATTACATTGGCCGTGCGTACCGGACTCCTGACTACGGCATTTGGGAGAGAGGGAACAAAATTAACCATGGCAAGCCTGAACTGAATGCAAGTTCTGTTGGGATGGCAAAAGCTGCCCTAGAAGCCATGAATGGCATCAACTTGTTTGGGGTGCGGGGCGGACAGTCGTCTGTGATTCATGTGTTGCCAGATGAAATCGCTCGGGCTCGCATTACTCTAGAGTCCCTACTGCCCCGTGAGTCGGGCTCTAAAGAAGTGGATGCGGCTACCTTGAGCGTGATTGGCTTTCCGGCTTTTGCGATTGATGATGCGGCATTGACAGAGAAAACTCGGCAGCAGGTGGTGGATAAGTTGCAGGGTAACTACGGCTGCAAGAGGTTTTTGCGCGATGGACACCAGACGGTGATTGAGGATGTGAGTCGTCTGCATTACGAACCGTGGGAACTGAAGCAGTTCGAGCACATTGAGTGTGAGTGGCCGTTGTTTTTTACCTATTTGCTGTTGGATGCTTTGTTTCGGGGCGATCGCGCTCAAATTGAAGACTATCGCCAACGGCTTGATCGGCTCGCGGTCGAGAAAGACGGTTTTCCTCTACTGCCTGAGCTGTATTACGTGGCTGAAGACTGTTTGGACACGGAACGACAATCTCCCAAAAGCCAGACACGTTTGCCTAACCACAATTTGCCTTTGGTGTGGGCGCAAAGCCTATTTCTGCTAGGTCAAATGCTGCAAGACGGGCTGATTGCGCTGGGCGATATTGATCCCCTTGGACGACATCTCAAAGCGGGCGATCGCTCCTCCCCATTAGTTCAAATTGCATTGATTGCAGAAGATGAACCTTTAAAGCGCAAGCTTGCGACTTACGGCATTGAAACTCAGACTCCTGAGCAACTTGCGCCCTTACAAGTGCGACAAGCGAGTGAACTGTCGGGAATCTACAGTCAAATTGGGCGGAATGAAAAGCTTGAACTAAGTGGTCGTCCTATGAGGCGGTTGCGGAGTTTGACAACATCGCGAGTCTTTCGCATTCAGGGGGAAACCATTGTATTTTTACCCTCTTTTCTTGATCCCCAACAGTTTTATCTCACCTTTGACTATCATTTTCTAGTAGCGCAAATTCGTGGAGAATTGGCCTATATTCATCGCCACTGGAGTGAGTCTGGCCGACCCACGGTCACTCTTTTGCTAACCCGCACCATGTTTGAGATTGGTCGCAGAGGCAGCATTGACGAATCACCGCTACTCGGTCTGATTCAACAACTCAGTAACGGTGACTGCGATGGGACTCCAGTCCGGTTGGGGCAGTTGCGGCAATTTCTGCTCACGGCAAAAACTGAACGGATCGATCAGATTCACTCGTTCCAGTTCTCTCAAACCCCTCTTAAAGAGCGGCGTCAGTCATCGCAACACCTACGCATTCAGCCTGACCAAAGCTGGCCACTCAGCAGTATGCAGGAATTCTTGCTAGAGTGCGAAACAAACATTTCACTGCTATTAAACAGTCTGCGGGAGTCCACTAATCTGTATGAGCAGATTGAGCTGTTGGAAACCTTGGCGCGGCTCAAGGGATTAGACTTTGACACGGGTTTTGGCAGCTCAGGTCATCCGGTAACCGTGCTCGATTTGCTCAATGAAGTGTATGAAAACGCAACTCAGATCGAGCTGTGGGCAGTCATTCGACGGGCGGCAGGTTTGCTCAACAAGGTCGATATTGGATTGTCAGACGCGGTTACTGATATTTTGGTGCGACAGAAGCAAATTTCGGTCGGAAAAGCCTATAGTGCGGCTTCGCTGATCACAGAGCCGATGTCTCATGATGAGATTATGGAAAAAATTCACACCTTCTGCGGAGAAGATGTGCGCGATCGCCCCTTAACTCAGGAAGTCTTGATCTACCTCAGCGTGCTGATTAAGACCGATCCTCAACTGTTTGACGGATTGCTGACGCTACGGGTAGGCTATCTGATTTTGCTGATTACCAGCGAACTGGCTCAGTCATTTGAACTCTCGCAAGATGAAGCTTATGAGCATCTGATGCAGCTCAGTCCGTTTGAAATCAAGACTCGTTTGCGACAAGTTCTAGAAGGATATGCCGGACTGAATCAATCTCTCTTTCGGCAAGAGTCGTTGCGAGTCAGTCGGCGAGATATTCAATGGGTGGTGCCACCGAAGGGCGAAGAAGCCGCACCTCAAGGCAGTAGCTGGTTGCGACAGCGGCAGCGGGATGGCTCCCTCAATCTGGTACCACCGAACTTCTATCCAAACGTATGGACGGTATTGCAGCACTGCAAGGGCATTGTGATTGGTGACAAGTTAGAGCGACGCAATCGCCTCGACAGCCAGCTCATTTTGTCTGAGACGACTCCGGGTGAAAAGAACTTTGCCCTACGAGTAGAGCATTTGCTCAACAAAATCCAAGCGCCAGAATATCGCCAAGTCAATGTGGAAGCGCTAATGGAACTCGCTGCATTGGCGGAACAAAATCCTGATTTGCAAATTCAAGGCAACATTGTGTTAGACGTGTTGATTGGTCACGCAGTGCGGATTACCTGGCTGGAGAAGCATCCAGAGCATGCGGCGGTCTATGACAATCACAAAGCTCAAGCATGGGGAAGCTTTTACGAAACCTCGCCTTTTGATTGTGCGTTAGGTATCGCAAAAGCCCTCCGTTTCCTCACAGAACTTGGCTCGTCTACGCCGGATACTTTTACAACGGATAAGACAGTAAGGAATGCGGAGGAAGCGTCCGCAACCTAAATTCAGTAACCTAAATAGGGACATAGCAATGCTATGTCCCTACCAAAATCATTCTTCGAATATGCAACACCCTAGTTCGTGATTATGCGAAGAATTCTAAGAAGAACGCCTGCGCTGCTGACTGCTCGCCTTGCGCTTGCGTTTTTCAGCAGGAGTTTCGAAATGACGAGTGCGGCGTAAATCGGCAAAAATACCCGCTCTCGAAACCTGACGCTTGAATCGACGGAGAGCCGACTCGATTGCTTCATCTCTTCCAACGTTGACCTGTGCCATAGACTCTCCTTCCTATGACCAAGCTTGGGATACGCGATCGCCACTAGCATAAGAGCGTGGCTTGCTTTCGCGGGGACGAGCCTTGTTTATGCGCAGAGTGCGACCCATCCACTCGGCACCATCGAGTGCCTCAATTGCGCTAGTTTCTTCGTCTTCTGATGACATATTAACGAAACCAAAACCGCGAACTCGCCCGGTTTCCCGATCAACAGGAAGCTGAACGTTGTTGACAGTGCCGTACTCTGTAAAGAGCGTGGTTACGTCTTGCTCAGTTGCAGAGTACGAAAGATTTCCTACGTAAATGCCCATGCGGTCTCCTCCGAACCGTTCTTATTAGCTGTGAGATTGAATTTTCTCTAAGGTGTAATCGTTCCTCTCAAACTGGCAAAAGAGCCACTTGAAAAAAGATTGATCATGCACATTATGAGCCAATTCCTAAATCTCATAAGACACAGTAACACAGAAATAGTTTGAGCCCACTGATCGGACTACATCGATTTCAGGCACTATGTTTCAGGCTACACGACGACGACTCGCAATCTGGTATACAGCCGTCACGGCGGTGTTACTTCTGGTGTTTGCGATTGGCTTTTATGTTTACGTGCGATCGACCCTGGTGGAGCGGGTTGATGACACGCTAAATCATGTGGTGGAAGTGGTCGAGCGATCGCTCGTGATTGAGTCGGTTTCGGAAGCTGCTGACGCTCATTCAGATGGGCAACAGTTACGCGTCAATGTAGAAGCGAGCTTTCGCAACAACGATGACACCACGGATGACGACCATATCGATTTGGAATGGTTTAGTCCCACTGGAGAACTGCTGTGGTCTACTCTGGGACAAGCGTTGAACATTCCGCTACATCTCAATCCAAGAGGGGAAACAGTTCACGTTAAAGACGAGCAACTCCTGCGCCAAATTACCCAGCGGATTCAGATTGGGCGGCAGGTTTTAGGCTATTTGCGAGTCAGTCACCCTTGGTTTGAAGTGACAACGCCCATTCGGCGGCTGATTCTTGACTTAGCTTTGGGAATGGCGTTGATGGTTGGCACTGTAGCAGCGGTTGGGTGGCTATTGTCGGGCTTAGCGATGGCTCCCATCAGAGAGTCGTATCAGCGATTGAGACAGTTCACGGCAGATGCTTCCCACGAGCTGCGCAACCCGATTGCGGTGATTCAGACCAACGTGCAGGTGGCTCTCACAGACCCGCAACCCGATCCTGAATTTATGCATAGCCAACTGCTTGTAGTAGAGCGGATTACTCGTCGATTGGGCCGATTGGTAGATGATTTGTTGTTCTTAGCTCGGCAAGACAGCGAAACCTTGCATGTCAATACTCCGGTGTCTATTTATGGATTGCTAGAAGACATTGTGAATGAACAGCGAGCGATCGCCATCGACAATGATGTTGACTTAGTGTTTGAACCCTTGCTGCTCGACGGAGAACGGTCAGAGGTGAATAGTCTACCCACCTCTTCATCGATCTCAGCCTCAATGCAACCTGCATCAAGCGACTCAACCGTTCAAAGCCGAGCAGCCACCACCTCAGCAGCCACCACCTCAGTTGAGAACGTGCCTCAAGGACAGGCATCTTGGCTCGCAAGTCCATTGTGTTTGGTACAGGGGGATGCTGATCAGTTGCGGCGATTGTTTACGAATCTCATCAGCAATGCCATCCGCTATACGCCTGCTGGGGGATGGGTGCGAGTCGTTCTAGAAATCTTACCCATGAATGCTGGGCTAGGAACCTACACAATCGGACAGGGCGATGGCGTTCAGGTGAGGGTGCGGGATAGTGGCATTGGCATTGCTGCCGATGACTTACCCCAGGTTTTTGAGCGATTTTATCGAGTCGATCGCGCCCGTACGACGCTCCGCAGCCTTCGCACCTCTGGCAGCCCAGCATCGTCCGAAACGGGATCGACCGGAGCCGGACTGGGATTGGCGATCGCCAAAACCATCGTGGACAATCATAGAGGACAGATTCAAGTCGAAAGCCAACTGGGTCAAGGGACGACCTTCGCAGTTCTCTTACCAGGAGCGTCTTTAGGCAACGCTGAAACGAACGGAGTCTGAGAGGATGTTTGAGAAGTCGTCAATGCGACTTCAGATCCCCCCTAGCCCCCCTTGAAAAAGGGAGAACCGGAATCAAAGTCCCCCTTCTCAAGGGGGATTTAGGGGGATCAGTCTTGTTCCAGCGTGTTGTCTAATACTTTTCAAACATCCTCTGACAGATCGAAATGCGCTGCTGAGAGGTCGATTCGATCATTCAGAACCGCGTGTGAGTGCTAAATTCTCAATGGCGTGTTTGCTTAGGTGGAAATGTGGTGGTTTTGGTTAGAACTCCATCCGCAAGGGTAGAAATGCGATCGCCAAACTCCAGAATTCGCGGGTCATGGGTGGCGATGATAACCGTACAGCCTTGGTCTTTTGCAAGATCGTGCATGAGTTTGACGACTCGTTTGCCATTGTGAGAGTCGAGAGATGCGGTAGGTTCGTCTGCGATGATCAAATCAGGGTTGCCAACCAATGCTCTGGCTACAGCAACTCTCTGCTGTTGCCCGCCGGACAGTTCTCTGGGTAAGTGATGGGCGCGATCGCTCAGCCCAACCGCATCCAAGATGGTTTTCGACTGCCGTTTCCCAGCGCGTCCGTGGAAGCCTTTCATCGCTGCTGCCGCTTCCACATTCTCTAACGCAGTAAGCGATCGCAGCAAGTTGCTTTCCTGAAACATGACTCCCACGTGCTGTCGCCGCAGCTCATCGAGATGCTGCCGATCCATCTGAGTCATGGCTTGTCCGAGCAGGTGAATGCGTCCAGCGGTGGGTGTAAGTAATCCTGCCAGAATCAACAACAGGGTCGTTTTGCCTGCTCCCGATGGCCCCACAATCATTTGCATGTCGCCTTGCCGCACTCGCAAGCAGACTCCTTTCAAAGCCTGAAACGATTGCGTCTCGGTTTCGAATACCATGTCAATCCCTTGAGCGGCGATCGCCATTCCGGGTTGGACTGCCGCAAGAGTCACTGTGCCATGAGGTTTTTCATGGGCAAGAGCTGGGGTGAAACGAGACAGAAAGCGAATCATAAGACGGAAGCCGACCGGAGAGGAAAGACCAAAGAAGCTCAATATGCTAAATGGTGTTTCTACTCCAATTTTCCTTAGCTTTCTTTGGAAACGTGGCTTCTCGGTTAGAAAACGTAATGCTCGAATGATGAGAAAGAGGGCGATGAGAATGGCGTTGACTTGCCCAGACATCGCCCACATTGCCCCCCTTAGGGCAAGTATTCTGGCTCCTAATTCACAGCGCTGAACTTATTCAATCTGAACCGTTTTGGTGAGAATGCACATCACCTCGCCAGGACGATCCGTCGGCATGGGTCGGCTCCACTCGTTGGGATCGGCATAGCCCCGTTGGTGGAGGTTCTTGATGACGACTTGAACCGCTTTGGGTGAACCGTAGAGCAAATGACGCACGGGTTCATTGTGCGGATTGGGTTTTG
>JGI12210J13797_11233706_pt1 | contig 16364 bp, 8 predicted proteins | sample ElkSlonscriptome_3_FD_13797 | JGI IMG/M metagenome (IMG submission 13797)
AAGGTTCGCAGAAGCCACATCAAGGTGGACAGGTCAAGGATGGAGGCCATGAAATAGACCGCCGTGAGCACAATGATGCCCAGCAGCATCTGGACCGACCTGGTCCCCCGTATAATAGATATGAGCTGGTAGACGACGAAGGCGACAATGAGAATGTCCAGAGCATCCTGCCACCTGAATAATTCAAATATTTCAAACATCTAGAAAAGTTTCGTGAATGTTAATGACTGTTCCCACGCGGAAATCAGAAACGTTGGCTTCGCTGTTTTCTTTTCAATACCTAGACTTTTCCGTAGACGCTCATACCCCGCAAGGAAAGTGAGCGGAAGAGAGGCTGTTCTTAGTCTTTACGGTCTATTCTACATATGTTTGGTAATACTTCGCAAGATAAATTGTGAAATATAGTTGCTTTTTTCAGTATTTTAAACGGAGTTCACATGAGTTCCGGGTCGGGGTCGATATGCTGCTGCTCGCTGCTGCATGCTGCCCCGGCAATAGCGGCATCAACCGATATCTGCCGCTGGATCTCTCTTGGTTACGGGTCCTCCAGGCAATCCATCAACGTACTCTACTGATTGCAAGGCAATGTGGTTGACATGAAAAGATACTCCCGTGCCTTTTCACTGCTCTCAAGAAGCGACGCAGGAAAAAAGAAGCGACGCGGGAAAAGTAAGGATGCAGTCGCTTTTCTGCCACATTTGTTAGTGCAGGATTTCATAAAAAGCGTATATTCGTCTACACGTTTACCATAACCTTACATAGCTTTACGTGGCATACTGCAACAACACGCAAGCATCGACAGTTGTATCAGATCACACATGACCGATTTATACGGCAACATCCCCATATCCGACGAACCCAACCAGCCGGCGCCGTCCCCAAAACCTTCGCCGCCGCGGCCCACGCCGCAGCGGCCTGCAGAGAAGACATCTCTGTTGAAACGCTGGTATATTTACACTCCGCTCATTCTCCTCCTGCTGGCGGCAGGGTACTACATTGCCAGCTCTGCCCTGGTACCAATTTTCATCGAGAAGAAATTTCCGCAGATTGTTCACAACAATACCGGACTCAACCTCAGTATTGCTTCCTCAAGATTCAATCCCCTGGAATTTTCCGTTTACGCCGACGGTATAGATATAGAATCTGTCCGTGAGAATGAACCAACGGAGATCCTCACCATCGGGGATCTCTATATTGACCTCGACTTTATCTCTCTGCTCAGACACGGCCTGGTATCGGAATCGCTGCTCATCTCCGATGCCGTATTCACCCTCGTCCGCTATTCGGACACGAGTTACAATATTTCTCAATTCTTCGGCACGGACCTGGGAGATGAAGCCGTCTCGGATGTCATGAATTTCGCCGAACTGCCGTTTCTCTATTCTCTCAACAACATCTCCATCAGCAACAGCAGCATACTTTTCAAAGATATGCGCTCAGAAAAACAGCACAGAGTCGAGAACCTCAACATCAATTTGCCGACTCTGTCCAATTTTTCCTACGACGTCGGCCACTACATCCAGCCACACTTTTCAGCAGTGATCAACGGCAGTCCCGTCGAGCTGACAGGTGATACCGAACTGCCCACAACAGAAGGTGAAGAAACGCCCACGAAAATGAGCTTTACCCTTCAAGACATCGACCTCCCCCTCTACGCCGGGTATCTGCCCATACCTCTTCCCGTAGACATTGAAAAGGGCCGGGTCAGTGGCAGCATCTCTCTTTCCTTTCTCTCGCAGTCCTCGGATGGCCGCCAGCTCAATTTCGGCTACCAGCTCCAGGTCGAAGACGGTATCTTTCACAGCCACGATCGCGCGCTCGCCCTGAACATGCCGCTCCTCAATATCGAGGGCAGACTCGATCCGCTTAAAAACGATATAACAATTGACAGCCTGCTCCTGCGAGACCCTTTCCTGAGAATAAGCCGGAATTTTTCCACGACCACGGTTGGTTCCCTGTTTCCAGGCGATGACACCAGCAAACAGGAGACAGCCATACCACTGCAGCCGCTCTCACTCAGGGTAGATCTCCTCATCGCCGATAATGGCAAAATCGAGATCGAAACAGAGCGTGACACGCTGGTTTTCGCACCGGTCCAGTATAGCATGAGAAACTACTCCTACGGCCGCGAGAGCTCCGGCGGCGACCCCTCCGAGGAAAGCTCCTTTCGCCTCAGCGGCGAATCAACAAACGACTTCTCGCTGTTCTCCTGGCAGGGGCACTTCGAAGAGGGAGCACCCGTCGGAGAGGTCGAGATCAACAACCTGCCCTTTTCTCTGGTGCTGGAGCGCATCCTGCCGAATGCCGGCAGCCAAGCCGAAGGCAGCACCGATATTCGCGGCAGGCTCAGCCTCAGGCGAGGCGAGGCTGTTCCCATCGTCTACGGTTTGGAAAAAGGTACGATACGCCTGTCAAAAATCACCCTGGCAGAAAACCAGCGCCCCTGGCTGCGCAGTTCTGCCGGCAGGTTGTCTCCTGTGTTCATAGACGGCGACCGGATCGACCTCGGCAACCTTTTTCTCGAAGACGCACACATCAGCCTGCAAGGCCACACTCTTCCTGGTGCTATAGATACTCTACTCAACGAGGGCGGCAGCACGTTGCAGGGAATCGACTTCAAGGGCACTTTGACGATGCAGGAGGACGGAAGTGGCGGTCTGCCCCTGGAACTTGAAAAGGTCCATCTACAGGCTACAGATCTGAATACGCCCGTCTCCAGGAAAGACAACTTCGCTCTGAGCGCCGACGTCAACGGCGACGGCTCCATCAAGGCAAAAGGACGGCTGAGGATTTCACCCGTTGCAGGCAATTTCGACCTCGGCTTCAGCGACGTAGCGGCTGCCTCGCTCTTCACCGCTGAAGAGACCTCACCTGTTGTTTTCTCTGAGCAGCTGCTGCTCAGCGGCTCCGGCACCTTTGATATCGAAAGCCAACGTTTCAAAGGCTCCCTGGAAACAAGCGGGGGCAGCGCCACTCACCAGGAAACCGGCTCCACCTACAGTTTCGACAAAGCTGCTCTCGCCTCACTCTCCACCGCCCTTGATCTCAGGGACTGCAGTGTGGATCGTATCATGCTCAAAGGAATGTCTTTTTCCACTAAATCCCTGCGCCTGACGGCAGACGGTGCCTCAATGAGCTCCTTCGATCGTAAAGGTGATGATTTGCAGGCGGATGAACTTGTTCTAGCCGATGCCAAGATTTCCCTTCTTTCAGGATTTTCCCTGGGTTCGTTGCCCTTCATGACTGCGGGCAAGGGCAGCATCACTCTTGACAAAGTCCTTCTCGACGGCAAGGTCGATCTGATTTCCACAGACGATGAGCGCAGGGAGCTCATCCCGGCCTTCTCCGCCGAGGTGGCCCCCTTGAGCAACACTTTGCCGAAAAAGGAAAATCTATCCGCAGAGATTCGGCTTACCGAAGGCGGCCAAGTAAAGGTAGACGGCACCCTGGCGCTCGCTCCCTTTCAGTCCAAACTCAGCCTGAACCTGAAGCGGGTACCTTCAGAGTATTTTGCCCCCCTGGCCCCGGAAGACTTGACGTTCTCCCTCGAAACGCTGATCAACGGCGAAGTAGCCTATTACTACCCGCAAAAAATGCTTGCCGGAGATCTCCAGCTCGTTGGCGGCAGACTCTACACAAGCGACGGTACCGACCTGGCAGGCTGGGACACCGCCATACTCAGCGATTTCAAATATACCATGTCACCCCTGCACCTGGGCATAACGAAATTGACGCTGGATACACCGCGATTTTTCTACAGCAATACCGGCGACCACCCGCTTCTGGTCATTCGCCGGGCCCTGCAGTCTTCTCTACCTCAAGAAGATGTCGGCAGCGGTTCGATATCATTTTCCAGGCTGGACGTCGTCCGTATAGACATTCAAGACGGCCTGGTCGAATATCTCGATGAACGCATGACGCCAGCCTGGCAGACGGACATATCATCTTTTTCGGGCTTCATTGATAATTATCACCTTTCCGAGTCGTCCGAGCCTATACGATATGGTGTCAGTGGTACTATAGAAGGCGGCGGCCTTGCCGCCCATGGCAGCATAACTGTGGCCGGGGACGACGGTGTAGCCGCCAAATCCGTTGTCGAGCTCAAGAGGATGCCGCTCAACGTCCTCAAAGAGCAGCTGCTGCAATCTTTCGCCCTGCAGGTCGACCAGGCCCATGCCGATGCATACTGTACCTTGGGAGGTGAAAGTGACGTTGATCGCGCCAGGCTGACGATCTCATCTCTTATGCCAGCCGATCCTGCCTCACCCCTGGCCATGACCATCGCCCTGCTCAGCGACACCCCCGACTCCTTTTCGGAAACCGTCGCCTTGAAAGATGAAGACAAGCCGGTCATTGACCAGATCATCAACCACTTTCAGAAACTGGTTGTCAAAACCGGCGTATCTCCCTATCTGCTGCTGCCCGAAAAATACGCCACTCTACGCCAGGACAACGCCCTTGTTTTCGAACCCGGAGAATCCGCTTTGAGCTCCACAGCCAGAGCAACCCTGGATGCCTTCGCTCTGCTCATCGAAGACTATCCGCGCCTGCGTCTAATTCTCCATTCCATCGTTGATCCAAGCGACGACGGTTCAGCTCTTCAAACACGACTGGAAAATGAAGAGCAGAAAAGGGTGCAGCAGGAAAACCAAAAATTACTGCAGCAGTGGACAGAACAGAGCCGCAAACAATCGTCTCCTTCGACGGCGGAAGGCGCAATCGTCGAAAAAGAGATTGTCGACGAGGAGTTGCAGGCCTTTGCCCCCGTCAGCGCCACACCGGTGGTGATAACGGAGACAATGCTCAAAGAGCTCGGTCGGGAAAGACTGAAAAACGCCTCTGCATACCTTCTGGACAAACATGCTGTTCCCAAGGAGAATATAGCTTTGGACGATGAACCGCGGATTAGCGGTCAAGCCCCTGAAATAATAGTAGATCTTCACAATATAGGTGCCGAAAAGCAGACGGAGTCAGACGGAAACACAGCACTTTCTCCGCACCCGCCCTTCCGCCAACTCTTACAACAGGACACAGTCGCTGCCGTAGGTGACGAAACGCTGTCCTCAACCCCTAACTTACAGAAAAGCCATGAAAGAACTCATTAAGAAAACAAGAACATATCGCAAATTTGATTCTAGCAGGCCCATCGACGATAAAACCCTGGAAGAGCTGATAGAACTAGGCCGGTTCAGCGGCTCAGCCAGAAACTGCCAGCCATGGCAATACCTGATTGTTAACGACAGGGAAGAATGCGAAAAGGTATTTCCTCACCTTGGCTGGGCCGGCTATTTGACCGACTGGAAAGGTCCCGACGAGTCCCAGCGGCCCACAGCCTATATCCTCTGTTACCTCAACAGGGAATGGCTCAAGGGTACCCTGCAGGAAGCCCAGTTCGACCTGGGCATCGCCACCCAGAATATGCTGTTGGGGGCCACGGACATGGGTCTCGGTGGTTGTCGCATTGGCGCCTTTTCTCCGAAGATAGTGGAGTTCTTTCCGCAACCCGAGCATCTTGAACTGCACCTGGTCATCGCCTTGGGAACACCTGCGGAAAAAGTCGTCATCGAAGAATCCCGCGGCGAGGATATAAAGTACTGGAGAGACGAACAGCAGGTTCATCACGTACCCAAGCGCTCACTTGCCGAGATACTCCTGCCGGCCACAAAGGAACCGGTCTAAAAACCTTATCGCAACCGTCATTCCGATAGCCGCGCACCACTGCTCTCAGGAGTCACGACAAACGGCAACCTCGGAAAGGCAGCCTTTTGTTTCTGACGAAAACGTGCGCCCACTTGACCTGCTTAAGTAAACGCTCCCTTATCCGCGTATCTTATGAGTAAATTATGAACATGCAGACAATAGAACAGATTCTTCCCTATATCGAATGGCTGGTCATTGTCTCATCCATCGCTTTCTTTCTCAGTATTTTTCTGATCCCGTGGTACATCGCCCGACTGCCCAGCGACTATTTCCTAAAACTTTACACAAACCCTGCGGACACCAAACTTACCCCAGCGCGCATAGCGCTGCTGATCATCCGCAATATTATCGGCACCCTTCTGCTCGCAGCCGGTATCATCATGCTTTTCATTCCCGGTCAGGGCATATTAACCATTGTCATCGGTGTTCTCTGTATGTCTTTTCCGGGTAAGCGAAAACTGGCGCTCTCCCTCATCAACAGAAGATCGGTGCAAAACAGCCTCGACTGGGCACGCAGAAAGATGAACCGCACTCCCTTTCACTGGCAAAACTGATTTTTCGTTTTTCAGGAAAAAACAGCCGGCTCGCACTTTACTTTGCCGCCACAATTGCTCTATACTAGAGCTGATCAGTTGATTGCTGTATAGTGTTATCTGGTACCCCATATTCCGACCGACCCTCGAGCGCTTTCGCAGAAATGCCGCAATACAGGAAATTCATCTCGCAAGGGCAAATTCGCTATAGTTTTCATCTCATGACGTTTCAGTAATGGATATATCCGCCCCTCAGGAAGAGATTCAACGGCTTATTTTTAATCAAAGCGGCATGCTCGATGCCATAACCGATGCTATCATGATCACCAATGGCACCGATTCCATTGAATTCTTCAATCGCAGCGCCCGCGCCTTCCTGCGCGAGTTCGTCACCGTAGAGGCAACGGCCACGCGACTGAACTCCGCCTTCAGCCGGCGTTTTCTCAAAGCCATTGATGAAGTCGGCAAACACGGGGAGGACTCAACGCCCTGCCACCTTGTTTTCGAAGATCATCATCTTGAATACGTGACTGCTTCCTTCCGCGGGTACAAGGGTGACATGCTCCAGTGGCTCATTGTCCGCGACGTTACGGAGAAAAATAAACACGAGGAAGAACTCTCCCTCTTTCACAACAATATCGAGATGATACTCTCGCAGAAAATCAATAAACTCAAAGAGAGCGAGAAAATCAGAGAACAGCTTTCGGAGCGGCTCACCAGCTTGAAGACCCAGCTCGAGAGCCTTTCGGGCGACAATGCCATGATCGGGTCGAGCAAACCCATGCGCGAGCTGCGTGACATGATCTCCCAGGTGGCAAAATCGGATGCCACCATACTCATTATCGGCGAATCGGGTACCGGCAAGGAACTGGTCGCCAATCTCATTCGGGAATCGAGCAATAGAAACGACAAACCGTATCTCACGATCAATTGCAACGCTATAAATGATTCTCTGCTGGAAAGCGATCTTTTTGGCTATGAGAAAGGCGCTTACACCGGTGCACATGCCCGTACCAAGGGAAAATTCGAGGTAGTCTCCGACGGCACCATCTTTCTCGATGAAATTGGCGACATCAGCCCACGAATGCAGGCAGCACTGCTCAGAGTCCTTCAAGACGGAGAAATAATCCGGGTAGGCGGAAACAGTCCCATACAGATCAATGTACGCATTATAGCGGCGACCAACAGGGATCTGCCGGCAGCAGTGCAAGAAGGAGATTTCAGGCTTGATCTCTTCTACCGTCTCAATATCATCAATATTACCCTGCCGCCACTCCGAGAAAGAAAAGAAGATATCGAGGACCTTGTCTCTCACTTTATCCGCAAATACCGCCTGTCCTTCAAAAAGGATGTGGATTTCGTTCCGCGCCCTATCATCGACAAGCTCGAGAGACACAACTGGCCTGGTAACGTCCGGGAGTTGGAGAATGTGATTCAACGAGCCGTACTCATGGCCAAAAGCAATATTATCACTGAGGACGAAATCCTTTTCGACACCCCTTCCGTTCCACAGGAAAACACCCACGTTTCCATGGCCAAAAAGTTTTCCAACACCCCTCTCAAATCTATTCTCCAGGAGGTAGAGCGCGAGGTCATTGTCGCCACCCTTGAGAAAAATCACGGCAACGTGGCCAAAGCCGCCAAAAGTCTCAAAGTGGGCAAAACCGCCTTTTACGACAAGCTCAAACGCTTTGACATCTCGCCCAAGGAACTCCGCTAAGCGCCAATTGGCACATTTGTTGCAAGCATTTTATAGAGATATTCATATTACACACCCTGCTATTTCACATCTCTGCTGAGTTAATAGTCGGGGTGTGATGGGTGTTGCTGTGGAAATCTGGCCACGCCCTAGATAGCGCAAAAAGGATGGACTTGCTGGACCCGCCTGAAGGGCGAAAGCAGTATTCTTTTGGTGATTCCCTGTTCAGGAGGAGACTATCCTCAGCATCTGGCGGCTATTTCGTGACAGGTTAGTTGACAGATACCTTATTTACTGGGCAATGAAAAATGCTTCAAAATTTTTCTCGAAATATATGGGTTAAATACCATGGCGAACAGGGCAGATAACTCAACAAAGTGCAGCCGATGTGTTTTCTGGTCAGACTCACGCAGGCGATGCACCACCAGTCTCCAAGGCCTTTTCATACCGGCCGAAAGCTATATTGTAAGCTACTGCACTTCGCAGAATTTCATTGCGTGCAAATGGCATCAAAGAGAAATGCAACTGCAGAAGAGCATGTTAGCTGGCTTGCCCGTCAACCGCCGGAAGCATTCACGCCGTGCCGTTCGCTACCCTGTCACTTTGAGATCTGTCAACCGGTCGCAAGATACCACCAGCTCAAGTATGGCCGCCACCATCGACATCAGCAACGGCGGCATGCAGGTCGCCAGCCGCAAACCGCTCGTCGCCTCTACCCTGGTTCGGCTCATCTACAACTGTTCCGTAGGGGCCGAATCGCATGAGGATCTGGTTCTGGTACGATGGTGCCATTTTCGGCAGGATACCATGGACTACCGGGCCGGACTCAGCTTCCACTCCCAGCTTACCGGAAATAATCGCCCTCTGCACTGCGACCTCCCTCAGCTACGCAACGACAACACCCCGTAAGACAATAATATCACAACATAAAGCCTACACTGACGCAGATACCCTGAATCTGTTTCAGGCCGTCACCCAACCCAGGTCGTTACCACAAACGGCGACGTACCATCAAAGTACCACTTTGACTTGATGGTGTGTGATGGCCCTATTCATCGGCCGGAGGTGCTCCGGCAACAGCCAGTTTTTTGTGCAGTACCCAGATAAGGATCAGCACTGGTAGCCCCATAAGTGTCGTTAAAAGGAAAAAGCTGTTATAGCCGAAGGTGTCGACAAGGGTGCCGGAGTAGCCCCCAAAGAGCTTTGGAAACAAGGTCATCAGCGATGAGAACAATGCATACTGCACCGCCGTAAAAGAGATGTTGGTAAGACTTGAGAGATAGGCGACAAAAGCAGTGGCGGCAAGTCCTGCGCTGAGGTTATCGACGGCAATAACCACGGTGAGCATGGCGACATTAGCACCGGCTGAGGCCAGCATCATAAAAAGCAGATTGGTCGCTGCAGAAAGAAGAGCGCCGAGGAATAAAATGGCCAGGACACCGTATCTCAGCGTCAGCATTCCTCCGAGAAAGCCCCCGAGAATAGTCATGCCGACGCCGTAGAGCTTGGTGATGCCGGCAATGACGTTTTTGCTGAAGCCGAGATCGACGTAAAAGACGTTGGATATAACCCCGAGAACTATATCGGAGACCCGATAGAAGCCAACGAGCAACAGAATGAGAAGGGCCGTTTTAATACCGTACCGGTTAAAGAACTCGGCAACAGGATCGATATAGGTTTCGCCGACGATATTCCTGTCGACCGCCCCTGCGCGGACCAGGGCGCCTATGCAACAGGCGGCCACGAAAAGGGCCGTGAACAGTCTGCCTGCTTCGGCCAGAAAACCGGAAAAGACAGTTTCATGGAGGATACCTGTCAGCATGCCCTTGACCTGATCAGCCATACCGCCACTGAGGAAAAATGCCAGGCAGAAGGCGACACAGCCAGCCAGAAAAACAAGAAAAAGTCGCAGATAATCCTGTGAGGAGTAGGTGTAGATCGATGGATCCCTGTTGCTTTCCGGTTCCGGTATGATCAGCGTCGTCGCCATACCAACGCCCATGGCTGCGGCGGCGAAGTAATAGGTGTGTTTCCAGGCAGTATAGACATACCCACCCTCGCCTCCAAGGTAAGAGGCGAGAAAGAGCGAACCGGCGCCCGCGGCAACCATTCCCAGACGATATCCGGCAATATAGGTGGATGAAAGCAGCGCCTGGTAGGAGGCATCGATGCACTCGATGCGATAGGCATCGATGACGATATCCTGGGTCGCTGAAGAAAAGCCAAGGAGTACGGCTGCCAGGGCCATAAAGACGAGATACTGATGGCCGGCGGCAGGGTCGACGCTGGCCATGGCCAGAATTGAGGCGATAATGCAGAGCTGGGCGAGCAACATCCAGGAACGTCTTCTGCCCAGTTTCGCAGTAATCAGAGGCAAGGGAATCTTATCGACCAGCGGTGCCCAGATGAACTTGAATGAATAGCCAAGAGCGGCCCAGCTGAAGAAGGTAACCGCCGATCTCTCGACTCCGGCTTCCCGCAGCCAGACAGACAATGTCGAAAAGATCAGTAAAATGGGCAGCCCGGCGGAAAACCCGAGAAACAGCATGGTGATGACCCGCGGATGCATCCACGTCTCCAACAGCCGGCTCCAGGGCCGTTTTCTCTGCCGAGCATCTGCTGTCATTGTTGTCTTTTGTTCCTTGATAATTATGTTGTCAACTTCAATGGTAAGATGTTACGATTTTATTTCGCAGCCAGCAGAAACTTGCAGGAGCGAAAAGACGTATTTCCTTACCAGCGCCGTGCAACCTCAAAACAGAATCGAGCTTTTCCCACAAGGGATACTATCTACACCATGTCTATTAAAATTTACAATACATTAAGCCGGAAGAAGGAAGTATTCTCCCCTCTGGAACCCAATCATGTCAAGATGTACGTCTGCGGCATCACCAGCTACGACTACTGCCACATCGGCCATGCCCGCTCGGCGCTGGTCTTTGACATGATCGTCGAATATTTTCGCTTCCGGGGCTACAGGGTCACCTATATTCGAAATTTCACCGATATCGACGACAAGATCATAAACAGGGCCGCCGAACAGAATACCACCCCGGAGGAATTAGCCCAGCGCTTTATCGACGAGTTCTACGTCGACATGGACAAACTGGGTATCGGCAGGCCTACCCTCGAACCCAAGGCTACTGAGAATATCGATGAAATGACAGCATTCATCACCGGCCTCATTGACAAGCGCATGGCCTATCAGTCCGGCACCGACGTCTACTATGCCGTCGACAGTTTCGAAGACTACGGCAAGCTCTCCGGCAGAAAGCTTGAAGACATGCAGGCCGGCGCCAGGATCAGCGTCAACGAGCAGAAGACCAATCCTTACGATTTCGTGCTTTGGAAAGGCTCCAAACCCGGAGAACCACAGTGGGAAAGTCCCTGGGGTCCCGGCAGGCCTGGCTGGCACATCGAATGCTCTGCCATGAGCAAGAAATTCCTTGGCGAAACCTTCGATATTCACGGAGGCGGCCAGGATCTGATTTTCCCTCACCATGAAAACGAACTGGCACAGAGCGAGGGCGGCAACGACAGACCCTTTGTCACCACCTGGATCCATCATGGTTTCGTCACCATAAAAGATGAAAAGATGTCCAAGTCCTTGGGTAATTTTCTTACCATCCGCGATATTACCGATAAATATCATCCGGAGGAACTGCGTTTCTTCGTTTTCTCCACCCACTACCGCAATCCCCTGGATTTTTCCGAAAGCGCCATGCAGGACGCCATATCCGGTTTGAACCGGCTCTATCAATGCATGGCTGACATCGATGCACTCGACAACGGAGACCTGGAAGCATCTTCCATTGTCTCCGCCAAAGACAGAAAAAAACTCGACGACGTCGAAGCACGATTTGTCCAGGCCATGGACAATGATTTCAATACGGCGCAGGCCCAGGGGGTGTTGTTCGACACCGTCAAGGTACTCAACAAAATCCGCCGCCAGCTGGCTGCCGCACCTTCGGCGGAGGATATTGCACTGCTCCGAGAAAGTACGGCAACGCTGAAAAAACTGGCCGCCATCATGGGTCTTCTCAAAGAGGATGCCGCTTCCTACCTCGCACAAAAACGTCACAGCCTGCTTGCAGGTCTCGATATTGATGAAAATACTATAACCAGACTCATTGAAGAAAGGTATGCTGCCAGGGCGGCCAAGGACTGGGAGAAAAGTGACCAGATACGCGACCAGCTGCTGGAGAAAAACATCGAACTTAAGGATAACGCCGACGGTACGACCTGGACAGTAAAACGCTCACACCAGTAAAAGGACACACCATGAGCAGATTACCGGCCGTAGCAGACCGTTTTTACCCCGGGGACAAACAGCAACTGGACGACATCATTCAGGAACTGCTGAAAAAAGCAAAAACCTCCAAAATACAAGGTGCCATTGGTGTCGTCTCGCCGCATGCCGGATATGTCTACTCCGGCCATGTCGCCGCCGAGGTTCTCGGCAGCGTCGACATCCCCGAAACGGTGATCGTAATCGGCCCCAATCATCACGGCAGAGGACCATCTATTTCCCTCTCCCGTCGAGACTGGGAAATGCCTGCCGGCGTCGTGCCGATAAACGTTGAACTGTCCGAAATCCTTCTCGAGGGCAACAGCGACATCGCCACTGATGATATCGCTCATCAGTACGAACACTCCCTGGAGGTCCAGATACCCTTTCTCCAGGCTCTGCAGGAGAAACTGCGCATCGTTCCTCTTGCCCTTTCTCAGCTGCCCTACCCGACCTGCGAGAAGCTTGGCACGTCTCTGGCCGAGGCCATACGTCGCTATGCCAAACCGGTGCTGATGGTGGCTTCAAGCGACATGAGCCACTACGAACCGCGAAAAGTTGCTGAGAAGCAGGATACCATGGCCCTGGACAGGCTTACAAACCTTGATCCCGAAGGGCTGTATACCACTGTATTGGAAAACAGGATTTCCATGTGCGGCATTATAGCCGTGACCGTTGTTCTCCAAGCATCCCTGCTGCTGGGGGCAGACCGGGCGGAAATATTGCGTTACACCGATTCCGGTGAAATATCGGGCGATACCGATAAGGTCGTCGGCTATGCCGGAGCGGTTATTTCCAAAAGGTAAGACGACCTCTCACGCCGACTTCAGCTCAGACAGGACGGGCTTATACCTGCCAGGCGTCGATCGCCAAAAAACGCGACAGACTCGGCAAGAGACGCATAGTACAGGTGTGGTCAGGCGACGAGAGCCAACCGATCAAAATTTCTTGACAGCACCTGAGATTTTTTCTATAAAGTTCACCTCACCATCGTACTGGGGGATGGTCTAACGGCAAGACAGCGGACTCTGACTCCGCTTATCGGGGTTCGAATCCCTGTCCCCCAGCCACTATATCTTCAAGCACTTGCCGTGAATTTGGCGCAAGTGCTTTTCTCTTTCTTCTGCTTCTTCCCGCCCCCTTCGTCTGTAGCATTTATTATCGTTAGATTACCATTCACCTGTACATCACAATACTTTTTGTTTCCTCGAAAAAATGTGCCGCTGGCAGGGAGAGTAGGTGTTGAGGATGAATCGTTTTTCTCAAGGGAACTTTCTTGTTTATCATTTTATTATGGAATAGTATCAGATTATAGGTGTCTGCTCTCAACCGAAGCCTATACAGTCGCTCTGCGTTAGTGTGCTTTTTCACAAATTCTCTTCAAAAGAGGTAGTTGTGCATGACGTGGTTAATACCATCCATCATAGCAACTCTGGTTGGGACAGCAGTTCTCGCCTCTTGCTACATATATCTCTACCTCGAAGATAAGCAAAAGTATTTGAAAATATGGGCACTGAGTTGGGTTATATATTTTACCCGCTATGTTTTCATGCTGACATATCTCCTTTGGCAGCAAACCCCATTCTTGTTGATTGCTAATCAGCTTTCAAGCCTCATCAGCGGAGTTCTTCTGCTCTATGGCACACATCTCTTTATAGAACGTAGGTTGCCGTCCCTGATCCTTTATGCAGCGGTAGCAAACGGTGCATGGATTGTCATCAGTGTCGTAAAAAATATGTCTTTCATGGTCATGGCTTTGCCTACATTCTTTTTTCTTGCCTTCATCTATATTTGGACAGGCTATATCTTTTTAAGGCACGCAAAGTTCCAATCAAAAGAAGCCGTAATAGTAGGAGGTGGATTCATAGTTTGGGGTATACACAAAGCAAACTATCCTTTTTTGCGTCCGATAGTGTGGCTTGCTCCATGGGGATATCTGCTTGCAGCAATGCTCGAATTCATAACCGCTCTTGGTCTGCTGCTCGTCTATTTCAGAAAAACACGAGATGACCTGTTAGACAGTCAAAAACGAATGGTAGATGCCCAGAGAATCGCCAATGTTGGCGACTGGTCCTGGGATTTAGACAAAAACAACCTGGTCTGGTCTGCTGAAACCTATAGAATTTTCGGACAAGACCCTGGACATTTTATGGCGACGGCCGATGCCTTCGAAAAGGCCATTCACCCCGACGATTATGAAAGATTTATCCGCGAAAAAGATGCCGCACTCGAAGAAAACAGAGGAATCGATATTGAACACCGGATCACACTTCCTGACAATCGTCATCGCTGGGTTCATGAACTCTCTTCTGTGACCGTTGATGAAGACGGTAAAGTAATAAAAGCTGCTGGTACCGTCCAGGATATAACCGAGCGAAAAATCGCTGAAGAAGCACTGCAAGAGAGCAGGAAGCGTTTTTCACTGGCAATGGAAGCCTCTCAGGACGGTCTGTTTGACTGGAATCTGCAGACCAACCAAATATATTACTCCCCCGGATGGAAAGGCATTTTGGGTTTTAGCGACGATGAACTGCCAAATGACTTTTCGGTTTGGGAAAGATTGACTGCCCCCGAAGACGTTGAACGTTCCTGGAAAATGCAGCAAGAACTAATCATAAGACAACGGGAACGGTTTGAAATAGAGCTCAAAATGAGACATAAAGAAGGCCATTGGGTTGATATCCTGTCGCGGGCAACTGCTCTTTTTGACAACACTGGAAGAGCCATTCGAATTATAGGCACACACGTCGACATTACTCAACGCAAAAAAGTCGAGAGAGAGCTGAAGGCCTCGGAGAACAAATTTGCCAAAGCTTTCGATAACGCTCCCCTGCTTATGTCCATCAGTTCGCTGGAAGATGGAAAATTTCTGGATATCAATAATACCTTCATACACGTAACCGGATTTACCAGGGAGATTGCCCTGGGCAGAACTTCTGTTGAAATTGGTTTCATTTCAAAACAGGACAAAGACAGGATTTTGAATCACTTAGCGCTCAACGGGAGAGTATTCGAGCTTGAACTAGAACTCAAAAAGGCCGATGGTTCCACGTTAATATGTTTATATTCAGGAGAAAAAATTACTATTGAAGGCGAGGATCGCCTCCTGTCCATTGCCATCGATATTACTGAAAGAAAAGCCATGGAGAAAACGATCCAAGAATCGCAGAGAATGGAATCTATAGGCAATTTAGCTGGAGGAATTGCTCATGATTTCAATAATATTCTCTTTCCTATTGTCGGAATATCAGAGATGCTCCTCGAAGATTTACCTGCGGGAAGTCCTGAACACCAAAATGTACGGGAAATATTTAAAGCGGGCCAGCGAGGAAGCGATCTTGTCAGGCAGATACTGGCCTTCAGCCGGCAGTCTCAACAGAAAATGCTGCCGACACGCATTCAACTCATCCTCGCTGAAGCTGTGAAACTATCAAGATCTACCATACCCGCCTATATAGAGATTCATGAGAACATACATCCCGGGTGCGGGCCGGTAATGGCTGATGCCACCCAGGTTCACCAGGTCATCATGAATATCATCACCAATGCCTACCATGCAACAGAGAGTACTGGAGGAAAGATTGTAATCGAACTCGGGGAGAAAGAAATAAATGGGTCAGCCCATACAGAGGTCGGGCCAAGACCAGGAAAATACGCACTTATGTCCATTGCAGATAGCGGGCATGGCATGCCTGCCGATCTGCTCAATAAAATTTTCGAACCTTATTTCACAACCAAAGAGCAAGGGAAAGGAACCGGCCTTGGTCTTGCCGTCGTCTACGGTATTATTCAGGCGCATAAGGGTTATATCGATGTCAGCAGTGAAATTGGAAGGGGGACGACATTTAACATATATTTACCGTTAATGGCAAAAAGCATGGAGAAAGAACGTGCAGAGGAGCCGGAGAAGGAAAGTGACCCTGCCGGCAACGAAACCATTCTCATGGTGGATGATGACAAGCAGATTGCCGAAATGGCAAAAACCATGCTGGAGAGACTGGGATATACCGTCACGATGCGGACATCCAGCACAGAGGCATTAGAAACATTCAGAAAAGATCCATATACGTTTGACGCCGTTATAACAGATATGAACATGCCGTCTATGACTGGTGACAGATTGGCTGATGAACTCATGGCCCTT
>JGI12210J13797_10926287_pt1 | contig 16363 bp, 19 predicted proteins | sample ElkSlonscriptome_3_FD_13797 | JGI IMG/M metagenome (IMG submission 13797)
ACGCCCCGTGCGAACCTCAACAAAGTCTCCAACGCGGATCACCCTTGTGCCAGTTTGGATCACCCCAAGATCACCCCCCCCGGACAGGCTCGTTTTGTCCGGTTTTTTGTCAACTGATTCAACAGTTGAATCGTTGTTGAATTGTTGTTGAATTGCTGAATCATTTACTGTGCTTGGATTAGAACCCCCTCCGGGTGTCAATTCAACAGGTTGTGTACTGTGGGGGGGGTGATCTTGGGGGTCAACAGCATTCAACGCTTTACCCTGATTGGGTTTGGAGGCGTTTAAGGGGGGGTGATCCATTCTCTCGTCAGAAATTAAGTGTTCGCTGTTTAAAGAAGAAAAAGTATTTTTTTGTTGAATAGCGCCTGTATTCAACTCTGTGTCTGAATTTGATGGATTCAACACGCAATTCAACTGTTGAATCTGTTGAATTGGTCGTGAGTAAATTGCGCTTTGCCTTGTGCCAGTTTTGTCAACGCAGTCATCTGCGACTAATCTCGCCAGCACCGTATACAGCGATCGCTTGGGTAACTGCGTCTCTGTCGCAATCTGGTCAATGGTTGCACTGCCGACCTTGTTTAGATAGTCGAGGGTCTGTTGACGCTGATCGAGGTTGACCACTGGACTCCAGCGCCCCATCAGCTTCCACTCCAACGAATTGACATCTAGCCTCACTTTGAGGTCATGCTTGCCGTGGCCGTTTTCTGCCACCAGGCGATAGCTGTTTTCGGCAGGCGCGATGATGATGCATCCGCGACAGGTTGCACGAATTGCACCAGACCCACGGATCGAGTCGAATATATCGATCGCGTCACCCGCATTCACATCAATCTTCTTGGTGTGATGAATCAGGAGAATGCAGCAGTTGTGCTTCTTTGCCGTCTCCTGAAGCGGCTCTAGAACAATGGACATCTCAGCACTCGCCTCTGCAACTCCGTCATTCCTGACGCGGCTCAGCGTGTCGAGCACGACCAGGCGCGGGTCTAATTCCTCAATCACTTCGGTTAAGTGGTCGATTTCACTCAGCTTGAATTTGTCGAGCCAGTAGATCGGCAGACCCTGTGGCCAGCCCTGCGACTCTTCGCGCTCTCTGATTTTGGCTGAAGAATCCTCCAGATTGACGTAGAGCACGGCTCCCTGTGTCACGGGCCTGTCGAGAAAGTTTTCGCCCAATGCAACACACTTGGCAAGGGTCATGGCTAAAAGCGATTTGCCGCCCCTTGGAGGTGCGGCAACGGCAAACAGCTCGTTATGGGTCAGCAGGTCTGGCACGAGCCATTCAACATATTCAGGGGCGATCGCCATCAGCTCGTCATTGGTGAGCAGGCGCGATCGCACTGGATTTTTGCTCGTGGGCTTGGTGGCCTCCGCAGCTGCACCCATAAATGCGACCAGGTCGTGGCCATCTCTGATCGCATCTGAAACGTCCCAGCCATGCACCTCACAGGTTTCAGACATGGGCACGAGGGCGATTTTTGCTCGTTCACCAATGCGCTCGGCAGCTCGGGTTGCTCCCACTTCACCTGGGCGATCGCCATTTTTCAGCGGCTTGTCGTTCCGGTCATAGAAGATGACGATCTGACCAGGTAGCTGGTCTAACTCGTCATCCGGTGGCACGTTGCCAGCTCCGCAGGTGAACGCGGCCACCGCAATCTCGTTTTGCTCGCGCAGCATCCATCCCAAAAGCATCGCGTCCCACTCGCCCTCGCATAGCCACGTCTTACGCGCTTGCTCTGGCTTGTGTGTGAAAAACACCATCTGTGGAATGCCGTATTGCTTCCACGGCTGATATTCGGGCAGCTCCCGTGCAGACGTATCCCAAGGGCAAACCCGCTTTTTTACGAAATAGCAAGTCCTGTCTTTATTGGGAATCGGAATGGCGATCGCCCATTTCTGCCGATTCCCGACCTTGCATCGGCCAATGCCCAATTTATAGTGAGCAATCATTTCACGGGTGATGCCCCGATCGTTGAGCCATGTCATTGCAGGGCCGTCGCTGTTGAGAAGGCGATCGCTCTGTTCTTTGACTTTTGCAGGTGACACCATCACCGATTTTGGTGTCGCCTTCACCATTGCTGAGGGCTGTTGCTGCGGTTTTGGGTTTCCCAGCGCTTCTCGAATCTCTTTCGGGCTGCATCCCCTGTGGCACTTGTAGGCGCTGCTATAATTCGACTGAGCGTCAGGGATTAACGATAGATTCTTCTTTTTGCCCTTCCCTTGCTGTTCGCAGGCGGGGCATATTGCACGACCTTTGCTATCAAAAGTTACGCAATCACGAATGTCGAACATGAATTTATCTCCATAATGTGTTCGGGGGGTTGCTCTCCTACGCAAGAGAGCGCGAGTGTCGTTAGCACTCGCGCTCTTGTTTTAGCTTTTGACCTTCTCAGGTCGCTCGATTTGCAGCTTCAGCTCTTCTGCTCTCAGCTCTAATAGATCCGCAATTCCTCTAGGGAGTTGAAAGGTTGATTGTGCTGTTTCGGTTTGAGCATCCCAGTCTTTTTCGATTAGCTTCCCGCCGTTTTTGCGGACTAGAGAAGCAATGGCTTTCTCCACAACGCCTCTCATCTCGTTAGGCAGATAGCGAACCCGAACTCGCTCTTGATATTGGCTATTCATTCGCTCTGGCCTCTGACATCGACTTCCGAGGAACCCAAAATGCGATCGCCGTCGCTGTCATCTTCAGTCGCTTCAGGGTCTCTGTAGTCCGTGTCGAAATCGTCTAGCGCTTCACGTAGCCGATCGGCGTCTTCCCCTGAACAGTTTTTAACCTGACCACTTTGAAAGTGAACGGCCAGCGTTGATTCATCAACTCGGCCAATTCGTTCTACTCGGTCAAGGTTTATCCAGCCAGAAGGTAGGCGGATCAAAGTACTCATAACAATCTCCAGTGTGTGATCGGGTGGGGACAGACGGGGGTGTACGTGCCCTGTCTGTCCTCTCTGTATCTCAGTTTTTCTCTAGCCAAGTAAACGCAGGGATGTCTCTGAGACTAGTCGGTGAGATGATTCAGGAACGATGACTGAACAGGCATTCAGTCATCTAATAGATCTAAAAATGTACGTCTGCAAGACATGTCTATCTGTTAAACTAATGGTAAGTACACCCCCCCGTCAACCTATCGACCCCAGGTTCCCAACCGTGGCTGAAGGAGAATCAATGTTGAAATGTATGCGTTTAGCGCTGAATTATACTCAGCAAGAATTAGCCGAACGTCTCGGCGTCGCTATGGTCTCTGTTTCCAGGTGGGAACGAGGGACAGCCGTAGCACAGCTAACACTTCCACAGATAAAAGCGTTGTCTCGTGAGCTGAGGAGAGTTGGCATGACCGTCGATAATCTGCCCGATACGTTTGGGCCGATTCATCCAGAGCAGGAGTTGCAAAATAGATAGTCTACTAGACTAGTCAAACGGTATAGTTTAGGTGGCCGGAAACGGTCATCTTTTTTTTTGCTCAGACAAGTCTTGCTGACAAAAAAAGAGAGCCACTGGGACAGCTATCAACTTCCTCCAGTGGCTCTTGCCCCATCTCATTAAAAACAGGAGCACTTTTAGTATGCATTACTACTCGTTGCCGCTCTCGGGAGCGATCGCAATCGGGTCTGTGTTGGCGACTGGCTACCCCGTCAACAGCAACGCCTCGGCCCCGTGGATGCACAACATTCCAGAGCCTAACGCCAACATTCACGGCAGCCCGTCTGGGGTTGTGGTGCCCAACGTCGCACCGCCGCCGCCATCGCCAGCAAACCCAGCGCAATATCAGCCCCCGGTTGCACCTGCACGGCCCGTGGTTTCTCCCACAGTTCAGGGCAGCTCTCCGATGTTGAGCCGTGAGCAATATCGCCAGGTTGTTTCTGGTGCGGCAACGGTTGAGCCAGGTCTCTACCGCGTTGATTGGGGCTTGCAAACTTCGGTTATGGCACTGTTTGCCGATACAGATGATGGCTCTACTCAGATGGGCTTTTCTGTAGGCCGTGTACCACAGCGGTATCAATCGCCTGAGCAGAACTGGTACGGCCAGGTGACAGCGCGGGTGCAGCGTGAGGCTGAACAATCGGTTTACGAGCGTGAGCAGCGGTGGCAAGGATACGGCAACACGCTGCGACAGTTTTTCCCCGGCTCTGAGCCAGAGCCAGCCTACGATCCGCAGGCTCCTTATGTGCCTCAAGATGAACGATCGCGCAATTCAGGATGCTACTGGCAGAACGGGATGCAGTTCTGCGGCTAGGTTCAGTCGTTGCGCTCACTTTCTTGTTTGATAGCTCGACTGATCACGGAGAGCGTTTGACGATATCGAGCTGAGCCAAAGCCTCTCAAGACCTTCTTCTGCTCTCCACTTGAGAGGCTTTGCTCAACACCATTTGTTATTTGACTCAAATCTGGAGATAAACACAATGGGCTTGTTTGGACGAAAGAAGCACGACGCTGAGCACAAGGATTATGACAATCGAAATCATCAGAAGAGCCTGAACTCAAAATCGGAAATCAATAACATCTCGAACAACATTCAGGGAGCTGCCGACTGCGCGGGCAAGATTGAAGAGAACTCTGAGGCAGATTGGGGAGATTCTCGTGACTGGAGATCGAACGCCTACCAATCACGCAGTGCTCATGCAGCACTTGACACTGCCGAAAAGAATCTTGATGCGTTGCGAGACCGGGTGCAGGAAGAGGGAAAAGATCGGGACAATGGCGATCGCCGCTTGCCCAAGTCCCCTTGGTAGACTGAGGTTAATTCTTTTGAGGTGGCCGTCATGACAGCTAGTCCTACGATTGCAGCTCCGACCGTTTCTGTTTTTCAGCCCAATCACGAAACCTTTGACCAGTTTTCCATCCATGGTGCCTTTGATCGCTATGTGTTCCTTCTGGTGCAGGCGAGTCTTCCCACTGAATTTTGGAAACCCATGTTCGACCTGGCGTCGCTATACAGTCCGATTGTGATTGCGACGCAACGCCCCCACTGTGGAACCAAAGACCATGATATGAGGCGCATGGCACTGTATCAGGCAACGCCACGCTATGACCTACCCAAGCTCCTTAGCCTGATAGAGGAAGATGAGGCTGGATGGTGGATTGATGGGGACGCGCTGATTAGTGGCACCCGCACGGAGATTTCAGAGGAAGACCTTATCGACGTGGCCGAGGACCACTGCAGACTCCCAGACGCTGACCTAGACGCCGAACCCCTGTCCACCAATTCTGAACAGGCTTCGGATCAGGTGACTCACCGCCCATCATTTTCCTGGAAGTCTGCGCTGATTGGTGGCGTGGGATTGCTGCTTGGGCTTAGCATGGGTCTAGCCTTCTAGCGAGGGCCACCCCAAGAATAGTGTTAGGAGTCGATGCAGTCTGAACTATCGGCTCCTTTTTTGTGGGAACACTAAAAACGCCTTGCCGGGTGAATGGCAAGGCGCTTTCTTTCGCTCATGTCAGGAGCATCAACTATGAGTATTCCCGCATGGATGAGGCATTATCCAGATGCCAAAGCTTACTTTGCTATTTGCATGGTAAATGTGCTGACGTTTTCCTTCTCCCAAACCCTAGTTTGGCAAGGTTTTCCAGCAGTCCCTGTCTATCTGTGTGGCGTGGCGATCGCCCTTCTACTTTTTCTGCTGATTCAATGGCTAGACTATCGCTCGTGGCGTTCTACCGTTCAATCTTCTAGAACCACCAGCACTCACAATCAACATCCTCACCGCTACTATGAAGAGCCAGAGACTGAAGACTCCGTAGACCCGCAACTCGTTCACCGTTTGCTCTGCCTCATGCACGGGGATGAAGACGCCGCTTGGAGGCTCTACGAAAGAGAGCTTGAAAGAAACCCGCACAAGTCAGAACAATGGTGCATGGAAAAGGCCATTCGAGACTTAATTCGAGACCGATCGAGGTAATCAAAACCGTTTATCAGCCTTTTAATTCAGCTCCAGTCGTTCAATTAAAAGGCTCAAACTTTCAGTCATCTCCTCTGATTTGATACTCCCCTTTTGCCAAATAATTCTCAATCGATCGCACCTTCGTCTGAACGAGTCGAGCGACATGCTCTCCCTTCGAGGTTCGCTGTTCTAGCTGAGTTTCAATCCTTTCTGTTCTCTCGGCTAGAAGCTCCTTATTGTGTTCAATCCAAGATTCTAGACGCTTCGTCCGATGCTCAATCAGCTCTCGATTTGCATTCACCAAATATTCTAAATGCTCATACTTTTCGCCCATCTTCGTGTCTTCAACCAATTGAATCTGCAATTGATTATTGAGGCGGTTTTCGAATGAAACAAAGCGCTGGTGGAGCCAGTTAACGATACCTGCGGTTGTTGCCGCAATGACACTGATAATGGTCACGAACTCCCAGATTTGATCCTCCATACGCTTCTGTTTTCCTACTCCCAATTGGAGAAATAGTTGTAACTAAGAACGTCTTCAACCGTTGTCAACTGCTCAATCGCAGCTTTGTGAAACCGCGTCATTGCAAACAGTCGCGCATTCCGTGCCCACAACGCCTGAGCAAACTCAATAAACTCGGCTGTCGAACACTCCCACATCTGGTTTTCGACATCTTGCCAAGCAAACGGCTCTGGGAGCTGACCTGCCAAAGCAATGGCAAACGTTGCCGCAATTCTCGTCACGCTGTCTCGGTCTGCCTGAAACGATCGCCCTTGCCACGAAAACTCAGAAAACTCCTTCTCATTCCGCAGCTCAGTAATCAGGTCATGAACATACATCCGAGCCTCTTCAACCGTTGAGGGAGACGAGCCTTGAGCTTGCTCTTTCAAGTAAGCATCGTACAACTCACGATAAAACTCAGTGCGCTCAATAATTGCGTCGCCCCGCTCCCACGGCACAGGCCCCGTCCCTTGGTTCCCCGGTTCACGCCACACGCGGTGAACCAGGCCGTCGTACTCCCGTCGATACACACTCTCATATTCTGGGGTGATCGACTTAAACCAAGTCAACGGCACTCTCAGCTCTATATCCGCATTAAACAGCTCAATCCTTCCGTCAAACTCAATTAGCTTCATGCTCGTTCTCCCGTAGCTCTCAGAACTTGCACAACCGAGTAAGGTTGCATGACATTCATCGGAGAGTTTGACCCGGCATGACTGGTCGGGCCGATACCTTGCAATTGACCGAGCGATCCACTCGCAAATGTCCGATCATTCGTTCCCGTGCTTCGCAATACCAAAAAACTACCAGAGCTAGAAGATTCATGACGGTGAAATCCGATCTCAGCTTCAGTTTGGGCGTGAGCTTCCTCACCACCACGACTGCCCAACGCGCGCCCCGTTAAGCCTGCGCCATTCCCCGCCGCAATCCCAACACGCCCCGCCCTGCTGGGAGGTGTCAGCACCTTTCCGGCTGACCAATCAGCCGCCGCCGTCGCGCCCTTGCCTCCAGAGAGGAGAGAGCCGGGATTACTCCACAGCACTTTGTAGAGCCGTTCGACTTTGGCGATCGCCACACTAGCCCCACTACCGACATTCCCCACACTCGCATCATTAGCAACCCACAACCAACCCGACAGATTAATGAGACTGCCGTTTGCCGACAGCACCTCTGAATTGGTCGTGTCGAGTGCTCCTTCATAGTCAATCGTCTGTCCAGGAATCGGCACGTCTTCAGCCCCTACATCTTCATCTGGTGAATCAGTCCGCCACAGCTTGAGCGTCACAGACCCAGCCACCCAGCTCCACACATGCACACTAAAACTGAATTCAGCGATTAGGCTTGAATCAAGAGAAAACAGAGGTCTTCGATCTAGTCGAATCGTTCTCGTCTCGACGATCGCCTCATGCAAGTTATCTAACACGCCCCTTGCCTCCAGCGCCCCCACCTCAGACCCTGAAGCACTCGCAAAATTGGGAGTCGCAGAGAAAGTGTAGAAGCCCTTGAGAAACTTTCCAGGAACATCAAACGAGTCTCCCGGCTGAAGCGTCGAGCTGTAGATTTGTCCCCAAATCGTCATGGTGCAAACCGATTAACCCGCTGAGAGAGCCGCGAGATTTCATCTAACAACAATTGCTGATTGGCCTCTGTTGCGTCGCCCATAGCGTCCGATATCGGCTGATCACTACTCCACAACACCACATCGACCCCATAGCCAATCCAGTCCCAAACCTCAATCAGCAGCGTGAAGGCAGTTGCGAACGGGCTTCGAACCTCAAAGATAGACGTTTCATCTAGCCTCAAATTCTGGGTTGAAACAACCGTCTCAGCCAGCGTCGGAAGCGTCGCTTTCACCTGCAAATATCCAGGAAAAGCATCCTGAATTGTCTGTGCAGAAGTCGTTGCGCTCACTGCGTAGTAGCCAGCGCTAAACGGCCCTGGCAGAGGCAAAGCACCCGCCGCCGCAATGCTGCCACTATGTTCTTCAGTCCATGTCATAAGGTCTATCTCAGTCGGGTAATGCGTTGGGTGAGGCGATCGATTTTGGTCTGAGTCTCTTGCAGCTCCACCAGCAGATCCGCCAAGTCAGAATCAGCCCCTTGATAGTTAGCTGGAAAATCATAGGATTCGATTTGAACTTGCCAATTGCTTGTGGCATACCAGCGAGTTCTAAGCGGTGGCTTCACTTGGAGATATCTTGCGATCACACCAGCCGCTCTCATATCAGCCGGAATCGGAGCCTGAATCAGAGAGGGCGTCAAGCTTGGATACAAGCGCTTGAAAACGGCTCGTTCCCCACTAGAAAAATAGGAGCAAAGCGTTAGATACCCAACAGGCGGATCGTTGTAACGATGGGTGATTCTAAACAACCGCGCATCAACATCAAACTCAGGAAAAGTTTGCCACTCCCAGTTCTCAATATTGATTGTTCCTAAGTTGTACCAACTCACGAGTCAGACTTTTTCGTGTCCTTCTTTTTTGTATCCTTATCAGTCGTTTTTGGCTCCTCAGGAGGAGTCGCAGGAACCCGAACTCGGCCCCGTCTCCGTCTGGGGACTTGTGGTGTTTCTTCAGCCATAAATCAACCCTTCCTAAAGCAAGAACTAGGTAACAACAGACCAGAATCATCGGTTTCAAACCGAATGCCACCATCCATGATGTAATCAATCTCGTTCACCACACCATCAACGTAGTCACTCGGTTCAATCCCCTGGTCATAGAGCGTTTCGAGCAACAAATCAGGATGTTCTTCCCCTCGGATTACCTGGTCAACCGCACCCTGTCGCTCCCACAAAGCGCGACATTCAGAGAGAGAATCCGACTCGCTATAGTCAGGATTCTCTCGAAAGAACGTGAGAAACGGATCAGCAACATCCATGAAGCAAACCTGGCGAGAGAGAACTACAAAGGCATCCGTTCACGCTGAAGCGACACACGGTTAATTTCGTTGTTGGCCGTTGCCTCCAAAATTGCGCCCTTAATCTGATTGAAAGCATCAATTTCGTTATCGGCTTCAGTATTCGCACCAAATGGGCAAGAGTCGCGATCGCCGTTGTACTTCAGATACTGCATGTTGGTCACTTCAGACCGAGCAACAGCAACCGCACGAGTCGCATTTCGAAACCACACAACACGCGCAGGTCTAGCCCCTTTCTCTTCAACCAGGGCATCACCGCCTAACACGTTCGCCACACTAGCACCCGTGCCAGCCCCGTTGATGTAAGGAGCCAAGAGTGTATAGCTTGCAGGGTTTACGCGTGATGGATAAACTTCTGTTGCCGTGAATAGAATCCCAAACGGATGCCAAAAGACTTGCTGTGTCGCGCCTCGTGCGCCCTGGCTGTTCAATTGGGGGTCACGGGTTCCTAGCGTTTGTAAATATTGAATGTAGTTCGTAAGGGCCGTATTTAACCGCGCACCTTCGCGAATGCGTGAATATCGTCGAGACATAGGTGTCCTCCATAAGTGCCTATGCCATTTATATGCCCCTTTTAGAAATGAATAAAAAATGCAAAAAGGTTAAGCCTTTGTGGTAAATCTGCGAGATTAGGTTGACTGGATTAAGCTTAGTCATCAACGAAAGCCGTGGCCCAAGTCCCCGAACGGTCGTACAAACATACGGGGCCGCGTAATCCATGCAGTTCTAGGGCTGCGTATTGAAACCTAACTTCAGCAATCGGACGCCGGCGAGGAAGCCTGACCGTTTCTCCCAGGATGAATTCGGTCGGTGGAATTGTTGGATACGCCCCCGCAGCGCTCTCATTCTCTGAGTAGTTAGCGTACTCCCAATTGGGAACATGCCCTTGAATATCTAGGACACGATCGACAATGCGTCGTCCTTCCGCCACATCTCGCACCAGCAACTGAAGCTGATAACCTTTATCCCAGTCGGAATAAGAGAACATATGCTTTCCCTTTCGCCACACAAAGCCCCCAGCATTTCCAAACTCAACCCTAACCCTGTTGCCTAGCGCCACAGCTTCAGCACGTCCCAGAGATTCCGTGGTTTCGTTCATCAGTCGAAATGAAATTCTGCCTGTGACGGGCGCGTAGCCGCCTGCAACATCTTGAAAATCTTCTTGGAAAAATAGAACGACTTGAGGGCGCGATCGCCTAATTACAGTAGGATGACGGTTTGTGGTACCGACCTCCTTTAGCGAGTGCCTGTCGCGGATCTCGAAGTGAAACAACATGACGCGAAGTGTGGTCATAAGCAGGGAATCATCATTCCGATGAGTGCAGGCCACACGAGCTGAAGACCTTGGAGTTGCAATATCTGGAATCCACTCAGCAGGCCCTACATCTTGAAACCAATCACGCACAGACCGATTGTAGATTCTCTGAATGGTACTGACGAGATGGGCTGTAGGGTCAAAGTCGTTAGGTAATGTCATGCTTCACCTCGGCTTAATTCGCTCGTTTGCAACTCTGGAGATTCAGACGCTTGTTGTGCTGATATGTTGGCATTTTGGATAGGGATATAGTCAGGCGTTGGCACGAGTGAACCCGTTGCCGTTTGTTCTGGATCACCTGTCACCAATCGCATGAACTCGCCACTCTGCTCCAGTAGTTCATCGGTTTCATACTGAATGCTTCTCACCTCAGACAACACGCCTTGTAGCGAACTAGCAGCATCCTCCAAGCCTTCGGCTCCTTCCATAAACCCTTGGAGCTTGCGTCGATAGAGGTCTTGCGCTCTCACTTTTTCAGCCATCCAAGGATAAGCACGATTACCCACCACACCCCAGCGCTTTAGCGCATTGCCTATTTTCCCGGTGTTTTCGGCTGTCCACTCCATCACCTCTTGTGAGCTGTCCATAATGCCACGAACTGACCACAGGATATTAGATGCACTTCTGACAATCCGATTCGCTTTAGCCCATCGCTCCGAAGCATTATCGTAGAGGTCGTCTCCGAGAACGCCACGAAATAAATTTTCCATCGTTCCAGTCAGGATCTGGTTAATGTCGAGTGGATTGTTCTCCTCATCCCGAATGCCAAAGGCATCTAGAGCGGTTGAGGTCAGTTCGCCCAGTGTTTGAGCGAGGGAACTAGAGAGCAGTGCAGCGTTGTGCAGAGTCACGAGTAACGTTATTGCATTGATAGCTCTATCAATCTGGCTTGCCCTCCAGACCTTCGTTGTAAAGTCCCTAAATTTCTGGAGATATCCTGACAACCCACCGTCTGGGATTTGCGCCCCTAGCTTGGCGTCAATCTGGTTCAGTCGATTGAGGATGGCGCTGTTGCCTGCGGCATTCTGAGCGATTTGCAGGGCGTTGAGCTGTGCGTTGAGGCGATCGTAGGCATCTTGCATGTTTTGACGGTTTCTCGCCACGTCCTGACGGATGGCTGATCCACATCCACCAGAGGCGCATGGAGATTGAGGGCTAGTTGGCGGTGGAGCTGGTGGCTGTTGCTGATTAGGGCTGGGCTGAGGTCGTGCAGAAGTCGGAGTCTCTGGAGTAGGAATCAATGCTGGAATCGGAGGAACAAAAGGAGCAGCGCCCGATCCACCAAAAGACCAAATACGTGGTGCTCCAGATGGAGCCTCATCACCTTCTGAATCGATTGCGGGAGAGTCGGAAGCACCAGCACCCGCCGCCGCCGCTGCTCCGCTGCCAGGGGCAGAAGCCGCCGCTGGTGCTGCTCCATTCCCAGGGGCAGGTTGAGGGAGGGCACCGCCAGGGCTTGCAGGGCGAGGTCGATTACTCGCACCGGGATAGCCACCAGGAACCGAACCAGGGGCATCCCCAAACCCTGGGGAATGGTTGCTCGACGGCACCGGAGCAGGGGCAGGGGCGTTGTAAGGACTGTTTCCCGGATGCCGTAAGCGTGGACTCCTTGGAGGAATAGGAGCCGGAGCTGGACGCCGAGCCGGATTGCCACTCTCAGACTGGCCATCTCTCGGTGTCACTTCAGTTGAGGTAATTTCAGGGGCCCCACCGGGCGAGGATACTGTGCCCATGACGTACCAGCCAGGGGCAATCTCGGCACCATCGTCACCCGTGCCAAAAAACTCTAAGGCGTAACTTCCGCTGTCATTTGTAGCTCGTAGCCGCGTCCCACCGATGGGGCCAAACGCATCGATAGTCAAATACCTTCCGATGCTACTGGTGCCAATATTTGAATAGCTCTGAGTGAAAACCTCAATAGAGTAGATTGTCGGCCTTTGACCACCTTGAAAAGGGTATCCGCCCTGAGGAATGATCGGAGGACGACCAATGCTGGGTGAAGGCGCGCCACTAGGCAAACCACCTGGCACCAATAAGCCGCCCAAGGCACCCCCTAGCGAACCGCCCAAGGCACCTCCCACAACACCACCCACGCCCATCCCAACAGGCCCAAGTGGAGTACCTAACGCAGCTCCACCTAAAGACCCAAGCGCACCACCGACGCCTTGTCCCGCTGCAATGGGAGCAGGTGTTCCCATTGCAACACCCAAACCAAACGCGGCCAAGCCTCCAGCAGCACCAGCAGCACCAGCACCAGCGCCAGCACTGCGAGGGAACCCTCTAGGAGCTTGCCCAGGTCGGGATGGTGGAGTGTTGCCGCGTGCCGTGCCTGCCTGATTTCCCCAGGTGCTTGGTCTCGCAGGGCGAGGTCTTTGACCAGCGGTAACAGGTGCATTGGCTCCGCTAGTGCCCGGTGTTCGAGTGGTTGCGTGATTGTCTACGCTACTAGGCCGAATGGTGCTGATCGAGCTGCCAGCGCCACGGCCATCACGATTACCACCACCACCACCACCACCGCCAACAGGAATCGGGATGCGCGGGATTCGCCTCGGTGTTTCATCAGGAACAAATCCAGTCGGGGGCTGCGACGGTCTGCCACCAGGGGTAGGAGGATTTGGAGCACCGATTGGACGAGCTGGAGGTGGAATGCGATCGATCGCCTCTTGCGTCTGTCGATTAGTCGCTCTAATGATTCTCTGTAGCTCCAACTCCTTTGCAGCTCGTTCGACAGAAGAAGGTAATCGGTTCTGCTCTGTCTGCATCGTTGCGTCAAACTGTTGCAAACGACGCTCAAACCATAAATCAAAATCAGCGGATTGAGGGCGATAGCCCTGAGGATAAAAGAGCTGATTACTGATCTGAACAGGCCGCGAAATCTGCCCATTTCGAATAGCCTGCATGTTGAGGCTCCCATCGGCATTGCGGGGCACGTCAGGAATTAAGGTGCCGTCGTAAGGACTGATGGGAGCTGGAACAGCAGAAAATTGACGCGGTTGTTGAGCAGCGTCTCGAACCGCTTCTGTTTGGAGAATCTGAGAGGCAGGCTGAAGGGCAGGCCGAAAGAATTCCACGATTAATTAGTTTTGAATGTGGCAGGTAATGTGGTGTTGGAAAGCTCTTGAACGTAAGACCAGGTTTTTGCCCCACCAGCTTGATAGTCTGCCGAAATTTGCATACTCAATCGGCAGAGCAGGCGGTGTTTGTTTTCTGATGGGACGAAGAACGGCCCCGCCTGAGCTGCCCGTTCGACGTACCCAACGCCTTCAATGACTTCAACCGTAGGGTTCACATTTGCGAGAGATAGGCAAGCCCAAGCTGCTAGTTTTTCAAGGGTGTTGATTCCGCTGGGAATATCGGTCGCGACGTTGATTGCTGTCATGGGTTGTTCCTGAAAGTTCTTACCCAATTTTGCATCTTTTCTGAAAAGTGGTCTGAAAATCCTCGTGTCCCCGGTTCAAGTCCGGGTCCTGGCATAGTTTCAATAATATCTGTGAGAGAAAAGAATAAAGATTAACTGCCTGAGACAGCAAATAAGCAGACTGAAACCCTGATTCTCTCGTTCGATCTGGAATGCCCTCTGAACGAAAGAATCAGGGTTTTGGATTGTGCCAATTTGTAAAGCTAGTCCAATTTCAGGCCAAGTGCTGAATGCTCNTCAAAATTCTGGAATAACGATGCGCCTTGTTCGTCCTGCATAGTGTTTGTAAATGACCGAGGGTGACACTCTGGCGAGATAGGAAACGTCAGCAACAGACAGGTGTTCTAGTGCTGCTGTTATCCAAGTGTGACGAGCATGGTACTGCGACAGGTAAAAGGCAACATGACCGCTCTCGACTAACTCTCGAAGCAAGGGTTTCCAGTAGCGAGTTTGAAAGTTCTGATAGTTGAATCGGCCACCTGTTCGAGCTTGAAAGACCAGGTCGTCACGGTGATAGAACTCGGGTCTTTTTTTCCTCAGTAGTCTTTGCAGTCGGGTGTTGCAAGGGAATCGGGTAGAGCGTCCATTTTTTGTCGATTGAACTTGAGCGACATCGACAGGAAACGCTTCGCAGAATAGCAGCTCTGTGCAATCGAGTGAGATGTGTTCCCATCGCAGTGCTGCGAGTTCTTCTGGTCTAGCGCCTGTCCAGAACAGCATTTTGACCCACGGAGCATAGAACGGGTGTGACAACTCAAACTCTTGAATGATGCGATCGCGCTCTTGCAGGCTGAATGCTGCCCACGCTTTGTCAGACGGTCTCCTTGGTCGAATGTGTTTTTGTAGTCCTTCGAATGGATTGCGAGTTGATAATTCGGATTCCATAGCCCACCTTCCACAGGCGTTTAATTGCATCAATGTTCGTCGTGCGACTTCGGCTGAGTAGTTTTTCAGTAGCCAGTCGCGAATCTCGACTGAGGTTTCAAGATAGGGAGCTGCCTTTTTCATTCGAATCAGACGACGGGTCAGTTTCTGGTAGTCGCGCTTGTATGTAGACGGCGAAACTTGACTCTTTCTGAACTCGACATAGGCATTCCACCACTTGAGGAGCGACCTCAGATTTACAGCTCTATGTTTTTTCAGTTCCTTTTCTCCTCAACACCCTGAAAGCTTGATTGAGTCGCTAGATATAGCGTAAGTTTTTGCTTCACCGCCCAAGGGTTTCACACTATAGGTAGGGGCAATTGGGGAACCATAGTCACAACTCTTTTTAGAAAGGCTATGCAACTTACCATCACTCGTGACACCTACCTAAAGTCGAGACCGTTTCAGTCTTCGGAGCTTGACGATCGCCAAAAAACCGCCGTTTCTGCGGGGACACAATTTGACATCGACCGTTATCAACCATCACCTAACAATCACATCAATGTAGTGATGAACGATGGCACCAGTCATCATGTCTTTGTTGATCACGTTTCAATCGTGGGGAATCAGGCAAACAATAACCCCATTGAGAAACCATCAGCGTCCCAGCCCAAGACTGGAGCATTCAAACTACCTGGATTCACTAGCACGTTTTACTTGAGTGACCCCATCATTCCAAGGGGTAACTTCACTTGGAGTGAAGCCACAAGGAATGGTTCACGACTTCCCGCTGATGTCTCGATCGTTGAGAACATTTTGGGAATTGCAAAAGTTATGCAAGCGGTTCGTGGGCACTTGGGAGATCGCGCAATCACCGTTACGAGCTGGTATAGACCTCCCGCTGTGAACCGCAGAGTTGGCGGTGCATCTGGTAGCTATCACATCCTGGGGAAAGCGGTTGACTTTGCCGTTGCAGGACTTCCGCCGGCGGAAGTCTATAAACGCCTAGACCCGTGGTGGGGAAACCGTGGCGGTCTGGCAAGCGCACGCGGGTTCACACACATCGACGACCGAGGGGGGCGTGCCCGGTGGCGATATTGAGACTAGGCTCACCTCACCTTTAGCTCAGCCGGAGCATAGAAGCGAGAGACCGCCCAACCCTTGCCCTTCACTTCAAGCTGACCATCAGAAGAAACGCCAAGAACTGATCCAAGAGAGCCATAGAAACGCCCCGTGCGAACCTCAACAAAGTCTCCAACGCGGATCACCCTTGTGCCAGTTTGGATCACCCCAAGATCACCCCCCCCGGACAGGCTCGTTTTGTCCGGTTTTTTGTCAACTGATTCAACAGTTGAATCGTTGTTGAATTGTTGTTGAATTGCTGAATCATTTACTGTGCTTGAATTAGAACCCCCTCCGGGTGTCAATTCAACAGGTTGTGTACTGTGGGGGGGGTGATCTTGGGGGTCAA
>JGI12210J13797_10162329_pt1 | contig 16360 bp, 9 predicted proteins | sample ElkSlonscriptome_3_FD_13797 | JGI IMG/M metagenome (IMG submission 13797)
GCCTCGGCCAGCGCCGCGTTGGGCCCGTGGGTGCGCACGTACACCAGCGCCCGGCGGCTGGCGTGCACCAGCGTCCACGCGGGCTCGAGGTCGAGGTGCAGCCGGCCACGGTCGTGGGGCACGTTGTCGAGGAACACCCACTGCAGGTCGCGCTCGAGCGCCTCGCGGCGGAACGCCCGGGGGTCGCGGAGGCAGCGGACGTAGTGCTCGACGAACGCGGCGGGGTAGACCAGATCGGTGCGGCCGTCGATGTATACGCGGTGCCGCGGCCACAGGTGGAAGATCAGGAAGCCGCCGTAGCCGAACTCGTTGAACATCGCCCCGCGGGGGTGCAGCGCCTCGGGCAGCTGCTGCACGAAGGCCACGCCGCGCTCGGGGAAGTGGGCGGGGGCCAGCGCCGGCCCGGGCAGCGCCACCGGGCGGGCGAGCGTGGAGGCCAGCAGCACGCCCGCGGCCGACAGCGAGATGAGCCCCCGCGCCCGCCCCTCCCACGCCCGCGACAGCACGGCCAGGCCGCTGGCGGCCGGCCCCGCGCCCAGCAGGGCCAGCACGGGCAGGTGCCGCATCGAGCCCAGGCCCAGCCCGAAGGCCATGGCGGCCAGGGCCAGGTCCCAGGGCGCCCACGGGCGGAGCTTGCCCAGGCCCAGGGCCGTGCCCGCCGCGGTCAGGCCGATCGTGGCGAAGCTGGCCGGGGTGAGCACGGCGACGAGCTCCACGCTCACCGGCGCCCACTCGGTGATGAGCGGGCTGTGCTTGCCCATCAGCGCCACCGTGGTGGTGACGATGGCGATCCCGTAGGGCGTGACCAGGCAGCCCAGGCCCGAGCCCACCGCCACCAGGGCGGGGCGTCGCCAGTCGCGGTCGCGGCCCAGGCGAGCCTCGAGCATGCACGCGGCCGCGTACGCGCCCAGCACCACCGGCAGCAGCAGGGCGGCCCGGTGCAGGTTGGCGTTGAGGATGGTCAGCGGCACCACCCAGCCCAGGCCCCGCGCGCCCCGGCGGTCGCGCTCCACCAGCACCAGCCCCGCCACCAGCACCAGCAGCGACAGCGACGCGGCGCGCTCGGTGAAGCGAAACGCCACCGCGTCGAGGGTGGCCGCGCTCACCACCACCGCCAGGGCCACCGGCACCCGTCGCTCGTGCCGCAGCAGCCGCCACACCAGCCACGCGGTGGTGCCGAACGCCAGCGCCTTGAACCCGATGATCGCGGCCGGGCCCCCGAGGCGCCACAGCCCATGGAAGAGGATCGCCCCGCCCCAGTCCTTCCATACCCACGGGGCGTCGGGGTGGGTGTGCGAGAACGGATCGGTGCTCAGGTCGGGCTCGCCGGCCAGCATCAGCTCGCCCAGCCGCATGTGCCACCACAGATCGAGGTCGATGATCGGCCGCAGCCCGTGCACCGCCACCGCCACCGCCAGCAGCACCAGCGCGATCCACTCCACCGCCGAGGGCCGGGTCACCGCGACCAAGTCACCACGGTTCCAGGGCACGGGGCTAGGCGAATTCGGCTTGACGGGTATCGACTACGACTGTAGTACTACGAGCGTAGTCGAGTCGTATGGCCCCTCCGCCTCAGCTCAGCGATCAGCAGCTCGCGTTCATGCGGGTGCTGTGGGATCGGGGCGAGGCCACGGCGCAGGAGGTCCAGAGCACGCTCACCGAGCAGGGCCAGTCGCTGGCGCCGACCACCGTGGCCACCGTGCTCACGCGGCTGGAGCGGCGGGGGCTGGTGGCGCATCGTCGTCGCGGCCGACAGTACGTCTATCGAGCCCGCGCGGGCGAGCCGGAGATCCGCCGCTCCATGCTCGCGCGCCTCACCGATTTCTTCTTCGGTGGCGATCCCGACGCGCTGGTCTCCCACCTCACGGCCGGGCACGGCCTGGGCGAGGAGGACCTGGAGGAAGTCCGGCGCCTCATCGTCGACGAGGAGCGAGGGCATCGCCGGGAATCGAACGACGGGGGCGGTGGTTAGCCGCCGCTTCGAACACGCACCCCAGGAGTTGGACATGATGGAGTGGGTCTTGACCTACGCGGTGCACAGCACCGTGTTGATCGCCGTGGTGTGGCTCTCGACGAGCGTCGTCGCTCGGCTCTCGCTGGGCACCCGAGAGGTGCTGTGGAAGGTGGCCTTGCTGGGCCCGCTGGTCACGGCCACCGTGGTCACGGCCACCGGGGTGCCCTCGCTGTGGGGCGCGCTGCCCGTGCCCGCCGTACTGCGCACCGAGCCGGTGGCCTCGCTCCCGCCCGCGGCGGCCGGGGCCGGTGACGCCGGGGCCGGCGCGGCGACGGCCGAGGCCGCCGCGGTCGAGCACCGGATCGTCCGGCATCGCGCGGGCGAGCTGCAGATCACCGCCGTCCGCCATCGCGCTGCGGCGCCCGGGCCCGCCGGGGCCGTCGTCGCCGCTCCCGCTCCCGTCGAGCCCACCACCGTATGGCCGCTGGTGCTGCTGGGCCTGTGGGGCCTGGGGGCGGCCGCGGCCCTCGGCCGGCTGGGGTGGGCCGCGTCGCGGCTGCGCACCCAGCTGAAGGGTCGCCGCGACGTCGTGGAGGATCCGGTGCTCGAGAGCTTCTTGGAGCTGTGCAGCAAGGCCGGCCTGCGCAAGCGCCCGCGCCTGACCGCCTCGGCCCACCTGCGCTCGCCCATCGCGCTGGGGCGCCGGGAGATCTGCCTGCCCGAGCGCGCGGTCGACAGCCTCAGCCCGCCGCAGCAGCAGGGCATGCTCGCCCACGAGATGGCCCACCTCGTGCGCTTCGACCCGCTGTGGTCGGTGGCGGTGGCGGTGGTCGAGGCGGTGTTCTTCTTCCAGCCGCTCAACCACCTCGCGCGCCGCAAGATCCAAGAGGTGGCCGAGTACCAGTGCGACGACTGGGCCGCGCGCCAGACCGGCACCGGCGTGCACCTCGCCAAGTGCCTGGCCGAGGTCGCCCGCTGGGTCGAGGACGGCCCGCCCATGAGCTCGCCGGTGGTGGCCATGGCCGATCGCGGCTCGCCCATCGTCCGCCGGATCACCCGGCTGCTGCACCAGCGGCGCACGGGCGGTCGCGTGCATCCGGTGGGGCGGGTGGCGATGGTGATGGGCACCCTCGCCGCGGTCATCGCGGTCGTGCCGGGGCTGTCGCAGGCCGAGGCCCCCTCGCCGGTCCTGGCCCTCGCGCCGGCCGACGCATCGGCGCCCGTCGTGGCCTCCGCTGGGCTCGTCGGCGGGGTGGTGTTCGAGGACCGCTCCGACGGCGGGCACGATCGCTCGCACCTGCGGGTGCAGGCGGGGGGCGAGGTGGTGGAGATCGAGGTCGAGGCGCGTCGGCCCGCGCCCGCTCCACCGCCTCCGGCCCCGCCGCTGCCGCCCGAGCCTCGCTCCGAGCTCGTCATCATCGGCTCGCTGGGGGCATCCCCCTGGGGCGGCTGGTGGGGGGGCTGGCTGGGCGACGATCTGTTCGGCTTCGGGGGCATCGAGCTGATGCTCGGCCCGGTCCATCACCACCACGATCACGACCGTGGGTGGCGGGAGCGGGCTCGGGCCGAGCGCGACTGGGCGCGGGCCGAGCGTGACTGGGCGCGGGCGGAGCGTGACCGGGAGCGCGCGCGCGTGCGGCTAGAGCGCGAGGTCGAGCGGGAGGTCGAGCGGGAGATCGAGCGAGAGCTGGGCCGCGGCCCGTGGCCCTCGATCTTCGGGGTGTCGCTGGGGGAGGCCGAGCTCGCCGACGACGAGCGCTCCGCCGTGTTCGAGCTCTGAGCTGTGGATCGGGCCCGGCGATCCCGGGAAGATCGGTGCGTATACTGAGGAGGTGGTAGCGCGCGAGCGACGATCGACGATGGTGCTGGCGACCGTGTTGCTCGGTGCGTGCGCCGATCGTGGCTCGGCCACCGAAGAGGACAGCGGCACCGCGGGCACGGCCTCCTCGGGCGGCATGATGGTGGGCGAGGTCACCGGACAGCCGGGCACCTCCGACTCGAGCGCCGATTCCACGGGCTCGAGCCCCACCACCTCGCCGCCGGGCACCGAGACCTCGCTCGATGGCGGGTCGTCGTCGGAGGCGACGGGCGCGGAGACCACCGGGCCCACGCCGGACTGCGCGCCGGACTGCCCCACCCATCCGCTCGATGTGCTGTTCGTGGTCGACAACAGCGCGACCATGGGGCCCGACCAGCTCAAGCTGGGCATGGCGCTCGACGGGCTGATGGACCAGCTGCAGCAGCTTCAGGTGCAGCAGGATCTCTACCTCGACCTCAACGTGATGGTGACCACCACCGACTTCGGCAACCCGCTGTGCACGCCGTTCGAGCCGCCCGGCTACGATCCGGCTCGTGGCTCGCCGGTGAGCTCGTCGTGCACCAGCCGGCTCGACCAGTTCACCGGGCTGGGAGGCAGCCCCGTGTTCACCGAGGCGTGCACCGAGGTCTGCCCGGTGGCGGTGGAGCCCCGCGGGTCGTTCGTGCACGTGGTGGGCCCCGACGACAACGTGCCGGGCGGCTCGGCTCGGCAGGCGCTGCAGTGCCTGCTGCCTCAGGGGATCTCGGGGTGTGGCTACGAGTCGCCGCTGGAGAACACGCTGCAGGCGCTCGACCCCTCGGCGAGGTGGAACCAGGGGGCCGAGCCGTTCCTGCGACCCGAGGCCGATCTCGCAGTGGTGGTGCTGACCGACGAGAGCGACTGCTCGATCGATGACGACTCGATGGTCGGCGATGCCAGCCTCCAGGCCATCGACCCCGACACCGGCCTGCCCGCGCCCTCGTCGGCGATGTGCTGGAACGCCGGGGTGACCTGCGACCCGCCCGACGGCACGGGGGTCTACGAGGGCTGCCAGCCCGCCGTGGGGCCCCTCCGAGAGGTGCAGCGCTACACCGGCTACCTGGTCGACGAGCTGGCGATCACCCAGGGCAAGGACGTGATGATGCTGGCGCTGGTGGGGGTGCCGCCCGTGCTCTCTCACGCTCCCGACGCGCCCTTCGAGCCGCTCATGGGCGGGGCGGAGGATCTGGTGGTGCGCGACTGGATCGACGGCGAGTACCCCATGGGCGACGTGGTGCCGGAGGAGTGGGCGGCGGGGATCGACGCGGCCGACAAGGCGTTCCAGCTGGGGGTCGGCCCGGGCTGCACCGGGCCCGACGGGGTGGGCGCGACCTCGCAGGGGCAGCCTCCGCTGCGGATCCAGGCGGTCTGCGAGGCGCTCGACGGCCAGGGCGGCACCCACTGCTGCATGGAATCGGTGTGCGACGAGGCCTACGGTCCGGCCATGCAGTGCCTGCGCGGGATGATCGAGACCGCCCTGTGAGGTGGGATACGGCGGGAGCGGGGCTCGAGTCGGCTTCGGCGGGGTGACCGGTGCCGACGCCGAGCATTGGGTAGCATGGGGCGTGCCCCTCGTCGCGGCTCCCGACACGGCCCTGCTGCTCGATGCGGCGGGGACGTTGCTGCATCCGGTCGAGCCGATCGCTCGGACGTACGTGCGCTTCGCGGCGCGGTACGGCGCGAGCGTCGAGGAGGGCGAGGTGGCGCGCCGGCTGCCGCGAGAGATGCTGCGCGCCCGCACGCGCCGCGCGATGCGACCCGACTGGCGGCCCTACTGGACCGAGGTGGTGGGCGGCGCGACCGGGTGCCGCTCACCGGCGCTGCTCGAGGCGTTGATGCAGTACTTCGAGCGGGGTGACGCGTGGCGGGTGGCCGACGGCGCGCGGGTGTGCGCGCGGGCGGTGGCCGAGCGCGGGATGAAGGTCGTGGTGGTCTCCAACTGGGACGTGCGGCTGCGCGCGACCCTGGGCGCGCTGGGGGTGCTCGACTGGATCGACGCGGCGATCATCTCGGCGGAGGTGGGGGTGGAGAAGCCCCACCCGGGCATCTTCCACCGCGCCTGCGAGCGGGTGGGGGTGTCGCCGGCCCGGGCGCTGCACGTGGGCAACGACGCCGAGAGCGACGTGCGCGGAGCCCGAGCGGCCGGCTGCCGGGCGCTGCTGTGGCCGGTCGACGTGGGCAGCTTCGCCGCGCTCGGTCGCCGGCTGCTGTCGCCCGTGTCCGCGAGGTCGGAGTCGCCCGCGTCATCGGAGTCGCCCGCGTCATCGGAGCCGTCGGCGGTCGACGGGACCGGGCCGGAGCCGGTATGAAGGCCCCCTTGGATCTCCGGCCTCGATCGTCGTCCCTCGCTCCGATCGGGATCGTGCTCGCCGGGCTCGGCGGGTTGTCGCCGCTGTCGTGCCGCGACGCGGAGCCCGAGGGGCCGCCGCCGATCGTGACGGTGAGCGACGCGGTCGACGTGCAAGAGGAGCTGTTCGAGTTCCAGTGCGAGTGCTACGCGCAGTTCCAGGGCCAGACCGCCGCCGAGTGCAACGACGACCCGCGGGGCAGCTTCAGCGAGGCCGAGGTGGCGTGCATCGAGGAGATCTTCGCCGCGCGGCCCGAGGCCTTCGAGGTGCTGCGGTGCGAGGCCGACGCCCTGCGGGGGCTGCTGAGGTGCGGGCAGGCGGTGGGGTGCCCCGGGGTCTTCACGTGCGCCGACGGGTCGAGCGTGGCCGACACCTGGGTGTGCGACGACTTCGAGGATTGCCTCGACGGCTCCGACGAGCTGGGCTGCCCCACCGCGTCGTGTGGGGACGGCGAGGCGATCCCGGTGTCGTGGGTGTGCGACGAGTTCCCCGATTGCCTCGACGGCACCGACGAGATCGGCTGCCCGCCCACGTTCTCGTGCGACGACGGCCAGCAGGTACCGGGCTCGTGGGTGTGCGACGGCGCGATCGACTGCCCCGACGGCTCCGACGAGGAGCAGGACTGCCCCGCCTCCTGCGAGGTGCCCTGGTTGGTGAAGCTGGTGGGCTGCGGCACCCTCGACGAGGCGCTGACCGATCAGGTCGACGCCTGCTTGGAGTTCACCTGCATCGACGACAAGATCATCGAGCGCCAGCGGGTGTGCGACGGCACGGACGATTGCTCCGAGCGCGAGGACGAGGCGTTCTGCGACGAGGGCAGCGGCAGCGGCAGCGACGGCGGCAGCGACGGCGCCAGCACCGGCTAGTCGATGTGCACGCGGAGGCGCTGGCGGCCCCACGCGCCGGCCGGGCCGTCGAACACGCCGGGGATGGCGTGCCCGCAGCCGGTGCAGTGCCCGTGGTCGTCGAGGCGGTACGCGCCCAGGTGGTACCACTCGCGCTCGATCACCACCTGGTCGCACGACGGGCAGCGGGTCGACTGCCCGACCTGGTCGTAGACGTTGCCGGTGTAGACGTAGCGCAGGCCGTGATCGAGCGCCTGCTGCCGCGCGCGCTGGAGGGTCTCGGGGGGCGTGCGCGGCAGGTCGCGCAGCTTGAAGTCGGGGTGGTACGCCGAGAAGTGGAGCGGCACGTCGGGCCCCAGCTCGTGGGCCATGAAGTCACACAGCCGGTCGACTTCCTCGCGGCTGTCGTTCTCGCCGGGGATGAGCAGGGTGGTGACCTCCAGCCACACCGGCGTGTTGTGCCGAACCCAGCGCAGGGTCTCGAGCACGGGCTCGAGGTGGGCGAAGCACAGCCGGTGGTAGAAGCGATCGGTGAACGCCTTGAGGTCGATGTTGGCCGCGTCGAGGCAGCCGAAGAACTCGGCCCGGGCCGAGGCACCGATGTAGCCGGCGGTGACCGCCACCGTCTTCAGCCCGCGCGCATGACAGGCGGCGGCGGTGTCGATGGCGTACTCGGCGAAGATCACCGGGTCGTTGTAGGTGAACGCCACGCTGCGCGCCCCGGCGCCCACCGCCGCGTCGGCGATGCGCTCGGGCATGGCGCGATCGGTGAGCCGGTCGGCCTCGCGGGCCTTGGAGATGTCCCAGTTCTGGCAGAAGCGGCAGCCGAGGTTGCAGCCGGCCGTGCCGAACGACAGCACGCTCGAGCCGGGCAAGAAGTGGTTGAGGGGCTTCTTCTCGATGGGATCGACGCAGAAGCCGGAGGCGCGGCCGTAGCTGCGCAGGACGATGCCCTCGCCCCGGCGCTGTCGCACGAAGCAGAAGCCGGCCTGGCCGTCGCGGAGCTTGCACTCGCGGGGGCACAGATCGCACTGCACCCGGCCGTCGGGGAGCGGGTGCCACCACCGGCCCTCGACCACGGTGGGATCCCGAGGATCGAGCGGGGTCGTCACGGGAGCCAGCGTAGCACCGGCGACGGCGGGCGCAGCGACCACGGAGGCGGAGCACGTCGACCTCGTGCGTGGGCAGGTCGATCGCCTCGACCAGGCCGCAGCCCCAGATCGGCAGCGCGCCGCGCTGGTCGGGCACCAGCAGCAAGCCCTCGCGGTCGCAGGTGCGGTGCATCCAGCCGCGCTCGCGCTCGACGGGCTGATCGGCGACGTGCGTGGGCGCGTACGCCGCGAACCCCGCCTGGCGGCGGCCGCTAGCCGCCGAGAAACCACCCCGTGAGCGAGACAAAGCGAGACGAGGCCGCCGACGTCGCCGCGGGATCGGAGTCGACCGACGTCGGGTCTCGTGGCCGAGCCGGGGGAGTTGGGCGGCGCGGCGACTCGCGGGCGGGGGCTGCCCCCGGGCCCGATCCGGCGGGGGTCGCCCGCTGGAGATCACCGCTGCAACGAGGACTCGTTTCCGGGGGCCGCACCGAGGGGCGGCGCGTCGGGTGAGTGTCCGGGAATACCGTACACGTGGGAGGGCATGCGGCGTGGGCCGAGCGGGGGATCGAATCATAGACCCCGATTTGGGCCGTTCCGATCGGGGTTTCGGGCGATCAGGGTCCACGGGCTCGGCAGGGCCCACAGGGTCCATGAAGGGCCGATGCTCTCGACGAGGGACGACGCCCGCACCGGCGACCTTGCGTTGATACACTCGCCAGCGAGCGCACCGGTGAGGTGCCCGAGCGGGCCCCTGCTCGGGACGGAAGTACACGGGACGTGCGAAGTCAACGACCCAGACAGCTGACGCCGCTCGGGACGGCTCTCGAGCCCGGAACGATCGTCGTCGACCGCTTCGAGGTGGACGCCCTGATCGAGTCGGGCGGCATGGGCAGCGTGTACCGTGCCTACGACCTGCAGGAGAACCGCCGGTCGATCGCGCTGAAGGTGATCCGCTCGGGCCTGTCGCCCAGCAACCTCGACCTCGGCTCCCAGCTCGGCACCGGCACGCCGCTGGACACCCAGCAGTTGCTCGACAGCTTCCAGCGCGAGGCGGAGCTGCTGGCCAACCTGCGGCACCCGTCGATCGTGAAGTACGTCTGCCACGGGCGCACCCGCAGCGGCGAGCCCTACCTGGCCATGGAGTGGGTGGAGGGCGAGGACCTCAAGAACATGCTGCGCCGGGGGCCGCTGTCGGTGCAAGACACCCTGCGGCTGGGGCTGCGGCTGGCCGAGGGCCTGGCCGCGGCGCATCGGGTGGGCGTGATCCACCGCGACATCAAGCCGAGCAACATCCTGCTGCCGGGCGGAGACGTGGGCCAGGCCAAGATCGCCGACTTCGGCATCGCCCAGTTCACCCAGTACGTGGTGGTGCCGGGCGGCACGCCGGGCTACATGGCGCCCGAGCTGCACCTCGAGCGCACCCACATCGACGCGCGGGCCGACGTGTACTCGCTGGGCCTGATGCTGTCGCGGTGTCTGTCGTCGGCCGAGTCGCAGGGCGGCGGTCGCAGCAGCGAAGAGCAGGCCACGGCCACGGTGGTCGACCAGAAGGGGTCGCCCGCGATCGACGGCACCACCCTGGGGCTGAGCGTGCCGGCCGAGCTCGACGAGCTGCTGCGCCGCATGCTCTCCACCGACCGCAACATGCGACCGGCCCACGGCGGGGTGGTGGCCTCGGCGCTGCAGGCGGTGTCGCTGCGCCTGGACTCGGGCGGCAAGTCGGTGCTGTCGGCCAAGGAGCAGCAGCTGGTCGCCATCATCCGGGTGCGCTTCGACGAGGGCAGCAACCCCGACCAGGAATCGATCTCCGAGATCCTCTCCCGCTTCGGCGCGGTGCGCCGCTCCACCGACGAGCGCGGGCTGGTCATCATGCTCGAGGGGCGCGTGTCCGAGGGCGACCACACCCTGCGGGCGGCCCTGTGCGCGGTGGAGGTGCGCCGGGTGTGCACCACGGCCGACCTCGCGCTGGTGCTGGGGCAGATGCCCCCGCAGACCGAGCGCACCATGGTGGCCGCGGCGGGGCGGCTGCTGCTGGCGGCCGACCGCGAGCAGGTGGAGGCGACGCCGGGCGATCGGCCGATCCTCATCGACCCGCGCTCGGCCAACCTCTTCGACGTGCGCTTCGATCTCGTGCGAGGCCAGCGGGTGTGCCGGCTGCTGCGGGCCCGGCGAGAGCTGGCCGCGGGGCGGCTGCTGCTGGGTCGGCCCAGCCCGTGGCTGGGTCGCGGCCCGCAGGTCGAGCGCATGCTGCTGGAGTACCTCGACGCGGTGGCCGTTCGAGAGCCGCGCGCGGTGCTGTTGCAGGCCGAGGCGGGCATGGGCAAGTCCCGGCTCGCGCAGGAGTTCATCAGCGGGCTGGAGAACGGCACGTCCCCGCCGCTGGTGTGGATCGCCCGCGGCGATCCGGTGAGCGCCGGGTCGCCGTTCTCGCTGCTGGCCCAGGTCATCCACGACATGGCCGGGATCGTGGCGGGGGAGAACGAGCGGGTGCGGCGGCAGAAGCTGCACCACTGCCTGTCCGACTACTTCAATGGCCCGCAGCTCTCTCGGTTGGAGGCGTTCCTCGGGGAGATCGCCCGCACCCCCTATCCCTCCGACTTCTGCCTGCCGCTGCTGGTCGCCCGCCAAGACCCGCAGTTCATGGCCGAGCAGACCCGGCAGGCCTGGGAGGACCTCATCGCGGTGGTCAGCTCCCATCGCGCGCTGGTGATCGTGCTCGACGACTGCCAGTGGGGCGACCTGGCGTCGCTGCGCTACTGCGACAACGTGCTGCGCTCGTCGAGCAGCCAGGCGCTGATGCTGGTGGCGCTCGCCCGCCCCGGCGCCTCGATGTGGGCCACGCCCGAGACCAGCTCGCGCTTCGTGAAGGTGCACCTCGACCGCCTCACCGACGAGTCGTGCGCCGCGTTCCTGCGCGAGGTGCTCGGCGAGCAGGTCGACCCGGGCTTGGTGAAGCGGCTGACCCGGCGCTCGGGCGGCAACCCGCTGCACCTCGAGGAGCTCGCCCGCGCGGTGGGCCAGAGCGGCAGCGAGCACGTCGAGGACACCATCTCCGCGATGATGCAGTCCCGCCTGCTGTCGCTGGGCTTCGACGCGCGGCAGATCCTGCGGGCGGCCAGCGTGTTCGGCCAGGTGTTCTGGCTGGAGGGCGTGGTGGCCCTGCGGCGCGAGGGGTCGTCGGCCACCCTGGTGCGGGAGTGGCTCGACGAGCTCATCGCCCAGGAGATCGTGGTGCGGAAGTCCTCCACCCGCTTCCCCGGGCAAGAGGAGTACGAGTTCCACCACCTGTCGATGCAGGAGGCGGCCTACGGCATGCTCACCTCCGACGACCGGCGAGCGGCCCACCGCACGGTCGCGCACTGGCTGGGCGCGCACGGCGAGAGCAACAGCTACATCCTGGCCGAGCACCACCGCCTGGGCGGCGACACCGAGGCGGCCGCGCGCTGCTACGGCGAGGCGGCCCGCCAGGCGCTGGCCCGCAACGAGTTCGAAGCGGTGCTCGACATCATCGAGCGGGGCCTGGCCTGCGCCACCTCCGAAGAGGAGCGCGGCGACTTCATCCTGGTGCGGGCCGAGGTCGAGGGCGTGTCGGGGCGTCACGCCGAGGCGGCGCGCTCGGCCTTCGAAGCGATGCGGCTGCTGCCCGAGACCTCGCCGCGGTGGCTGGCCGCGGCGGGAGAGGCCAGCATGGCCAGCGCCCGGGCGGGCGACTACGGCCGGGTGCAGGAGATCGTCGGGCTCATCGACGACATCGACCCCGTGATGATGGGGGGCGGCGTGGAGCTGCTGGGCCTCACCGCCGCCGCGGTGCCGCTGGCCGCGGCGGGCCACGGCAGCACCGCGGTCGCCCTGCTCGACTCGGTCGAGCGAGCGCTCTACCTGATGGCCGAGCGCAACTCCGACGCGTGGGGTCCGTTCCACTCCGCCCGCGCGCTGCGGGGCATGTGCACCGGCGAGCTGGCCACCGCGCTGTACGAGATGGAGGCGGCCGCGCGAGAGTTCGAATCGGCGGGCAGCCTGCGCAACGCGTGGGGCCACCGCGCGGGGGCGGGCTTCCTCTATCTCGAGCTGGGCATGCTCGCGCGCGGAGAGGAGCTGCTGCAGCAGATCATCAATGTCACCGAGGGCGTGGGGCTCGAGCACACCAACGCGGTGGCCAAGCACAACCTCGGGCGGCGGCTCGCCGAGGCCGGGCGGATCCAAGAGGGGCGGCGGCTCGAGCAGAGCGCCCTGGAGGCGTTCGAAGCCCACGACAACCGTCGCATGATGGGCCTGACGCACTCGTTCCTCGCGCGCATAGCGCTGAGAGACGGCGAGCTGGTGAAGGCGGGCGAGCACGCGCGGAAGGGAGTGCAGCTGCTCGAGAAGGAGTCCGGCTCCAAGATCATCGGGCTGGCAACGCTCGCGCAGGTGCTGCTTCGCGTCGACCAAGCCGAGGAGGCGCTGCTGGTCGCGCGCGAGGCCTACGAGCAGCTTCTTCAGCTCGATCTCGTGCAGGAGGGAGAATCCCTTACGCGACTCGCCTACGCGGAATCGCTGTGGGCGACCGGCCGAGTAGAGGAAGCCTTGAGCGCGATCGAGGAAGCCAAGCACAACCTCCTCGAGCGAGCCGAGCGCCTCGGAGCAGCGGATGCCCGACAGAGTTTTCTCGAACGGGTCCCCGAGAATGTGGCTATCCTCCGCCACGCCAGGGAGTGGCCGGATAGCATTCGATGACTCGGGACATCGAGCCATACACCATCTTCACCTTCAGTTCGGCGTGGGACGTGCCAGTTCCGACGGTCACCCCGTTCGGGGTCAAGCTGCTGACGTGGATGCGCATGCACGACCTCCCCTACCGGATCGAGGTCGAGGACAACCCCTCTCGCGGTCCCAAGGGCAAGTGCCCCTGGGCCATCGTCGACGGGGAGCCGATCGGAGACTCCCAGCTCATCATCGAGGCCATCCGCCGGCACCAGGGAATCGTGGAGGACGAGCACCTCGACGCCCGGCAGCGGGCGGTGGCCGTCGCGGTTCGCCTGATGCTCGAGGAGCACTACCACCAGGTGTGGGAGTACGAGGTGTTCATCCACGAGGGCGGCTGGAAGCGCTCTCAGGACTACTTCGACGTCCTGCCGCTGGGGTGGCTGGTGCGGCACCTCGCGCGCCGGAAGCTCGAGCGGCAGCTCATCGCGCGGGGGATGGGGCGCCACACCCACCCCGAGGTCGTGTCGATGGGGGTGATCGTGCTCGACGCCATCGACGAGCTGATGGGTGACGGCCCGTACCTGTTCGGGGAGGTGCCCACCAGCTTCGACGCCACCGTGTTCGGGTTCTTGTCGCTGACCAAGTGGGCGCCGGTGCAGAGCGAGCTATGGGACTACTTCGCCTCTCTGCCGCGCCTCAACGCCTACTGCGACCGCATCCGCGAGCTGTACTTCCCCGGCTAGTCGCCCGTGGTCTCACCCCAGGCTGCAAGCCGAGCGCGAGGTGGGGCGGCTCGTCCTCACGTCGCGTCGTCGGCCGTCGCCTGCGCTCGGCGCTTGGCGACCCGGAGGAACGCCTCGCAGTAGCGGCGGTAGAAGGTCTCGAAGTCCTCCCGGGACTTGTGGGCCATGTCGTTGAACCACACGCGGGTCACCCGGAGCCGGCGGCAGATGTAGACGACCATGAAGTTGAAGGCGATCACGCCCACGGGGACCAGGGGGCTGCGCGTGTAGGCGGTGCAGGCCAGCCCCGCCACGAGGACCGCGTTGAGGAAGCCCGAGATCCGGTTGGAGTTGGCGTTGATGAGCGACAGCGCCGGGCTGACGATGACCGCCGCGAGCAGCAGCAGCAGCACCGGCAGCGGGAACGGGATCGGCTGGGCCACGTAGAGCATCACCAGGCCCAGCACGATCATCCCCAGCGTCAGGACGAAGTTGGCGATCTGCGTCTTGGCCATCGCGTAGCCGCGGTGCTGCCGATGGATGTCGCGGACCAGCGTCGCCATCCCCTCGAGGGCGTAGGGGCCCCGCTGGCGGTACTTGCCCGGCACGTTGGGGAAGAAGTAGTGGATGGAGAGGTCCTCGAGGCTGCGGCAGTCGGTCACCCGCGGCTGGATGTGCATGAGGCGGGCGATGTCCTCGGTGTACTGGCCGTAGAACACCAGGTTGTCGGCCCCTCGGCGGACGCGGCTGGGGTAGTGCCGCGCGTTGTAGGCCTCGATCCTCGCGTCGATGTTGCGGGTGATCTCTCGCCGGAAGGGAGGGTCGGTGATCAGCTTGTGGGTGAGCAGGCACTGCATCTCGCTGATGTTGTTCAGCCCGCCCGTCATGGGCCGGGTGTGGCCCAGCAGGTACACGCCCGGTAGCTCGGGCGGGAGCATGCCCATGAAGCACTCGCGGTACTGGTACTGGAACCGGCGGCGAGGCTGGCCGGGGCGCTCGATGATGATCGGCGGCAGGTGGGGGGCCTCCTGGTCGCCGTCGATGATCTCGTCGTACTCGATCACCTCGTCCCCCCACCGGAGCACCGAGTGGTCTCGGTCCAGGGAGCACTCGGATCTCGGCCACAGCTCGACCAGGCCGTGCTCGACGAAGTAGGCGATGTCGTTGAGCAGATACCCGCGCTCGATGGATTCCTCCAGGGTGTCCTCGAACATCTCCCGGTAGACGTCGATCGGCCAGTACTTGATGACCTTGATCCCGTTGGGGATGATGGCGTCGAAGGGGCTGTCCCGGCGTACGTCGAGGGCCGGGGTCCGGTCGATGTCCCGAGCCGCCCGCGGGTGCTGCACGAAGAAGTTGGCGCCGAACCACGGCTTGCACGAGCGGGGTCGGCTGGCGGCCGCCAGCTGCCCCTGCGGCAGCCCCGCCTTGTAGATGTAGCCCGACAGCTGCCCGATGTTGTGCATCTCGATGTCGTCGAGGGCGTAGGCCACCCCGTCTTGCACGACCATCTTGTCGAGGCAGAAGAACCCGTCGTTGAGCAGGATGATGCGGTTGCCCCGGGGCAGCAGCTTGGACAGGATGAGGTTGGCCGAGTCGCCCATGTGGGCGAGCACGATGGTCTCGTCCTTCGCGCCCTCGAAGTCGAAATCGAAGATGGTGTCGCTGATCTTCCGCCGGAAGGCGGTGGCGAGCACCACGTGCTCGGCCTCGTAGACCCGGCCGCTGCGGGTGCGGACCACCGAGTGCGACGGGTGGTTGACGATCTCCGTGACCCAGTCGTCGATCACCCGCTCGCCGTAGCGTCTCTTGTACTTCGCGATGATCTCGTGGAATTCCCGGGACGTCGGGTACTCCGACTTGGTCCGCTGGCTGACGAGCTGCTCGAAGCTGAAGACGCTCGACATGTAGCTGCTGACCAGATCGAAGTCGAGACGACCCATGCGCTCCAGCTGGTCCCAGACGCTGCCTCCCGACGAGATGACGGTGTAGGGCCGGCCCTCCCGCTCCAGCTCGCGAATGAGGGGGATCGCGGTCAATCCGAAGCCGACGATGAGGGTTTCCGTTGCGATGCGTTCTTCAGTCATGGGAGCCGTCCTTGCAGGGCCGATCCAGCCCACCCCAGGGTCAGGGATAGTCTTACGGTGAGGGCATGCCCTCGAGGCATCGACCGAGGCCCGCTGGGACTACACGGGGTGCAGCCCGAACAAGGCGGCCTCGAGGCGGTCATAGACGTCGTCCTCGATCGTGTCGTGCGGTGCCTTGAGGTACGTCTTGATCGCGTTGTTGGCCGCGTCGCCGAAGCGCCGCAGGTAGTGGCTGAGCTTGTCGTCCGAGCCCTTCAGGAAGGCCAGGTCGGTCAGCATCATGTTCCGGATCGCCAGCAGTGGGATCGGGCTGCGTAGCGGGAGGAACTCTTGGTTGTGGAGGCCCCGCTTGTCGCACTCGGCGTGGAACTCCCCGATCATCAGGCCGCGCTCGGCGAAGATGAGCGCCATCTCTTCCTGCACCGCGTCGACCCACAGGCCCTCGAGGCTGGGGTAGAGCACCAAGATGGCCTTGAGCCCGGCCTTGTTGCCCAGCTGCGGCGGCCGCGACTCGAACTCGCGCATCGCGGAGCGCATCACCTCGTGCATCGTGGGGCGCGGATCGGCATCGAAGACGTGGCAGACCCCGGACCACAGCAGGTCCTCGCGCATCGCCACCTCGGTGTAGGGGCACACGTCACCGGTACGGCCGAGATTGGGGTGGGACTGGCACAGATAGTCCACCGTCCAGCGCGCGACCTCACCGAGAACCCCCAGGTCCGATGTATCGACCCCTTCGAGCTCGATGGTCCCACGAAGGGCTCGAAGCACGTCGCCCAACGCGACG
>JGI12210J13797_10306895_pt1 | contig 16348 bp, 14 predicted proteins | sample ElkSlonscriptome_3_FD_13797 | JGI IMG/M metagenome (IMG submission 13797)
GGCGTGCCCGTGCTCTCGAGCCCCGGCACCGCGAGGCACCACTCGCCCGGCCCCAGCTCCACCGGCTCGACCCCGTCGGGACGCAGCGTACACGTCTGCTCCACCAGCAGCTGGTCGTAGGCGTCTGCCGCGATGCCCCAGCACACCTGCTCCGTGTTGATGCACTGCCCCGGCGCCGCCAGCAGGCACTCGGAGTACAGGTTGCTCCGCACCGAGGTCACCTTCGTCAGGTACGCCGCGACCGTCTCCTCCTCCAGATCCGACAGCGAGCCGCCGCCGCGGAGGTGATCGATCGCCTCGAGCACGCGGGCGTTCCCAGGGCTGCTGGAGCAGATCCGGCCCTGGTAGCCGACGGGGTCGGTGCCGGTGAACGGGATGGCCATCTGAACAGCGTTGTCCTTTAGACACAGCGTCGGCACGTCATGCTCGACTGTGTACTCGAAACACTGACCCGGGCACGCGGGGAGCTCTTCGCTGTCGCACGCCCCGAGCCCCGCGGCCACGACGACGACGACGGGGCCCATGTCGACCGTGCGTTCAATGGTGTGCCGTCTGGCAGTCGAGCTGCGGTCTCAGGAGGTCGCCGCACGCCAGTTCGTTGGTCGGCAGTTGGTCGACGGCCCTGAAGTGAGGCTCGAACTCTTCACAGGTCAACATCGACATGCACTCGACATAGGGAATGTACGTGGCCGCACAAGCATCGTGCTCGCGATCGATGGGAGCCCATATGTCGTCTCCGGACACGCAGCTGTCGACGCACTCCTCCTCGGTCTCCACCACCACGTCCTGCGGGCACGCCGGGTCGAAGATCATCGCGCACCACTGCTCGCATGGCTCGATCCGGTGCTCGGGGATCGGCTCCGGCGGGTCGATCCGCGGACCACACCCGCCGACTGCGGTCAGAGCGAGCCACAGGGCGAGTGCCGACCGTCGCTGGCCGCCACCGCTCCCGTTTGCTGCCGCCTGTTCCGCCGCGAACTCGCCCTCCGGCCCAGATCCACTATGGAGAACGGGCATCCAGCCGTCAACCCAGCGACCTCGGGTAGCCGCCGAGAACCGCCAGCAGGCACTCGGAGTACAGGTTGCTCCGCGAGGCGAGGCTCGGATCGAGCTCCGGCTCCGGGAGCGAGAGGGTCTGGCTCGAGTCCTCCGCGGCCTGGCGATCGCGATGAACCCGGTCGGAGGAATACTTCGGGACCTCGAAATCAAAAACCACGCGCCGTCGCACTAGAGGAGTGCCGCCCTCAGCGGACGAACGATCCCCTGCGGACCCGGTCGAGACCGAGCTCGCATTCCCGGCGACCTCGGTCCCACGAGGTGCCCTCCCGTGAGTTCGAACTCGGCGCGAGAGGCTCCCACGCGCGGCCACGGATGTCGGGTCGACCTCGAGGGGTCTCGCAACGACAAGAACATCGGCGCAATCGATCATGCCAATATCCGTTCCCCCTCCCACCCCCTCCGCTCACCTCCTGCGGGCCATCGCAGCCATCGCCGTCTTCGGGCCCACCACGGGCTGTGACGCCCCACCGCTCGAGGACCTCGACGATGTGTCTCGAGACCACCGCGAGGCGACGCACGAGCCCTCGAACGCCGCCCGGGTCGTCTTCGAGTCCCGCCTCACCGTGGACGAAGACGGCGTACCCACGTCGTTCGACGACTTCGGCGAGGCCGATGGGGAGCTGTGGCGACGTGCCGCACGCCCGGAGCACTACCTCCACGAGGGCGTCCGCTACATCGAGAGCGCCTCGCTGGTCTACACCGAAGGCGAGGGAACCCAGCGCGCGTACGCCATCTCGACGATCGAGGAGGAGTTGCCCTCCGACTTCGGGACCACCCAGCCCGTCGCCTCGCCCGCGGCATCCCACGCGCTCGAGCAGCAGATCCGCGAGCATGCGGACGACACCATCTCGCTCGAGCTCAAGCTCCGAGGGCTCGCCTCGGGCTCCTTGCCCCTGATCCCTCCCGCTCACACCCTGGCCCCCGGTGACCTCGAGCGCTACCGGGCGCTCCGGAAGGAGCGAGCGCGCCGCGATCGAGCCGACGCCCTGGTCCGATCTCGGCCACTGAGCGACGCCGTCGCGAGCCTGGGCGGGCGCGTGGACCAGGTCCTCCCGCAGTCGGGGTGGGTCCTGGTGACGGTCCCCACCCGGGCCGCGCTGGTCCTCCTCGAGCTTCCCGAGGTCGAGAAGGCGGAGGTCTCCGAGGCGCCGCAGTCGACGGGGTGGCGCCAGGGCGCCGGTCGCAACAGCGCGCGCCTGAACGCCAACCAGTTCTGGGACTTCAACCACAACGGCGAGCAGTCCAACCCCTCCCGACATGACGCGGGAGACATCCTCTACGCAGTGATCGAGGCGACCGGCGCGGGCTCTCCTCCCGGCACGGTGGGGGGGTTCGAGGACGAAGCGTGCGCCTTCGCCGACGTGGACGTCTGTACCGCGCCTCGTATCGAGCGGCGCTTCTTGTGCGACGCTCAGGTGGCGGGGAACGTCTGCCGCTTCGTGTCCGACTTCGCCACCTCGGAGGAGGGGTTCCACGGCACGGCCGTAGCCGCCACCATCCTGGGCGACTACACCGACGGCCAGGGAGACGGCTTCGAGCTGGGAGACTCGAGCTGGACCAGCGGCGCCCACGCTCCGCTGTGGGAGGAGCAGGCCTCGGGCATGGCCCCGGAAGCCTCGATGGCGTACATGGCCCTGGTCAGGGGCGTCAACGGTGGGCTCGCCGACGCCGTCGACGATGCCATCGACGTGGGCGCGGACATCATCAACATGTCCCTGGGTGACTCCGGATCGTGTGGCGTGGAGGCATCAGGAGCCGTGGACGAAGAGCTCGAGCTGGCGTTCGACGACGGGATCTTCATCTCCGTGTCGGCGGGCAACAACTTCGGCCCCTCGGTCTCGAGCTGCAACGTCAATGGGTACGCGGCGCTGCCCAAGACCTTCGCCGTCAACGCGTTCGATGCCGATCCCGCGGGTTGCACTTCCAACCCCTCGTTCGGCTGCCTGGTCGACCAGCAATACTCGTCTCGGGGGGGCGCCCACCTCACGGTCGACGGGGTCGTGCGAGCGCAGGCGGCTCGCGTCATCGACCTCGTCGGGCCCAACAACTACTACATGGCCACGTCCGACGCGGGACCCCGCGGCGAGGTCGGCGCGACGGTGGTGGGTACCAGCTTCTCCGCCCCGACCATCGCCGGGCTGGCCGGGTTGGTGAAGGACTGGCTGCTCTCCGAGGGCCAGGGCTGGATCAACAGCCCGGGCTACCTCCATACCATGATGCTGCTGATGGGCGACCGACACTACAGCACCGACGCCGACAACCTCGCCGTCCTCACCCAGCAGCGCGACACCAGCGGGTCGGTCTACTATGGCCTGGGCCGAGCGAAGCTGCGACTGCTCGAGGGACCAGCGATCGGAAGCTTCGCCCTCGAGGTGGTGTCCGTCCCGTTCACGGGCAGCTCGCAACCGTTCGAATTCGTCATCGGCAACGGGCCGATGCCCAACGCCACCGAGATGGTCAAGTGTGTGGCCTTCCAGCAGGAGGACATGTCGAGCAAGTCCGACGTCAGCCACGTGGAGCTCGACGTCGAGATCCAGAACGCGCAGAGCGGGCAGTGCACCGGCAGCGGCACGACCGTGTTCTCACGTGAAGACGACAGCTACGACATCAAGAAGATGGTGGCCATCACCGACGACGATGTCTCCCTGGGGGGCAGGTGCGTGAACGTGGTGGTGGACCCCGAGCACATCACCAACCAGGGCGTGACCACCAAGGTGGCTTGCTACTACACCGGGGTGATGGACGATGAGTAGGATCTCGTTCTGGAGCGCGGCCGGCTTGGCGGTGGTCGTCTTCCTCTCCGCGGGCCTCCACGCGACCTGCACCGAGAGGCACCCCCTCGCCGCACGTCCGCCCGATGCGAGCGCGTCGGACGTGCGCTGGACCGATGAGTGCGTGGTGGCGCGCTTCGGCGACGACGTGGTCCGCTACCGAGACGCTCGCATCGCTCGGGCCGCCCTCGGTCGGCCGCTGTCCCGGGAGGAGGCCGTCCGCCTCGCCTACCACGGGGCTCTCGCGCAGATCGAGCGGGAGGGCACCCTCGCCCGCAACCCCCTCGAGTGGCTCGCCGCCTATCGAGAGACCCTGGCCGCGGTCCCCCCCGGCCCCATCCCCTCGCACGGGCCACGTCCTGGGGCGGAGCTGGGGCCCTGCGGCCAGGGGGTCATCGAGCCCGTACCCACGAACCCCGCCTCTCCTGGCGCAGTCGTCACAGCGCGGGTCGACCCGCGGCCCGGTCAGGGCAAGGAGAGCGAGGCGCGCAGCCGGGCCATGTGATCCCGCAGCGTGGTCGCAGTGGTCTCGGCGAGGCCAGAGCGTCCCGAGAGGCGCTCCAGGGCCTCGTCGAGGCCCCGGCGAGCACGGCGGACCCGCGTGGCCACTGTGCCCGGGGGAATGCCGAAGACCTGGGCGATCTCACGGGCGGTCAAGCCCTCGTAGTCCTTGAGCTCGAGGATGAGCTGGTAGTCGAGGGGCAGCTGCCGCAGCGCCTCGACCAGCAGCGACTCCTTCTCTCGGCTCGCCCACAGCGAGGTGAGCGAGTGAGGCGAGGGAGTCGGCACGAGGCTCTCGTCGAACGGAGCCGTCTCGGTCCGGCCGCGGAAGTAGGCCACGAGTTTCCACCGTGCAATGCCCAGGAGGTAGGCCCGCAAGCTCGAGGCTTGGCGAAAGCGGTCGCCCTGCTCACACAGGGTCACGAGGGTGGCCTGGGTCAGATCCGCGCTCGTGTCTGGATCGACCCTCGTGTTGAAGAACGCGAAGAGAGCAGCATAGTACCGTTTCACCAGAGCCTGACCGGCACTCCGATCCCCGCCGAGCCACGCGGTCAATAGTCGTCTGTCATCCCGATGCGCTTGCCGGACCACGGCGCGCGAGCGTAGCATTGCGAGTCTCCCTGGCACGACGATCCGGCGGAGTCCGCTTTCGTGACAGACCGACGACTGCCCCCCCGACGTCAGCCTCGGGCCGCCATGATGTTGGCGCTCGAGCGACAACTGGTCGAGCGAATAGGAGCAGGGGCCTGGCCGACGGACCCGCGCTCAGACCGCCCCTGCGTACCCGGCTACGAGCTGAGTGGCCGCCTCGGGGACGGGGGCATGGGCGAGGTCTGGGCGGCCACCAGCGTCGGAAAGAGTCCGGTGGCGATCAAGCTCATGCGGCGCTCGTTTGCTCTCGATCCCGAGTCTCGCCGGCGGTTCCTGCGGGAGGGTCGGGCGATCGCATCGCTCGACCACCCCGGCATCGTGAATGTGTTCGATGTGGGCCTGAGCCCCGAGGACCGTCCTTTCATCGCGATGGAGTACCTCGAGGGCGGTACGCTGCAAGACTACCTGCGGGGTCGCGGAGCGCTCGGCTGGAACGAAGCGCGCTCGATCATCGATCAGCTCGCCTCGGCCCTCGGCGCCGCCCACCGGTGCGGCATCATTCACCGCGACGTCAAACCGGCCAACGTGATGATCGACCTGAGCGCGGGCATACCCCGCTGCACGGTGATCGATTTCGGGCTCGCCCGCGGTCAGGGGCTCGGGCGATGCTCCACCCAGCTGACCCGAACCGGGCAGGTGATCGGCACGCCCTCGTACATCAGCCCCGAGGCGCTGCGGGGCGAAGCCATCGACGAGCGCAGCGACATCTACGCCCTCGGATGCGTCGCCTACGAGCTGCTCGCGGGGCGTCGGCCGTTCGAGGGCGATGGGGTGGAGGAGCTCTTGTTCCAGCACATGGGGCGCCCGGCCCCCCGCCCGACGCTGGCCACCGTGCCCAAGCCGCTGGTCGAGCAGGTCTGGGCGATCTTGCAGCGAGCGCTGCGCAAGCAGCCCGGGCACCGCTTCCCCACGATGGTGGCGCTGCAGGAGGCCTTCGCCGCGGTCCGAGTCGGTGCCCCTGCGGTCCCCGTGCCGCGCGAGGTCTTGCGCCACGTGGAGATCGACACCGAGGTGACCCAGCGCCAGCCGCCATCCCCGGCGTCGCGCTCCAGGGGCGCGATCCTCCTGGCGTTCGGGCTCACCGCGAGCACGGGGCTCCTCGCGGCGAACACGCGGAATCGCGCTAGGGCCGAGGTCCTGCCGGCGGAGAGTCAGGCGATCGCAACCCATCCCACGCTGGAGCCCGGCCAGGCTCCGCCTCCCCCGTCTCCCCGGGTCATCGCCTTGGCGACCGGCATCGCGCTCAGCTGTGCGCTCTCGGGGGAGGGCGATGTCCGCTGTTGGGGCAGCGACAGCCTGGGGCGCCTGGGGCGGGGCAGCGACGGCTCGCACGTGGGAGACAACGAGCGCCCCGCCGACGTGCCACCGCTCGTGTTGCCCAAGGGACGCCGGGTGGCCGACCTCGTCAGCAGCACCGACGCACGCCACGTATGCATCTTGTGGGCCGATCAGCGTGCCCGCTGCTGGGGGCACAACACCACTGGGCAGCTCGGGCTCGGCACCCGGCAGGAGTGGGGCGACGACCCCCATGAGACCGTCGCCGCCCTCCCCGATCTGCCCTTCGATGGGATCGAGCAGATCGCCACCGGGGCCAAGATCACGTGCGTGCGCCTGCGGGGCGGCGACGCCCACTGCTGGGGCTACGGAGGCCATGGCGTGCGGGGCGACGGCAGCACGGAGCCTCTCATCGGAGGCGACAGACCCCTGACTTCGTCGAAGATCGACGTCGGTCCCGAGAGCATCGAGCAGCTCGCGCTCGGTCGACTCCACGGGTGTGCCCGCTTGCGCAACGGCGAGATCCGCTGCTTTGGCGCCAACACCCACGGCCAGCTCGGCGTGCCTGGGTGGAAGTACTCGATAGGCGACGGCGAAGGCAACGGTCGAGGTCGGGGACTGCGACCCAATGATCCGAAGCTGGCCGTGCACGGGCTCGAGGACGTCGAGGTGCTCTCCGTCCACACCGCCGCCGACCGAAGCTGTGTGCTGACCGGCGACCATGGCGTGCGCTGCTGGGGGCGCGACGCCTACGGTACCCTCGGCTACCGGGCTGACCTCGAGCTGGAGTGCTCACCGACCTCCAAACCGAACGAGTGCGACATAGACGCCCCCCCGCCCTTCGACGTCGACCTCGGCGCACGCATCGTCTCGCTCGGTCTCGGCGTCGAGCATACCTGCGCCATCGACGACGAAGGGGGCGTGCGCTGCTGGGGCCACTCCCGGTGGGGCCGGCTGGGCGACGGAGAGCAGACCCGGCACGTGACCGAGGACGGCGGGATCACGGTCCCGCCGCGTCCGCCGAAGGGCCGGGTCGTGGACCTCGGCGACGTCGACCTCGATGGCCGCATCGATCCGGCCATGCAGGTGCACGCCTCCAACTTCCACAGCTGCGCGCTGATGCAGGACGGTGGCGTTCGCTGCTGGGGGCGAGGGTTCTCGGGGCGCCTCGGCTACGGCAGCACCGACAACGTGGGTGACAACGAGACCCCCGGGGACTACTACGCCCGCTACGAGCTCCCGCGCGTCCCCGCGTTCTAGAAACACGAAGGTCGCCCTCCGGGCGGTGCCGAGCTGATCTGAGCCCCCGCCGGCAAGACCGCGCGGTCCGTCGGGCGCTCCCCCCCTCGTCCCGGGTGTGCCTTACCCCACATCACCCGACGAATACCCGCCCGCGCCCAGCGTCTGAGCGGCCCGATGACGAAGCACACCCCCTCCATGCTCGCCCTCCTCGCCACGCTCACCGCCGTCGGCTGCGGCAACGACGACAAGGACTTCACCATCCCCTCCCAAGAGGTCGCCGGCACGGTCAACGGCGCCAGCTGGACCCTCGTCGGAGCCTACGCCGAGCTCGACGAGGCGGACGGGACGGTGCGGATCGAGCTGCACGAGGACGCGGACTTCGACCCCTGCTCGTACGCCAGCCCGGAGGGCAACTCGCTGTTCTTCACCGTCCCCGCCGAGCCCGGGCGCCACGAGCTGTCGCTCTCCTTCAGCGGGGGGGGCCAGACCGCGACGTTCTACGACGGCATGGGCAGCAACGTGATCGCCACCGAGGGCGTCATCGAGATCGACGACGTCACCGACGACCAAGTCGCCGGTGGGCTGAACATCGAGGCCGGCGACGACAACGCGGTCGCCGGGATGTTCGCGGCCGACCGATGCACCGAGGAGTGAGCCGGAGGCCTCCGGCCGGGGCGGGAAATCGGTACCATCGACCGATGCTCGCCCCCGCCTCCCTCGCCCCGACCGAACTCGGACTCCCCCGGACCCGCGCATGATCTTCGACTGGCTCCGCCGGCGTCGGCGCGATCGCATCCTGGCCGAGCCCATGCCCGAGTCCTGGCCCGGCCTGCTCGCGCACAACATGGGCAGCTACGCGGAGCTGTCCGACGACGAGCAAGGCCTGCTGCACCAGCTGGTGCAGGTGTTCGTGACCGAGAAGCACTGGGAGGGCCTGGGCGGGCTGTCCATGAGCGAGGAGGTCCAGGTCACGGTCGCCGGCCAGGCGTGCCTGCTCATCTTGGGCCTCGACCACGATCTCTACCGCCGCGTGGAGAGCATCCTGGTCTACCCCAGCGCGGTCATGGCCCCGCCTCCGCCCACGCACTTCGGCGCGGTCGCCTGTGCCCCGCCCGAGCGCGCCATGCCGGTGCTGGGCCAGGCCTTTGCCCGCGGACCGGTGATCTTGGCCTGGGACGCGGTGCGGCGCGGCGGCGCCGACCCCCACGACGGCCACAACGTGGTCTTCCACGAGTTCGCCCACAAGCTCGACATGCTCCACGGCGGCCCCGATGGCGTGCCCCCCCTGGCCGACGCCGCCACGTATGCCCGCTGGGTGGAGGTGTTCGAACGCAGCTGGACCGAGCTGCACGACCAGCAGGCCCGCGGCCGCCGGACGTTCCTCGACGCCTACGCCGGCAAGAGCCCGGCCGAGTTCTTCGCCGTCGCCACCGAGCAGTTCTTCGAGCAGGGCCGCACGATGGAGCGCAAGCACCCCGATCTGTACGAAGTGCTGCGCGGGTTCTATCGGCAAGACCCGGCGCGACGCGAGCCCGCGAGCCGCTGATCGGGGAGGCCGAGCCGGCTGCGCTCGGCCCAGCCGCGGCCAGCCCGACCACGCCCGGCTCGGCCGCACGATTCGTGCTTGCGTTCGTCGCGCATGGATCTACCCTGGTGCGCATGTCTTCCGTCGCCTGAATCGCCACGCGCGGTGCCCTGCCCCCTCGGGCCGGGTCGATCCGCGCGTGGGCACGAAACGCACGTCACCGCGCGAGGCCCCTGGGTCTCGCCTCCGTATGCCTTTCGAAGATTCAGACCCGACACCATGCACCTCGAAGACCTCGGCTGGAGCTCCAGCCGGTCGAGCACGCTCGACCGTTCTACGCATCCCGACCCCATTCCTGCCCGCATCGCCCGAGTCGACGGCGCCCGAGCGACCGCGCTCACGCCCCACGGCGAGCAGGTGATCGACCTTCCCTCCCGGTTCCGCCGGGGCGAGCACACGCTGGTGGTGGGCGACTGGGTCGCCCTGCTCCCCGCGCCCGACGGGCCCGCCCGCATCGACCAGCTGCTGCCGCGCACCACGTGGCTGGGGCGAAGGGCCGCGGGCCGTCGCGTGCGCCAGCAGCTGCTGGCCACCAACGTCGACACGGTGTTCATCCTGTCGTCGATGGACGACGACTTCAGCGAGCGCCGGCTCGAGCGCTACCTGACGGTGGCCCACGACGGGGGCGTGACCCCGGTGGTGCTGCTGACCAAGGCGGGGCTGGCCGCCGAGCCCGACGCGTTCGTGGCCCGCGCTCGGGCCGTGGCCCCCGGGGTGGACGTGCTCGCCATCGACGTGCTCGCGGAGATCGGCGGCGAGGCGCTCGCGGCTCACGTGCTCCCCGGCCGCACGCTGGCGCTGGTGGGCTCGTCGGGCGTGGGCAAGTCCACGCTGGTCAACCACCTCGCGGGCTCGACCCCCATGGCCACCCAGCACGTGCGCGAGCGCGACGGTCGGGGCCAGCACACCACCACCCACCGGCAGCTGTTCGTGCTGCCCCAGGGCGGCATCGTCATCGACACCCCGGGGCTGCGCGAGCTGTCGCTATGGGCTCGGGCGTCCGCGCTCGAGCAGACGTTCGCCGACGTGGAGGCCCTCGCCCGCGCCTGTCGCTTCGGCGACTGCACCCACCAGCACGAGCCGGGCTGCGCGGTGCTCGAGGCGGTGACCGAGGGCACGATCGACCCGCAGCGGGTGGAGAGCTACCTGTCGCTGCACCGCGAGGTGGAGCTGACCCGGGCTCAGATGCCCACCCACCAGCGGCGTCGCGCCGAGCGCAAGCAGGGCAAGATGTACCGGGAGATCCAGGCGCAGAAGCGTCGCCGCCGGTAGCGTCGCCGCCGGTAGGATCAGCCCGCCCCGCGGCCGGGCGGGCCGGCGCATCGGGTCACCGCGCCCGCGCCGGCTCGCCGCGCGCCCCACCGCCGGGCGACGCGGTCGACCAGCACCGTCAGCGCGATCATCATGAGGGCCTGCATCGAGGCGTCGCCCAGGCGCCAGAAGGCGAGCTTCCGCGCTGGGGGCCGAGCCGGCCGTCGCCGAGGTGACCTCGCGGGCCCCGAGCGAGGCCGGGCCGGTGCACGGCTGGGTCGTGCTCGAGCACGCCCGCGGCGGCGTGACCTGGTCGGCCTTCACCCTCGACGTGGGCTGATAAGCTCTCCGCCACCCCCTCGACCGGGAGCCGATCCATGAGCGCCGATCTGATCCTCGCCATCGACCAGGGCACCACCGGCACCACCTGCCTGGTGGTCGACACCGATCTGTGCGTCCTCGCCCGCGCCACCCACGAATTCCCCCAGCACTTCCCCCGCTCGGGCTGGGTCGAGCACGACCCCGACGAGCTGTGGAGCTCCGTGCTCGCCGCGGTGGCCGACGTGCTCGCCGCTCTAGATGCCCCCGCGGAGCGGATCGCGGCCATCGGGATCAGCAACCAGCGCGAGACCTCGCTGCTGTGGGATCGCAACGATGGCCAGGCCCTGCACCGCGCGCTGGTGTGGCAGGACCGCCGCACCGCCCAGGCCTGCGCCGAGCTCAAGGAGGCCGGCCACGAAGACCGCGTCCGCGAGCTCACCGGCCTGGTGCTCGACCCCTACTTCGCCGCCACCAAGATGGCCTGGGTGCTCGACCACGTCGACGGCGCCCGAGACCGCGCCGCCTCGGGGGCCCTGGCCGCGGGCACCATCGACACCTACGTGCTGTGGCGCCTCACCGGCGGCACGGTCCACGCCACCGAGCCCAGCAACGCCTCGCGCACCCTGCTGTGGCCGCTCGAGGGCGGCGGCTGGAGCGACGAGATGTGCGAGCTGCTGCGCGTGCCCCGGGCCCTGCTGCCCGAGGTGCAGCCCTGCTCCGGCGAATTCGGGCGCACGAAGGGCGTGCCCGGCCTCCCCGACGGCATCCCGATCTGCGGGATCGCGGGCGACCAGCAGGCCGCGCTGTTCGGTCAGGCCTGCTTCGACGAGGGCCAGGCCAAGTGCACCTACGGCACCGGCGCGTTCGTGCTGCTCAACACCGGCCCGCGCGTGGTTCGCTCCGAGCACGGCCTGCTCAGCACGGTGGCGTGGCAGCTGGGCGACACCACCACCTACTGCCTCGAGGGCTCCTCGTTCATGGCCGGCGCGGTGGTGCAGTGGCTGCGCGACCAGCTGGGCATCATCGACCGCGCGTCCGAGGTGGAGACGCTCGCCCGCAGCGTGGACGACAGCGGCGGGGTGGTGTTCGTGCCGGGGCACGCGGGCCTGGGCGCACCCCACTGGCGCCCCGACGCGCGCGGGCTCATCCGGGGGATCAGCCGCGGCACGAGCCGCGGGCACCTGGCCCGGGCCGCGCTCGAGGGGATTGCGCTGCAGATCGCCGACCTGGTCGAAGCCATGGCCGCCGATCTCGGCCGCGCGGTCGAGCTGCTGCGCGTCGACGGGGGCGCGGCCGCCAACGATCTGCTCATGCAGATCCAGTCCGACCTGCTGGGCATCCCGCTGGATCGACCCGCCATGCTCGAGACCACGGCCCTGGGTGCCATCTCGCTGGCGGGCCTGGGCGTGGGTCTGTGGCCCGACACCCAGTCGCTGAGCCAGGCCTGGCAGCGCGATCGTCGGTTCGAACCGGCGGGCGAGGCCGAGCCGCTCGACGCCCTGCGGCACGCCTGGCGCGAGGCCATCGAGCACGCATGATCCCCGCCCCGGCCGGGGCCGGGGGGCCGAGGCCTACGCCACGTGCGTCCCGTGAGCGCCGGGGTGCCCGCGCCGCACCATCGTCACCACCACGTCGGCGGGCTCCACCGTCACCCACTGCTCCGCTTCGAACGCCCCCAGCTCCAGCCAGTGGCGCACCCGCATGGCCGCCGCCTCGCGCAGCCGCCGGGCATGCACCCACGGGCGCAGCAGCTCGCCCGCCCGGCGACGGCGCGGCGAGGCCAGGTCGACCAGCGTGCCCCCGGGGCGCAGCGCCTCCCAGGGGGCTGGGTCCAGGTCGGGCGGCGGGTCGGGCAGCACCGACAGCACCACCAGCACGTCCAGTGAGTCGGGCACGACCTCGGGCGGCACCTCGGTGATCGAGCGGCGCTCGAGCGCCCGCCGCAGCCCTCGGCGCGGGACGGTGGGGCCGCTCCACCACGCCGCCACCTGGCCCTCCCACGCGGGCAGCAGCCAGCGGTGCAGCGCCGGACAGGGCGAGTGATCGTCGAAGGCCGACACGAGCGCGCGCAGGCTACCGCAGCCGCCGCTGCACTCCTATGCTCGCGGCATGCCCTCCGTGCGCAGGCTGCATCACGCTCCCGATGGCGGGCCGGACGACTCGACCGACTCGACCGACTCGGCCGGATCGACATGGCCGGCCAAGGCTCGCCGCCTCGCCCTCCTCGCCCGCGCCGGCCTGCCCGTGCCGCCGGGCGTGGTGCTCTCCGCCGAGCCCGACGCCCTGCTCGACCCCGACGCCCGCACCGCGGTGGAGCAGCTGCTCGCCGAGGGCCCCGTGGTGGTGCGCAGCGCCCTGTGGGGCGAAGACGAGGCCGAGGCCAGCGCGGCGGGGCTGGGCCGCTCCTGCCTCGATTGCGCCGATCTCTCCGCCGTTCGCGACGCGCTGGCCCAGCTCGCCGCCCAGCGCGACGATCCCTGGCTTCGGGCCTACCGACGGGCCGCCGCCGGAGAGGACGCCGCCATCGTCCAGCGGCAGATCGAGCGCCGCGTGCTGCTGGTGGTGGCCGTGCCCCCCGGGGAGCCGGCCGAGATCGAGGTGCACGACGCCGCCGGCGAGGCCCTCGCCGCGGGCACCACCCCCCGCTACGCCGGCCGGCTCGATCGCTGGCCCGATCCAGCCCGCTCCGCCGTAGAAGCGCTCGTCTCCGCCGCCGTCGAGGCCCTGCCCCCCGCGACCCACGGCCAGGACCTCGAGGTGGTGGTGGATCCCCGCGACACCGTGCACCTGGTGCAGGCCCGCCCGCTGGTCACCCCGCTGCACCCCGGCTGGCCCCGCTTCCGCGAGGCCCTCGCCGCCGAAGACCAGCTCGATCAGCTCCACGGCGTGCTCACCCTCGACGCCGAGCACAACCCCGCCCCGCTGTCGGTGGCCCACGCCGGGCTGATGCGCTGGCTGGCCCAGCAGCGCCCCAACGCGGGCGACCCCACCGTGCTCGCCGGGTGGCTGTACGTGCGCACGCTCCCCCGCGACCTCGCCGCCTCCGACCATCGCTCGTCCGCGCCGCGCCCCGATCCGCCCACCGCCGTGCAGGTGGTGACCCAGCTGCACCGCGAGACCCTCCCCGCCGCCCGCGATCGCCTCACCGCGCTGCAGGCCACGCTCGACCACGCCGACGGGCCCGCCCTCGCCCGCGCCCTGCCCGACGCCGAGCAGGCCTTCCTCGCCATGATCGACGCCTACGTGGGCGTGCTCGTGCCCGCCCGCACCCGCGCCCGCCGGGCCTCGCCCTCGCCCCCCGCCACCGATCCCGCCCGCCGGCTGTCGGTGCGCGGCCGCGACGAATTCCTCGACGTGCTCCCCGCCACGTGGGACCTCGCCAGCCCCAGCCTCGCCGCGCTGGGCACCGAGGCCACCGGCTCGGCCGCCGAGCTGCCCGACGACGAGGCCACCGCGGCCGTGCTGCTCGGCGAGTGGGACGACCACCTGTTCGCGCTGGGCCTCGCCCCCCTGCGCGCGTGGATCCTCGCCGCCGCCCGCTCGCTCGCGCTCGAGCCCGACGACGCGTTCATGCTCACGATCCCCGAGCTGCTCGCCTCGCTCCGCGGCACCGCCCTGCCCACCGCCGCGATCGCCGAGCGTCGCGCGCTCGCGCGCCGCCACGCCGCGCTGCGCCCTCCCTTGCGGATCGAGGACGGGCGCCCCGTGTCCTTCGGCCGACGCGCGCGCCTGCGGGGGATCCCCCTGGGCCCCTCGTTCACCGGCCCGCTCGCCCCGCGGGCCGATCTTCCCGCGCTGCTGGCCGATCCGCCCGGGCCGGAGGCCATCGTCACCCTGCCCTCGCTCACCGCCCCCGCCGCGGTCGCCCTGCAGCAGCTCGGCGTGCGTGCGGTGTGCTGCGAGCACGGCGGGCCGCTCAGCCACGCCGCGCTCATGGCCCGGGAGCTCCAGCTGTCGGCCCTGATCGGCTGCCGCGGCTGCACCGAGCTGCCCGCCGGTCGCCTCGCGCGGCTCGACACCACCGTCGGCCGCCTGGTGCTCGAACCCTCCGACGCGTGATCGCTCGACCGCGCCGGCCGGCTCGGATCAGATCACGTCTTCGGTCATGCCCGGGTCGGGCGTGGTCGTCGGCTTGGGCGCGCTGCCCGAGCCCGAGCCGCCCGCCTTGGGGGGCTCGCCGGGCCGCGCCGGCGCAACGCTGGAGCGCTGCCCGTTCACCCGCAGGCGCAGGTCCTTGCCCACCTTGAAGAACGGCAATCGCTTCGGGGCCACGTGGACCGGCTCACCGGTCCGCGGGTTGCGGCCTTCGTACGACTTGTACTGCCGCACGGTGAAGCTCCCGAACCCACGGATCTCGATCCCCTCGCCGCGCTGGAGTGCCTCCACCATCGACTCGAAGATCGTATTGATCACCAGCTCGGCGCGTCCCTTCGTGAGATTCGCCTCTTGAGCAACGACTTCGATCAGCTCCGACTTCGTCACGGCTCGTCGACGAGCGCACGGGCTCGTGGACGGGCATGGTAGGGCCAAAAACCCATAGATTTCAAGGCAGACCGCAAGGCAGGGTCCTACGGCGCGGAATTCTCGGGTTTTGGGCCCTTCAGGGCGCGTGAACGGGCAACGCCGGGAGCGGTCGTTCGGGCCGCCGGTACCCCGGGAAGAACTGCAGCCGGTGGCAATCGTGCCGGCTGTAGAAGTCCACGACGTCGGCCCACGACGCGGTTCCCGCCGCGATGTACGCGGCCAGGGTCTTGGCATCGAGGGTGGTGCAGGCCTTCACCGACACCAGCGGCGTGTGGGCGGCGGCGGTGGTGCCGTCTTGTCCCAGGGCCAGCGGCGTGACCTGGCTGAGGTAGTGATGCCCCAGCCCGGTCACCTCGAGCACCTCGAGCGCCTCCACCCGCACGCGGTCTCGCCCGGCACAGACCACGATCTCCGCCGACTCGCCCGGCATCAGCGTGACCGCGTTGTGCTCGCGGGCGCCTCGCACCGTGCACTTGCCCTGCTCGCCCTTCATCACCAGGCGATAGGCGATGGGGACCTTGGAGATGTTCTCCGCCCGCGCGATCGAGTGCACGGAGCTGACCTTGGCGCCCCGCTGCATGTAGTTGACCTTGTCCAGGCGCACCGTGATCCGCACGTGCTTCGACGACCAGCTCTTGCCCGGGCTCAGCGTGATCGGGCGATCGAGCTCGTCGAAGTACGGGTTGGGCTGCAGCAGCGTCTCGACCGTGACGGGCTCGATGCCGAAGCGCTCCGCGTCTTCGACCAGCCGCTGCTCGTACTGCCGAGGGTCGAGCTCGAGCGAGGTGGGCAGCTCCGGCTCGACCGCCGCCGCCGCCTCGGTCTGCTCGACGCCCGCGTGGAGATCGGCCAGCCGCTGCTCCGCGTCGCGCCGCGCCTTGCCAGAGATGTACACGCCCCCCAGCAGGGTCAGCCCCAACACGACCGCAGCGAGGATGCGCAGCGAGGTGCTCACCGCGACCACCATGCCGGCAGGCGACGAACCGGCGCAAGACGAGGACGCCCACCCCCCGAGATCTCGGGGCAGACCCTCGACCGATCCCTCCGAGGCTCCGGCGCCGGTCTGCGGATTTCACGCAAAGCAGCATTCCTCGACCCCGCCTGCGCCGATCTCCCCGCGCGGCTTCGCTCGGCCCCGCCGCTCCGGCGACCCCGACCGGCTCGCCCC
>JGI12210J13797_10905549_pt1 | contig 16341 bp, 19 predicted proteins | sample ElkSlonscriptome_3_FD_13797 | JGI IMG/M metagenome (IMG submission 13797)
GGATCTACGTCAAGAGTGGTGACAAATCCGAGCTCTGGCACCAGGCCCTCAGCACCCTTGATGACCTTATCTGGAGCGTACAGCCGAAGACGCAGCCCGAGGAGCGCAACCGTCTGATGGCGATGTTGCCGGTGCTGCTGCGCCGGCTCCCCGAGGGCATGGCACTGATCGGCAAAGCCGATGCCTGGGACCCGTTCCTACAAGCACTAATGTCGTTGCACATGGAGGCCATCAAACCGAGGCCGCAGACCAAGGCGCCTGATCAGCCAACAGCGACCGTCGACACGAGTGCGGCCGCGGCACGCGGGCCGGCAACAGGCAGCGGAATCATGGCAACAGACGAGACAGAGCATGAGGCCGCTGGCACGGACCCCTGCGGCTCGACCGCGACCGACCTGCCGATCAGCGCTGACGCCCCCGCCCAAAGCGTTGCCGCGGATGCGCCCCAAGCCGACAGCGACGCGCCCGACGATGCGTTCGATGACGCTGCACGACGCATCGAAGTCGGCGATTGGGTCGAGTTCTGTAATATCGGCGCGACCGATCTGACGTTGCGCGCGAGCTGGCTGAGCCGCCGCAACGGCCTGATCCTGTTCGCCGATCGCGAAGGTCGCAACCCGGAGCTACTAACGCTGAAGCGCGTCGCAAAGCTGATGCGCCACGCCAACGCCCGCTTACTGAGTCGCAATCCCCTTACCGATCGTGCCGTGGCCAAACTGCTGGTCAGCGCAGCACCACGGACGGCCACTGCGGATAGACTTTAAGAGGCCAGCATAAGCTTCGAATAAACCTGCACTAACTGTCCGGCTTAGACTGATGCGTTGAGGCCTGGGGTGGCGTAGAATCGCAGTACAACGTCTAGCAGCACACGTCGACCACAATGGCTGAGCAAGGTATTTCCGGAAACGCCCAGAACGCAGTCGCCCCCGTCAATTGCATCCTGGCCCACGCGCTGCCAAGGCCAATCCTGTTAGTCCTGCTGCTCGGCGCTTGGCTGGGACTCGGGGCCGGACTCGGGTTGGTGAGCGGTTGCGCCTCGAAACCCGCCCCGACGAGCACGCATGTCGACCGCGTGCTGGTGCGCAAGGGAGAACGCAAATTGGAGCTGCACAAGGACGGCGCCGTCTATCGCACCTATCGCATCGCGCTAGGCGACAGCCCGCGCGGCCACAAAATGCAAGAGGGTGACGAGCGCACGCCGGAGGGGGACTACATCCTCGACTGGCGCAACCCGCGCAGCAGCTACCACAAGTCCATTCATGTGTCGTATCCCAACAGCCGCGACGCGGCCTTCGCGCGGGCACTGGGAAAGAGCCCAGGCGGCATGATCATGATCCACGGTCGGCCGAACTGGCTGACGTCGCCGGCCGTTGCGAAGGATTATGACGGGCGTGATTGGACCGATGGCTGCATCGCCGTCACCAACCCCGAAATGGACGAGATCTGGCGCCTGGTCAAGGACGGCACGCCGATCCGCATCCTGCCTTGAAGGGCTTGCAATTTACCAACTGGGCAAAGCGAGCGCGGCGTTTACAGTTGCGGCGCGCAACGATACGAGGTCATCGGCAGAGGGACGTCGGCACGGTTGGCATGCGCCCCAAGATGGCACTGCGCCCTGCGCGTTCGATCGCCAGATCGGCCATAATCGGTACTCCATCAGTCACCATCGGAGTACAACATGTGGTCGATCCTGTTTTGGGTTGCAGTAGGTATCGTCATTGGCTGGAACCTACCGCAACCCGGCTGGGCCAAGACCCTGCAAGACAGAGTGGTCGCAGCACTGCGAGGCGCGGGCCGCTAGCCTACGGAGTGCGCCCAATTAGCCGCTTCCGGCCGATTGCGAACCGATTGGACACAGCAGGTCGGTTGCCGCGCTCAACCGCCCAAGCGGAAGTTCGGAGCAAAACGCCAGACAGAGACCCGGCGCCAGCCCAGGAACACGAGATGACGGAACACGACATCACCCGCATGATCGCCGGCGCCCTGCTGGCGACATCGGGCGCATTGAGCATTGCGGCCGACGACAGGTTAGGCGGCGCGCCCGCCTTCGAGGGTGTCGAATGGCAACTGGTTCGGTTCCGAACCGGCGATACCATGCAAGACACCGTCGCCAGTGAGCGCAACGCCGTGCTGCGCTTCGACGGCGGCCGGCTGTCTGGCAGCGCCGGTTGCAACCGCCTGACGGGCGCCTATCACGGCGACGGCAACAAGCTGAGCTTCGAGCCCCACATCGCCGCGACCATGATGGCGTGCCCGCCACCGTTGATGGCACAGGAGCAAGCGGTGATCGACGCCTTCGGCCAGGCGGCAAGTTATCGCATCACCGGCAAGATCCTGCGTATCAGGAACGCCGATGAACAGATCCTGCTCGAGCTTGCCAAACAAGCGCACCTGCCGCTGACCGGCACCCGTTGGCGACTGACTTGGTACAACAACGGCAAGCAGGCCATCGTCTCCGCACTCAAGGATACGGACGTGATGCTGCAACTGCGCGACGACGGACAACTGGCCGGTAAGGCCTGCAACAGCTATCGCAGCGGCTTCGAGCAAAAAGGCGACAGCTGGCGTATCGTCGGCCCGATTGCCGCCGCACGCATGGCCTGTTCCGAACCGGTCGGCGCCAGCGAGCAAGCGAACGCATACTTCGCGGCCCTGGAGCGGGTCGCTCGCTTCCGCATCAGCGGAGACGAACTGACGCTGACCGACGCGGAGGGCACGACCCAAGCCAAGTTCAAGGCAGACGGCCCCTAGCTTGCTTGACGGCGCCAAAGGCTTGCAGATGAGTCTAATTTGACGGCGACACTGCATTCGCACTCCGAAGGGCCAAGGGCCTGGCGCCTGGGGCCAAATATGCGCCATCGTGCTTTACCGCGGCCCTTGGCCCAAGGCGCTCGGCCCTTCCCTAGCAGCCGCCTCATCGCCGTGAACAATCACGCCTCGGCGTGGATGAGGCGCCTATAGCGAACCAAGCCACTCGCCAATCGATATACTGTCGTATTCTCCATCCGGACCTACTGCCACGCCATCGCTATCATGCATTGTTGGGCCCGCTATTTATTCTACGCCGTCGTGACGGCGCTCGCCGTTGGCCAGATGATGGTCGCCTGCGGGCAGACCGGCGACCTCTACCTACCGGAGAAGAGGCCCGCTGAATCCGAGGCGCGATCCGCCCCGCCAACGCCAGTTCCGGACCCCGATGCCGAGGGGCTGGAAGCCATCGACGACATACCGAACGCCGACCCGGATCCGGTTTCGCCACAAGCCGAAGTTCTCTGAGCCACGCGGATGGATCACTTCAACTACCACGGCGACGCCTTGTTCGCCGAAGACGTGCCTTTGGCCGACATCGCGGAGCGCTTCGGCACACCCTGTTATGTGTACTCCCGCGCCACGCTGGAGCGACACTGGCACGCCTTTGATCGAGCCTTTGCTCACCACCGGCATTTGATCGGCTTCGCGGTCAAGGCCAACTCCAATTTGGCGGTCTTGAACGTGCTCGCACGGCTCGGCTCCGGTTTCGACATCGTCTCGGTCGGCGAACTGGAGCGGGTGCTAGTGGCCGGCGGCGACGCCAGCCGGGTGATCTTTTCCGGCGTCGGCAAGCGTGCCGATGAGATCCGTCGCGCGCTCGGGGTCGGCATCCGCTGTTTCAACGTCGAATCCGAACCAGAGCTGGAGCGCATCGCCGAGGTTGCCGCCGGGCTCGACGTGCAGGCGCCGGTATCGCTGCGCGTCAACCCCGACGTGGACGCCCGCTCGCATCCCTACATCTCCACCGGCCTGCGCGAAAACAAATTCGGCATCGATATCCATGCCGCCGAGGCCGTCTATCAGCGAGCCGCGGCCACGCCGCACATTCGTGTGGTCGGCATCGACTGTCACATCGGCTCGCAGCTGACCGAGCTGTCGCCGTTTCTCGATGCCCTGGACCGGGTTCTTGCGCTCGCGGATCGACTCCGGCAGCAGGGCATCGACATTGCACATCTGGACCTAGGCGGCGGGCTCGGCATCCGTTACACCGACGAACAGCCACCGGAGCCAGCGGCCTACGCCGAAGCCCTGAGCGAGCGGCTCGGCGACTGCCCGTACGAGATCATCCTGGAGCCCGGCCGCGCCATCGCCGGCAACGCCGGCGTGCTACTGACACGGGTGGAGTACCTGAAGCCCACCGCCACGCACCGCTTCGCCATCGTCGACGCGGCCATGAACGACCTGCTGCGCCCCGCCCTTTACCAGGCGGTGCAAGAGATCGTGCCCGCGCGACGCCGTGGCGACGGCAACACGCAGACGTGGGACATCGTCGGCCCGGTCTGCGAGACCGGCGATTTCCTCGGCAAGGGCAGATCGCTGGCGCTAGCCGCCGGCGATCTGCTCGCGGTGCGCTCCAGCGGCGCCTATGGCTTCACGATGAGTTCCAATTACAACAGCCGACCACGAGTCGCGGAGGTCATGGTCGACGGCGCCAAGGCGCGCCTGGTGCGCCGGCGCGAGTCCCTGGAGGACCTGTTCGCTGGCGAGACTTGCCTGCCTGAGGATCTATAAGAAGGCAGCGCATGCTTGCAGATTCGTCAAATTTGGCAACGATAACGCGCTTACGCACGGAGGGCCAAGCGCCTAGGGCCTGGGGCCGAGATCACCGCATGGCGCTGTAGGCGGCCCTCGGCCCTCGGCGCTTGGCCCGGTGCGAGCAACGCACAGGCACGGCAACAAACCGCCGAACCCTCGTTGGTCTGAGGCGTCGCCTCACTAACATCTTTAACTCAGTAAACGCCATGCAACGACGCCCAGAACCCGAGTTGATGGACACCGTTGAGCAGGCCATCGCCTATGCGCAGGCCGACTTCAAGGAATCCAATACCTTATTCATGCGCTTGCTCGATGAGCAGCGACCCGGCGAACTGGCCGGTGCGCGGGCATTGGACCTCGGCTGCGGCCCAGCGGATATCGTCATCCGCTTCTTGCGCCGCTATCCCCAAGCGACCTGCGACGCCCTCGACGGCAGCCAACCCATGCTGGAGCTCGCCAAGGCCGATGTCGATGCCCTACCCGGCGTCGCCAAGCGCGCGCGACTGATTCGCGACGTCCTACCGTCACCGGCACTGGAACGTGGCGCTTATGACCTGATCCTGTCCAACAGCCTGCTGCATCACCTGCACGAGCCGCAGGTACTCTGGGACACCGTGCGCGACGTCGCCAAGCCCGGCGCGCTGGTGCTGATCATGGACCTGATGCGTCCGGCCTCCGCCGGCTGGGCGGCGGCGCTGGTGGCGAGCTATGCCGGCGGGGAGGCCGAGGTACTGAAGCAAGACTTCCACAACTCGCTGTTCGCGGCCTTCGAACCCGCCGAGGTTACCGTGCAATTGCAGACCGCCGGGCTCGACGACCAGCTCGAGGTGCATGTGGTCAGCGATCGTCATCTGGCAATCTGGGGACGCCTCAGCTGATGCGGCTGCGGTTCTCCAAAATGCATGGGCTCGGCAACGATTTTGTGGTCATCGACGCCATCAATCAGGCCGTCGACATGACACCGGACCTCAACCGCCGGCTCGCGGACCGGCGCTTCGGCATCGGCTGCGATCAGTTGCTGCTGGTCGAACCGGCACGCCTTGCCGGCACCGATTTCCACTACCGCATCTTCAATGCCGACGGCTCCGAGGTGGAGCAATGCGGCAACGGCGCGCGCTGCTTCGCCCGCTTCGTCCGTGAACAGGGCCTTACGCGTCAGGACGAGATCCCGGTAGGCACCGCCGCAGGGCCGATTCGCCTCAATATCCAAGCGGATGGGCAGGTCAGCGTCGACATGGGTTCACCGCGCCTGGAACCGGCGGAGATCCCGTTTCTGGCCGATGCGCGCGCAAGATCCTACCAACTGGCGATCGATGGCGATGCGGTGTCGATTGGCGCACTGTCGATGGGCAATCCGCACGCGGTGCTCCGGGTGGACGACGTCGACCAGGCGCCGGTGGCGCGCCTCGGGTCGCACATCGAGCACGACCAGCACTTTCCGAACCGCGTCAATGTCGGTTTCATGCAGATCGTCGACCGCGGCCACATCCGGCTGCGCGTCTGGGAGCGCGGCGCTGGCGAGACCTTGGCCTGCGGCACCGGCGCCTGCGCTGCCGCGGTGGTTGGACGCATTCAGGGCGACCTCGACGAACGTGTGCGCGTGACGTTGCCGGGGGGAGACCTTGTGATACATTGGCGCGGCGCGGGCGCCAGCGTCACCATGACCGGTCCCGCATCCCGAGTCTTTGATGGAGTCATCGAGCTATGACAAGCGGCCAGGCGGAACGTACCAATGACGATAGCGACGAGACCGTCGCCGGTTACCTGCTCCGGCATCCCGACTTCCTCGTGCATCACCCCGAGGTGTTGGCCAAGCTGCATATTCCCCATGGTGCCGGTGGCGCCATCTCGCTGATCGAGCACCAGGTAGCGGTGCTGCGCGAGCAACTCGGCCACGAGCGCGGCCGGCTCAATCATTTGATGGCACGCGCCCGAGACTATGAGCAGCTCGCCGGGCGAATGCACGAACTCACCGTCAAACTCATCATCGCACGCGACATGACCCACGCCAGCGACGCGCTCGAGGCGACGCTGCGCGAGCAGTTCAAGGCCGAGGCAGTGGCGTTGAAACTGTTTCCAGTGGAGCCCGAGCAGCAGGCGAGCGATCCGCTGGTGAACGCCTTCATCGATTTCGTCGATCGCGACCGCTGTCTGTGCGGACCACTGCGCGCGGCACAGAGCGAGCCCCTGTTCGGCGGCCAGGCATCCACCATCCATTCCGCCGTGCTGATCCCCATCAAGGGTCTCGACCAGTCCGGCGTGCTCGCCATCGGCAGCAGCGATCCCAAGCGCTTCACGCCAGACATGGGTACCGATCTGCTAGAACGTCTCGGTGCCATCACGAGCGCCAAGTTGTTGGACTTGGCCCACCGCCGTCGCTGACGCTGCAGCGCAGGCTTTCCGGTCGGCGCGTATCGGCACAGAGTCAATGCCCGACCACAAACAAGGCAAACCGGCACAGCCAATGGCGACGCACCAGTTGGAGAGCCGGCGCTCCCAGTCGAGCGATCCAAACACCGCACTGGGCACCTCTCCGAGCACCTGTCTAGCGCGCTTGGGGGCGCCGAATGTTTGCAGATGCGCCAAGTGTCTTGACAGCAAGGCCGTTGACCGCCAAAGGGCCTTGCGCCAAGGGCCTGGGACCGACAGCGCGCGATGGTGCTGCGCGGCGGCCCTTGGCCCTCGGCGCTTGGCCCTCTCCAAGCACCGCGCGGGGGTTCACGACAACGTAGCGCACGCTCGTCGGTCTGAGGCGAAGCCACGCTAGGTATCTCCACGAAGGCTTCCGATGCACACCGCACCAGACTCTGAAAATGCCGACGATCGGGTCGCAGACGACCCTGCTGATGTGGCGCTCGAAGCATTCCTCCGCCACATCGCCCATGTCCGCCGGATGTCGCCACAGACGGTCAGCAGCTATCGGCGGGACCTGACTCGAGTCGTCGGCTGGCGGCGCAAACAGGGCTTGGGGGACTGGTCCGAGCTGCGCGAGGGCGACGTACGGCGCTTTATCGCCGGGCGACATCGTGCCGGCATGTCCGGGCGCACCCTGAGCCGGGAACTATCGGCGCTGCGCAGCCTGTTTGAGTACCTGCTGCGCGAGGGGCTGGCCACGCAGAACCCCGCCCGCGGGGTGCGCGCACCCAAGACCGGCCGCAAGCTGCCCAATACCTTCGACACCGACCAACTCTCGGCGCTGATCGACGCAGGCCCTGACCAGGGCGGCGATGATGATCCGCTCAGCCTGCGCGACACAGCGATGGTGGAGCTGTTCTATTCGTCTGGCCTGCGCCTAGCGGAATTGATCGCGGTGGAGGTTCGCGACATCGACCCCACCGACGCAACACTCACCGTCACCGGCAAGGGCGCCAAGACTCGCCGCGTGCCGGTGGGTTCGGCCGCGATGAAGGCGATTCACACCTGGCTGCAAGTGCGCGGCCTGCTCGCAAACGACAACGAGCCGGCCCTGTTCGTCAGCTCCCGCGGTAACCGCATCCACCAACGCACCGTGCAACAGCGCCTGCAACACTGGGCGCAGGTGCGCGGTGCCCCGCGTAACCTGCACCCGCACCTGTTGCGGCATTCCTTCGCCAGCCACCTACTGGAATCCTCGGGCGACCTGCGAGCGGTACAGGAACTGCTCGGCCATGCCGACATCAGCACCACCCAGGTCTATACCCACCTCGACTTTCAGCACCTGGCCCAGGTCTACGACAAGGCGCATCCGCGGGCGCGCCGGAAGCGATGAAGCGTTGAAGCGCCAGATTGCTTGAGGAACGTTGGAAACTCGGCACCTTTCGGGATCAGGACCAGAAAAATCGAGGCGCGTGATCGCTACATTCCCAGCGCCCCTGATAACGAGACCACAGGCATGGCCAGTCAAAAGAAAGTCAAACAGGTCGTGATCTACACCACGACTGCTTGCGTCCATTGCCGGCGCGCGAAGCAATTTCTGCGCGAGCGCGGCATCGCGTTTCGGGAGATGGACGTGTCCGCGAGCCAGCGCGCCCGCAAGGAACTGCAACGCCTAGGCGCCCGCGGCGTCCCGGTGTTACTCGTTGGAGGAGACCGCATGGATGGCTTCGATCCGAAGCGCTTCCTCGCGCTATACCGGGAATGACCGAAGGATTCGAAAAGGCGGACGCGGCGGCGCAGCGTGAAAGCCAGCTTGCTACCCCCCACGCCGCGCGCGGCGCCTAAGCCACACCTCCAGCCCTTGCGCGTTCAACTCCAAGTCCACCGCGAGTAGGTTGGTGATTTCGCCATCGCTCAGCGCGCAGCCATGCCGACGGACGTCGTCGATCAGGTGCACGGTGATCGCATCCTTAATGCGCTGCTGTCGACCGGCGTCGGTGGCCGCCTCCTCAGCCAGGGCGATTTCGGCGAGGTCGCGGATGCTTTGGCGCAGCCCTTGTACCAATGCCTCCGGCGCATCGATGCGGCAGTAATGCGTCAGGAACATGGCCACCGGCTCGAACGCCATCATTCGGTCCAGGCTGCGCTGCCAGGCGTCCGGATCGAACGCGACCGGCGTGGTCGGCGCAAACAACCAAGGACCTTGGCCCGTGTCGAACTCCCGGTACGAGATGCCAAAAGTATCGCCGGTGAACATGCCCCCACTGCCCGCGTCGAAGAGACAGCCATGATGATTGGCGTGGCCTGGGGTATCGATGAAGGTCAGCGTGCGTCCAGCGAGATCGAACGATTGACCATCGTTGGCAGCGGTGACGCGCGCTTCAGGTATCGGTGTCATCGCGCCGAAATCGCGAGCGAAGGCCTCTTCGCCATACACGGCGGTCGCCCCAGCGGTGAGTTTGGCGGGGTCGATCAGGTGCGGCGCGGCCTTGGAGTGGGCGATCAATTGCGCGCCCGGACAGGCCGCCATCAACGCACCAGCCCCTCCGGCGTGGTCCAGATGGACATGGGTCGGAATCACATAGTCGACCTGCGCCGGTGTCAGACCCAAGTCCGCGACGACACCGAGCAGACCAGGCACGGAGTTGGTGGTACCGGTATCGACAAAGGCGAGTCGGTCTCCGGAACGGAGCAAATAACAGGCGGCGAGACCGTCACGATACAAGCCGGTCTCGATGCAGTAGACGCCGTCGGCGACGGCTTGGTAATGGGCTGTTGGCATCATGTCTATCGAACGCAGTCTGAAACGGGCTGCCATGGTAACGCATGGGGGAAGGCGAGTGCCGAGCGGTACACCTTGCTTGAACGAAGCAACACGCGAAAAGCGCGAAAATTTCGAGATACAACCTTCTCCGAGCCCGGACGGTACCCGAGGCCCTGCCCGCCGAGGCGGCCCAACCGGGCCTCTTCCGGGTGCCATCGCGGCCGTCAGTCGTAATGAGACCAGCCCGATGAGCCGATGCGCTCCAGCAACGGCGCTAGCATGTCCTCGTAGCGCCGCCAGCGTTCCACCCGAGCGGGTGTAGACGGGCTGGCGCACCTGGGTGACGCTGGCGGTGCGCACCAGGCGCTCGGTCTCTTGGAAGCGCAGGCAGGCGTCGTCCCAGTCCACGCCGATGAACTCCAGCAGCCGCCGGGTCTGTCCGGCCTGGTCCGCCACCGTCTCCTCGAAGTCGATCTCCAGCATGGGCACCGGCAGCACGGCGCGCCAGTGGTCCATAATGCGCCGGTACTGGATGATGGGCTCGGCCAGGTGCTCCCGATCGAAGGCCCAGCGGATCTGCGCGAACTGGGTCATCCAGCAGGAGACCGCCACGTCGCGTACATCGCGCCGGCAATGGATGATACGGACGTTCGGGAAGGCCGTGATAATCCAGCCGAGCTGGCTATAGTTGTCCGGCATCTTGTCGGCGATGCGCAGCACCGCCTCGTCCGCCAGCCCGGCCTTGCGCGTGAGGGTGCGCAGCTGCTCCAGGAGCCAGCCGGCGAGCTGGCGCGTCACGGCCGGCGTCAGCGCGTCCAGGCAATCCAGCGGCGCCGCGTCCGCTCGGCCCAGCGGGCCTCCAGCAGCCGCTCCATCTGCTCGGCATCCTCGGCCGGCAGCTTGCCGCGCAGGTTCTGCGCTGAGTTCGACAGCGCGGTCTCCATGTCGCCGACCTCGCGCAAGGTGTCGGCCAGCGCGCAGCGGGTCTCGATGCGGTCCGGTTCCAGCGTTCTTTCTTCCCTTTGCGCCTTTGCGTCTCTGCGCGAGCTTCCTCTTCTCTATCTCTCGCCTTTGCATCTCCGCGCGAGCTGTTTCTCTTTTAGTCGCAGGGATCGCTCAGTCAGCAGCATCGGGCAGCCAGTCATCGCTCAACACCGCCTCGATGGCAAAGGGGCAGGCGACGGGAAACACCTCGGGCGCAAGCCCGGTCTGTTGCGCGGCAGATCGGCGCGCCTTGGTATAGCAGGTGTCGAGCTGAGAAGCGGGATAGGCGCGGAGGCTGGGGCTGTCCTCGATTGCGAGCTGAATCTGCAAGCGCGCGTCCGCGATGGAATCCCGCCAACTGTCCGAGCGCCGGACCGGCTGGAACCGCCACTTGAGCAGATGCACCAGCAGCCGTGTCAGTTGGCTCGCGATGCCGCGCCGCTCGGTCTTACCCAAGTCCTCTACCTCGTCGGCCAAGTGGTCCGCGTCCAGGGCCTGCCAGCGGCGTTCGCGGATAAGCCGCGCAGTCTGTGCCAGCCAGTCCTGGTAATCGTTCGCGTAGTCGCCGGTCATCCACGTCACCAGTATTGAAGTCTCATGGACTTAGGACCATAGCGCGGTCGCCGTGGGCCGGCAACGGTTTCGGTGGGGTTGGCGCGGGCGAAGCGAGCCAATGGCCGAAGGTCGCAAGGTGCGGGCGCCTGGCGAGGATGCCCGCTGGGGGCCGGCCGCGTCCCGGAGGCCGGGCAAACCGGCCCCGGGATCGGGCCGGGGATCAGTCGCGGCGGTTACGGCGGCACGCGACGGCCAGGCCGAACAGCCCGGCGCCGACCAGCCAGAGCGCAACCAGTACCAACACCTGTTGGCCCGCGCCCTCGGGTTGCTCCAGGCGGCCCCTGCCGCCCGCCCCACCGACCCAGGCATCGCCTACCACCTTGCGCAAGCGCTGGTCGCCGCCGGTGATCCCACCGCGGCCAGGCAACTGCTGCTGACTATCGCGGACCGTCGCTTCGACGAACAGCCCGCCGCGATGGCGCTGCTGCAACGGCTTCGTCCTTGAGGGGAAGCGCAGCCCCTGCTGAAACCGGTCACACCAGCGTAGAATAGCGCGCCTGACAGACACAACCACAGGTTCGAAATGGAACAGTTTCACGGCACAACCATCCTCTCCGTGCGCCGCGGCGGCTCGGTGGTGATCGGCGGCGACGGCCAGGTCTCGCTGGGCCAGACGGTGATCAAGGGCAATGCGCGCAAGGTCCGGCGGCTGTACAAGGGCGGCGTGATTGCCGGCTTCGCCGGCGCTACCGCGGATGCGTTCACATTGTTTGAACGCTTTGAAGGCAAGCTCGAGAAGCATCAAGGACACCTGACCCGCGCCGCAGTGGAACTGGCCAAGGACTGGCGTACCGACCGCATGCTGCGCCGGCTGGAGGCCATGCTGTGCGTGGCCGACCCGGAGGCCTCGCTGATCATCTCCGGCACCGGCGACGTGCTTGAGCCCGAGCGCGACCTGATGGCGATCGGCTCCGGCAGCGGCTTTGCCCAATCGGCGGCGCGGGCGCTGCTGGAGAATACCGAACTCGGCGCACGCGAGATCGTCGAGCGGGCCTTGGGCATCGCCGCCGACATCTGCATCTATACGAATCACAACCTGACGCTCGAGGAACTTGGATCTGATTGATCGCATCGTGGTGCGTGGCCACCGCAAATCCGTGGTTGCCAGCGCCATTCACCAGCGCCATCCATCAGCGCCAGCCTCAATGGCAAGCCCGCATTTTCATCGCAGCCACGGCCACCGGACCGCGGCCGGAACCAACAAACATCAGGGTAGGCATCATGTCCGAGATCACCCCCCAGCAAATCGTCGCCGAACTCGACAAGCACATCATCGGCCAGCACGCGGCCAAACGCGCTGTCGCCATCGCGCTGCGCAACCGCTGGCGGCGCGCACAAATCCCCGAGCCCATGCGCTCGGAGATCACGCCCAAGAACATCCTGATGATCGGCCCCACCGGCGTTGGCAAGACCGAAATCGCGCGCCGCCTGGCCCGACTCGCGGACGCGCCGTTCATCAAGATCGAGGCGACCAAGTTCACCGAGGTCGGCTATGTCGGCCGCGATGTGGAGTCCATCATCCGCGATCTCGCCGATATCGCCGTCAAGATGGAGCGCGAAAAGGAAATGGAGCGTAACGCCGAGCGCGCCGAAGGCGCGGCCGAGGAGCGCGTCCTCGACGCCCTACTGCCACCGCCCTCGGGCTTCGAGGAAGACAGCAAGGCCACAGGTGCGTCGTCGGCGACACGTGAGAAGTTTCGGCAAAAGTTGCGCGACGGAGCGCTCGACGAACGCGAGATCGAGATCGAGATCAACCAATCTCCGCTCGGGGTGGAAATCATGGCGCCACCCGGCATGGAGGAGATGACCAACCAGTTACAGGGGCTGTTCCAGAATTTGGGTTCCAACCGCACCAAGCGCCGCCGGTTGCAAATCAAGGAGGCACGCAAGCTGCTGCGCGACGAGGAGGCGGCAAAGCTGGTCAACGAGGAGGAGATGAAACTCCGCGCCATGACCAACGTCGAGCAAAACGGCATCGTGTTCCTGGACGAGATCGACAAGGTGACCCGCCGCGCCGAGCAAAGCGGCGGCGGCGATATCTCGCGCGAGGGGGTTCAGCGGGATCTGCTGCCGCTGGTGGAGGGCAGCACGGTGTCCACCAAGCACGGCATGGTCAAGAGCGACCATATCTTGTTTATCGCATCCGGCGCGTTCCACCTGGCGAAACCCTCCGACCTCATCCCTGAGCTACAAGGCCGCTTGCCCATCCGTGTCGAATTACAGGCACTGACCACCGACGATTTCGTACGCATTCTGACCGAGCCGGACGAGTCGCTGACGGATCAGTATAAGGCCCTGCTCGCAACCGAAGGGGTCAAGCTGGAGTTTGCCGTGGACGGCATCCGACGCCTCGCCGAGATCGCCTTTCAGGTCAACGAGCGCACCGAGAACATCGGCGCCCGCCGCCTGCATACCGTAATGGAGCGTCTGCTGGAGGACGTCTCCTTCAACGCCTCCGAACTCGACCGGGTACCGATTGCCATTAATGCCGCGTACGTGGACCAGAATCTGGGCGAGCTGGCAGCAGATGAAGACCTGTCGCAGTATATTCTTTAGTGGTGAGGGGCGAGGGGCGAGGGGCGAGGGGCGAGCGCCACTTTGACGCACGATTTTAGCGTGGTGGGAACTAGCAACTAGGTTGCTTGAGAGCGCCAAATGTTCGCAGATGAGTCAAGTTTTCTGGTGACCACGAGCATGCCCGCCGGAGGGCCGAGCGCCAAGGGCCTGGGGCCGATATTGCCGGAGATTGCTGCTCCGCGGCCCTCGGCGCTTTGCCCACCCAGGGCAACGCGCGGGTTTAGCAACGCAGCGCCGTCATCTCGTCGGTCTGAGGCGCAGCCTCGCTAGTCACGAGTTACAAGTAACTCGTGACTAGTAACTAGCATCGAGTACCTTGCTACTCGACACTTGACCCGCAACGTTGAAGTCCGCTACCGATTACCCATTTCCTGCAGGATGATTATCCGGGCGCGGCATTGGCCGCGGCCCTGCTGTTAAGGAGCCTGACATGCCGACCCCGACCGAGTTCAATCTGCACCGCACCTCGCGCGTGCTCGAGATCACCTTTGACGACAGCAGTCATTTCAACCTCCCTGTGGAGTTACTCCGGGTCTACTCACCTTCCGCCGAGGTCCAGGGTCACGGCCCCGGCCAGCGCGTGCTGCAGCTGGGCAAGGAAGACGTTAACATCGATAAGATCGAGCCCGTCGGCAACTACGCCGTTTGCCTCTATTTCGACGACGAGCACAACACCGGCATCTATTCTTGGGAGTACCTCTACAACCTCGGAAAGAACCAAGAAGGTCTGTGGAAGGACTACCTAGAAGAATTGGATAAGGCTGGCCACAAGCGCAAGGTCCGTCCGTCATAGCCTCGTCGTCGATGCCAACTCGGTTTGATGCCAACTCGGTTTCTTGAGCGCGCGAAAGCGTTGCAGATGGGTCAATCGTCATGGAGACAACGCGCTGGGCATCCGAACGACAGTCTCACGCACAGAGTTCCTAGGCACTAGAACCTCGGCCCTAGGCCCTTTCTTCGAAATGACATCGCGCAAACCCCAACGCCCCACATCCCTGTAGAATGACCGGTCCAACCTAACGGAGCGCACTGTACCCATGTCCGACGACAAGACCACCCACTTCGGCTACCAGGAGGTCCCTGTCGGGGAGAAGCAGGAGCGGGTGCGCGCAGTATTCGACTCAGTCGCGACACGCTACGATTTGATGAACGACCTAATGTCGATGGGTATCCATCGACTATGGAAGCGGCGTGCAGTGGAAATGGCTGGGGTTCGGCGCGGACAGCGGGTGCTGGACCTAGCTGCCGGCACTGGCGACCTGGCGGAGAAGTTCAGCAGGATCGTCGGCCCCGACGGCGAGATCGTGATGTCCGACATCAACGAGGCAATGCTCAGTGAGGGCCGATCGCGTTTGGTGAATGCCGGAGTCGTCGGTAATCTCGACTACGCGATCGCCAATGCCGAGGTGCTGCCCTTCGCCAGCGACAGCTTCGACTGCGTCACCATCGGTTTTGGGCTGCGCAACGTCACCAACAAGCAGTTCGCGCTCGACGAAATGTTCCGCGTGCTGCGCCCTGGCGGGCGCGCTCTGGTGTTGGAATTCTCGCATCCGACCGTCGCGCCCTTAGCACGCGCCTACGACCTCTATTCCTTCTCGGTGCTACCGGTAATGGGCAAGTTCGTGGCGGGCGACGCCGACAGCTACCGCTATCTGGCCGAGTCCATCCGCATGCACCCAGATCAGGAGACGCTGCTGTCAATGATGGAGCAGGCCGGCTTTGAACGTTGTCGCTTCGTCAACCTCACGGGCGGCGTCGTCGCCATTCACCGCGGCTATAAGCTCTAGAGACCATGCCTATGGACCAGGACGACAGCGACGCCGGCACGCAGACGACGAACGAGGGCATCCAGATCCCGGACGCCATGCTCGCGACCGTCGAGGGCGCCATCAACGCAGTGTTGGCACTGGACGCGGAGGGCGCGCACCGGCTCGCACCAATCCAAGGCCGCGTACTGCTCGTCGAACTGGCAGGCTTCGGCACGCGCATCTACGTCGTTCCCGGTGAATCCGGCCTGCTGCTCTATGGCGCCTACGACGCGCCCCCCGACTGTAGTGTGCGGGGCACGCCGGCAGCGTTGCTGAGCATGGCACTGAGCGAGCACCGGGAGGACGCAGTGTTCCAAGGCGCCGTTGAAATCGTCGGCGAGAACCGTGTCGCGCAGACCCTGGGAGAGGTGCTCCAGGGACTCGATATCGACTGGGAAGAGCTGTTGTCCAAAGTCGTCGGCGATACGCTGGCCCATCGCATCGGACTACAGGCACGCGCCGGCGGCCGCTGGGCACAACGCACCGGCGATACCCTGACGCAGGACATCCGCGAATATTTGCAAGAGGAAGGCCGTCTCCTGCCCGGCCGCGAAGAGCTGCGGGCCTTCCTCACCGACGTCGACACCCTGCGCGACGACGTCGAACGGCTTGCGGCGCGCATCGCACGCCTCGCGGCACAACCACGAAAATCCTAGGGACCCCCCAGCGCCA
>JGI12210J13797_10710072_pt1 | contig 16340 bp, 16 predicted proteins | sample ElkSlonscriptome_3_FD_13797 | JGI IMG/M metagenome (IMG submission 13797)
CTTAAATTCCCACGTCATGTTTAGCACGTCTACATCCTAGCACTACATTATGTAGATTGCTCGCGTTTCGCGATCGCCACCCCCTAACCGCAAAGCGGTATAGGCGGAGTACTGCGAAAGATTTTGATAGCGGCTACGTCGGCGTCACAGCCCTCACGGGCTGATGATCTTGCGTTCCCAGTCGGGGCAATCGCCATCGTCCCACCCATAGGGATGCATCCCGCAGACCAATAGATTGCCGCTGTAGATTCGCCCATGGTAGTGTTTGCAGCCGACGCAGGCCGGGTGACGGCTGCTGCTGGGGGAGACCCGCTCAACCCAGGGTTCGCCGATGTCCGGATCCCAGTACAGATCAATATCTAAGGAAAAATGACCCGGCGCTAGCCATTCGTCAACCTGGTCAATAATATGCTCAACTACCTGCTCCGCTTCGGTCAGCAGCGTCTCCTGGACCTGCTCCCCCACGACCTCAGAAATTTGGATCATTGAATCGGTAAATTCAACGGCTGCATCAGTCGCTTCCTTAACCAAAACTTCTAGATCTTGCCGCATCGTCTCAACGGCCCGATTCAATTCGTCAAACCAATCATCCATAGCACAGTAGCATCATCAAAACAGGGGATAAATACGAATGGAGTCCTACTCTCGCTTCAAGCGCCGTAGCTCATCTTGCAGCTTATCAACTTGCTGCCGCAGGTCGCTCGCGTCGTCGTCATCGTCAGTAATTTCAATGGGGCGAGGCTGACGAGCATCTTTGGCGTCTTTAGCATCCACGTCCACGGTCACGCCAGCCGAGTCGGGGGTTTGGCCATCGGCCATCTGAGCCCGTCGCACCATATCGTCCACAAGCCGCCGCGCGTCGTCAGCGGTGATTTCACCCCGCTCAACCATTTCATCGGCGATCTTTTGGGCCTGGACTCGCAGCTCTGCCAGGGTCTTACCGGCTCTTTCTCCGGCGTAGGAGGCCATTCCGACCCCCAAGTAAAATGCCCGCTGTACTAAATCTCCAAGACCAGGCATAGTGACTCCTTTGCCAACAAATTTTCCGGTCTGCAGCAATGGCGCATCTGCGGTGATGGGATGGCAGCCATTACGCAAGAGACCCGGATACCACGCCTGTTACAAGCATCCCGTATTGCTGCTACCTTCCGGTCCTGACAAGATTTGGGCGTTGTAACTGCATGGGTCCGAGTCAGCTCCAGCATAACATGTCTCTCGGTGTCTCCGCCGAGACGTGTCGGCTGGCCCAGCGCTGCATCTTTCGTCCCACAACGCCCTCTTTCAAATAACGCGCCCTTGCTCTATGCATTGGCGGTACCAGTGGTAGCTCGCTTTGGGTAGCCGCTCCTGGGTAGCATAATCGACATGGACTAGGCCAAAACGGCGGTCATAGCCGTAGGCCCATTCAAAGTTATCCAACAGGCTCCAGGCAAAATAGCCCTGCAGCGGATAGCCCTCCTCAATAGCCCGGTGGGCTGCTCGCAAGGCGCAGCGCAGGTAAAGAATGCGATCGCTGTCGAGCACCTCCGGGGTACTGGGCGCTGTCTCAATTACCTCATCTTGAGCCGCACAGCCATTCTCCGTGATCAGCAGCGGCAAATCCGGGCGGCCTAGGGTGTCGCTGACATGGCGCAGAGCCCAGTAGAGGACATCAGGCATCAGCTGCAGCCAGGGCATATGTAGCCGGGGATAGCCTTGGGGAAAGGGCAGCACCTGATAGCCGCTATCTGAAGCGCGAACGTAGACCCCGGAATAGACATTGATGCCGAGGGCATCAAGGGGCTGATGAATAATATCTAGATCCCCCGGTTGGATATCTGGGGCGTCATCTCCCAACTGCTTTAGTAATTCAGGGCTATAGCGTCCCGTCAGCGCCGGAACGATGATGCCGCCGTTGCTCCACAACAGAGGGAAAGCCTGCCCGGCGGCGGCAATATCGGCTGCCGTTTCGGTCAGGGGCACCGGGACGGCGAAGTTATCGACGAGGGCCACGGAGCAGGGCTGGGGAGAAGCCGCCCGAATGGCCTGACACCCGAGACCATGGGCCAGTAGCGCATGATGAGACGTCTGCCAGATAGCTTTGGCTCGCCCAACAACGGTTCCTGGGGCATGGACCGGCACCGCTCCGACGCCGTAGCTCATGTGGGTGAAGCAGGAAATTTCGTTGAGGGTCATCCAATGGGTGATGCGATCGCCCAAGCGGCTCACCACCGCTGTCGCGTAGTCGGCGAAGTCTTCGGCCATCTGACGGCTTTGCCACGAGCCATATTCATCGTCCAACGCCTGGGGGCTGTCCCAATGGAACAAGGTGGCATGGGGAGTGATGCCATGGTCGAGCAGAGCATCTACCAAACGGCGGTAAAAATCCAGACCAGCCTCGTTGACAGCGCCCCTCCCCTCCGGCAAAATGCGGCTCCAAGAGAGGCTGAAGCGATAGTGGCGCACCCCCAGCTGGGCCATCAGATGCACGTCATTGAGGTAGCGGTGATAATGGTCACAGGCGATGGCCCCTGTATCCCCGCCCAGTACCCGGTTTGGCATGGCGCTGAAGGTATCCCAAACGCTGGGGGACCGCCCATCTTTCGCGATCGCCCCTTCAATTTGGTAGGCCGAGGTGGCGGTGCCCCAGCAAAATGTATTGGGAAATTGATACGGAACGGGCTGGGTCATGGTGACGCTAAGGCTCCACCGTCACCGGGGTTCCCACCGCCACGAGAGTAAACAGCTCTCGGATATCGCGGTTGTACATGCGCACACAGCCATGGGATGCCGCACGACCCACCGAGCCCTCGTTGGGGGTGCCATGGAAGCCGATGAAGTTGCGGCCATCGGTCCAAAACCCAATCCAGCGCTCGCCCAGCGGATTGTCTGGACCCGCCGGAACGACCCCCCCGGTAAAGGGGTTCTCCCAGCTGGGGTTTTCAATCATAGTCATTACTTCATGCTCTCCTGTGGGGGTCTCCCAGCCGCCTTTACCTACGGCAACAGGGTAGCTGACTTCCACGTTCTCCCCCCGATACAAATAGACACGGCGATCGCCTAGCCGCAGCACCAGCCGCAGCGCTGTCGATTGAACGTCTGGAAAAATTGGGCGAGGCGGCAGCAGGAAGCTGGCGTCGCTCGGATAGCGCGGGCTTAGGGCTGGGACAGGGACAGAAGGGGCCTCCGATGCGGGGGATGGCGGCGATGGCGCGAGCAGAGATTCTGTGGGTGGCGGGCCTAGATGCAGGAGGTCTGATGGCGCTTGGCCAGCGGCCTGCTCTGTCCTTTGGCCAGCGGCTTGACCCCACACGGGCTGCGCTGAAAGCATGGCCGCGCCTGCGGCGAGACCAGCGGCGGCTAATAGCCTAGGGTTACAACGTCGGCCTAGGGAGGCCATACTCCATCCGATACTGTTCACTTGCGCTCCAAGCCGGTTGTTCATAACTATGTACTACGGGTACGCCGCCACTCCGCCTGGATGGTTTCGATGGAGAAAACGGCCTGAAAATCTAAGCCATGCTCCTGGTATAGCGCTTCTCCCCCCTGGAGGCGATCGACCAGCGATATGACCTGATTTACACGATAGCCTGCCTGCCGAAGCTGAGCCACCGCTTTGAGGGCAGATTGTCCAGTTGTCACAACGTCCTCTAACACAACCACAGGGCTATCTGGGGCAAGCGTTGGGCCTTCAATGGCAGCCTGGGTGCCATGGCCTTTAGACTGCTTCCGCACGATCAGGGCGGCGAGAGAACGCCCCTGGGCTGCCGCCACCACGCTAACGGCGGTGACTATCGGGTCAGCCCCCAAGGTCAAGCCAGCGACGGCGATCGCATCTGGGGGAACCATCGGCAACATCACCTGGCCTACCAGCAGTCCCCCTTGGGGATGGAGCGTCACTTGTTTGCCGTTGATGTAGTAGTGGCTTTGCTGGCCCGAGGAGAGCACGAACTCTCCCTCTTTGTAGGCAACGTCGCAAAACAGCGACAGTAGCTGCTGCTTGGCCTGCTCAGGTGTCGAATACTGCGGTGGCGTTGTGGGCGAAACGGGGCTCATGGATGTAGTGGGGAGTTAAACGGTAGCGACAATTTCAGCAAGATTGAGACGGAGACGAATACGATAGGGTATTCGAAGGTGTATTTTAGGGTGTATCTGGTTTTGGGTGTATTAAGGCTGTATCAGTAGCTTAGGGCAGCTTAGGATCGCCAGACACCATTCTGCGAGCATGTTGACGGTAACACGGTCATAGCATTAATGGTAAATTCATGAAATCTGCTGCGCTGATAAAATTCTCAGCGTCAGCATCGGGCAAGATACAGCTACTTCTCAAAAACAACGTCAAACGGAGATGTCACGACTATGAACTTTCGAATTGCGACATGGATGGGACTATCGGTCCTGGTTGCCTCCCCTATGGTGCTGAGTCAACCTGCTGTGGGGCAAGAGCTTTCAGGTTCAATTCAGGGTGAGTTTGAGGACGCCTTCTTCTCCCACGATGAAATCTTTTTCAACAATCGCAGCATTGCCCGGCAGGTGAGCTTTTTGTTTGGGCTCGGATTTCCAGACAATGAAATTGTCAACGACGGTGAGCGGGTTCACGAGGTTTACGAAACCGTGTTCATGCAGCAGACCACGTCTGGCCCCTTGATCCGCACCCCTGATTTGGCCAATCCGTACCAAACTTCGCTCTTCACATCGCCTATCATTGAAGATCAGGTGTTTGCAGACGGCCCCTTGAGCCAGCCGATTCCGGCCCAGTCTAGGCCCGCCGTATCTGGGCCAATTCCGGCGCTGTGGTAGCGCCTTGGCTTATCAAAGAAAATCCAGGGTGCAGGAATCGAACCTGCCTAAGGCGAATTATGAGTTCGCTGCCTCATCCGCTCGGCCAACCCTGGGGAAGATCAAGTACCATATTAGCTCGAATTCTAAGATTGTCTGTGAAATCGGGCGACAACACAATACCGACATCCTGAGTCACCATGCGAATTGACCCGATGATTGCCGTCACCTTTATATTCCTCTCTCTGATGGCGGGGGCAACGGCTGTCAGTGGCCTATGGGGCTATACCCTGGGCCGATCTGCTCTGCGGGGCATCACCCAGCCTGATATGCGGCCTGCTCGTGCAGAAGACGCCAGCGGCGATCGCGTTCAGCGAACCAAAATGGTCTTCATCGAAGAAGAGGCTATTCTCAATGACCTCGCAACGCGCATGAATGGGGGTCCTACGACACCTCAATGACCTCTGGTAATGGCTTCAGGCTGTTGGCGATCGCCGTTTTGATTGCAATCAACGCCTTTTTCGTAACAGCCGAATTCTCAATTGTCTCCGTAAGACGCTCTCGCATCAGTCAGCTCGCCTCCTCAGGAGATGCCCAGGCGAAGGCGGTTCAGTCTCTGCAGCGCAGCATAGAGCGACTGCTATCCACCACCCAGCTTGGAATAACCCTTTCTAGCTTGGCCCTCGGCTGGATCAGCGAAACGACCCTAGCTCAGCCCATCGGCAACTTGATCCAGCAGGTTTTCCCCCAGGCCGCGGATTCTATTGCCCACACCATCAGCATCCCAATTGCGTTCATTTTGGTGGCCTACTTGCAGATTGTGCTGGGGGAACTTTGCCCCAAGTCAGTGGCCCTGATCGATGCAGAGCGCCTAGCTCGCATCCTAGCGCCCCCCAGCACGGCGATCGCTCGCTGCTTCAACCCCTTTATTTGGGTGTTGAATCAATCCACGCGCTGGCTACTGCGGCTGATCGGAGTCCGATATCAGCTCGAAGGCCTCTCGAGTCGCCTGACTCCCGAAGAGCTGCAGCTGATCATCAGCACGTCGTCCGAGTCTACCGGCCTCGAGGCGGACGAGCGCGAGCTGCTGAGCAACGCGATCGAGTTCGGAGATGTCACCGTTGGAGAGGTCATGGTGCCGCGCACGAGCATCATCGCCTTACCCTCAGACGCCGATCTCCGCTTAGTGCTCAATGAAGTGGGCACCAACGGCTACTCTCGCTATCCCGTCATGGGAGACTCGCTGGATGATATCAGCGGCATTCTATGCTTCAAGGATCTAGCCCAGCCCTGGGGCGAAGATGGCTTCGACTTCAGTAGCTCTGTCAGAGCATGGATAAAGCCGGCGCGATTCGTCTCTGAATTGATGTTGCTCAGCGAGCTGCTGCAGCTGATGCAGCGCTCCGGACAGCCCATGGTGATGGTGGTGGACGAATTTGGCGGCACCGCAGGCCTGATCACAATGCAGGACCTAGCGGCAGAGATTATCGGTGGCGCAGCTGAGGGAGAAAGCGATCAGGCGCTATCGGTACGGGTCTTGGGTGAGCAGACCTATTTGGTTCAGGCCCAGCTTGACTTGGAAGAGGCCAACGAAATACTCAATATGGAGCTACCGGTTGCCGACGAATATCAGACCTTGGGCGGCTTCTTGATTCACCACCTGCAAAAGATTCCTAACCTGGGAGAGGTGCTGAAAATCGGGCCTTGGGAGATGACGGTGATTTCAATGGATGGCCCTCGACTGCACCATGTTCAGGTGAGGCGACTTGAATCGCTTCCAGAGTCTATGGGCGGATCGCTGCTTGAGAGACACCTAGATATCAGTCCGTCCTACGAAAGCATTGACCGGGGATTCGAGTCGCCGCTGTCTGCCGACGAGGAGCAGAATGATATCTCAGAAGAAACGTGACGGAAGTTTTGGAGCGCGGGCCGATGTATTGGCTGATGAAGTGTGAACCTGATGTCTACGGCATTTTGGATTTGGAGACCGATCGAGAAACGGTATGGGATGGCGTCAGAAATTATCAGGCTCGGAACTTCCTGCGCCAGATGCAGGTCGGCGATCGCGCCTTTTTCTACCATTCCAACACCAAGCCTCCAGGTATTGCAGGGTCGATGACCATCAGCGCTGCCCAGGTTGTCGATCCTACCCAGTTTGACCAGGCCAGCCCCTACTTCGATCCCAAATCGACCCAGGAGTCACCGCGCTGGCAGACGGTGATGGTGGCTTTCGAGCAGATCTTCCCCAAGCTATTGACTTTGAGCGCCTTGAGGGCGTCTTTCACCCCAGAGGAGTTACTCATTCTGAAGCGGGGAAACCGCCTCTCTGTGGTTCCGGTTGAAGAGGCAGTGGCCGAAAAAATTCTAGTCCTCAGCGGACTCGGCAATCGGTAGCTGGATCACGATGGCAGTTCCGGCTCTGGCCTCACCCTCGATGTCGCTGTGGGGATAGTGAGGGGAGAGCAGTCCACTGTCTACAGCGGGGCTATACACCGCCAAGGAGCCATTCATCTGCTGAATCAGCTCTTGGGCAATGGCAAGGCCTAAGCCCGTTCCTGGGATGTCTCCGGCGGCCTGTACGCCCCGAAAGTGACGCTCAAACAGATGCCGCTGATCATCTGCTGGGATACCTGGCCCTGTATCTGCAATGACAATGGCCTGTCGATTGGCGTCAGTACCAGGCTGGGCGATGCCAGTACGGACTTCAATATAGCCCCCCGAGGGGGTGTATTTGATCGCATTGTCCAATAGGTTGTTGAGCACTTCCCGCAGCGCATTGGCATCTGCCATAAGCCAAGATAACGCCTGCGGATCGTAGTGGATACTGATAGCCTTCTCTTGGGCGATCGCCACTGCGGTCTGCAGAATCGGGGTCAGCACTGAGCTGAAGTTGAGAAATTGGGGGTCCGGAGGACTACCGGTCAACAGCTCGGATGAAGTAACCGGGAGATCATCGCCGTCCGGGGCGGTGGGGCTGCGGGTTGGCATAATGGCGTCTGCAGATGCCGCCTCACCCTTGGCGTCATAGACCTCATCGCTTGCCACATCGGCAGGGGGCAATGTCGGAGGCAGGGGTGCCATGACTTGGTCAAACTGCTCAAGCAGCAGACGGATGCGATCGCTCTCCCGCACGATTCCCTCTGCAGCGGTTCGGTTTGCCTCGTCAGGTTTGATGCGTCTCAGCAGCAGCTTGCCGAAGGTTTGAACTGCAGTCAAGGGGTTGCGGACCTGATGCAGCAATGTGTCAAGCATACTGTCCTGCTGCTGATGAAAGGCTTCATATGCCAGATGCTGCTCCCGCAGCCTTTGATTGAGCCAGCGGCTGCGGCGGTCAATCATGCCGCCAGCAGCAAGGCTATGGGCGACATTTTCGATCTGATGCTGCTCTGCAGCTGTCCAAGTTTGGCTGACGCGGTCGATCACTAACAAACCCAAAACCACGCCGCCATAGGCCAAAGGCGCAATGATTCGCCCGTCACTGGCGTGATCTAAATCCAGTTGAGATCCAGGATTGCCTTGACCTGCGCTGATGTTGTTATAGCTGTTGAGCACCACTGCCGCGTCGTGCTGGGTCTCACTGAATCGCGCATCTACGACTATACCTGTCGGCTGGTGTGGGCGATCGCCGTGGTTCGCTTCTTGCCGTGGGAGCGTCGGCATGGGTTGCTCTTTGCAGAATTCCGTATCATCTCCTTCACGGTCTGCCAGCGGATCTGTTGGCTTAGCTTGAGATGAGGCTTGAGATGAGGCTTGGGATGAGGCGTCCTCCGGCAGTAGATGGGTTACCTCCTGAGGCATCGTGTCAGGATAAGCCGCCACAGGAACTAACGTCGGAGCTTCGCCGTCATACTCGCCATCTGTTGCAAGATAGATCATGCCAAACGATAGATTTAGCCCCTGCACGAGCAGCTTGAGCTGAGCCTGACATAGTTCTAGAAATTCTGGACTAATTGACATAGATGAACAATGTGGCTTTTTCTGGCGTACCACTGGAAGCAAGAGAATGCAATGCGGTAAATGGCTGGTCAACCTACTTAAATCAGCTGCAACATTAGACCTGCTCTCAGAAGCGGGCTATAGGAGTCTCCCATAGCTGTCCGGCCAATGCCTTAGGGTAGCGGCTTTTCAAGGATAGACGAGGATCACGGTGAAGATTACAGGATTTGTTTCGAAAGGTTAAGCGGAGTTGAAATTTCCAAATTAAATAGATATACTTTCGACGGTTTGGTTTGTAACCACGACTACATCTAGTTTGGACATGGGAGGTTAGGAGGTTGGCAAGAAGACGTAAGAGGAAGAGTCGCCGTCGCCTTGAAGGGCGCAGGATCCTGGAGCAAGTTCCGCAATATAGTATAGAGAGCGGAAATGATAAGCCAGTGACAGCTGCGCGGAAGTTTATCCATTCTGAAGGGATTCTTCCACCTGCAGTACTGCTTGTTAAACGAAATGAGCATACGACTGATCGATATTTTTGGGCAGAGAAAGGGCTGTTTGGGGCTCAGTATGTTGAAGAGAATCATTTTCTCTTCCCAAGCTTAGCCTGTCTCTTTGAGGATGAAAGCGACGCACTAGTTCTGACTGCTAAGTAACTTTTGCGCAAGCGCATTCGATCTGCACGCTGGCGCTGGCCAGCTGCTCCTGGCGATAGGTAAGCACTGCTAACGCGGCGCTTTGCTCGAATCACCTGAATCTCGAATAGGCCTGACGTGGCGCTCGTATGAGCGCCACTTTTTTTAAAGGGTAATGCATGACTGAACACCTGAGCCCTGCCTGGAGATAGACTGTTCAAGTTCCACTCAAGTGACACACTGTAAATACTGTTGTCATAGTCTTGTCATCCTGCCGTTAGTGGGTGGACAATTGAGCATGGCGTTGCTGGTCTTGATTTGGGTAGTCAGCTATGGGCGTCCATCGCGCTTCGGAGAGATTAGCTTGACCCAAGCCAGCTCACATACCATTTATTCATATTGACCTATGACAGTGTTCCACCGCGCCCCTAAAAGCGAAGAAGAAATCCGAATCCGTATTCTCAATAAGGCACAGCAGCTTTTCTCGCGACGTGGGTATGCCGGAACAACGACGCGAGAGTTGGCCCAAGCGGCAGGAGTTGCTGAAGGGACATTGTTTCGCCATTTTGAAAACAAAAAATCTATTCTCATAGAAGTTGTGACGCGCGGCTGGGTCGATTTGTTGACCGACCTGCTCACCGAGCTGAGCGAGATGGGGAGCTATAAGGCCATCGATCAGGTGATGCGTCGCCGGATGCTGAGCTTCAATCAAAACGCTGACATGCTGCGCGTCTGTTTTATGGAAGCCCAGTTCCATCCCGATCTGCGCGATCGCGTCCAAATTGAAGTGATCGACAAAATGATGGACGTAACCGAGGCCTTCTTTGAAACGGCAATGGAGCGGGGCACCTACCGCCCTATGAATCCTCGCCTAGTCGCAAAAGTATTTTTAGGGATGTTCACCGTCGCTGGGTTTAGCGATAGTACGCTGATGCCAGAAGACACGTCTTTAGAGGCAAGGAAGGAAATGGCAGAGGGCATTGCTGATATCTTTCTCAATGGTGTATTACATCAGGCGGTGGCTCAACCCTAAGTAGCTATGCTGGTGAATCGTAGGTCTTGTGGGATTTGAGCCTTCGATTGACAGCATCTGTTTACATAGGCCACGATAGAGCCATACCTTAATACAGCGTTACGAATTAATGGAGCTACTATCCCTAGAGGCGCTGCAAGAGCTAGCGCAGACCTATGGCTACTGGACTATAGGCGTGGGCATCATGTTAGAAAACGCTGGTATTCCCCTACCAGGGGAGACGATAACCCTCGTAGGCGGTTTTTTGGCGGGGGAGGGCAAACTGCAGTATTGGAAAGTATTGGCTAGCGCCGCTGGTGGTGCCGTCGTTGGGGACAATTTGGGCTACTGGGTTGGAGCCTGGGGCGGCTGGCCTCTGCTGCTTCGGCTAGGGCGGCTGTTCCGGCTGAGAGAAGACCAGCTTGTGTCCGTGCGGGAGCAGTTTGCACAGAATGCCGTCAGGGCCATCATTTTGGGGCGATTTATCGCTCTGCTGCGCATCTTCGCGGGACCAATGGCGGGCATCAGCGCTATGCCTTACCCCAAGTTTTTGGCTTGCAATATATTGGGAGCGATCGCTTGGGCCTCGACGATGACTAGCTTGGCCTTCTTTGTTGGGCGCGTTGTGCCCTTAGCACAGCTTGTGACCTGGACAGGGCAGTTTGGTCTGTTGCTACTGCTGGTTTTGGTCTTAGCTGGGTTTTGGATCTGGAGGCGCGGGCAGCGAGAACAGATGATTGAAGAATGAGCCCAAGGATCTGTGAAGTGCTGCGCTTTGGGCCAAAACTATTGGCTCAAGCGGTGGAACAGAGGCAACAGCGGTGCAGCTTATGGTTTAGAACCAAGCTTAAAAAGCCAAAACCTGGAAGGCCGAGCAGTTTAGACTGCTCGGCCTTAACGCTAGGGTATTGTAGCCATAGCCTTTGCCCCATCTTCCCAGAGCCAGGTTGATCTCTAGAGGTAGACGCAGTGGCATCTGTTCGGCAATAGGCGAAGCTCTATCTCAACGCGGCTTCTTTATAGATTTCGAGGGGTTCCCCATCAATATTATCCAATGTGACACCCAGCATGGAAGTAATGGTGGGGGCAACATTTTCTACAGGAACAGCGTCCTTCTCACCAGTTTCGATGCCTTCTCCACGAACCATGAACACCGCTCGGGGCGTATGATCACCACTTCGGGTTGTCCGGAAAGGCCCGTCTAGTTCACCAATTTTAGGTGAATGAACGGCTGTAATCGGCTTGTCCCGCTTCCAAACCACTAGCAAGTCAGGCAGCATATCTAGGTTTTCTCCATGGTAGGAGTCACTAATGCGAATCACCTCATCGACAAGGGGCTCACCGGTATGAACGTCAGTAATTGCCATCAAGTCCTTGGTTAGACCCTCAATATAGCGATCGAGCTCCTGGCCAGGCTTAATTTTGCCCTTAGGTTCCCGTCCAGCTAAATTGATTCGAATCGCACCACTGTTGTGGTTGTGCACCACTGCAAATGCTTTACGGGTGCTGCGCTCATATTCCATCAGCGCAATATTGACGTCAGACAATGGCCTATAGAAGGCTTTAGGGAGTTTTTTGATCAGCGATGCAGGAATACCAAACTTGTCCGGGCGGCCTTCAAGCTTTCTGAGAATTTTTTCTAGGACAAAGTTACCGGTGTAGTTTGGTCCCATCCCTGGTCCGGTGAAGAGGACCACCGTTGTCTCTGGTCCGACTTGTTCTAAGAGCGTTCCCACAGCCTTGTCAATGGCGATATAGATGTCTTTGACCGGGTCACCATGTTGCTTAACCCAATCTGGGTCATGGTCTAGGTCATTAGCATCGTGCAAATGCCAGCACTGATGCCCTACGTCATGGGGGTCAGCGAAGACGGTTACAAACAGATCCCAATCGTCTTTCTTGAGGTAGTCACAAGACATTTTAGTCTTCATCTCGATGCGCTCTAGCATGTTGTCGCGCACTACCTTATACTCTTCGCCGCTGCGGTCGTGCTTAACTTCACTACAGCCTTGAAACGGATCCTTACCGAACTTTGCCTCTACTTCCTTGATCAGTTCTGGGGGCCAGCTGCGGGCCTCACCGGAGCGATCATGTGCAGTCCAATCAGCGACCTGGATACCATTTAGGCCCTCAATCAGCGATGTCCGAACCATGTCGATGATGGCAACTCTCTTACCGGCTTTGCTTAGAGCATCCCAAAACGGTTTGTATTTGAGATCGTTATCTTCGGAAAATAGAAATTGCTTATAGCTACCAGAGCGAATTTGATTGATAAAGTATCGGCCGTGGCGACCGGCATTGACGCCTGTTAACAGAGACGGCCACATGACGCCGTTGCCAAATCCTGGCGGTGTCTTGATCGGAGTCCAGGCACTACTGTCTTGAAAAGCCTTGATGTTTGGTAAGAGCCCTTCATTACTCCAACGCTCAAGCAGTGTCGGCTCGGCAGAGTCCAATCCAATAAAAAGTAACTTCGGTGACTTACTCATGTCGCTTAATGATCAATTTCTACTAAAACTACAGCGAGGAATTTTTTGTATGGTCAGATGCTGAAGAGATGGGCTGGCTAATACTTTGGGTTGGCCAGACTGAGCTAAGCTGAGAGGCCCCAACTAATGACGTTTCGTACGCTAAGAATACAGATGCAGGCATCTAAAATATGGTTTGACATCCGTAAAGATGTCTGAACTTCCACCAGTAGGATATAAAGGCCGGCTGACCTTGCTAAAAAGCCATAGTCATAAACTATCCTGCGATATAGGGTTTGATCCCTACTTTCTGCCTTCTTCATAGAAAATCAGCAAACTAGTGAAGAATAGTAGAAATCAGCGCCGTTATTATTGTGATACGTTGCTCCGACGGGCAACGCCACCCTCACGATGAGGTGCCGGTACAGAAGTATCGAATTGTACTGATGGTTGACCGGATACCGAGCCGCTTAAGCCAGTCATGCAGACAGAAAGGGAGGCTAGCAAGGGCGGGATGGCCGTTGACAAGGCCATACCACCGCTTTGCCCAAGCTTGAGGGATCTCAAGCCAGTCTGAACTGCCGCCCAAGACCTCCGAATAGCGCCGAGCCACACAGGCATAGGGTGACATAGCAGCATAGAGCTGCTCCGCTTTGCCCACCATCATCCAGGGCTTGTCTCCCATTGCATGGACAATAGGTGGCGTCCCGTGAATCAGGCTCACGATCCGCTCATCAGGCGTGTAGCTCGATGGATTCAAACACTGGGCAATGTTTCGCCCCGATTTAAGTAAATGGATCGGTAGAGTTTCATGGGCTTTAGAGCCAAGCAGGGCTAAGAGCACAGCATCACTCCCTCTAAAGTAGAGTGGCCTGCTGTGACGCGGTTGAGCTTGCCAATGCTGATACTCGGCGCTGCCTAGCATAGCTTTCCACTGTTCTATAAATTGGCGATGGCTTTCCGTGGCAGACATGCAGCATCCGGAGGGAACTCGGATGAAGCGGCGACCCAACTCTAACTTCCATCCTGCTGTATGCTCGTGGGTATCAAAATGAGATGCTCTTGGGAGTTGGGAGACAACTAGAACTTGACTAGACCCCTTGTAGAGAACGTCTGGTGGGCGCTTGGCCACAATCATGTCACTGTCAAACCAAATTCCCCTTTCATATCCTTGGTCTAGAGCCCAAAGTAACAGCGATGGTTTGACGTTCCAGCCACTTAGCTCAAAGACATTGCTGTGTAAGGTTGCAGGATATTGATTGATCCAGTTCTGGAGATCGGGGGTTGCTTTTGGCGCAAATAGATGGACATCGGCCTCTGGTAAGTGCTGACATAAGCTCGAAACTAGGAGCTTAATACCAACCTCATATTCAGGGCGATCTTCATAGATTGTAATCGCGGCCTTTTTTTGTTTCATCTAAATTAATTGATAAAAGTTAGATACGGCTGGCAAGAAATATATATGGGGGCTATCTCAACGATTGTCCGCGACGACGTCTCGTATTTAAGGGTAAATTAGTATAGATGTATGACTGTCTGTAAGCGGGTTGCTAAGCCGCCGCTCTAGTAGGTTTGCCGTCGACAGCGGCAAGGGTTAAGCCCCCTGGCCATCCTAATTATCGATCTACAGCAAGTGCTTAGATATATATTGTTGTGGTCTAGTGCTAAGAATTGCTGTACTCTAACCGCCGCTTGTTGCTGATTTCAACCGCAATATCTTTTGGGCGATCGCAATAACGCCTGCGTAGATGATATTTTATGCACTTTTAACACCCCGAAGTGAAATCTACGCCAAGGCTAAACATAAGACACAACTCATCTTACTCAACTTACTTGCTCAGGCGCTATATTTTTCAGCCATAGATAAGCTGAATCTGTAAAGAACACGTAGGGATGGTGGAGGCCATCTACAAAAAAGCGAGATGAGCATTGCCCATCTCGCCCAAGGCTGGCTGTCCAGTCTGGTTCTTAAGCGTTATAGTCCTGGTTTAGCTACCTGGCTCAACTACTTTCAGTGAGATTGCTTCGCAGCATCGCCAAAAGATTTATATCCTCGCTTATCATCATACAAGTGGCATGTTTCCACTACATCCCGCATCAGCTCCCAGGAAAACTGCGTCTCTGAGAGATACTGTCCCCAGTGATGGGCCAAGCTGGCATGGGCCATCCGCAGGTTGTATGACGGAATTGCTACCGAGATATGGTGGGGCACATGAACATTGATATCGTGGCAGAGAATCTCCACCCAGCGGGGATAGCTACAATGTACCGTTCCGGCGAGCTGCGATTCCACGGCACTCCACTCGTCCACAGGGCGAAATGGAATATCAGGCATGGTGTGATGCACAATCGTAAACGTGCTCATCCAGAAGTGATAGACCAGCCACGGCATGAGCCAGAACGACACCACACCCCACGGCCCTGCAGTCAAAAGCAGTGTCGAAAGGAACAATAGGCCAAACGCGAGGGTTATTGTGATGGACTGCGCCATTTTGGGGCGATCGCGCGGGGCAACTTTACTGGGGCTGAAGTGCATACCAGCCCAGTGGGCAATTGATCCGACCCACCAGAGCCGACCGCGTAGCGCCCGGTAGAAGAACTGTAGTTCTGGGGATGAAGCGTCATATCGCTCTACTCGCCAAGGCTCCCAGGCATTGTCTACCTCTAGCTTGTTAGTGTGACGATGATGATGGTTGTGCAGCAGTCGCCAGCTGTGAAACGGGTACATTAGCGGCAGCAGCATAACGTGACCAACAAGATCGTTAACCCAGCGGCGTTGGGCAAAGGAGCGGTGGCCGCAGTCGTGAGCAATGATGAACCAGCCGGTTAACGCCGTTCCTGTAAAGACCCAGGCAAACGGCAGCAGAAACCAAGGAGCATGGGCGATCGCAACGTATCCCAAAGCGGCAGCGCCGACGCTCAGGGCAACTTGTCCCCAGGCCTTACCTTTATGTTTTTTGAAGCAGGCAACCGGCAGTGTTTTTACGACATCCTTGAGCTGCAGCGCTCGGAGCATGTCCAGATCACCGGTTGGTGCGCTGGACCGATCGGTCATTAAGGTCAAAATCTGTTATCTCCACAGTGTTACGGTTGCAGGGCCGCGCCTTCGGACATCGACTCCGGCATCGATCTCGCTTTTTGCGTTCGGCCTGCGCCATGAGGGCTATTCACCACAAATGGATGAGGGCCCCTTAATAATCCTTTACACTTATAGCATTAAATTTGAACCTGCTCTGGGAGATCCGGTTCCCCCGGACGATTTCGATTGACTTAGGCCATGAGGGACTTGCGATGCGAGTAGCTCAGCTGGCGCTGCTGCAAAATAACGTCCCCTTACGGATCAGCCCCCTTCAGGAAATGATGAACCGATACTGACACTAGATGACACCGCTATCGAAAACGATGTATCGTTTAGCTAGTTCGTGAAAGCCCCGCGCTGCATGCGCAGCATCAGCGTCGGGATGTAAGCGAGCGAGACGAGGTGCGCCCTTAATTGGATGCCAAAGGCGGGGGATGCCAAAGGCGGGGATTAAG
>JGI12210J13797_11561239_pt1 | contig 16340 bp, 15 predicted proteins | sample ElkSlonscriptome_3_FD_13797 | JGI IMG/M metagenome (IMG submission 13797)
GGAAAACGTCTTGCGCGGCACCCATTGAATTGTGGTGCGAGAGCCAAGAAGCCCGCGTTCTATTCGCAGAATGAGCGTCGGGAGTATGTCACTATAGGTGAGGCCCTGGTAAAGAACCGGGGACAACGTTTAGGCGATCGCTATGACAATTATTACCCTTGCTCGAATCCTGTGGGCCATATCTGCCGTTGGTCTGATTACCCTTGTGCTGCTCCATAGCCCCAAAGGCGATGGCCTCGGTGGTCTGGGCGGACAAGCTCAGCTTTTCACCAGCACCAAAAGCGCCGAGACCACCCTCAACCGTGTGACATGGACCTTGGCGGTGCTGTTTCTGGGGCTAACGCTGGTCCTCAGCGCAGGATGGCTAGCTTAGGGCTCCACTGGCCCTGCGCCAGCAGCTGCGATCGCTATCTAGAGCTGAGGTGGCGGTTTGTCTAGGCGGCAACGCTGGCGTTGGTGGGCTGCTGCCATCATCGGCACAATGGTGTTCTCTATTGCCTTGGCCATCTCCCCCCCCAGCGTCTTTGGCGAAAACGCCGCCGGTCCGCTGGTGCCGGTGGACAGTCTGTCCGCTATACAGCCCCGGCTGAGCAACCCCCGCCCCCACAATCTGCCCGCCCAGCTGAGCCGTGCCTGCCGCAGCATTGCAGCATCAGAGTCCTCTGGCCCAGGGAACGCATCGGCGAATTTAACAACCTACTTCGATGCTATTCGCCCCCTGCCGGTCGGCTACCTATTGTGGACAACCTTTCCCATATCTGTATATGTTGAGCCCCTGATAGATGCCCATGACGCGCTGACCGCTTTGTGGCAAGATGCCGCAGCCAGCGCCCTTCAGGATTGGGGCCGATACCTGCCCATTGAGGTAGTCTCTCACCCTGATGCCGCCATCCAGCTCCGTCCCGTCATGCCGCCGCTCCGCTATGGCGCTGACGGCACCCTTCGCGCCCAGGCTGGAGACGCCAGCTACAGCTTTTACCTTGATCCCAGCGAAGATACCCAAATTCTCAGACATCGGTTCACCGTGCTGGTCAAGCCGGGCCAAGCGTCACGACAGCTCGAGGCCTCTATCCGCCACGAACTGGGCCATGCCTTGGGATTGTGGGGTCACAGCAGAGAGCCTAATGACGCCCTATACTACAGCCAGGTCAGAGATCCATCCCCCGTATCGCTGAGAGATGTGGCGACCCTGTGCCAGGTCTATCGTCAGCCTACCGCAATGGGCTGGCCGCTCACGCCCACAGAGGCATCAGCAGAACCGTGATCAACGCTCTAATCAGAAAGGCTCTATCAGGGAGACCCTAACCAGAGAACCTCGCGTCAGAGATTTGAGCCTTCGTAGGTGAGCTGATCTGACTGATAGCTGGGCGGCTCAATGTGAATGCTGAACCGGGCTGGGGCATAGTGCTGCTCTAGGGCAGCTTCAACCGCCTCGGTAATTTGGTGGGCCGTTCGGACGTCCTCGGCTTCGACAACTAGGTGCATTTCGATGAATACCTGCTGCCCCACAACGCCACGGGAGGCGATGTCATGACAGTTGGTGACGCCGGGAACCTCCATGACAATGCGGTGAATAGCTTCAGGGGCGATCGCGACCTGGTCAACTAGCCAGGGCAAGTTGGTTTTCACCACCTGCCAGCCGCTCGAAAACACTAAAAGCGCCACAGGGAAGGCCAACACCACATCGAGCCATGTATAGCCAAAAACCCAAATGCCGATCAGCCCTGCCAGAACGGTGATTGTAACCCAGACATCGCTCATGGTGTGGTGCGCATCGGCGATCAAAATGGGACTGTTGATGCGGTTGCCGACGCGACGCTCGTAAAACGCCACAAAAATGTTGATACCTAACACCACCAGCAGCAGCCAAAGCTCCCACTGGCCCATGTTGATACGAGACCCTTCTGAAAACAGACGCATGACGGCCTGCTGTAAAATTTCGAAGCAGGCAACGCCCAAAAACGCGGCGATGCCCAATGCGCCGACGGCCTCGAACTTTTGGTGGCCGTAGGGATGATCGCGATCTGGCTCCGGAGACGAAAGCTGACTTGTGACCAAGCCCAAAACATTATTGGCGCTATCGGTCACGCTGTGGAGAGCATCCGCAAATATGCTCAGAGAGCCTGTCAGGATGCCAACCACAAGCTTGATCACCATAACAATGATGTTGAGCACCAGCGTGATGATCAGAACTCTGCGGACTTCGGTACGGTAGTTGGCGCTCATATCTAATACAGTTCTAATACATTATGCGTAGGGCACAATTTTGGGGAGCTTGGTCGGTAAGATAATGGGGTGATATGTCTAAGTAGCCTCTGCCATGCTTGATTCAAATTTCAGTCTAAACCTTGTTGAAGGATCAGTTTCATTCAAGTTTACGCCGGAGGCCGCTAAGTCACTACGGGCTGACGTCGCAACGCTCCTCGAGAATCTCAAAACCACCACGGTTTCTGGCCAGTCCAAGCGCCCCAGCCCTAAGCCTGCCATGGAATACCGCCACGCTGGGGAGGTGTTTCTCGAAATCTTTTGCAACCCCAACATCTGGCCCAGCCCCTTTGCGGCAAAGGTGTTGATCACCCTTCGGGATGAGCGCATTCGACTGACAACAGAGGCAGAGCTGACTCAGCTTGTGAGTGACCTGAATGACTTCTTGAGCAACATCAGCCCCTAGGTCGCTCTGGGTTGGCCGCGACTCAAGGCAAGGTGTGATACGTTAATGGAAGATAGACCATTCCTGTCCAATTCCGATCAGCCGCGTCGTACCTGGACTATGTTGTGGGCGGTGCGCCGTAGGGACTCGCTGGACTGACCTTGCCAAACCCCATCCTCTAATTGTGCTATGAATCCCGACAATTTAGCTGAAACCCTTCAAAACGGATTTCGCGTTACGCTGGGCGCAGCGTCATTCCTCGCCGAAACCCTTCAAGATTCTCAAAAGCGGGACGAAAACTTAGGCAAGCTGCGGGCAGAAAACTTGGCGATGCTTTCGGATGAATGGGCAGTCGAAGGTGCACGGAAAGAAGAAGAAGCCCGCACCTTTGTCGAGTCTGTCATGGGGCAGGCCGGACCGAATGGCCCCCCAATGCCAACAGCCCCGACAACTGCGCCTTCTCCGGGCGATGCATCCGCCACGGTTAGCGTTCCGCCTGATATTCAGGCAGAGCTTGACATCTTGAAAACCCAGCTGGCAGAAATCCGGATAGAGCTAGAAAAAGACAATACGGACGCGGCCTAAGGGGTGTTTTAACTAGTGCCCCATTTACAGCTGTGAAGCCACAGATGACGCTAAAAAATAGCCTGGCCGCGATTACTGCAGCCAGGTTATTTTTTTGAGCGATGTTAATGGTGGATATCTTCGAGCGCCGACTCTAAGTCGGCTTAGTCGCTGCCCCATTCCTCATGGCAGAGCAAATCGCCGATGCGGTCTCGAAGCAAATAGCAGCTTCTTTCGAGCTCATACTCCACGCTACTCCACTCCCGCGCGGGAATATACTTACACAAAACGTAGATCGGCTGTTGCCGACCAATAACGCCTTGGTCAACAAGCTGTCGAGCCTCGTCACGGATAGCGTCTATGGAGTAGACCTGTTGGGCTGATTGAATCATGATTCACCCTCCTAAAGGTAGATATCTAAATTAGCGTCGACAAGCTGACGTTACGGAAGCGCCATTGTATTGGACGGGAAGGATGTGCAGCGATCGCATCGGCAAGGCGCTAACACAGGTCCGGTTTGACCACATCTACTTCTGTAGCTGGATATACTAAACGCTTTCTATCTGTAAGCTAACACAGTTAAGCTTTACATTAATAAAGATTGAGAGAAGTCAGCAAAGTCTGACAATTGCGGTAAGGCGAGAAGAGCATTAGACGGAATTTAGCTTTTAGGATCGTGCTTGCGATCGCCCTACAGCTCTATGATCATGCCAAATCGAATTTCAGGAACTAGCTTTAACCAATCTTTAATATTTCCGTGAGCTTGCGCGGATATTTTCAACAATAGCCACTGCCTATAGCGACAGTGCCTCTCTAATAGTAAGCGAGGTTCGGATGTCCAAACCTCGCTTAATCGTTAGGTTGAGTCTAAAACTCAAGGTTTTTTAGATACGTTTGCTACAGTTACAGCAATGGAATCTATGTCAACTGGCACTTTGGGTAACTCGCTTCACCTTTAAGAAGCATTAATGGCAGAAAGCAGTAGAACTACCTTACTGAACAGTGCCGACTAGAGCCGGAGCTTCTTGGCAACGCACAATCACCTGATTATCGCTGTCGAGGTCCAAAAGGGCAGTATCTCCGGAAGCGATCGCCCCTGATAACAGCGCATCTGCTAAGTGATCTTCAACCAATCGGGTGATAGCCCGACGGAGCGGACGAGCGCCATAGCTAGGGTCATAGCCCTGCTCAATCAGGTGCTGCTTGAAGGCATCAGTCACGGCAACGGCAAGCTGCTGGGGCGCAAGGCGAGCATTGACGTCCTGCAAAAGGATGTCAGCAATCTGCATCACCTCGTCCCGGTTTAGCTGCCGGAAGACGATCACTTCGTCAATGCGGTTGATGAATTCGGGTCGGAACTGCTGCTTCATCTGATCTTGCACCTGAGACCGCATGCGGTCGTACTGAGCATCAGAGAGAGAGGCATCGCTTAGCTCGAAACCAAAGCCGCGTCCGCCCTGCTCAATGGCCCGAGAGCCGAGATTAGACGTCATCACCAGTAGGGTATTTTTGAAGCTGACGGTGCGGCCCTTGGCATCGGTCAGGCGACCATCTTCGAGCACCTGCAGCAGCAGATTGAAGACATCGGGGTGAGCCTTTTCGATTTCGTCCAAGAGAACAACGCTGTAAGGTTGGCGGCGCACCGCTTCAGTCAGGTATCCCCCCTCGTCATAGCCGACGAATCCTGGTGGGGAGCCGATCAGCTTGGATACCGTGTGGCGCTCCATGTACTCCGACATGTCAATCCGAATCATGGCTTCCTCTGAGCCGAACACCGTAGCGGCGAGAGCCTTGGTTAGCTCGGTTTTGCCCACACCAGTCGGTCCGGTGAACAGCAGACTAGCAATAGGTCGGTTGGGGTCTTTGAGGCTGACGCGCGCACGTCGTACCGCGCGAGCCACAGCAGACACGGCCTCCTCCTGTCCAATGACCCGCTCGTGCAGATCTGCTTCTAGGTGCATCAGCAGCGCTGATTCCGACTCAGTCAGCTGGTTGACCGGAATGCCGGTCCATACTGAGACGATTTCGGCAATATCTTCAGCAGTGACAGATAGAGGACCTAAGGGTGCAGGATCTGTCAGGGCAGCCTGCATCTGTGCCTCAAGCTCTGACTCCTGCTGATGCAAGGCTGTAGCTTGCTTAAAGTCTTGAACGGCGACCGCCTTATCCTTCTGAGCCCGCACCTCTCGTAGGGATTGACGCAGCTCCCGTGGCGCAGAGAGAGAGCTGTGGCGCAGCCGCACCCGAGATCCGGCCTCATCAATCAGATCGATAGCCTTGTCGGGCAGGTGGCGATCGGCAATATAGCGATCAGAGAGCGTTGCGGCAGCTTCTACCGCCTCGTCAGTGATGGTGAGGCGATGATGCTGTTCGTAGCAGCTGCGGATGCCTCGCAGGATGTCCATCGTGTCTTCCACCGATGCTGGCGCTATGGTGACGGGCTGAAAGCGCCGCTCTAAGGCCGCGTCTTTTTCAATGTGCTTTCGGTATTCATCCAACGTCGTTGCGCCAATGCACTGCAGCGCACCGCGAGCTAGGGCCGGCTTTAGTAGGTTGGCAGCGTCCATGCCACCCTCCATGCCGCCAGCACCCACTAGGGTGTGAACCTCGTCAATCACAAGGATGACGTTACCGGCCTCTTGCACCTCGGCCACAATCTGCTTCAGGCGCTCTTCAAACTCGCCACGAAAGCGGGTACCGCTGATGAGGCGGCCCATTTCTAGCGAAATGATGCGGCGATCGCTCAGCCCCTCCGGCACGTCCTGGCTCACAATGCGCTGGGCAAGACCTTCGGCGATCGCGGTCTTGCCCACGCCGGGTTCTCCCACAAGGGCAGGGTTGTTTTTGCTGCGGCGGCCCAGGATTTGGACCACTCGCTCAATCTCTTTTGAGCGGCCGATCACGGGGTCGATCAGACCCTCGGCAGCTTTTTGGGTCAGGTCGATGCCAAATTCGTCTAGAGCCTTGTCTGAACTGCGCCCTGGCTTAGCAGGCCCACCGTTTCTAGCGGGCAGACCGGCAGGGATAACATCCTCAAGGACCTGGACCACGATTTCCTCAACGGCGTCAGGGTCCACGCCGAGGTTTTCCATGATCTTGATGGCGACGCTATCTTTCGTGCGCGTGAGGGTGAGCAGAATGTGCTCGGGCAAGACAGAGCTGCTGTTGAGGCGTCGAGACTCGCTCAGAGCTTGCTCGAGCACGCGCTTTGTCTTTGGGGTGAGGGGAACGTCGGTCATCCTAGAGGGCTGACCCTGTCCCACAAGATTTTTGATTTCGGAGCGGGCCTCTTCTAGCTCTAGACCCGACTGCTGCAGGATTTGTGCGGCTTTGGTGGTGCGATTGCCTAGCAGTCCTAGCAGCAGCTGTTCAGTGCCAACAAAATTTTGGCCGAGCTGTCGCGCCTCGCGCTGGGCCTGCATAATAACTGCAACAGCGTCGCTGTTGAAATACTCAAACATAGGTGATCTCCAAGGGCTGGGTCTGCTACAGACCGAAGGACAACAAGCAACAAAGACCTAACTGTAAAGGCTCAGTTTATGAAGCTTATCGGTTAACTTTTTTTAATGTATCCATTTAGACGTGGACTGCGCAGTGGGGAGATCCGTATGGTGAGGTGAGGTCAGCGGCGGGCAGCAGCGGTCGAGGGAAATAGCCCTGAGCCGCTGCCAACGGGCCTAAGACTTCCCAATCTTCCACAGCAAGAACTGCTGGGTAGGCTCCACACTGACGTTTGTCACACCCTCTTGAACAAACACATAGTCTTTGTTCTGCCACAGCGGAATGTAGGGGACATCCTCAACCAAAATGTCCTGCAGCTCCTCAAAGTGTTCTCCACGGGCTTCCGGATCAGTTTCGGCCCGCTGTAGCTCAATTAGCTCGTTGGCGCGATCGCTGTAGTAAAAGGAGCGATTGGCACCCTCTTCGCATCCCGCTTCAGGAGAGCCCGTTTTGCATTCCATAAAGGGTTGGATAAAAGTGTCCGCGTCGTAGAAGTCGGGGTACCAGTTGAGCAAGAAGGTGGGATAGACTCCCTTATCTAGGTTGGGCCAAGCGGTGGCCGACTCTACATCGTTCACCTGCACATCGACCAGGCCGGGCAGCTGCTGCTCAAATGACGCCTCTAGGGTGGTCGCGACGAGATTACGCTCCGTAGACGATGAGGGGTACCAGACTTCTATCTCTAGAGGATTATCTTCGCTGTAGCCGGCGTCTTCCAGCAGCTCCCGCGCCTGGTCGGCGTTGCCATCACCATAGGCTTGCTTGAACACGGGCTTGTAAATATCAAAGCTGGTGGGAATCAGACTATACAGCGGCTCCGCCTGACCTTTGAATACCCGGTCATTGAGCAGCGGTCGGTCAATCAGAGCGGCGATCGCCTGGCGCACCTTGACGTCATCTAGCGGGGCCTGATTTTGATTCAACATCATATAGTTGATCACCGTAGTTCCCGCTTCAATCACCTGCCAATCTGTGGATGTGGCTTCCTCTTCCAGCGCGGCAATCTGGTCGGGGTCGAGGGTTTGGTAAGCGATATCGACATCCTCGGTGCGGAAGGCGTTGTAGAGGTTGGCGGGGCTGGTGAACAGCTGAATATCATAGCCATCGTTGGCCGGAGCCTCGCCCCAGTAGTCTTCAAACACGTCGAGGCGCACGGTGTCCGGGGAGATCTCCGCTAGCTGGTAAGGGCCAGTGCCGATAAAGCTGTCGGGCTGAAAAGTGCCCTCCTCAATGCTGTAGCTGTCCATGGGGACGGGGGTTGTGCCCCAAAAGGTCAGCAGGGCAGTAAAGGCTGCAAAGGGAGAGTTGAGGGTAATGGTTAGCTCATTGTCTCCGGTGGCTTCCACGGACTCGATTTTCTCAGAGAGCAAAAAGGACGGACGCCCGCCGTTCTCCATGAAGCGCTGAAGAGAAAAGGTCATCACTTCGGCATTGAAGGGACTGCCGTCATGAAAGGTGACCCCCTCCCGCAGCGGAATGGTGTAGGTGAGACCGTCTTCGCTGATGGTGGGCAATTCTGTGGCCAGCTGGGGCACCAGCTCAGTGCCGCCAGTTTCGTAGGTGTAGAGGCGATCGCCCATGTTGTAGAGCAGAATGCCGGGGAAAATCTCGTAGGAGTCGGCAGGATCGAGGGTGCGCACCTTCTGGGTGGTTCCCATGGTGAGGCGTCCTCCGCTGGCGCTGGCCTCCTCAGCCCCGTCTGATGGGGGAGTGTCAGAGGTCGTATCAGTCGTATCATTTGACCCCGCGCAGCCAACGATGAGCGCTGCACATAGACTCAACACCCCCGTAAAACGAACCAGCGATCGCCACTGCCGCTTCGAAAACCCCAAATAAGCCATATTATCTGCTCAGAACCTACGTCAGAATCTCAATAGAATCTCAATCAGGTCCACCGCATCTCTATTCCAGGCTTATCCAGGCTTAGGTTTAGAGGCTAGATCGGACTGACCGGTAAAACATTCAACACATCATACACCCTCAGTAGAACCTTTACCTTGCTTACATTGATAGCCATAGATGGTAGCCATGGGGCAAGCCACAAAGGAAGATGCTTTGACCACACCGAATCGAGATAACTGTGATTTACGCTACAGAACAGTTGTAAAATCTGAAAAATCCAAGCCTTATTTTGTAGACTTGAACTTTACAAATCAACCTCGCCTGAGGCGATCGCCAACCCAAGGGTCACCGTCAGAGTATTTTATGGCCAGAGCTATACTTAAAGGAATATTAGACCCGCAGAAGCTTGCAAAAGCAATACAAACAAGCAGAAAGTCTTAAAAAAGAAGGTTTATGGAAATAAACGAAACAGACTATAAGGCCATTCGACATTTGATGGAGCAAGGGCGAATCACCTGGTCTGAGCTTGCTGGCGTCCTAGAGCTATCGGCCCCAGCAACTGCCGATCGGGTACGGCGGCTCGAGGAACGCCAGGTGATCACGGGCTATGCTGCGCTAGTGAACCCAGAAGCCATTGGCTGCACCCTGACAGCATTTGTCTCAATCCAACTGGACAAGCCCAAACATCAAGGCCCGTTCATTAAAAAGATTGAATCCCTGGCCGAGGTGCAAGAATGCCACCATGTCACGGGTGAGGATGACTATCTGCTGAAGATACGCTGCGGCAGCGCCAAAGACCTAGAGCGCCTTGTGGCGGAAGACATCAAGGGTGTGCCTGGCGTATCGCGCACTCGAACGATGATTGCGCTATCGACGGTCAAAGAAACCCCCGTGCTGCCCGTCAAGTCAAATCGTGCTCCCGATTGATGGCGGTGGAGCCGACAAAATTGTTCAGAGGGCCATTCACGTCTGTGGCCGCGCTGTTTACCAGCAGCGGCGAGAAGATGTCAGTAGGGGGCAAACTTCCCAACCCCTGACGCTGCTCCAGATTATGGGAGGAGTCATAGAGTTTATCCCATTGCTTATAGGTGCTGTCATTGGTCAAGTGAATACTCAACGACCGATCATTGCCACCCGATTGTAGGATGACCCAATGTTGTTCAAAGCGACTAGAGCTGCTCAGCAAGGGATCGCCCTGATCGCCAACTAGAGAATCAGCTCCACTATTGCCCAGGAGAGAATCTTTGTGGGCATCATTCCCGACCTGAATATTTAGCCTGTCACCGGTGTCATCGCTAGCGGTAAATTCCTTTGCCGACGACACACCTACGAGAGGCAGCTGCCGAGAAATGACAGGATTGGCGACGATGTATGTCCCGTCAGGCTGCAAAATCAGTTGGGGATTGATGTCAGTGCGAATCGTCGCTGTAGCATTGTAGTCATTGAAATTGTTTGTTTGCTTTGGGGGATACTGAAAATTGCTGCCTAGGTCAATCAGCTCGCGATTGGTGTGTTGCTGAATTCCCCAATTATTAGGACCATTATCGGCTACGTTGTTCGCGAATATTGTGCTCCGTACCGTAACGCGGTCATCCCCAGAAGCACTAAGTGCGCCCCCAACCCAACCTGCGCGGTTGTTGGCGAAGATACTACCGACGATATCTGTTGGACTGTAGAGGGCCAAACCACCGCCGATGCTGCTAGGTCGCTGGCCTAAAGTCCGGTTTCGCGAAAAGGTACTGTTGGTAATTCTGGTAGGAGCATCCATGGTCCAAATACCGCCCCCTTGATCTGTGGCAGTATTACCAGCGAACAGCGTATTGTTGACGATGAACCCCCGGTTTAAGCCATCGCTGAGGTGCGCGATCGCCCCGCCGTTGCCATTGTTGCCACCGTTGGGCAACGAAATCACACGATTGTTCCCAAACCGGCTGTTGGTCACCACGACCCTGTCTTGAGCACCTGTATAGAGATAGAGCGCACCGCCCTCCCCCCGACCTCGGTTACCGCCGAAGAGGCTGTTACGGACAACAATGTTACCGGAAGTGGTATCGCTTTTACTGCTGGCTCGATCGGTATAAATGGCCCCGCCGTAACCACGCAGCGAGGGACGAGCATTGCCCGTATCGTATCGAGCAGCCAAAGTTTGATTGTTTAGAAAGCGTGAGTTTTCAATGATGAGTTGACCATTGAGGCTATTGATGGCCCCACCATTGATGCCAGCATTGCCGGTGAACAAGCTGTTGCGCACTAACAGCTTGTTTGGTCCCCAAAAAGCGATCGCCCCAGCACCACGTTCGTTATTACCCGCAGTTGCTCGATTACCTATGAACCGGCTTCCTAGAACAGTCAGCTGGCCCTCAAAATTGGTAAAAATTGCCCCGCCGCCTTCGTCCGCCACATTGTTGCGGAACTGCACGTTGCCTACGGTGAGTGCACCTCGATGGGCGACCTGTACTGCACCACCTCGCCCCGGGGTGTACCCATTAGCAAGCGTCAGGTTTCTCAGCACAACATTGGAGGGGGCATTCTGTGATGAATTAATATACATAATCCGGTGCTGGCCACCGCCGCTGAGGGTGATACCTGGGGCACCGCTACCATCAATCGTTAGGCGTTTACCAGCAGGGATCTCGAGATGCCGCTCGAGGGCAATAGTTTGGCCGACTAAAGCGGGCGCAAAAGCCACAATGTCCCCCCACTTGGCTTGGGCGATCGCACTTCGCAGGGAGCCTGCCCCACTATCAGCAACGGTAGTTACGATTCGCTGTGTCATAGCACTCCTGAATTCCTCAAATCACTCAGCACAAAGTAATCATGGACGTGGATGACGGTTCAAAGTTCCAGCTCAGTGACAGTCATTGTTTCGGCTACTAAGATGCCGAGACTACGGCATTTCCAAGGGCTTGAATAAGGCGCTGAGGGCGATCGCCTGGGCGGCGGGCATTTGCCCATAGGTGAAGAGACCAGGGGTTGAGCCCAGCGCATCGCGCACCTGACGCCAGCTATAGGGGCTGCCGTAGACGACGACACCCTGCAGGTTGGGATGAGCCGCAAGAGCCTGCCAGCGCTGATCCTGGAGTTTGGCGCTGCCGCGAAAGGGGTTGCCCCGGACAAACAGCTGGAGTAGGACAGGTTCGTCCTCAGGAATCTTAGGCTGAGGCTGGGTCTCATCTAAAAGATGAAGTGTAGCGTAGCCCTGCTGGGCCGGGAGGGCGATGGCGGGAGCCTGATGGTCTAGGAAGTCGCACCCCAAAACATCGTCAATCAGAATCACGTTGTGGCCCTGGTGCGCCCTTGCGACGCTGCCTCCCTGTTGGCTTAGGGACTGCTCTAGAATTTCGGCGACAGCTGCCGTGGCGGCAGGCTGAGACAGCTGTTGCCAAATTGGGGCAGGGACCGGGGGAACAGCGTCAATCCGCGTTTTGCCGCGCCAAATCCGCTCGAGGGACTGATGAACGGTCTCCAGGGGAATACGTCCCGTCTCCACTGCGGCACAAACGGCCTCAACGGCCTCAGCGGGATCGAGCGGCATCATCAGCACATCTGCCCCCGCCTCCACCGCCATCACGGCCGCTTCTCCAGTGCCGTAGGTTTGAGCGATCGCCCCCATTACCAGGGCGTCGGTGACGATAATGCCGTCGAAGCCTAAGTCCTGTCGCAGCAGGGCCGTCAAAATTTTGGGGGATAGGGTTGCCGGACGATGGGGGTCGAGGGAAGGCACCAGCAGGTGGGCGCTCATGATGCTGTCGACTCCGGCCTCAATAGCGGCTTCAAACGGGGGAAATTCTATGGATTCTAGGCGATCGCGGTCGTGATGAACGGTGGGCAGCTCTAGGTGGGAGTCGATTGCGGTGTCGCCATGGCCGGGAAAGTGTTTGGCGGCGGTGAGCACCGGATAGGCCCGAGCCCCTTCAATAAATGCGGTGGCCAGAGCTTCCACCGTCGCCGGGTCGTCGCCAAAGGCCCGCACGTTGATCACCGGATTATCGGGGTTATTGTTGACATCCACCACCGGTCCTAGCACCCAGTTGAGCCCCACCGCGAGAGCCTCTTGGGCGGTAATAGCGCCCATGGTGCGGGCATGGGCTTTCGCCTGTTTGAAGTTGTCGTGACAAATGTGGGCGATCGCCATGGGTGGGGGAAACCAGGTGGCCCCAGCAAACCGCTGGCCCACCCCCTCTTCAATGTCTGCTGCCAAGAAGAGGGGCACAGCAGCCCAGCTCTGCAGCTGCTGACAGCGCTGATTGACCTCAGCCGCGCTGCCTCCCAGCAAAATGACGCCCCCAATGCCAAGATCGCTGACCCAATGCTGCAGCAAGCTGGCTGGCGGTTCCCAAGCTGGATAGGCAATCTGGTGGTCAAACAGATGACCTGAGGCGCGGGCCACCACCATTTGAGCCACCTGCTGTCTGAGGGAGAGGGACTGCCAAGAGGGAAGCACGGGCGCTATTCCTCAGCAGACGGCATGCTGTCAAACTCTGTCGCTGTGTTTTGAGCCTGATCCTGGGGACTATCCCCCTGGCTCTGCTGGTCAGAGTTCTGGCGATCGCTGCTGATCTGGCTGATCTGATTGATCAACGAGATGATTCGGGTTCCCTCCTCAAGCCCCCGATCTTCCAAAAATATGATCTCCGGCGTCCGTCGCAGACGCATCCGCCGCCCTAGCTCACGGCGAACGTAGCTTGTGGCTGCCTGGAGACCTTCCATGGTCTGTGCCTTGGCATCCTCTGTGCCATAGATGCTGACGAACACCTTGGCATGCTGTAGGTCACCAGAGACGTTGACGTTGGTGACGCTCACCATCCCGGTGCCAACGCGCTCGTCTTTGATGTCGGAAAACAGCATCTGGCTGACCTCACGCCTAATCATTTCTGCAACCCGAGCAACCCGGCGGGTATCGGCCATTTTGGTTCTCCTTCGAAATCTAATTTCGAATCTAATTCGTTGACGTCGAGTGGCGCTATTGAGCGCTCTGGGCTATTGAACGCTCTGGGCTATTGAACGCTCTGGGCTACAGTGCCGGGGTTCCGCCCAGCCCCAGCATGGCCTGCAGCGTCAGCACAACAAAGATTAAAGCCGATATTGCTAAACCGACTAGGGGAACTGCAGTGATGGGACGCTTGAATAGGGGGATCAGGGGCTCAACGTAGGTGTAGAGCACACCTAGCGTGAAGGAGATCATGTAGCGGGGATAGCGTAAAACGTTGTCCCAAAATTCTTCCATGGTGACGGTCTAAAGCGTATTTTGCATGAACAATGGACCATAGCAACCAGCCTGCCAGCAGACCCCTTGCTTCAGTCCATAAAATCCATACCTATTCTACCGAAGAGATGGCCTCGCCTATGGCAAGCCTCGCCCCGTTCCATCTTGGGCGAGGCTGAAGAAGCCGCTACACTAGGCACATAGAAGATCTTCACAAAAATCAACTGTTATGAGCTGGGGACAGAGACTCGATAGGATCGTCAGTAAGGCCCTCGACGGTCATTCTTTGGATGAGGCCGATGGCCTGCTTCTGCTGGGTCAGACCGATGGAGAGGCGAGGATTGCGGTTCAGCAGGCCGCAGACCAGCTCCGGCAGCAGCTCGTGGGAGACACCGTCACCTACGTCATCAACCGAAATATCAACTTCACAAATATTTGCGAGCAGCACTGCAGCTTTTGCGCTTTTCGGCGGGATGAGGGCAGCGAGGGGGCCTATTGGCTAGATGGGGCCACTATCCTTGGCAAAGCGGCGGATGCGGTGGCGCTGGGGGCGACGGAAATCTGCATGCAGGGCGGGCTGCATGTGGGGGCTAAGCGCAACGGCATGTCTCTGGATTACTACACCCATCTAGTCACCCAAATCAAAACCCAGTTTCCGGCGCTCCATCTCCATGCCTTTTCGCCTCAAGAGGTGCAGTTTATTGCCAGAGAAGATGGGCTGAGCTATGAGAGGGTGATCAAGGCGCTGCGGGACGCGGGGGTGGGATCCATGCCGGGCACCGCTGCCGAGGTGCTAGATGACGAGGTGCGGCGGGTGCTTTGCCCTGAGAAAATCAACAGCGCCACCTGGCTTGAGATTGTGGAGACCACCCACCGCTGCGGGCTGCCCACCACCAGCACCATGCTCTCTGGCCATATCGAAACCCCACAGCAGCAGGTGCACCACCTGGCTCAGCTGCGATCGCTACAGCAGCGAGCCAAAGCCAGAGGCGATCGCGGCATCACGGAGTTTATTTTGCTGCCGTTTGTGGGTCAAGAAGCCCCCAAGCCCCTGCGGCGACGGGTGGGCCGCGACCAGCCGGTGCTGGAAGACGCCCTGCATCTGATGGCGGTGGCCCGCTTGTTTTTGGGGGAATGGGTGGTGAACCATCAGCCGAGCTGGGTGAAGCTGGGGCTGGGTGGGGCCATGGAGGCACTGCGCGGGGGCTGCAACGACATTGGCGGCACCCTGATGGAGGAGCATATTACGACTATGGCAGGGGCGACGGGGGGCACCTGCATGAGTGAGGCCCAGCTGCGGGAGGCGATCGCGTCTTTGGGGCGTCCGGCGCGGCAGCGGGATACGCTGTATGGGCCGGTTGAGGCGATGGCGCAGCAAGGGCGTCACCGTTCTCGCCCCGCTCTTGATCTGACGCAGATGATATAACGGTCGCATGTCTACTCCTCGGTGACCTATGGCCGATATTTTGATTGAAATCCAGGGCAGCGACGCCGTTGTCGCCACCGAAGAGATGCTGGCCATTGATGGCCTCTCCGGAGGGTATGAGATGGAAGGCGAAGAGGAGAAGGAAGGCGTCCTGGTCACCATTGCCACCATTGTGGGGATTGTGGGCGGCACCTTGACCATTGCCGAGAAGCTGTATCAGTGGTACCGGGCGGCACGGCAGGCCAAACCGTCAGGCTCCAGCGCCCGCATTGAAAAGGCCATGATTGTGCACAACGGCAAACGCCTGCTGCTGAAAGACGCCACCGTTGAGCAGATTCAGCACATTTTAGACGCCCAAATCTAGCCGCCCCTATGGCCATTCTCCACCTCGACCTCAAGATAATTCAGGGCAACACCGCCCAGCTGCGCTGCTTTTGGGAGAACCCCAATGACTACGACGAGCGATCGCTGCAGCTCTCTGAGATTCAAGACCTGGTGAACCAGGCAGAAGCCAACCACTATACGTCAAAGCGGCTCCAAGAAGAGCTGAGTCAAACCGGGCAGCGGCTGTTTCAGTGGCTGGATGGGGATCAGCGCTGGTTGGCCTCCAAGCTGACCCAAAAGCCCGGCGAGGAAATCGTGCTGGCGATTGCCACGGGGGAGGGGCTGGCCCACCTGCCCTGGGAGGTGCTGCACAACGGGGTGCAGTTTTTGGTGCAGCGGCTGCCGGCGGTGGTGCCGGTGCGGTGGGCCACTTCAGAGGTCACCCGGCTGACCGTGGACCCCAGCCCGCAGAACCGGGCGCTGCGGGTGCTGTTTATGGCCACCTCGCCCGAGGGGGTGGAGCCGGTGCTGAACTACGAGCAGGAGGAGGGCGCTATCCTCAAGGCGGCGGCGCGGCCCTCGGTGGAGCTGGTGGTGGAAGAGAGCGGCTGCCTGGACGAGCTGCAGCAGACGGTGGATGACTATGGCAACGACGGCGGCCAGCGCTATTTTGACGTGGCCCACCTGACGGGGCACGCCACGCTGAGGGAAGGGGAGCCCCGCTTTGTCACTGAGACCGATACGGGACTGCCCCACTACGCGGCCCCAGACGAGATTGCCAAAAGCCTGAGAATGCCCCTGCCGAAGCTGGTGTTTGTCTCGGGGTG
>JGI12210J13797_10024211_pt1 | contig 16337 bp, 11 predicted proteins | sample ElkSlonscriptome_3_FD_13797 | JGI IMG/M metagenome (IMG submission 13797)
CCCTATTCCAATGCAAACCAAGTCGTTTCGGTGAGGCAAGCGTTGCAGCACGATCCACAGTACGCTGAGGATGCAAAAGAGTATTTTGATCGTGAACCATCCAACCCGCCCTATCAGCGGATCCAAAGCGAACTATTGGCTGCGATGGATTGTATGCCAACGCTAAACGTGCCTGCAGGAACCCTATCGAATGAGGATCGAGTCTACGAACTAAGATTATATGAAAGTCCAAATGAACGAATGGGAGATTTGAAGGTTGAAATGTTTAATTCGGGTGAAGTGCCGATTTTTTTGGCCAGCGGTATCCAGCCGATTTTCATCGGGCAATGTGTCGTCGGTTCACAAACTCCGAGTTTGACTTATCTGACGGTTTACCCGAGTGAGACGGAGCGTTTGAAAGCTTGGAAAGCATTCCGCATTCATCCCGATTGGAAAGTCCTCAGCAAAGTGCCTCGATATCGTGGAACCGTTAGCCATATCGATAAGTTTATCTTGGTTCCGAAGCCTTATTCACAAATGTGACCTAGTCCGATTTTGGGTTAAGCCTTATGTCTTACCTTTTCGTTTGCAAATCCATACCAGCACTCCGCTGATAATCGACATCAGCATCGGCAGTCCGGCCGGCGAAGTCCATTCACCGGATTGAAGTTGGGGCGAACGATGTACGCGTAGCATCTTGCCACAGAGAACACGGAGCTCACAGAGAACGACGTTTGATTCCATCAATAAATTTGGATTGACTGAATCGCAATCTCTGTGCCCTCTGTGATCTCTGTGGCTAGACGTACACTCGAAGAATGCCGGAGCAGGGATCCGGAGGGCAAGTGTATCCAGAGGGCATTCTGTCTTTCCGTGGTCCCTTGACGGGATCGTCGTCAAGAACGAACAACTTGTTGCGATACGTTCTCAACAAGTATTGCGGAAAAGGATAATTTACGCAAGAATGGTTGTGTAAAACACGATGGAAATCACAAGCCTATATCCAACAACCATTTATGACAAACCCGGAACCGACCAAACCGCTCGATCTCGCGAAAACAGCTGCTGATTCCGACGTTAGCGCGATCCAATTCAGCCCAAAAATCGTTCATTTCAAAGACCTTGCCCGTTGTGGCGATGAGATTTGGATCGAGTATCAGGGCAAGCTCTATCGGCTGCAAAGCACTCGACAGGGCAAGTTGGTGTTGACCAAGTAGGTTTCCCGTAGTCTGGGTCGAATGGCTTCGGCTCACATTAAGACGCCTTAAGTCTTAAGGAGTCCTGGGACTTGCGTCCCAGGCTAATGCCGATCGTCCCTAACGGGACTAAAGCTTGCTCCATGTAATATCTCTGACGAGCCAAGCTTTTTAGCGCCGCAGACTCAGCCTCCGATGTTCAAACGTCATCCCCGTTCCTTGCCGGGTCTCCCGGTGGTTGACCCAGCCTATTTTGCTTCATAAAGGTGCTTGCTTCCACTTCGGCCTGCTTGAGCTGCTTGGTTTGTGTGGGTAGCCAGAGTGAAACGGCTGGGACGTAGGTGATGACCATCAACGCTGCAAGCATGGCGAAAAAGAATGGCAGCATGGTCGTGGTGACTTTGGCGATACTGGTTTTTCCGACACCGCAGCCAATGAACAAGCACGTCCCGACCGGCGGAGTACAGAGGCCGATGCAGAGATTGGCGATCATCATGATACCGAAGTGGACCTGATGCATCCCCAACGAATCGGCGACCGGCCAAAAGATAGGAGTGAAGATCAGCACTGCGGGAGTCATGTCCATAAACGTGCCGACGCACAACAGCAGCACGTTGATGGTCAACAGAATGACGATCGGGTTATCCGAAAGACCTAACAATGTGTCACTAACGGTCTGTGGAATATTGGCCATCGTCATGATCCAACTCATGCCGGAACTAGCTCCAACGAGCAGCATTACGACGGCGGTCGTGATGCCGGTTTGCAGCAGTAACTCCGGAATCTCTGTCAATTTGATTTCTCGATAGAAGATCACTGACAATAGGAACGCATAAACGACCGCGATCGCTGCCGCCTCGGTGGCGGTGAAGATCCCGATAAGAATGCCACCGATCACAATCAGTATTAGAAACAGACTTAGAAAGGCTCGTTTGAAGCTCACTAGAATCTGTTTGAATGAGGATCTCGGTTCGCGTGGATAGTTGTTCTTGATTGCGAAGGCACCGCATACCAGCATGATGAACAATCCGGTCAACAGACCTGGTATCACGCCCGCCATGAACATGGCTGCAATCGAGACCGAACCGGCGGCCACGGAGTAGACAATCATGATATTGCTAGGCGGGATTAGCAGCCCGGTTGTCGCAGCGGTGGTGGTTACCGCGACGTTGAATTCTCGGTTATAGCCCTTGCGGTTCATCTCAGGAATCATGAATCCACCAACGGACGATACGGCGGCGGCGGCAGATCCGGAGATCGATCCGAACAGCATGCAGGTGAGCGTATTGACGTAAGCCAAGCCGCCCGGAAGAAAGCCGACGAGCGTAGCAGCAAAATCAATCAGCCTGCTCGCCATCCCACCCTTGCCCATCAAGTGACCCGAAAGAATGAAGAAGGGTATCGCCAGTAGAGCAAAGCTGTTGACTCCGTTAGCCATGTTGGAAGCGACCACGATCGAAGGATCAGGTCCTTCGGCCATGACCGTGACGAAAGTGGCCAGTGCTATTGCCACCGCAATCGGTACGTCCATGATCAACAGCAGCACAAAAACGACAACGAGAATGAATGCAACTGTGCCCATGCTATTCTAGCTCCCCGGCGGAGTCCGCTTCGTGCAATTCGTCAGCTGGCGTGGCAAAGGATTCAATCAGATTTTCAATGGTGAATAGCACCATAAAAAATCCTGCGATGGGAAGTGCCAGATAGACATAGCCCATCTTCCAACCCAATGCTGGCGTCGTCTGTTCCATGGCTAACGCATCCGACACCACGCGAGTTCCGCCATAGAGGAAGATGGCTATGGCAAAGAAGAGCACGATTGCGTGTACGACAACGGCGATTAGTTTTCTGGCGTCGCCGTGCAGTTTGCCGACAAAATAGTCAACGCCCAGGTGTCCCTTGGTTCCGAAGGCGACGGCAGCGCCGAGCATTGTCACCCAAATCAACAGAAACCTCGCTAGTTCCTCGGTCCACTTTGCCTGCTCACCCATGACATAGCGAGTGAACACCCCCCATACGACATCGAGGACAAGTAGAGCCACCGCGATGATTAAAACCGCATTCAATGCGGAAGCCATCCATTTCGTGAGTTGAATCAAGCCCGTTCGCATCACTCAACCTCGGTAATTCGTTTGGCCAATTCATTCACTCGAGCGTTTTCAATCTGCTCGAGCATGGGAGCTACCTTCGCGGCGAAATCGGCAGTATCAACATCGTAAAACGTCACGCCCTCTGCCTTGGCTTGTTCCAATGACTCTGCCGTGGTTTCCTCCCACAATTTTCGCTGAAAATCCGAAGACTCGTCGGCCGCTTGCTGCACCCACTGCTGCACCTGCGGATCGAGATCATCCCACACCCGAGTACTCATCAGAAGCACATCGGGGATACGCGTATGTTTGTTAAACGAGAAATGTTTACAGACCTCATAGTGCTTATTGGAGGTAAAACTAGGCAGGTTATTCTCGGCTCCATCGACGGTGCCCTGGGCAAGAGCCGAATAGAGTTCGCCCCAAGGTATCGGTGTCGGTGCGCCGCCCATCGCCTTGACCATTTCGATCGCCGTAGCACTACTCATGACTCGTATCTTCAAGCCGTTTAGGTCGTTTGGAGTGCGAATCGGTATGTCTTTGGTGTAGAAGTTGCGAGTGCCCGCATCGTAGTAGCACAGTCCATGCAGAAACTTTTTCTCGCCTTCGTCGAGCATTTCTCGGCCAATCTCACCATTGATGACCGCCAAGTAGTGGTCGTTGTCTCGAAATAAGTAGGGCAGCCCAAAAACGGACATCGACGGGATGAAATTTTCGATCGATGCGGCGGAGGTCTTGGTCATCGCCAGCGAACCATTTTGAAGTTGCTCGATACATTGGGTTTCGGAACCGAGTACGGAGCTTGGGTAGATATTCATGGTGACAGTTCCCGCCGAGAGTTCTTCCAAACGTTGCTTCATGAACTCCATCGCTTTGTGAACAGGATGCCCCGTATCGAGACCGTGTCCGAGCTTCAACACCTTTTGCTGAGTGCTACCAGCAGTCGCTTTTTGCACACGAAGAAACAGAGAAAATCCAACGGTTGCCAATAATGAGCCGATCACGATCCAGCCGACCAGAAAAGATGTTAATTTACCCAACGCTGCTAGCTCCCGCTCTTGAGATGGTGCTGATTCTTTGCGGATAACCGTTGCATCGATTTTATCGATCTTATCGATCGACTCGAGCGCCTCGGCCATCAACGACTTTCTTAACTTCCGACAACGATGCCATGGTCGTGTCGCCTGGAGTGGTCATGGCGAGTGCTCCATGTGCCGCACCATATTCTACCGCCAATTGCGGATCGCCTAGCTCCATCAGACCATAGATAAAGCCCGAAGCAAAGCTGTCGCCGCCGCCGACGCGATCAAGTATTTCCAGATCGGGTCGGTGCGTCGAGGTATAGAATTTCCCGTCGTACCATGCTACTGCACCCCAGTCGTTAACCGTCGCGGTTTTTACACCGCGCATCGTGGTCGCGGTGGCCCTGAAATTGGGAAATTCCTGAACCGCTTTCGCGATCATTTTTTGAAAAGAGCTGACGTCAAGGTCCGTCAATGTCTCATCCACGCCTTGAATCTCAAAGCCGAGACAGGCAGTAAAGTCTTCTTCATTACCGATCATGACGTCGACGTATTGTGCGATCTCGCGGTTGATCTGGCGGCATTTGTCGATTCCGCCGAAACCCTTCCAAAGCGACGGGCGATAGTTGAGATCGTAGGAAACCATCGTACCGTACTGCTTGGCAACTCTTGCAGCTTCAATGACCAAAGGACCGGTGGTTTCACTAAGCGCTGCAAATATCCCGCCCGTGTGAAGCCAGCGGACGCCGAGGGTGCCAAAGATAGTTTCCCAGTCGATGTCGCCTGGTTTCATCTGCGACGTCGCCGTGTTGCCACGGTCCGAACATCCGACTGCACCACGAATACCGAAACCACGCTCGGTAAAATTCAGACCGTTGCGAACCGTGCGGCCAATCCCGTCGTCCTCGACCCATTGGATGAGCGAGGTGTCGACCCCGCCCTGCAGGATCAAATCCTCGATCAGCAAGCCGACTTCGTTTCTTGCCAGCGCGGTGACCACTGCGGCACGTTGCCCGAAACAGCGACGCAAACCTCTCGCCACATTGTACTCACCACCGCCTTCCCAAGCACGGAAGTTGCGGGCGGTGCGAATCCGGCCTTCACCTGGATCAAGGCGAAGCATGACCTCACCCAAAGATAAGATATCGTAACGGCACTCCGACGCTGGTTTGATATTCAATGAAAGGTTCCTCAAGCCCAATTCAGTAGGCCCGTTCTCCTGTGGCGAGCAGCGGAGGTCGAGTTGAAAAAAATGACAGCGATCGAAGTGAGCACGATGAGTGTCACTCTTGATTCATCTCATTCAAGTCAGTGCCTCGGCGATAGACGACTCGGCTAGCGATGTGTTGCGAACGGGAAGACATGATTATAGAAAATAACCAGCAACTTTCCAAGGGTACCGCTCGGCTGGTGACATGTAAGAGGCTCACCAACCATTGGAACAATCGTTTGGCCGGTGATGCAAAATTTGAACCGACCGATCGGTATAATCACCTCATGGACACCATGCCGAAATGGTATTCAAATAAGGAACCTTTGCCAGAAGGAAAGCATTCAACCTTCTCAGCATATCCATTTTACGACGACCCAAACACCCATGTGCTGATGTCATCAGGGTTGCACGGTCCAGTGAAATTGCTTCAGCAAGGTCGTCAAATTTTTTTACCTCCTAGGCAACCGGCTTTTTCATAAACGCTTTTGCTTCATCGATTTTGCTATCATCGGGCACGGCATCGGAATCGACTTTGAACCACTCTTCATCGAATTCCAAATAACCGCCCTTGCCAGTGTTTGCATTCTTTAAAGCGACGTTGGTTGCCATGGCGATCACGGCATCGCCCATCGCAACTTCGGGATAACATCGCACACGATTCTCCTTGGCTGGGTTGCGAATGCAGTACGCCCAATGCTCGATTTCTTCTTGATAACCTCGGCTGACCGGGCCTCCGCTGGCGGCTTGAGCTGCGGGTGCGGCGTAGTCGCCACTGGCACTGGTATCGAGCGCGTAACCACCTGCTTTTTTGCTGACCCCGACTTTGCTGCTGGTGTCGCTGTTGCGGTAGAGCATCACGTCGGTTTCCTTGTCGACGACCATCGTCCCCTTGGTCCCCATCACGACTTCGCCCCAACCGCCGAAGCCGTTTCCGTTGATCGAAGAATAGGTGACAACCACCTTCTTGTTCGGATCGGTCTCATAGCCTGGCACGGGACCGTTGCCTGGAACCTTCGGATTGGGATACATTTCAACACGGTCGTAGTAGCCGACATTGAACGCTTCGGAGTATTCGGGCCCAGGGAATTCGTACATGCAATAGATATGATCGCCGACTTCGCGGTCGAGTGGCATGATGTGACGCCCGCCCACCGCATGAACGCTAAGTGGATGAGCTTTCTTTCCATCGTCACGAAGCGAACTAAGGAAGATACTCACCGCATCGAGTTGGTGGCTGCCGAGTTCGGCCATCAAGCCCGCACCGGTGCGATCGAACAAACGCCAACGATGGAATTCTTCCATCGCGGTGAAGATTTTGTCGTTCAGCGTGAAGTCTTCGTAGCCGAACTTCTTCGGGTCGATATTTTTGTCAGCGTCCCAAGCTTCGAATTGGGCGATTTCCATCCTTAAGCGTTTTTCTTCTGCCGCATCTTTGGTCTCCGACAAAGCATCTTTGCGATACTGAAGGTCACTGGCGATGCGATCAAAGATCTTGCCATTTTTCATCTTTTCGCCGCCTGGGATCGGCATCGACCAACTGTCGGCACCCGGCACGTTGCCACGGTGCCACTGAGCACGAATGTGGTGTAGTTGCCCGAGCAACCCCCACTGGATCATTTTCACCGCGTTGTCGTATTTGATGTTGTAGTGGCGTTGGTGGCCGGTGGCTAAGTGAAGAGGATTTCCATCCGCGCTTTCGAGTTCATCGGCCATTCGTGCCATCACCTTGCACTGGGCCACGTTATGGGCCATCAGCTTTTCCGTCAAAACGTGCAGCCCCTTTTCCATCGCCTGCGCGGCAACCGGTGCATGCAACCAAAGCGGAAGTGCGATGATAATTGCTTCGATATCCGGGTCGTTCAGACAAGCGGTGATCCCACCGTTGGTCGAATCGTAGACCTTGACGTTTCGGCGAGCTTCCGCTTCGTCCTTGTAACCGACACGAGAAATCAAACCGGGGCGTCGTCCGAGTGCCGAAGGGCTTGACCAATCGCCATTGAAAGCTCGGAAAATACTGAAGGGGCGAATATCGCAAATCGCTTTGACGTCGACATATTCGGGGTTACAGCCACCGATCAGGACATTGCCTTCGTCACCGGTGCCGATGACGGCGATGCGAACGGGATCGTTGACTTTTTGGTAGCCAAAGTAGGCCGCTCCGATTCCGGCACCGCCGACTGTACCCGCTGCGACAACTCCACGTAGAAAGTCACGACGGTTGACGTCGTAATAACTGCCGACGGCGTTGTAGTAGTTCTCTTCGCCAATTTTACGTTCTTCTGCTGTCAGTCTATCGACCATGGTTATGCCTTCTTCGCTATAAATGTCGCTGGTAGATGTGCGGTTCAAGAAATCTGGATGGAGGGTGAAATTACCTGTCGGCGTCCTCGTCTACGCTTCGGGTTACGACTTCTGCTTTCGTGGCTTACTCATCATCCTCCGACGAGCAACCATAAACTTTTCGTACGATTAGATGCAGGAAGTAATCGAGTCCGGCGAAACGGCCTGCACCGGTTGCTGCTAATACAAAGCATCCCATCGCCTCGATCAATTGGTAAATACTTGATGTCGGTCCCGTTGCGGGTGGGTATTGACTCAGTACCACTGAACCGAGAAATCCTGCTGCCGCTAACGCAGCGACAGGCGTAAACAACCCGAAGAGCAAGAGCAATCCGACGGCAATATCAAAATAGGGCAAGAGCACATCAATCGCACTCGTATCGATCAATACGTCACTAGGCTTCGTTAATTGATACGGTGACTCGGACTGTTGTTGTTCAGTCGTGGCAATCGAATTAAGGTTTTCGATGTAGTTTTCCCAAACCACGTCGATTTGTTTCAGAGTTGGTGCTCCCTTGGCCAACCATTCCTTGCGAATCGCCTCGCGTTGCCCTTCCAGGCTACTAACCCCGCTGCGGACCGGGTCGGCGTCGAGTTGGTCAATGCGAACTTTGCCAAATCGGTACTCTTCAACGTCGTCTTTGTTCTCTTCTAAAACCCAATCGTACTTTTCTACGGCACGGGTGTACTCGGCCTGGGCTTGTTTTTCTTGTTTCTCATCAAAACCATAATAGTCGGCAACACGGTTGCGATCGGTCGCCCAGGTGAGCATCATGCGGTCGCGATCGAGGCGGATCGAACCATCGTAATCCCAAACCATCGTGCGGAATTGGTCCGCCAACGGGCCCTTGGCGTTGACAAAGAATGGGGCGGCGGTCCAGTTTTCCTGCTGGACTTTCTCTACGCCTTCGGCATAAAAGTGCCATCCGATCGTCAATCGCAGCAGGACCAACATCGCAGCAGCGATAATGCTTAGCAGTCTCGGAGAAAGCTCCCAGCCCACGGCCAGACGTAGCGGCAACAACAATAGCTTTCTCACAGAACGCAGACTCCAATTTGAAGGGCAATCAAGAAACGAAGGGCAAATAGCTCGTCAAGTTTACGATTTTGGGGTGAGACTGTAGCGGAAGTCGTCAAGACTTTCGTCCGCCATCACTTAGCGACCAGGTTCTTCGGCACTGTTTTCCAAGGAACCCGCGGCCAGCGCCGTTGGCTCTAATCGCAACAAGGCAGGTGGGGCAGAAAGAAACCGTATACGGCTTCCTTGACTGAATTCTCCCCCATTATGCCAGCGAACGGGAGAAACGCCAAGGAGAAGCGGCAAGAAAAATCCGGGCAATAATGTCGCAGCAACGACCATGCTGTAGCGGAAGTCGTCAAGCCGTTCGGCGATTCCCTCGAACCGACTTCGCTGTTTGCCATTCCTTGCTCGGCGTTCGATACTCCATGTCTTCGACCCTCCCTGGCTTCGGAGATCGTGCGGCTTTTAAGTGCAACTTAGCAAACAAGTTACAGCCTCCCCCAAGCGAAGCTTAGGGGCAGGTAAGACAAGCGTAAACACTTGTGAAACAAGCACTTAAAAGCGGCACGACCTCGATGAAGGGAAGGAAAGCCTAGTGCTTTGACAAAGTCAAGCATTCGGGTTGGCCGTAGTGGATCTTGCTAAAGATCCCCATGCGGAAGGATCTTTAGCAAGATCCACTACGCTAAAATTAAAAGCTGACAAAACACTCGCCAGTCACGGTGGCACGTCGTCAGCGGTTACCGCTATCCTAGAGGCCAGCAAAAGCGGCTTCCATTAATTCGGCTTGCTCCATTTTGTGTGCCGCCATGCTGCCAGTACTCGGGCTGGCGGATTCTTCTCGCGAAACGCACGAAAAGCTGTGCTTTTGGGAAAATTCATCGCCAAACTTCAATTTGATGTATGACCATGCTCCCATGTTTGTCGGCTCGTCTTGAACCCAGAAGATCTCGGTTCCATCCTTGAGTCCTTCAATGGTTGCAGCGACTTCGTCATGGCTAAGTGGATAGAGCTGCTCGATCCGATGAATCGCAACGTTTGAAACTTCCCCTTCACTGCGCCTTTCCAGCAAATCGTAATAGATCTTTCCTGTACATAAGAGCAGTCTCTTGGCATCGGGCAGCTTGACCTCGGTATCGACGAGAATCTTTTCAAACCCACCGTTCGACAAATCCTCCAGCGGACTGACGGCCAATGGATGCCTGAGCAAACTTTTCGGGGTCAAGACGATTAAGGGCTTTCGCCATTTGCGAATCACTTGGCGCCTTAAACAGTGGAAGTACTGAGCGGGCGTGGTGGGCTGGACCACTTGGATATTATGCTCGGCTGACATCGCCAAGAACCTTTCCAATCGAGCACTACAATGCTCGGGACCTTGGCCTTCAAATCCGTGCGGCAACAGCATGACCAAACCGCTGAGCCGATTCCACTTATCCTCGGCACTGGCGATAAACTGGTCGACAATCACTTGGGCGCAATTCCAAAAGTCACCAAACTGCGCTTCCCAGACACACAGTCCGTTGGGTTGGTCGAGCGAATAGCCGTATTCGAACCCCAGCACCCCTGCTTCGCTGAGTGGGCTGTTGCAGAGTTCAAATGTCGCTTGATCTTTGCTCAAATTGGCCAATGGCGTGTAGGTTTCACCCGTTTTCACACTATGCAGCACCGCGTGGCGTTGGCTGAACGTCCCGCGCTGGACATCTTGACCGGTCATTCGGATCGGATGGCCTTGAACCATCAGCGTCGCGAACGCAGCCGCTTCGGCACTGGCCCAATCGAGCGGCCTTTTTTCCTCGGCCATTTCGCGGCGCAATGCCAATGGGCGCTTGAGCTTTTTGTTCATGGCGAAGCCGTCGGGCATTCGCGTCACCGAATCGAGCAACTTCGCTAAGTGCTCTTTATCGAAGGTCGTATCGGTCTTATCGTCCGGCTCGGGGCCGCCGAAATACTCGGACCAATTCGCTGCCAATGTTTGCGTATCGGGCAAGAACGACTCGTTCTTACTCGCCTCAAATTCGGTCTCCAATTTTTCGGTTCGCTCGCGTCCGATCTCTTCGGCTTCTTCGGCCGTGATTTCGCCGAGTTCCATCAGCCGGTTCAAGTATTGTTCGCGGACGCTCGGCCGGCGATCGATGTTGGCGTACATGCGAGGCTGAGTGAAGCGGGGTTCGTCCCCTTCGTTATGGCCCCAGCGGCGATAGGCGTACAAATCGATGACCACATCACGATGGAATTCTTTTCGGAAATCCATCGCCACCGAAACCACTTGCGCCACCGCTTCGGGATCTTCGCCATTGACATGGAAGATCGGGATTTGCAGCATTTTGGCGATGTCGGTCGCGTAAGTCGAACTGCGCCCCTGTCTCGGTTCGGTCGTAAAACCGACTTGATTGTTAATAATAATGTGCAGCGTTCCGCCAGTGCGATAGGCATCGAGTTCGCTAAGGTTGAGTGTTTCTTGCACCACCCCTTCGCCTGCGAACGAAGCGTCACCGTGAATCAGGAACGTCATCACTTCTTGCCGCTTCGTATCGCCACGATGATCTTGCTTGCATCGGCACCGCCCCATTGCGACGGTATTGACGTACTCCAAGTGACTGGGGTTGAAGCAGAGTGAGATGTGGATTTTTTTTCCAGCCGCTGTTTCCCAATCGCTGCTGTAACCGAGATGATAGCGAACGTCGCCACCGCCGCGATTGAGTTCGGGCGTCGGGTCATCGAAGGACCAAAAGATGTTCATGGCCCGTTTCTTCAAGATGTTCGCCATCACGTTCAGTCGTCCGCGGTGAGCCATCCCCATTACGACTTCTTTGACTTGATGTTGGCCCGCTTTCTCCAGAGCCAAATCCAACAGCGGGATGAGCGTCTCGGCACCCTCGAGTGAAAACGTCTTGGCACCCACGAACTTGCGGCGTACAAACTCTTCAAAAATCGATGCATCGGCCAAGCGGGCATAGATTCGCCGTTGAACTTGGTGAGAAAGCTCGAGCCGGTTTTCGGTCGTCTCCATCCGTCGCTGAAGCCAATCGCGGATATTGCGATTGTCGATGTGCATGAATTGGGCACCGATGCTGCGGCAATAGGTGTTCTGCAGCTTTGTCAGAATGACATTCAAAGTGCTGCCGGTCACATTTTCGAGCGCACTGCTGTCGAGCGGACGCTGCAAATCTTGATCCGACAAGCCGTAGAGCGTGGGACTTAGCTCAGGCGATTCGTGCTCGAACATGCCGAGAGGGTCGAGCTTCGCGACCAAATGACCTCGAACACGGTATTCGCGGACCAATTGGTTGACGCGATCTTGGATCCGAGACATCCATAACGCTTGATCGGTAAGCTCATCGCCCGTCGAACCGCGGCGATGATCGTTCCCATTACGGCTCGGGTCATCGATCGGATCGAAGGAGGAGTTGGGCGAGGAAATACCGCCCGCCGCCGCTCCCACGGGTGACTTGGCCAACCGCGCCGCTTGGCTTCTACCGACCACACTGTGATTCGAAGCGACCAAGAATTGCTCGAAGTAATCACGCCAAGAATCCGAAACGGACGCGGGATCCCGAAGGTACTGGACGTACAAATCGTCGATGTAGTCCAAGCTGTAGCTATTCATAGCGGCAAGTTTCGCCGTAGGTTGCTGTAAAGGAGGCAGGAATCGATGCACGACCTCTGCGGAATGCGTTGACTTTGTGCATTATAGGAAATCTAAAAGATCCGATCACATGTTCCTAGTGTAGTTTGCCAAGAATTTCGCGGAAAGTTGTAAATGTCGCTCTGCTGATGCATCGACGGTAGGCATTTTTAATAACAGTGATAAAATCTTGGGGACCATCCGGCATTCGGATGCCCAACCTTTCAAATCAACTAGCAAACAAGAAGCATGGCTGTACTGCTGCAACTACGAGAAGCTTTCAAGCGATACGGAGACCAAATTGTACTTGACAACGCCGACGTCTCGCTCGTCGACGATGTCAAAGTCGGATTCATTGGCCGAAACGGTGCCGGTAAATCGACGCTGCTGCGTGTACTGCTCGGCGAAGAAGAATTAGAGCAGGGCGAAATCATCCGGCATCCCTCGCTGCGAATCGGTTACCTCCGACAACACGATCCGTTCCACGCCGGCGAATCGGCTCTCGACTTTCTAATGCGTGATAGCGAACAACCCGAATGGCGTTGCGGCCAAGTGGCGGGCCAATTCGAACTCAAAGGCGAATACCTCGAAGGACCCGTCAAAGCTCTTTCGGGTGGCTGGCAAACGCGAGTCAAATTGGCGGCGCTCCTGCTGCACGACCCCAACCTGCTAATGCTCGACGAACCGACCAACTTTCTCGATTTGCGGACCCAAATTCTACTCGAACATTTCCTACGTGAATTCAACAAGGCGGCTCTGATCGTCAGCCACGATCGATCGTTCCTCAAAGCGACCTGCTCGCAAACGCTCGAGCTTTCACGCGGAAAGCTGACGATGTTCTCCGGCAAAATTGGTCCCTTCTTGGAATACCGCGAAGAGCGACGCGAGCACGATCGCCGGGTCAACGCAACCGTCATGGCCAAGCAAAAACAATTGCAGCGATTCATTGAAAAGAACCGCGCCAACGCTTCGACCGCCAGCCAAGCGAAGAGCAAAGCGAAGCAACTCGAACGATTGCAGACGACCGAAATCCAAACCGATGAACCGACCGTCCACATGCGCGCTCCGCGTGTCGACCCAAGACAAGGAACCGTTTTTCGCTGCAATGATTTGGCAATCGGCTATCCTGATAATCGCGTCGCCGAAAACATTACCCTGGAACTCGAACATGGCCAACGTGCGGCGATCGTCGGCGACAACGGCCAAGGAAAAACGACACTGCTGCGGACAATCGTCGATTCGCTCGAGCCGCTTGATGGAGAAATGAAGTGGGGCTATGGGGTCGAAGTCGGGACCTACGCACAGCATGTCTACACCAGTCTCGATGAACGGCACACCGTGATCGAACATCTGGAATATCACAGTAACCAAGATACGACTCGCCAAGATTTGCTGGCGATGGCCGGAGCACTGCTGTTTCGCGACGACCAGATCAACAAGAAGGTCAAGGTGCTAAGTGGTGGCGAGCGTGCTCGCCTCTGTATGGCGGGACTGCTACTCGGAAACGCCAACGTGCTGGTGCTCGACGAACCCGGCAACCACCTCGACGTCGAAACGGTCGAGGCACTCGCCGAAGCATTGCTCGATTACAAAGGCACCCTGATCTTTACCAGCCACGATCGTCACTTCATGCACCGCGTGGCGACCTCTGTCATCGAAGTTCGCGATGGTAGCGTGAAGAATTACTTTGGTGACTACGACACCTACTTGGAATCGGTCGAAAAGGAAGTGGATGATGGCGAACGAGAACGAAACGCCAAGGCAGGCAATTCGAAAGCGAGCTCTTCTTCAAAGCCAACCGGTAAGGATTACCGACAAAACGTTCGCGACCAACGCAAAGCGGAAAAAGAAGTCAAGAATCTTGAAAAGAAGATCGCCAGGCTTGATGACGAAAAGCGAACGCTCAACGACAAGATGCTGACGGAAACCAAGCCGGACGCAGCGATGAAACTGCACGAGCAAATTCAGGAACTCGAAAAAGAACTCGCTGGCTGCGAAGAACGCTGGCTCGAGCTCAGCGAGTTTTAAGGCAATCCCCTACACAAATAGCAGGCGATACCAGTAGCAGGCGATACCAGCAAAGACGATGTCAGCAAAGACACAGGACGCCTCAATTTTGCGGAGCCGTAATGCGTCCGGCCCGGAATGCTTCGGCCATTGCCATCGGCACCTTCGCTTCGGCCAGCACCAGCTGAGAACGATTGTCGGCGACCTTGGCTTTCATTTGCTGCTCTTCCGCGATCGCTTCGGCTCGTCGACGCTCGGCTTTTGCACGAGCGACGCGAGTATCCGCTTCCGCTTGATCACTTTGCAAGCGCGCACCAATGTTCTCGCCGACATCAATATCAGCGATGTCGATTGAAACGATTTCGAATGCCGTTTGAGCATCAAGCCCTCGCGAGAGCACGACTCGAGTGATCATGTCAGGATTCTCAAGCACCTTGAAATGGTCTGCTGCCGAACCGATGGAACTAATGATCGCTTCGCCGACTCGTGCGATGATGGTGTCCTCGGTCGCTCCACCAATCAATTGTTCAATGTTGGTCCGCACCGTGACTCGAGCACGGACGCGAAGTTCGATCCCGTTCTTGGTGATCGCGCTAAGGGTCGTCTTGCCGCTGCGGCCTGGATCGGGACAATCGATGACCTTCGGGTAAACGCTCGTTTGCACGGCATCGAGGACGTCGCGGCCAGCCAAATCGATGGCAGAGGCTTGGTCAAAGTCAAGCGGAATTTCGGCTCGGTGAGCCGCAATGATCGCATGAATCACGTTCATCACGTTACCGCCAGCGAGGTAGTGGGCTTCCAGACGCCGGGTACTAATCCCATCATTGCGGTCGATGTTCAGTCCAGCTTGAGCGCACATGACTTTGGCTTGGACAATGACCTGCGGATTGACTTTGGTAAAGTGCATCCGAATCAAACTAATCAGCTTGACGTCGGCGACCGACATATAAGCCTGGAACCAAAGTTTGCCGTAGCGAACAAAGAAGAACCCCAGAATCGCCAACAGAAACAGGACGAGCAGAACGGCTGCCAAGGTGAGCATCTGCATCGGCCCTGCTTGCCCGATCGGAAGCCCAGCGATCGTAATCGAATGGTCGGCAGCAATGGCAAAGTTGGCAATCATGATGTCGCAGTCCAGTACAAAGGTACGCGGAACGTAAACTCGGTTTCTCCTACAGCTTAGATCATAGACGTTTTGGCCAGTCTTGCAAATCACCGGTCCAAATAAGGGCACTTGGGCCTTTGTCTTGGTTCAACGGCAATTGGAATTTACGGACAGGCGAGTTGAATAGGATTTGAAGGTCAATTTTTTCCAAGCCAAATCGTGTTTATAGATGGCACCATGGAATGCCATGGAATGCTGGAATGTCTTTTTGTCCGTCCCGTAATTGAAGATTAAAACTCCAGTGGTCGATTGACGAATTACGCTTCAAAGACTCGGCGGATCGGCCCGGGCAGGGCTGACCATACCTTCTGGTAGGCTTGTTCGAGCGGCAAGGTGACGTAACGATCTTGGATCAGAAACACCGGCATGGGTGGAATGGGATCGCCTACCGAAAAACGATTGATATGAGCGATCGGAGCCGGGTTGGATTGAAAAGCGGTAGCGACTAATGGCCGATCAGCGGAGAACGGTAAACTGCTTGTGACATCGATTTCATGCCAGATCAGGTTCGCAATCCCTTCTGGATCGCGAGGCGACGGTGGGAACGGGTCGATCACCAGCAAGTTGATCCCTTCATGAATCAGTGCTGCCGATTTTTTGACCAAGCGTTCCATTTCGACTTTTGAATGCTTGTTACCTGGCGATACAAGCTCGATCACGGAGATAACATGCCCCAGTTCAT
>JGI12210J13797_10122713_pt1 | contig 16319 bp, 16 predicted proteins | sample ElkSlonscriptome_3_FD_13797 | JGI IMG/M metagenome (IMG submission 13797)
AGCGCCCCGTCGCGTTCGCGTTCGAGCCGCTGCATGTATTCACGCTCAATCATCTCGACCCGCTCCTGCTCGGCGGCGGCATCGGCGTCGATGGTGGAGAGCCGCTCCTGCCGTGCTTCCTCGATCAGCTGGCTGAAACGCACGGTCTCGGCCTCGGAGCGATCCTTGTAGGCGGCCTCGATGAAGCGCTGAGTGCAGCCGGTGAAGCCGCCGGCCCCCGCCGGATCGCACGACATCGCTCCGAACGCGCCGACATATTTGAGCTTCTCGACTTCGCGCGCGCGCGACACGTTTTCGGGCGAATCGCTCTGGCGCAGGTTTTTGGGGATACGATAGCGCTCGGCTTCGACGAGAATTTCGCAGATCACGATCTCGTTTTCGTCGCTCGCTTCGGGACATTCGTCCTCGCTGTAGGCAATGACCATGTTGACCCGCTCGCCGGGCGCGTCCTGCGCAGCAACGGGCGCGGCCGGGAGAAGCGTCGCCAGCCCTGCAAGGCCTGCCAGCTGGGCGATCCGGGAAAGCTGAGTCATCGTCTGTCCTCTCGTCCTCGAGCCCGCTCGTCGCCAAACGGTGCGCGACCGGTCCTGTCGGCGCTCTATCACGCCCTGCCGACTAGGCAATGGCGCGTGAACCGGGTCTGAAGCGCCTGTCCGGCCCAACGCGCGGGCCGGCAGGTCAGATCCGCTCGGAAACCTTGATCGCGATGCGGCAGCCGAGCTTGATCGCGCCTGCAAGCAGCGGATAGGCCGGAGCCTGTTCGGCTCCGTTGGCGAGCGCGGCGTCGCGATGCTGGCGTTCGTCCTCGCGGAATTCCTCGATCATCTCGGCCAGCTCGGGATCGGCCCCAGTCTCGGTCAGCCGGTCGAGCTGTTCGGAATAATGCTTGTCGATCTCCTCCTCCACCGCGGCGGTGCACGCCATCGCGGCCTCGGGGCCGAGCAGCGCCGTGCCCGCGCCGAGCGCATAACCCGCCGCGGACCAGAACGGATGAAGCGCCGTCGGGCGCACGCCGCGCGCAACCAGCATTTCGTCGAAGCGGGCGCGATGACCTTCCTCCTGCTCGGCCATGTGGCGGATTTCGGCCGAATGGGGCCCACGATCGCCCATCACGGCGATCTGGCCTTCATAGATGCGGGTTGCACCAAACTCGCCAGCCTGGTCGACCCGGATCATGCGGTGAAGTTCATCGCGGTTCATGCCTGCTCCTTCTTCGCTGACAGGACCAAGATGGCGATGCCCCCGATGGATGAAAAGAGGAAATTCCAGCCGGCGAGCGAGATGCCGAAAAGACTCCACGGTGCCTGGTCGCAGCGGACCAGCGGCGCGGCGGAGGGATCGAGCACGTCGAGCCCGCCCGCCACCTTTGCGCAACCGGTGATCCCCTGCCACCAGCCATATTCGACTCCGGCGTGAAAGCCGCCGATCAGGCCGGACGTGATGATCGCCAGCCCGGCGAGCGCGCTCCACACGCGCGGCGGCGCAGCGATGAAGGATGCGAAGCCGAGGGCAAGGCCTGCGAAATGCGGATAGCGCTGCCACCAGCACATTTCGCACGGATACAGGCCAAAGCCGTATTGAGACACATAGGCCCCGCCGAGCAGGGCCGCGGGAATGGCAACGGCGAGCAGCCGCGCCTCTTTCAATCCAGCCATGAAAAGTGCCCTAGCGTGCCCGGTCGCGTGCGATCAATCGCGAAGCGCGACCGAGCTCTTGGTCGTGCGACGCAGGGTTTCGAGCGCGTAATGCAGCTGGAAATCCTCGATGCCCTTCTCCTCGAGCTCCTCGGCGGTGAGCTGGAAGCGCGGATCCTTGACCGCATCGTTCTCCAGCTCCTCGTCTTCGATACCGATCTCGTTGATGAGATGGCCGCGCAGGTCGCTTTCGCGGGTGAGGTATTTCTGGCGCAGCGCGAGGTCGGGATCGGACAGCTGCGGCACGGCGATGTCGGGCTTGATCCCGCCTTCCTGCACCGAATTGCCCTTGGGCGTGTAATAGCGCGCGGTCGTAAGTTTGAGCGCTGCATTCGGCCCGAGCGGCAGGAGCGACTGGACCGAGCCCTTGCCAAAGCTGCGTTCGCCCATGACGAGCGCGCGGCGGTGGTCCTGCAACGCCCCGGCGACGATTTCGGAAGCGGAGGCCGACCCTGCATCGATCAGCACAATCAGCGGCACGCCTTCGGCCATGTCGCCGCGGAACACGGTTTCAGCATCGTAGAGCAGCGTCTCACCCCGCGCGCGGCCGCGCTGGGAGACGATGCGGCCCGAATCGAGGAACAGGTCGGACAGCGCGACCGCTTCATCCAGGCTCCCTCCCGGATTTGCGCGAAGGTCGAGCACGAGGCCCGAGACACGACCGGTGGCTTCTTCCCGGATGTTCGCCCAGGCGCGGAACACGTCGGCGCCGACATCGGCGGAGAATTCGTTGACCGTGATGATCCCGATATTGCCGGCGGCGAGTTCGTGGGTGACCGGCTCGAGTTCGATCACGCCGCGCGTCACCGCGACTTCGAAAGGCTCCTCGCGCCCGGTGCGGAAAATCGTCAGCTCGATCGAGGTCCCGGCCTTTCCGCGCATCCGCGCGACCGCTTCGTCGAGATCTCCGCCATAGATCAGTTCGCCGTCGAGATGGGTGATGTAGTCGCCCGCCTTGACGCCAGCCTTGTCCGCCGGGCTGCCCTTGAACGGCGAGACGACCTTGACCGCGCCGTCCTCCATAACGACCGACAGGCCGAGACCGGAATAATTGCCGTCGATCAGCGTGTTGAGCCGTTCGAGATCGCTCCCGTCGAGATAGGCCGAATGTGGATCGAGCGCCGCGAGCATCCCGTCGATCGCACCGCGCACGAGCTTTTCGTCGGACACGTCCTCGACATAGCTCGCCTTCACCCGCTGGTAGGTGGCGAAAAGCTTGGCGAATTCGGGTCCGGCGCGCCCATCGATCTGGGCCATGCTCGCGGTGGTGGCGGGCACGAGAGCGACGGCGGTGACGAGCGCTGCGCTGCGCAGCAGTCCGGCAATTTTCATGAGGAAGGCAAGCTCCTTTCGAACACTTTTGTATACCCCCGCGCGGCTTAACGCCAGATGAGAACGGTCCTCGCCCTAATCCGGTCCCGATCCGGGGCACGGCCGAAGCCGCGTCCCGACAGGTCAGTTCCGTTTCAGATAGGGTGCGCGCGCGATTAGTTAAGGTGTTCGAGCGGGTTGACCGGTTCGCCCTCGCGCCGAAGTTCGACCGTGATCGCGGGGTCTTCGTTCTCCGCCGTGCCCAGCGGGCTGCCCGCGATGACGCGCGCGCCCACCGGGACGTCCGCCCGGGCGAGGCCGGTGACGAGGCTGGTCCAGCCGCCATCGTGCTCGATGATGACGATTCGACCGAATCCGCGATAGGGCCCGGCAAAGGCGATCCGCCCGCCTGCGGGCGCGACGACCTGCGCGCCGGCGGCGGGGACGAGCGTGATGCCGGTGCTGGCAAGCCCGCTCTCGCGCCGCTCGCCGAAACCGGCAATCGTGCGGCCCTGCACCGGGAGCCGGAAATCGCGCGGCGGGCCGGTCGCGGCGGGGGACGGGGAAGCGGCAGGCTCGGCCGGTTCGGAAGCGGGCGCGCGCGTGCCCCGGACAAGCGAAGCGGGCCGCGGCACCGGCCCCGCGAGCGCGGCGAGTTCGCGGCGCAGCGCGGCGGCTTCGTCGAGGCGGTCGATCAGCCCGTCGAGATCGCGCGCTTCCTCGGCAAGGGCGAGCGCCCGCTCCTCCTCGCGCACGGCGTTGCGCCGCGCCTCGCGCCCGGCAAGGCGCTGGCGCGTTTCGAGCGCGGCAAGGTCGGCCCGGCGCTGTTCGAGATCGCGCTCCGATTGCTCGAGCGCTCCGATTGCCCGGGAGGCGCGCCGTTCGAGCTTCCGGCCCTGTTCGATCTCCGCCCTCAACGAAGCGGTGCGTCGGCGTATTTCGGGCACGGCGGTTTCGAGTACGGCACGCACATGGACGAGATCCTCGAGCGATCCGGGCTGCAATGCGGCGAGGGCGAGCGGTCGGCGGGCGCTCGTCTGCAGCGCTCCGGTAAGGCGCACGAGCGGTTCGCGGCGCTGCGCCAGCCGCGCTGCGAGGGCCTCGCGCGCCGATTGCGCAATCGAAAAGCGCGCGCGCGCCGCGGCGATCTCGGCCTCGGCCTGCTGGATGCGCGCGGCGAGAGCGGCGGCCTCCTGCGCGGTCCGTTCGGCAGCTTGCGTCGATGCCTCGGCCGCCTCGGCGAAACGGGCGGCACGCTGCTCGGCAAGCCGACTTTCGCGGGTGGCCCGGTCGAGCTCGGCCTGGGCGGTGTCGGGTTCCATCACGAAGAGGTCGCGCTGGGCGCGGGCTTGCGGCAAGGCAAGCGCCAGCCCAACCAACGCGAGCGCTCCGCCTGCCGTCAGCCATTTCGGGTGCGCCTTCATGACGTCGTTTTGCCCGATTATCCGGCCCGATGATAGGGATGCCCGGCAAGGATGCTGGTCGCACGGTAGAGCTGCTCCATGAGCATCGCACGCGCGAGCAGGTGCGGCCACGTCGCCGGACCGAAGGCATAGAGGAGGTCGGCGCAGGCGCGCTCCTCTTGCGAATGGCCATCGGCAGCGCCGAGAATGAAGCGCGTCTCGCGGATGCCCTCATCGCGCCACTTGCCAAGCAGTTCGGCAAAGTCTCCGGACGAAAGCGCCTTGCCGCGCTCGTCGAGCAGGACCGTGCGGCAGGGAGTTGCGGGGTCGGGAATGCGCCCACCGGTCTCGGGCAGCTCGGTTAGCTTCGTCGGCCAGTTCAAGCGCTTTTCATAGCGCGCGACCAGCTCCGCCTCGGGCGAGCGGGCGATCTTTCCGCGGGCGATGAGGTGGAGAAGCATAAGCGCAACGCCTGACAATCATGAGCCTTCGCGGCGCGGCGCGACCCACGAGGCCGAGCCGCAGGTGCCCTGCCGCGCCAGCGGCGGAAACGGCACCGAGGATACTCGCGCGGACGGGCGAGCGAGAGGAAACTACGCTCTTCCGCCCGCCGCTTCGCCGGTCTCGAACGACCACATGCGTTCGAGGTTGTAGAAGCTGCGCACTTCGGGCCGGAACAGGTGGACGACGACGTCGCCGGCATCGATCAGCACCCAGTCGGCGGCCGGAAGGCCTTCGATCCGGACCGGGCCAAAGCCCTTTTCCTTGACCTTTTCGGCGAGCTTCTGGGCCATCGCGGCGACCTGCCGGGTGGAGCGGCCGCTCGCGATCACCATGTGATCGGCGATCGAGCTCTTTCCTTCCAGCGGGATCGAAACGACGTCCTGCGCCTGGTCGTCGTCGAGCTGGGCGAGGACGAGATCGTGAAGATCGGCGTCGTTCATGTCAGTGGCCATCAGCGCGGCCGCCGAGGATGCGTCGGCCGCAGCCGACACGGTCTGTGCCTGAGTCATAGGCGAACATGGGTCTCCAGATTGCGGGAGGTGCGGGCATGAGGGCTTGAACGGCGGGGCCCCGTCTCATGCATCCTCCGTTGGATCGATCCGGCGGAACGTCAGCCGGTCGCGCAGCGGGGTGTCGCTGAACTCGGACGCCCAATCCTGCCGTCCGCGGCGGATCGCCGTGGCCGAACGCTGATCGGGATCGAAACGCAGAAACACCAGTGCCGGTGCGCTCCATCGCCCCCGTTTGCGAAAAGTGGCAGCCGACACCCGATAGCGCCGAAGCCAGGCCATGGCGGGGCTCTTCATGGCAGGCTCGTTATAGCCCGGCCTTGCAATGACCGCAATCGGCATTGTCCGGGCGATTTCGCGCCACCCTTTCCAGAGGTGGAATTGTGCAAGATTGTCGGCCCCCATTAGCCAGACGAATTGGCGGCGCGGGAAGCGTCGGACGATCTTGCGCAGCGTGTCGAGCGTGTAGCGCGTGTCGAGTTCGAGTTCGATAGCGGTCGGCACGATCGGAGCGCGGCGGCTCTGCACCTGAGCAGAGCGCAAACGCTCCATCAGCGATGCCATGTCGTCACTCGGCTTCAGCGGGTTGCCGGGCGACACCAGCCACCATGCCTCATCAAGTCCGAGAGCATCGATCGCAAAGCGAGTAATCCGGCGGTGGCCGCCATGAGCCGGATTAAAGCTGCCGCCGAGGAGCCCCGTTCGGACGGTCGCGACCGGACGTGGTGAGTCCATGCGATTTGCCCCGGTCGCGAGAGGCGGCGCGGGAGGCACAGGCAGGATCATGGCGTGGGTTCGAAGCGCGGCGCGCGGCGATCGGCGTGCGCTCGCTCGGAAGGCTGGTTCATAGGCTGTGCGCTTAGCAGGCGATCGGCGTGCTGTCAGGCTCGACGCCAATGAGACTGCTGGAGCGTGGGCAAGGCGCTAGCGCGGAGGCTATAGGCTGCCTGCCGATGGTCACATTCACTGCGGATCGGAGGAAATGCGACAAACTTTGCTAGCCTATCCAACGTCTCGTCCCGGTTATGGTTCGATTCGCCCCTTTCTGGGACAAAGGGGATTCGACCCGTTAAGACATGCTTGGTAGCGCGATGACGGGTTTATACAAAGATTCGGGGCCGCCTTGTCACAGCATTCATCCGCAAGATCGTGGGGCGCAAAGCTGCGCGACTGGTTTCCGGAACGCGAATTCTTCATGCGTTCACACGGACATGTCCGTTTCATCAACATCTCGTCGCGGCTGCAGATGGGTGTGGTTGGCGCGGTGCTGGCGCTCGGGATTGGCTGGGCCGGTTCGATGGGCGTCATGGCTTGGAACCAGCACCGTGCCGAAGCTGACCTTGCGTCATTCCACTCCGAAAAGGCGCGCGTCGCAACCGCGCAGGAGCGGATCGAAGCCTATGGCGGCGATCTCGAGCGCGTTGTCGAGGAATTGAACGAACGGCAGGAGTTCCTGGACGCGATGGCACAGATGCTGCCCGAGGATATCAAGGCCGCGGGCGCCTCCGTCACCGATTCTTCCGAGGAAACCGCCGAGACGGTTGAAAAGGTCGGCGCCATTCTCCCGCAGGCGCGCGGTCTTGCTGAAATCGAAGCTCGCCAGCTTGCCTTCGTCGAAAAGCTCACCCGTTTCGCCGACTGGCGTTCACAGAAGGCCGAGACCGCTTTGCGAAAGCTCGATCTCGACCCGGTCGCAGCAGCGCGCAACGCCGAACGGAGCGGCGGCATGGGCGGTCCGCTGGATTTGCTTTCCACCTCCACCGACGGATCGATCGATCCGCGTTTCGAGCGCCTCGGGCTCAGCCTCACCCGCATGGCCGCGCTCGAACGCGCGCTCGATGGCATCCCGCAAGTGGTGCCAGCAAGCGGCGAGCGAATCACGTCGGGATTCGGTTATCGTCGCGACCCGTTCAATCGTCGCGGCGCGATGCATTGGGGCCTCGATTTCGGCGGCGACTACGGCTCGCCCATTCTCGCTGCGGCAAAGGGCCGCGTGACCTTCGCCGGCTGGAAATCCGGCTACGGCAAAGTTGTTGAGGTTACGCATGCCAGCGGCCTTATGACTCGCTACGCTCACCTCTCGCGCATCGACGTCAAGCGCGGTGCGAAGGTCGATGCCGGAGCGACGCTCGGCGGGCTCGGCAGCACCGGCCGTTCGACCGGCCCCCACCTTCATTTCGAGGTCCGCCTCAACAATCGCGCGGTAAATCCGCGCCCATTTCTGGAGACTGCCCCCGATGTTCTCAAAGAAGCCCGCGGAACCGGGTCGCCCCGCCGCAGCCCCGAAAGCGGCGAGTAGAGCGATGGCCGCCGGCAGTTCCACCTTTTCCGTGATCGGCTCGGACGTCACGATAAAGGGCGACATCGCGGCCTCCGTCGATCTCCATGTCGACGGCACTATCGAGGGCGACATCAAGTGCGCATCGCTGGTGCAGGGTGAGACGAGCGAAGTCCACGGCGCGGTCACCGCGGAAACCGCGCGCCTAGCGGGGCGGGTGGTCGGTTCAATCACCGCGCGCGAACTCGTCATCCTCAGGAGCGCGCGGATCGAAGGCGACGTCCATTACGACGCGTTGACTATCGAGCAGGGCGCCGAAGTCGATGGCCGCTTCGCGCCCAATGCGCAGCGCAACGCGAAACAGGCCGTTTCTTCTCATACCAAGGCCGAGGACGCGACGACGCTCCAGCTTGCAAACTGATTAGTCGGAGTGCGCGATGGCTTTGCGTTACGGGCTAGAGAACCTCGGCGCGTAGGGCCTTGCGGTCGAGCTTTCCGATGATCGTCCGCGGCAATTCGTCGCGGATCACGACCCGATCGACCCGTTCGTGCTTGCCGACATGGTGGTTGAGCCAGTCCTTCAGCTCCTCCGCGCTCGCACCTGCACCCTCCTTCAGGGTGACGAAGGCGCGAGGGACCTCGCCGAGATAGTCCTCGGGCACTCCTATCACGAGCGCTTCCTTGACCGCATCGTGCTTGAGTATCGCGTCCTCGACCACGCTCGGGAAGACCTTGAAGCCGCCGACCGCGATCATGTCCTTGATCCGGTCGACGATGGATAGAAAGCCGTCATCGTCCATGATCGCGACGTCGCCTGTGCGAAGGTAGCGCTTGTTCCCGTGGGTGACGAAGGTTTCGGCCTCGGTTTCGGGCCGGTTCCAGTAGCCGCGCATGACCTGCGGACCGTGGATCGCGAGCTCTCCCGGAGCCCCGTCGGGGGCGAGCTGCGCCGGGTCCTCCTTGTCGAGCAACAGGATCTCGGTCCCCGCCACGAGCTGGCCGATCGTGCCCTTCTTGCGGAAGCCCTCATAGGGATTGACCGAAACCACCCCGGCGCTTTCGGTCAGGCCATAGCCTTCGACGAGGCGCACTCCGGTCGCTTCCTCGAACCGTGTATGGACCGCAGCGGGCATCGGCGCCCCGCCCGAAATGCACACCTTGAGCGAGGAGAGGTCGGTCTTCGCAAGGTCGGGATGGTCTAGCAGGGCCTGGAACATGGTCGGCACGCCGGGAAAGCCGGTGGTGCGGCATTTGCCCATCGTCTTGAGCACCTGTTCCGTCTCGAAGCGCGGGACCATCGCAATCGAGGCGCCGGTCACGACCGCGTGGTTCAAAAGTGCGGTGTTGGCGAAGACATGGAAGAAGGGCAGCGCACCCATGAACACTTCGTCGGAGGCATTGCCGAAGGGATTGATCGCGGCGACCTGCTGGGCGTTGATCGACAGCTGGTCATGGCCGAGCATCGCGCCCTTGGGCCGCCCGGTCGTCCCGCCGGTATATTGCAGAAGGGCGAGGTCCTCGTGCGGATTGAGCATAACGGGTTCGAAGCGCGTGTCCGGCGTGCAGTCCTTCCAGCGCCGCACCTTGCCCGACCATTCGATCGACGCGATCTGGCTGCGCTTCAGGAGGCGGAAAGCGATGCCTTTGAGCCGCGGCAGCATGTCGGCGAGCGAGCCGACGATCAGCGTTTCCAAGCCCGAGGCTTCGAGCACGTCGCGCGCAGTACCGTAGAGTTCGGGCACGTCGAGCGTGACCAGCGCACGCGTCCCCGAATCGTCCACTTGCCAGGCGAGCTCCTCGACCGTGTAGAGCGGGGAAAAATTGACCACGATCGCGCCCGCCATCATCGCCCCGTAATAGGCCGAGGCATAGATCGGCACATTGGGCAGGAACAGTCCGACGCGGTCGCCGCGTTCGATCCCCATGGCCGCAAGCCCGGCGGCGAAACGCTTCGCTTCGGCCAGGATCGCGCCGTAGGAATAGGTCCGCCCGAGGAAGTGGAGGAAGGGCGCCCCCGGGTCCCGCCCGGCCGTGCGTTCGAGTATTGCCGGCAGGCTCATCGCCTCGAAACGCGTCTCCCAGGGCGTGGGGTGATGGTAAGCAGCGTTATTGACATTCATGTCAGTAGCCATGGCCGATCCCTTCCCGGCGTTCAAGCGCGAGATCACCGCCAATGCGTCGCTTTTGCAAGTTTTTCCCGCTCCCCCGACGACCGGTCGCAGGCCGGACGCAAGACCGTCCGGCAAGCGGGGCCTGCCGGACGGTCGAAAATGCAATTGCGGGACCGGTGAGGTCCCGGATCAGGTCCGGGGATCAGGCGTTATCGCCGTGATCCTCCTCGGTCGTTTCCGGCGCGTTGTCCGGTTCGGCGATGCCTTCGTCCTCGCGCGGGGCGGGCGTGGCAAAGCCGCTTTCGGGATCGAGCATTTCTTCCTCGGCCTCGCGGCGCGCGGCAAGCCAGGCTTCGGCCTCGGCTTCCTGCGCGGCCGCGGCGGCGGCCTTGACGTTGGCTTCGCGTTCGGCGCGCAGCTCCTCGATCAGCCGGTCCTTGTCGCTGCGGGCATCGACGGCTTCGGGCTCGGCTTCCTCGGTCACGCCGGCACGCTTGGCCGCCTTGGCCACGACCGCGTCGAGTTCGCGCTGCGAACACAGGCCGAGAGTCACCGGATCCTTGGGCTGGATGTTCTGGATGTTCCAGTGCGAGCGGTCGCGGATCGCGCCGATCGTGTTGCGCGTCGTGCCGATCAGCTTGGAAATCTGCGCGTCCGACACTTCAGGATGGTTGCGCAGGATCCAGGCGATGCCATCGGGCTTGTCTTGCCGCTTGGAGACAGGCGTGTAACGCGGGCCCTTGGTGCGGGTGACCTCGACGGGGGCCTTGTGCATCTTCAGTGAGTAGGTCGAATCCTGCTGGCCCTTCTCGATTTCTCCGAGCGTCAGTTCACCGGCATGGACCGGGTCGCGGCCGGTATACTTGCTGCCCGCGAGATCGTCGGCCATCGCCTGCACTTCGAGGATGTGCAGGCCGCAGAATTCGGCGATCTGCTCGAACGACAGGGCGGTGTGATCGACCAGCCACGTCGCGGTTGCGTGCGGCATCAGCGGCTTGGGCTGGTCCTTGGCGGCCTTGGCATTGGCCATGGAAAATCTCCGTTCAAAATAGAAGGGCCGCCCCTCGCGGAGCGGCCGTTGCGCCAGCCGAAATAGGCGATGGAGCGCGAAACGGCAAGGAAAAGGCGGCGCGGCTCTTTGCGCTTTTCGTTCCCGGGCACTCCAGATGGCTCCAAAAGGGCATCGAACGACGCTGCGGCGCGATCAGGCGGCGATCCCGAATGGCGGCAGCAGGGGACGCCGGCAAGGGGCCTGTCGCGGCCGACCGCCGATCAGAATTCGAGCACCGGCGCAGTCTGCAGGAGGACGCATTCCTCTTCCTCGAGCGCGACGAGGCCCGAAAGGAACTGCCAGGTCGCCGCTTCCCAGCTGAAGCTGGCGCCGTGGGCGGCGCATGCCCTGCGGTCGCAATAGCGCGCCGCATCGATCGCGCGGGAGAGGTCCTCGCCCATCGCGCCGACCCGTTCGTTGAGGACGTCGAGCGGCCCCGGCACCGGATAGGCCGCGACGGGCGTCCCGCAGGCGAGCGCCTCGATCATGACGAGGCCGAACGTGTCTGTCCGGCTCGGAAAGACGAACACGTCCGCGCCCGCATAACAGCCCGCAAGCTCGCGCCCCATCCGCTTGCCGAGGAACATCGCCTCCGGGAATTTCGCCTCGAGCGCGGCCTTTGCCGGGCCATCGCCGACCACGACCTTCGTGCCGGGATAGTCGCAGGCGAGGAAGGCCTCGATGTTCTTCTCCACCGCGACGCGCCCGACATAGAGCAGGATCGGACCCTTGAGCCCGCGATATTCGGGCGGCGCAGGGGCGTCGGGGGTGAAGCAGTCGAGATCGACCCCGCGGCTCCAGTGGGTGAGGTGGGTAAGACCCTGCTCGCGCAATTGTTCGCGGATCGTCTCGGTCGCGACCATGATGCGCTGGGCCGGGCGGTGAAACCAGCGGATATAGGGCCAGAAGGCGGCCGCGGGCAGGCCAGTGCGGCGCGCGATATAGTCGGGAAACTGGGTGTGATAGGCGGTGGTGAACGGCACCTTGCGCCTCAGGCAATAACGCCGCGCGGCCAGGCCGAGCGGGCCTTCGGTCGCGATATGAACCGCTTCGGGCGCGATCCGGGCGAGCTGGCGACCGACCGATCCGGGCGCGGTGACGGCGAGCCGGATTTCGGGATAGGTCGGCGCGGGAAAGGAGCGATATTGCTCGGGCGAGATCACGGTGACCTCGTGCCCCCAGCCGCGCAGCACCTCGCAGGTGGTCGCAAGCGTGCGCACGACGCCGTTGGTCTGCGGATGCCAAGCGTCGGTGACGATCGCGATCGAGCGCGGGAGGTGACCCCGCTCCCGCGTTGCGCCCGGGCTGTCCCCGGAGAAAACGCGGGACAGCCGGTTCACGCGGCTTCCCGCGCCCGATCGGGCAGGTCCGCAAGGGCAGGTTCGCAGCCGGGTTCGGCGGTCTCGCTTGCCGCGCGGCGCTTCATTTCGTCGGGCCAGTGGAGGATTTCCATGCTTCCGTCCTCGTGCTCGACCAACGCGTTGCAGCCTTCGACCCAGTCGCCGTCGTTCCAGTATTCGATTTCGCGACCGTTGTGGATGAACGTGCGAAATTCTGCGGTGTGGATGTGACCGCACACGACACCGTCGACGCCCCGCTCGCCCGCCGCCCGCGCGACGACTTCCTCGTACTTGCCGATGAATTCGACCGCGTTCTTGACCTTGTGCTTGGCTGCCTTGGACAGCGACCAGTAGGGCTTGCCCAGAGCCTTGCGCACGCCATTGACCGCAACATTGAGCTTCATGACGGTAGTGTAGGCCCAGTCCCCGACGAATGCGAGCCAGCGATGCGAGAGCATGACCGCGTCGAATTCGTCGCCGTGCAGCACCATCAGACGACGCCCGTCGGCGGTGTCGTGAAAGGCAGCGCGGCGAATCTCGATCCCGCCGAAATTCAGCCCAGTGAACTGGCGGAACATCTCGTCATGATTGCCGGGGATGTAGATGATCCGCGTGCCGCGCTTGGCGCGCTTGAGCAGCCGCCAGACGATGTCGTTGTGCGCGGCGGGCCAGTAGAACTTCTTCTTCAGCCGCCAGCCGTCGATGATGTCGCCGACGAGATACATCACCTCGCTGTCGACCGAATCGAGGAAGTCGATCAGCATTTCGGCATTGCAGCCCTTGGTCCCGAGATGGACGTCGCTGATCCAAATGGTGCGGTACTTGCGGCGTTCGCGGCCTTCGGGCTCGGGGATCTTCGGACCCGCCAGCGGAAGGCTCGCCACATTGCCGAGGGGGCCCAGCGCCTCGCTCGCGCCTTCGGGCAGGTCGGACAGCATAAAGTCGGTCATATTAATTCCCCGAACTTCTTCTCTTCCCCCCGTGCCTTGGCACCCCTTTGTTACATGCGATTCACATGCGCGTTACGGTTTTGCGTAAATCCACAGCTTCGTGACGACTGTGTTGCGCCAGTCATCGTAGCCGCAACGGCCGGACTGGAGGCGTTTTGTGACAGGAGTGTGATCCCGAAAAGGGCGAAAAAGGCGGGCGCGTCGGCCTCAGCAGCCGCTTCAGGAGGCGCCCGCAACCTCGAGGACGATCTTGCCGACATGTTCGCCCGCTTCCATCCGGGCATGCGCGGCAGCCGCTTCGGCGAGGGGGAAGGTCTTGTCCATCACCGGCGCGATCTCGCCTCTCGCGAAAAGCGGCCAGGCATCGGCTGCGATCTCGTCGGCGAGCGCGGCCTTGAACGCGTCCGAACGAGGGCGCAGGGTCGATCCGGTGAGGCAATAGCGTCGCATCATCACCACCGCCATGTTGAGCTCGGCCTTAGCCCCGCCCAGCACCGCGATGGTCACGTGCCGCCCGTCCTCGGCGAGGCATTTGAGATTGCGCGGCACGTAATCGCCCGAAACCATGTCGAGCACGACGTTGACGCCCTCTCCTCCGGTATGCGCCTTGACCGCCTCGACGAAATCCTCCTCGCGGTAGTTGATGGCGAGATCCGCGCCGATCTCGCGCGCGGCGGCGCATTTCGTCTCGCTTCCGCAGGTGACGATCATCTCCATCCCGAACGCCTTGCCGAGCAGGATCGCCATGGTCCCGATGCCCGACGTCCCGCCATGGACCAGCACACGCTCGCCGTCGCGGGCCATGCCGCGCTCGAACAGGTTGTGCCACACGGTGAAGAGCGTTTCGGGCAGCGCGGCGGCGGTCTTCATGTCCATGCCCGCGGGCACCGGCAGGCAGTGGTTCCAGGGCGCGGTGCAATATTCGCCATAGCCCCCGCCCGGGGTCAGCGCCGCGACGGGCTGGCCGAGCATGGTGTCGGGGACATCGGCGCCGACGGCGACGATTTCGCCGGCGACCTCGAGCCCGAGGATCGGCGATGCGCCCGGCGGCGGCGGATAGGCGCCCGCGCGCTGGAGGCAATCGGGCCGGTTGACCCCGGCATAGGCGACCCGGATCAGCACGTCCGCAGGGCCGGGTTCGGGGACCGCAACTTCGCCGATGGCGAGCACGTCGGGCGCTCCCGGTTGCTCGAACCCGATCGCCTGCATCGTCGCCGGTTTGCCTGCCGCCATTTCCGCCTGCCCCTGTTGCGCCAAAACCCCGCCCTGAAAGTGGCAAGGCGCATAACGTTCGTGTCCATTGACAGCAAGCGGTCTTGCTTGCGATGCTCTCAGTAATGGATGACGAAGATCGCCCCCGCCCGATGGGAGATGCAGCGAGTCGCCTCGCCGCAGAGGATCTTGCACCCTATTCCCAGGCTGAACTCGGCGAACGGATCGCGCTGCTCGAGGCCGAAATCGCACGCGTCCGGGCGCATCGGGACAAGACGGCAGACCACATGGCCGCCGCCAATGCCCTGTTCAGCAAGTCGGGATCATGATGGCCTCGGAAATTTTCACGGCCATTCCCTTTCACAGCGTGGATTCGCAATACGGCGAAGCCGTCCCATATACGAAAAGAGGCTCGCAGGAGCCCGACCGCCCGCTCCCTCTCCCGGAGTCCACCACAGCCCGCTGACAGAGATCCTCCATGCCCAGTTTTGCCCAGAACCTCGAAAGAACCCTGCACAACGCGCTCGGCAATGCGTCCGAAAGGCGTCACGAATATGCGACGCTCGAGCACCTGCTGCTCGCGCTGATCGATGACGAGGACGCGGCGCAGGTCATGGCCGCCTGCGGGGTCGATCTCGCGGAACTCGGCGATGTCGTGAAGCAGTATCTCGATCAGGAATACCAGTCGCTCAAGACCGAGGAAGGCAGCGACCCGCAGCCGACCGCCGGGTTCCAGCGGGTGATCCAGCGCGCGATCCTGCACGTCCAGTCCTCGGGCAAGGACACGGTGACGGGTGCGAACGTGCTGGTGGCGCTGTTTTCCGAACGGGATTCCTACGCGGTCTATTTCCTGCAGCAGCAGGACATGAGCCGGCTGGATGCGGTGAGCTATATCAGCCATGGCATCGGAAAGGGCGGGCGCCAGATCGAATCCAAGTCGCCGCAGGGCTCCGAAGATGGCGAGGCCGCGGCTGAAACCGCCAAGGAAAGCGGCAACAAGAAGGAAACCGCGCTCGACCAGTTCACGGTCAATCTCAACGCCAAGGCGGAGGCCGGCAAGGTCGATCCGCTGATCGGCCGCGGGCCCGAGGTCGACCGCACGGTCCAGATCCTGTGCCGCCGTTCGAAGAACAATCCGCTCTATGTCGGCGATCCGGGGGTCGGCAAGACCGCCATCGCCGAAGGCCTCGCGCGCAAGATCGTCGAAGGCGACGTGCCCGAAGTGCTGTCGGAAGCGGTCATCTACTCGCTCGACATGGGCGCGCTGCTTGCAGGCACGCGCTATCGCGGCGATTTCGAGGAACGGCTCAAGCAGGTCGTCTCCGAACTCGAGGGAATGCCGCACGCGGTGCTGTTCATCGACGAGATTCACACTGTGATCGGCGCGGGCGCGACCAGCGGCGGGGCGATGGACGCCTCGAACCTCTTGAAGCCGGCCCTGTCGGGCGGGACGATACGCTGCATCGGATCGACCACCTACAAGGAATTCCGCAACCATTTCGAAAAGGACCGCGCTCTCCTGCGCCGGTTCCAGAAGATCGACGTCAACGAACCGACTATCGAGGACACGGTCAAGATCCTCAAGGGCCTGCGCACCGCCTTCGAGGAACACCACAACGTCAAGTACACGCCCGACGCGCTCAAGACCGCGGTCGAGCTGTCGGCGCGCTACATCAATGACCGCAAGCTGCCCGACAAGGCGATCGACGTGATCGACGAGGTCGGCGCGATGCAGATGCTGGTGCCGCCGAGCCGCCGCAAGAAGAAGATCACCGGCAAGGAGATCGAGCAGGTCATCGCGACCATGGCGCGCATCCCGCCTAAATCGGTCAGCGCGGACGACAAGAAGGCGCTGGAAAACCTCGAGCGCGATCTGAAGCATGTCGTGTTCGGCCAGGACGACGCGATCGTGCGCCTGTCGACCGCGATGAAGCTGTCGCGCGCGGGCCTTCGCGA
>JGI12210J13797_10527177_pt1 | contig 16316 bp, 12 predicted proteins | sample ElkSlonscriptome_3_FD_13797 | JGI IMG/M metagenome (IMG submission 13797)
GACGGCGACGATGCGGTCGATCCCGTATCGGATATTTTCGACGCCCATAAAGGCCACAGCCTCGGTCCGAACATCCGCACCGATTTGTTCAGCGTCGAAACAGTCGAACCAGCCGGGGGCGACGCGGGGTTCGGCCTCTTCCACGATCACATAGGTTTCGGTCAATGTGGCAAGGCTGATCGGCGTGGTGAAGCACGCGCGATAGCGCAGCGGGCTGGAGATCGCGTCGATCGCGTCGAAATCCGCAATCAAGAGCGGTTCGGGCTGGCCGAGGGTCAGAGAGGTCAGTTGCACCGCGTCGGGCGCATAGTCGACATCTTCGTAATAGGCGTAGACCTGCTGGTAATACAGCAAGCCTCCTGCGACGAACCCGGTCAAGAGCATCAAGACAATCGCCACCCGCGCCATCAGGCTGCCGCGCCCCCTGCCTCGGTTTGCACGAACGCATCGGCGCATTTCTTGGCCAGGGCGCGGACACGTCCGATATAGGCCTGCCGTTCCGTGACCGAGATCACCCCACGCGCATCCAGCAGGTTGAAGACGTGGGATGCCTTGATGCACTGGTCATATGCGGGGTGGGCCATGATGATCCGCTGACCCGTCTTGGGATCGGCTGCAGGGGCATCGAGGATGCGCTGGCACTCGGCCTCGGCATCCAAAAAGTGCTGCAACAGCACATCCGTATCCGCCACATCGAAGTTCCAGCGCGAATATTCCCGTTCTGTCTGCCGGAAAACATCACCGTATTTCAGCGCAATCGGCGCCTGCGGGTCGTTGAAAGGCATGTCCATGACGTGATCGACGCCGAGAACATACATCGCCAGACGCTCCAACCCGTAGGTCAGCTCGCCCGAAACAGGTTTGCAGTCATGGCCGCCGACCTGCTGGAAATAGGTGAACTGGCTGACCTCCATGCCGTCGCACCAGACCTCCCATCCCAGGCCCCAAGCGCCCAGTGTCGGGCTTTCCCAGTCGTCTTCGACGAAGCGGATGTCATGGACCGACGCATCAATCCCGATGGCCTCAAGTGAGCCGAGGTAGAGGTCCTGCAGATCAGGCGGGCTGGGTTTGATCAGGACCTGGTACTGGTAGTAGTGCTGCAACCGGTTCGGGTTCTCACCGTAACGCCCGTCCGTGGGCCGGCGCGAGGGTTGGACATAGGCCGCAGCCCATGGCCGATCACCAAGTGCACGCAGTGTCGTGGCGGGGTGAAACGTCCCCGCGCCCACCTCCATGTCGTACGGCTGCAGGATGGCGCAGCCCTTGGCCGACCAGTAGGTCTGAAGCCGCAGGATGATTTCCTGAAAACTGCGTGGTTTGTCCGCCATCTGAACCCTCATCGCTTTGAGGGGTTCAATAGGGTGTGCGGCAGGCAGGGTCAATTAGGCAACGGGGCGGCGATTTCGCACCCTTTCGGCCGCGCATTTCGATGACCCCGCTTGCCTTTTTCACCGCGCGGGTTAACCCGAATTTCAGCACTGATTATTTTCTTGAGGTCATTATGCTCCGTTCCGGCTTTGCAGCACTTCTGTTGATGTTCAGTACCTTCGCCGCACATGCGCAGGAAAGCTGGTGGGTCCAGATCGCGGCACGCCCCACGCTGGCCGAGGCGACGGATTTCGCGCGCAGCGCCGCGGCCCGTCTCAGCGGCGTACACGGTTTTTACCTCGGCAACGGTTTTTACGCGATTGCCGTTGGCCCGTTCGCCCGTCCCGAAGCCGAGCGTGCACGTCTGCGACTGCTTGGGTCCGCCGCGATCCCGGGCGACAGCTATGTCACCAGTGGCAACACATTTGACCGGCAGTTCTGGCCCATAGGGGGCGGCGTCGTCGCACCGGCGCCCGTCCCTGCCCCCACGGACCCCGCGATCACGACCCTGCCCGATGAAACCCCGCGCGAGGCCCGCGCAGCGGAAAGTCAGCTGACCCCAGCCGAGCGCGAAGAATTACAGCGCGCGCTGCAATGGGCGGGTTTCTACGATGCCGGAATCGACGGCGTCTTCGGGCGCGGCACCCGGGCGGCGATGGAAAGCTGGCAGATCGCCAATGGCATCGAGCCCACCGGCATTCTGACCAGCCGGCAACGCGCTACGCTCTTGCAGCGGTACAACGCGGTGCTGGATGCCCTCGACCTGCGGACGATCCGCGAAACCGAGGCCGGAATCGCCATCGATATCCCCGCTGCCGCCGTCGCTTTCACCGAGTATCAGCCCCCCTTCGCCAAGTTCGAGGAGACCGGCGAGGTTTCCGGGGCAAGGGTTCTCTTGATCTCGCAGCGCGGCGATGCGGACCAACTGCGCGGCCTCTATGAAATCATGCAAAGCCTTGACATCATTCCCGTCGAAGGACCCCGCACGCTGCGCAATGACCGCTTCGTCATTGAAGGGTCCGACGCAAGCGTGATCTCATATACACAGGTCGGGCTGCAGGACGGGGCAATGAAGGGCTTTACGCTCGTCTGGCCGGCTGACGAGCGTGCGGCCTACGATCGTCTGCTGCCGCGGATGCAGGCCAGTTTCACACAGCTCGACGGCACGCTCGATCCCGACATCGTGCCGGTCTCCGAAGATCAATCGGTCGACATGGTTGCAGGCCTCGCGATCAGGCAACCCCAGGTATCCCGGTCAGGCTTTTACGTGGCCGATGACGGGCGCGTGCTGACCAGCCCCGAGGCGACCGAAGGATGCACGCGCATCACCGTCAACAACGAAACCGAGATGTCGGTGCTCGCCAGCGATGCCGACCTTGGTCTTTCGCTGCTTGCCCCCCTCGAGCCGCAAAGCCCGCGTGCGGTCGCGCGCTTTGATGACAGCATCCCGCGATTGCGTGACCGCGTTGCCGTGGCGGGCTTTCCCTACGGCGGTGTCTTGGCTCAGCCCACGCTGACCTTCGGACGAATTGCCGATCTGCGCGATTTGTCAGGCGATGCCAGCAGGATGCGCCTTGAACTGAATGCACAGGCACCGGATGCAGGCGGGGCGTTGCTGAACGAACGCGCGCTTGTGGCCGGTATGCTTTTGCCGCGCAACGGCACGGCGGCTCAGGTCTTGCCGGAAAACGTGAGCTTTGCCCTCAAAGCCACTGAAATAACGGCGTTCTTAACCGAAAATGGTATCGCAATCCAACCCGTTGACGAAGCGCCATCCAGCACACCCGAAGCGCTGACGCGCTTGGCAGCGGACATGGGCGTGCTGGTCAGTTGCTGGTAAGGGCAATATCGGCACGCAGCCGGATCACTGTCGGCCGGTCGCGGGCGAAGGCGGCGCTCAGTGCCGGTGCAAGATCATCCAGTGTCTCGGGTTCGTCCGCCGCTGCACCATAGGCCTCGGCCAGTTTCAGGAAATCCGGATTTCGCTGCACCACTGCATTGGGGGCGATCTGCGCACGCACCATGCTGTCCTCGATCTCGCCCAGCTTGCCGTTATCCCAGATGATGATCGGCAGGCCGAGGCCCAGTTCGACAGCGACGCCGAGTTCCTGCACGGTATACTGAAACCCGTAGTCACCCAGGATTGCCAGGACAGGTTGCGCGCCGACCCCGACCTTGCCACCGATCGCCGCTGGCAAGGCATAGCCGAGCGTTCCGAAACCGTAGGGGTGATGCCAATGGTTGGGGCGGTCCATCGGATAGACTTCCTTCGCGGCGTAGGCGAATTGCGTCATATCCGAAAAGATCATCGTCTCGTCCGGGACTGCGGCTTTCAAGGCATCGACGACCGGGAGGATCCCCGGGCGTTCGGCATCGATCTGCGCGCGCATCCGCATCCTGAAGTCCACCGCTTCCCGCGGGTCCCAGCCTGTCTTGGCGGGTTCATCGGTCATGGCGCCAAGCGCCGCGAGAAGATGCCCGTAGGCGTCCGCATGGATCGGCATGTCGGCGCCGTGGCGATCGGCCAGCATTTCGGGATCGCAATCGATCCGCACCAGCTTTGCGGTATGGCCCAGCGTATCACGCCACAGATCCACCTCGGAGAGTTCTGTGCCCACAGCGATCACCAGATCGGCCGAACCGATGACATCGGCACTCTCGGGACGCGCAAGCAGGGACCCGAAATGCAACGCATAGTCCGGCGGTATCCTGCCCCGCCCGGCATAGGTGGTCATGACTGCCGCACCCATCGCCTGCACCATCCGCCCGACAGCATCACCGCCCGCCAGCGCGCCCTGGATGACCTCGGGGTTGCGCACCGCCCCGCCACCGAAAATGAAGAGTGGTCGTCTCGCCGCGCGGAGCCACTCACACAGCCGGTCGCGCTGTTGCGGATCTGGCGCGGCGATCGGATTGGCCGGCAGGTCCATTGGCGCGGGTGCGGCAGCTGCGGGCGCCTGCAGCAGCGATATCGGCACCTGAACATGCTTGGACCGCATCCGGCGCGTGCGAAATTCCAGCAAAGCGCGGTCGATCAGGGTATAGGCGGCATCGGCGGTGCGGGCCGTCAGCGACCAGTCGCAAACGGTCGCCGCCGCACCTTCCTGATCTTTCATCTGGTGAAGCTGTCCGCGTGTGGCCTCTGTTTCGTCGAGAACAGAGGACAGCACAAGCAGCGGCACGCTGTCGGAATAGGCCTGGCCCATCGGCGTCATGATGTTGCAAAGCCCCGGACCGGAGATGACGTAGGCGACCCCCGGCTTACCCGTCGCCCGGGCATAGCCATCGGCCATGAAACCTGCTCCCTGCTCGTGCCGCGCCAGAACATGCACGATCCCGGCCTCTTCGATGCCACGGTACATTTCCTGATTATGAACGCCGGGAATACCGAAAATCGTCGAAACGCCGCGCGATTTCAGCATATGCGAGATTTGTGCGCCAAGCGGTCGGGTCGCCATGTCAGGTCCTCCAGAATTTGACCGACAGGATCGTCAGCACAACCATGATTTCAAGACGGCCCACGAACATCGCGATGGCGAGGATCCATTTTGCCGTATCGTTGATATTGGCATAATTGCCCGCCGGTCCGATCTCTTGACCCAGGCCGGGCCCGATATTGGCGATCGCCGCCGCGGCTCCCGACACAGATGTGATAAAGTCCAGCCCCGTCATACCCAACAGGACCGCCGTGATACCAAGCGACAGGATGAAGGCCACCAGAAATGCCATGACCGAGTTGATGACGTCTTCCGAGATGGGGCGGCCTTCGTAGCGCGGGGTGAAAACACCATGGGGCGAGTGGATCTGCCTGATCTGGCTTTTGATCGCCGAGAACAAAAGCTGGTAGCGGAAGACCTTGACCGAACACGAGGTCGATCCGGCGCAACCACCGATCAGCCCGACCCAGAACAGGATCACGATCGGGAATGTGCCCCACTGCATGTAATCGGCGTTGGAATAACCCGTGCCCGACATGATCGAGGTGATGTTGAACAACGCTTCGCGCAGGGCCGTTTCTGTCATCACGCCCTGCCGCCCCCAGACCCAGGCGGTAATCAGCAACACACAAGCAGACAGGATCAGCAAGAAGGCATGGATCTGTCTGTCACGCCACAAGGGTTCCGGCGATCCCGCCAGCAATTGCACATAGCGCACGAAGGGAAGTGCCGCGAGTATCATGAAGAGGATCGCGATATAATGGACGCCAGCACCGTATGCACCGAATGACAGATCCGAATTGGCCATGCCACCGGTTGAAACCGTCGTCATCGCATGGACGATGGCATCGAAACCGTCCATCCCGGCAGCGAAATAGGCGATGGCACAGCTGATCGTCAGGGTGACATAGATCACCGAGATGCGGCTGGCGATCTCACCGGCGCGGGGCAGGATCTTGCCCATCGTATCGAAGGCCTCACTGCGGAAAATCTGCATCCCGCCGACGCGCAGTTCTGGCAGGAAGACCATCGCCACCACGATGATGCCCACGCCCCCCAGCCACTGCAGGATACCACGCCAAAGCTGCAGCCCTGCCGGCAATCCCTCGAGACCGCTGAGCACGGTCGCCCCGGTCGTTGTCAGGCCCGACATGGCCTCGAAGAAGGCGTCGGTGAAACTCGCCTCGGTTGCCCCCAGCGCGAAAGGGATCGCGCCGAAAAACGGCAGCGTCAGCCAGACAAGCGAGGTAAGCAGGAACGTTTGCCGCAGCGACAGCCGCTCAGAAACACCATTGGCGCAGGCAAGCGCGATCAGTGCGCCCGTCAGAACCGTCAGTATCATGCTTTCCAGAAAGACGAACCAATGCTCGTCACCTGCCGCCAGATCGACGACCAGCGGCCCCAGCATCGTCAGGCCGAGCGACGCCACAAGCAGGCCGATGACATATCCCACAGGGCGTAAATCAAGCATGTGGCAGCGTTGGCCTGACCTCTGGCGACTGTCAAGCGGGCTGCCACTCCAATCCGTTCAGGCCCGCTTGAAAGCGGGGCGCGGAAAGATACCTCCCCCGCATGTTCGATCCAACCTATTCCGCCGCGCTGTCGCGCCTCAAGTCATTCGTACCCAAGGCCGGCCGCGACTATGCGACCGGCCGCAACTACGACGATCCGGCGCATGTCTCGACGTTGTCACCCTACATCCGCCATCGCATCCTCACCGAAGAGGAGGTGCTCAAGGCGACCCTTGCCCGCCATAGTCCGAAGGCCGCCGAAAAGTTCATTCAAGAGGTCTACTGGCGCACGTACTGGAAGGGTTGGCTGGAAATGCGGCCCTCGGTCTGGATGGCCTACCGCGGCGAGCTTGGTGCGGCAGTGAACCGGGTGCAGACCGAAGGCGGACTGCGACGGGAATGGGAAGCCGCGTGTCGCGGCGAAACCGGGATCGATGCCTTCGATCACTGGGCAAGGCAGCTGGTAGAGACCGGCTATCTGCACAACCACGCGCGCATGTGGTTCGCATCGATCTGGATTTTCACGTTGCGGCTGCCTTGGGTGCTGGGCGCAGACTTCTTCTTGCGCCACTTGCTGGACGGCGACCCTGCGTCCAACACGCTGTCCTGGCGTTGGGTCGCCGGCTTGCAGACCAAAGGCAAGACGTATCTTGCCCGCCCCGACAACATCGAGAAATACACAAAAGGGCGCTTCAGGCCGGACGATCTGGCATCCCACGCGGTCCCGCTTGAAGGTCCGCCGCATCCGCCACGTGGCCCCCTGCCCCAAACCGACGCACTGCCCGACCCGCGGACCTCGGCACTTCTGATCACCGAAGAGGACCTGTCGACGGGCTGGCTGCTCGACCGGTTCGCGCCCGAACGCACCGTCGTGGTCCAGACGACTGAGGCACGCAGCCCGCTCGACGTCAGCCCGCAGGTAGTGGATTTCGTCGAAGCTGCCATGCAGGATCACGTCGACCGCATGGCTGACCGTCTGGGACGGGTGACATTCCTCCGTCCCGAAGGTCTGACCGACTGGTGCTCCGACAACGATATCACCAAGCTGGTGACATCCTGCATCCCCACGGGACCGACCAAAGACGCCCTCCAGTCCGTCCCGCTGGCTCAGCAGGTGCGGCCCTATGACGCCGACGCATGGCCACACGCCACTCATGGCTTCTTCCGGTTCAAGGAGAAGATACCTGGCCTGCTGGGCCGCGTGACAGGGCTGAGCGCAGTGTAGCGGTGCGGGGGTCTCCACCGACGCAAGATGTACCGAGAATTGACACTGACAATATGACGACGTTAAGCTGAACTATACGGTATAGTTTACTTCGCTGCGGAGGGCAGACAGATGGCGATCACACTCAGGATCAATGGGAGAGAGCAGTCTGTCGATCTTCCCGACGATGTACCTCTTCTCTGGGTTCTGCGCGATGCTGTCGGGCTGACGGGGACGAAATTCGGCTGTGGGGTCGCGGCCTGCGGCGCCTGCACGGTGCATATCGACGGCGAGGCGGTCAGGTCCTGCCAGGTGGCGCTCGCGGATGTCTGGGGGCCGGTCACGACGATCGAAGGACTGGGCACTCCCGATGATATGGCCATCATCCAGCAGACCTGGGTAGATCATCAGGTGGCCCAGTGCGGCTATTGCCAGTCGGGGCAGATCATGAATGCCGCCGCGCTTCTGGCGCAAAATCCCGCCCCCACGGATCAGGACATCGATGATGCGATGCAAGGCAACCTGTGCCGCTGCGGCACCTACCCGCGCATTCGCGCCGCGATCAAGGACGCCGCACAGCGTCTGACAGAGGGAGCATAGCAGATGGCAAGTATCGGCAAGATCGCGCGTCGTACGTTCCTGGTCGGAACGGCCGCCATTGTCGGCGGCGTGGCTTTCGGGGTTTACCAGATCAACAAGGACGCCCCGAACCCACTTGTGGCCGGCGAGGGAGAAGTGACGCTGAACCCCTTCGTGCTGATCAACGGGGACGGCATCACGATCATTACTCCGCGCGCCGAGATGGGCCAGGGTGTACAGACAACGCTTGCTGCGCTCGTGGCCGAGGAGATGGACCTCGCGTGGGACGACATCACCGTGTTGCACGGCCCGCCGGCGCAGGCCTATTACAATTCGGTCGTTCTGGGGATGGCCCTTCCCTTCCGGCATTACGAAGACAGCACCTGGCGCCATGGCCTGCGTGAACAGGCCGGCAAGGCGGGTAAACTGCTCGATCTGCAGGTAACCGGCGGCTCGACCTCGATGAAGGATTTCTACGACCGGATGCGCCACGCCGGGGCTTCGGCACGAGAGGCGGTCAAACTTGCCGCGGCCCCCCGCCTGGGGGTGGATGCCGCGCAACTGCGCACCGAAGCCAGCCGCGTCATCGCTCCCGACGGCACCTCAATTTCCTATACCGATCTCGCGCTCGATCTGCGCGGGATCACACCGCCCGATGCCACGCTCCGCGCCAAATCGACGTGGAAATACCTCGGAACGTCGATGCCGCGCACCGATATGGTCGGCAAAGCCACGGGCACCGCCACCTTCGGGACAGACGTCACGCTTGACGGCATGAAATTCGCCTCGGTCAGACGTAATCCGATGCGCGCGGGGATGGTCAGTTTCGACGATAGCGCCGCCCGGGACATGGCTGGTGTCGAAAACATTATCGATATCGGTGATGGCATCGCTGTCGTGGCAACGAATACCTGGCTGGCGATGCAGGCTGCGGAAATGGTCGATATCGTCTGGGAGGAGGCATCCTATCCAGCCGATACCGACAGCATGCGCGATGCGATCGCCGCCTCCTTCGACGACGCCCCCAATAGCGTCACCCGCGACGATGGCGATGTCAGCAGTGTGGTGGAAGGCACCGAAGTGACCGCTGAATACTACATGCCCTGGCTGGCACATGCGACGATGGAACCGATGAGCGGGACCGCCCTTTTCACCGGCGACAAGTTGGAACTCTGGCTTGGCAACCAGGCCCCGACGGTCATGCGCGATAATTGTGCGCGTGCCGCCGGTCTCGACCCGGATCAGGTGACCCTGCATACCACCTACCTCGGTGGCGGTTTCGGCCGCCGTGGCGAAGTGGATTTCGGTGTCGTTGCAAGCAAGATCGCGGCGGCGGTACCCCAAACGCCCATCCGCATGACCTGGACGCGGGAAGAGGACATGCGGCATGACTTTTACCGTCCTGCCGCTCTCGCGCGGTTTCGTGGCATTGTCCGTGACGGCCGGGCAGAATTGCTCGATGGCAAGATCGCAGGGCCATCTGTCTTGCGGAGTTCATCTATGCGGCTTTTCGGGACAGCTCCGCCCGGACCGGACCGCCTGCATGTCGAGGGCGCCGCTGATCAGCCCTACGCGATTCCGCACTTCCGCATCGCGGGCCACCTCGCGCCGGTCGATGTTCCCATCGGCTACTGGCGCTCGGTCGGGGCCTCGATCAACGGGTTCATGCTCGATACTTTCATCGACGAGATGGCCCATGCCGCGGGCACCGATCCCTTGCAGTTCCGGATCGATCTGGCCGCGCGGGAACATGCGCCATCGGCCGGAGTGATCCGCGCCGTCGGTGAAATGTGCGGCTGGACGGGCGAGACACCAGACAACATCGGGCGCGGCGTCGCGTTCTGCTTTTCCTTTGGCACGCCGACCGCCGAAGTGGTCGAAGTCGAGGATACAGGCGATGGTATCCGGATCAACAAATGCTGGATCGCCTGCGACGTGGGGACCGCACTGGACCCCGGCATCATCGAGGCGCAGATGGTGTCAGGCGCGATCTACGGCATGTCGGCGGCGATGCAGGAAGAAATCACCTTTTCAGCCGGCAGGGCCGAACAGGGAAACTTTTACGACTATGACGCCCTGCGCATCCACAACACACCGGAATTCGAGGTACGGATCCTCGAAGACAATCCATTCATGGGCGGTGTCGGTGAACCCGGTACCCCGCCGTCGATGCCCGCGCTTGGCAATGCGCTTTTCGACCTGACGGGGACACGGGCACGTGAATTGCCCCTGATCAACACGTTCGACCTGATCCTCTAGTCACAGGACGAAGCTGCGACAGGCGCATAAGGGGCGCGGGCAGATCACAGACCCGATGGCGGCGAAACCTTCAGGCCTGGGGCTCAAGCGGTCCCAAGCCAGTCACCCAGAGCTGTCTTGAGCGCCGCCCAATCGGTATATTCCTTGTCCTCACCCGGCTTGACCGACTGGTCCTTTTCCTTGGCGATCCAGCGCATCGCCCATGACTTGAAGAAATCGTATTCGCTGAAACGGAAAGCGCCGGCCACATGCATCACGGTCTTGGGGGTCCAGCCGGTTTCCTCTGCGAACCTTGTGACACAGTTGCGCAAACCGACCCAATCCTCTGTATCGTCTCCGGCTGCTGCCAACGACACCGACAGGAAGGCGGCCTTGGCGTTGCGTAACGTTCCGGCCTGCGCCTTGGCCAGATCTACCAGCACCGGCTGATAGTTACCGGCATGCAGCGATCCTGCCAGCAGCACCGCATCGAAGCGGGACAATGAGGTGTCGGTGGCATCTTCTGCGGGGCAAAGCTCGACCGTATGGCCCTGCTCTGTCAGATAATCTGCGCAGTAACGCGCGATCTTGCGTGTCTGCCCCTCGGTCGAGGCATATGCGATCAGGATTTTCATCTGTGTCCTCCCTTGTTTACGGCATCATAGCACGCCACGATAAGCGCGCATTGATCCCGATCAGACCAAGGCCCGGATCAGGCGATTTTTTCCAGAGCACCGTTTCGCCAATCATGGCAGGCCTGGCCGAAGGCCTCGAACAGAGGGCGTGACACCGGATCGTCCGCCGCGTTCCACTCCGGATGCCACTGCACGGCGAGTGCAAAGCCCGGTGCATCCTGAATGTAGATCGCCTCGGGGGTACCGTCGGGCGCATGACCGTCGATCACCACGCGCGGCCCCGGCTCCTTGATGCCCTGCCCGTGCAGGGTATTGGTCATCACCTCCTGCGCCCCGAAGAGCCTGTGAAAAGGCCCCCCTTCGGATACGGAGACCCAATGGCGCAGCGCGAATTGTTCCTCGATGGTGCCATCGGGCGGCATTCTGTGGTTGTCGCGGCCCGGCAGGTCGCGGATCTCGGGGTAGAGCGTACCCCCCATCGCCACATTCACTTCCTGAAACCCCAGACAGACGCCGAGGATCGGTTGCCCGCGATCGACACAGGCGCGGATCAGCGGCAGAGAGATGGAATCACGGTTGGGATCGAATGTCCCGTGGGCCTCGGTCGGCGTTTCGCCGTAATTGTGAGGATGGACATTCGGACGCCCGCCGGGAAAGTAGAAACCATCGAACTGCGCCATCAGCTCGGATACGTCTATATGGTCGGGATCAACCGGCACGATCACCGGCATGACTCCCGAGACACGGGCAAGTGCCGTGATGTTCATCGCACCAGCGCCATGAACCAGATACCGGTCATTGATCAGATGCGCGTTGGAGATGACTGCGACGACTGGTTTAGGCATAGCGACCCCTTTTGCTGCCGCCTAACCTACCCGTAGCGGATATCGACGAAAAGGGGCTGCTTGCGCACAGTCATTCCGGCACGTGCGAACAGGCGTGGTTCTGGCCGCGGGGCCGAAAAAATGGGCGGCACACGAACGGACCGGTATGAGCGCGGGGGGTCAAGCCTCGCCGATCAGACCGGCGGCCTCGACCCCGGCCATGGCGGCTGCGGCATCATTGTCGGACGTATCGCCCGTCACACCGACCGCCCCGATGACGGCGCCACGCTTGTCCTTGACGAGCACACCGCCGGGGACCGGAACCACGGCACCGCCAAAGACACCGTTGACGGCTGCCATGAAGTAGGCCTGCTGTTCGGCACGTGCCATCTGTGCAGTGCCGGCCATGCCAAGCATGATCGCGCCGTAAGCCTTGCCATGCGCGATCCCGAACCGGCCGGGCGCGGCCCCGTCGGAACGCTCGAACGCCTTGACGTGCCCGCCGGCATCCAGAACGATCACCGACAGCGGCTTCAGTCCCATATCATTGCCCTTGGCCAGCGCCTTGCGGATGATCGTGCGTGCCTTGTTTACGGAAATCTCTGCCATCTCGGGTCTCCAGTGGGATCAGTGGTTGCGTTGGGCCTTCAGTTCCAGCCGGCGCTGGTGCAGGACGGGTTCGGTATAGCCCGACGGCTGCACGCGGCCCTTGAAAACAAGGTCGCAGGCCGCTTGAAAGGCGATACCGTCAAAGTCGGGGGCCATGGGGCGATAGGCGGGGTCATCCGCATTCTGCTCGTCCACCACGATCGCCATCTTGCGCATCGCCTCCATCACCTGTGCGTCGCTGACGACATCATGATGCATCCAGTTCGCCAAGGCCTGAGACGAGATCCGGCAGGTCGCACGGTCTTCCATCAGACCGATGTTGTTGACGTCCGGCACCTTGGAACATCCGATACCCTGATCGATCCAGCGCACCACATAGCCGAGTATGCCTTGCGCGTTGTTTTCCACTTCGCGGATCTTCTGGGCATCGGTCCAGCGTTGATACTGGGCCAATGGAATGTCGAGAATCGACGACACATCCGCGCGTCGGCCGCCCTTGCGCAGCTTTGCCTGCACCGCCATGACGTCGATCTTGTGATAATGCAGCGCGTGCAGCGTCGCCGCTGTCGGGCTGGGCACCCAAGCGCAGTTCGCACCCGACTGAGGGTGACCGATCTTCTGTTCCAGCATCGCCGCCATCATGTCGGGCATGGCCCACATGCCCTTGCCGATCTGGGCCTTGCCGGAAAACCCGCACTCCAGACCGATATCGACATTCTGGTCCTCGTACGCGCCGATCCACTGCTTGCGCTTGATGAAATCCTTGCGGCTGAAGGGCCCGGCCTCCATCGAGGTGTGGATTTCGTCGCCTGTCCGGTCAAGAAAGCCGGTATTGATGAAGGCGACGCGCGACTTGGCAGCGCGGATGCATTCCTTGAGGTTGACGGTCGTGCGCCGCTCTTCGTCCATGATCCCGATCTTGACGGTATCGCGCGGCAACCCCAAAGCGGTCTCGACCATGGCGAAGATATCGTTCGTGAACGCCACTTCTTCGGGACCGTGCATCTTGGGCTTGACCACATAGACCGATCCATGGGCCGCATTGCCGCCCTCGCGCCCCAGATCATGCATCGCGATCAACACGGTGATCATCGCATCCATCAACCCTTCGAAGACCTCGTCCCCCTCGGCATCGAGGATGGCGGGGTTCGTCATCAGGTGGCCCACGTTGCGGATCCACAACAAGGCACGACCCTTCAGCGTGGCATTGCCGCCATCCGGCGCGGTAAACGTCAGATCATCGTTCAAGCGGCGGGTCATCGTCTTGCCGCCTTTCTCAAACGTCGCCTCAAGATCTCCCTTCATGAGGCCGAGCCAATTGTCGTAGGCCGCGACCTTGTCCTCGGCATCCACACAGGCCACGCTGTCCTCGCAATCCATGATCGCGGAGACGGCGCTTTCAAGGCGGACATCGGCCAGAAGCGCCTGGTCGCGGCTCCCGATCGGATGGGCACGATCGAAGACAAGCTCGACGTGCAGACCATTGTTCTTCAGAAAAATCGAATCGGGCGCCTTGGGGTTGCCGCGATAGCCCACGAACTTTTCGGGCTGCTGAAGCGGCTGATCATCGACAAGGAGCGCGCCATCGCGCACGTGATACCGCGACACATCGGCATGGCTGGTACCGGCGATAGGAAATGCTTCATCCAGAAAGACCCTGACACGGGCCACAACGCGGGCGCCGTGACCTCGGTCATAGCCACCCTTGGGCGGCAGGACACCCATGGCATCAGTGCCGTAAAAGGCGTCATAAAGGCTGCCCCAGCGGGCGTTTGCGGCATTCAGGGCAAAGCGGGCGTTGGTGATCGGCACCACGAGTTGCGGCCCCGGTACGGTCGCTATTTCGGGATCGACGTTTGTGGTTTCAATCTCGAAATCGGGGCCTTCTTTCACAAGATAGCCGATCTCCCTGAGAAAGGCTTCGTACGCGGACCGGTCGTGCTGCTGGCCCGCGCGGCTTGTGTGCCATGCATCAATGGTGCTCTGGATTTCGTCGCGCTTGCTGAGAAGGGCACGGTTGCGGTGCGTCATCTCGCTGACAAGTCCGGCAAAGCCTTTCCAGAAGGAATCGGCGCTGACGCCGGTGCCCGGAAGCGCGCTTGTCTCGATGAAATCAGCCAGTTCCTCGGCGACCGAAAGTCCATGTTTCTCGACGCGCTCGACCATCGTGTTGCTCCTTCGCTCCGTATACCGCGGCATTCATGTTTACGTCGGAACACCTAGCCTGCAAGTTTCCTATAGGCAACAAGCCGGACCGAGAAATCGGCGTTGCACTATTGCGCTTTGGAACGGCCTGATTTGCAGCGCTCCGAGCAATAGCGCACGTCTTCCCAGACCTTTTCCCATTTCTTGCGCCAAGTGAAAGGCCGCCCGCAGGTCTGGCAGGTTTTTCGGGGCAGGTCGGCTTTTCGGCGCATTCTGGGCATAGACGTCAGATAGGTGTCGTGGGGCGATGGCAAGCCATTTGGTTTGACAAGCCGCCCATCCATGCCACCTTAGGATGAATCTTGCCACTCCTCGCCCGAGAAGTGGCCCAACCCGAGGTTTCGTGCTACTGTCGCGGAACTGTTACTAAAAGTGGCGCATTGAAGTGGCATGGAAAACCGGATCAATCCGCTGATCGTGGAGCGCGCGCCGTGGCTTGCGCAGGACGGGACTTATACGCGGGTCATGCGGTCCGGTCTGGATCGTCTTTTGGGTTACCGGACCACTGTCGATCTCGCCGAATCCCTGCGCGATGCACCAGCCAGCACCATCATGGCGCAAATGGCTGACCGCCTTTGCAAAATGGTTTCGGCACAAGGGCTGGGCAATGTGCCCCGCTTCGGACCCGCGCTTGTCGTCGCCAATCATCCCACCGGCATCGCGGATGGGATCGTGCTGCAAAGCCTGCTTTCGCAGGTCCGACCGGATGCCTATTTCTTCGCCAACCGCGATATCCTGCGCATCCTGCCGCAGATGGAAGATATCATCGCCCCCGTCGAATGGCGCAAGGACAGACGCAGCCACGGGAAGACGCGCGAGACCATGACCTATGTGCATCATGCCACGAAAGCGGGGCGTCTGGGCGTGATCTTTCCGTCGGGACGACTGGCCAAACGACGCGGGTGGCGCCTGCACGAACGGCCATGGATGGCGTCGGCAGCGATGCTCGCGCGCAAGTATGACCTGCCGGTGGTCCCCGTGAACATCCAGGCCCGCAATTCGCTGCTTTTTTACCTTTTCGATGCCCTGCACCCGACTTTGCGCGACATCACGCTTTTCCACGAGACCCTGAACAAGGATCGGCAGCCCTACCGCATCACGGTGGGCGAGCCGATTTCGGCCGCCGCCCTGCCGGCGGACGCCAAGGAAGGCATCGCCTTGTTGCGCGATGCCACGCTGGACCTCGGTGGGCGCGATGCACCGACTGTGAACATGGTCCGCAGCTCGCGTATCTGGGCCTGATCACGCAGCGCGCCATGTCTTGAAGCCGGTACCCGCTTCTTTTAAAGGATGCCGGTAACCTGCAAGAGGACACACCATGCTGGACCTGACCTACGACGCCCCCGCCCCGAAAAAGATCGCCGGCGCGACGGGTGATTGGGAACTGGTCATCGGGCTTGAAGTCCACGCGCAGGTCGCCACCAATGCCAAGCTTTTCTCGGGTGCCTCGACCCAGTTCGGCGCCGAACCCAACAGCAATGTCGCATTCGTGGATGCCGGCATGCCCGGCATGCTGCCGGTCATCAACGAGGGGTGCGTCGCGCAGGCCGTGAAGACCGGCCTCGGCCTCAAGGCGCACATCAATCTCGTCTCGGCTTTCGATCGCAAGAACTACTTCTATCCCGACCTGCCGCAGGGCTATCAGATCTCGCAGCTCTACCACCCCATCGTCGGCGAGGGCGAAGTACTGGTCGAAATGGGCAACG
>JGI12210J13797_10714045_pt1 | contig 16315 bp, 8 predicted proteins | sample ElkSlonscriptome_3_FD_13797 | JGI IMG/M metagenome (IMG submission 13797)
CGGATCGCCCGCTTCGCGAACCACGTCCCGGCAATCGGCCCGCTGCGATGCGATCTGCACCCCTGCCTTTCACCGGATGGCAACCGGATCGCGGTCACTTCGCTGCAGGATGGAGGGCGACAAATCTACCTGCTCGAGCGCGAATCGAGGAACCAGCGGCGCGATGGCGTGTATTAATTGGCGTGGTGTCCATACGGATTAACACTTGTTAGCGAGGTGCGGCGCCCGGGCTTCTACCACCAGATCGCCGAAGAACATTTTTCAAGGAATCTTTCAATCTCAGCCTCTCTCATTCTGCCTGATCGGAGGTTGCACCGATGAATGCGCTGGCTCCAAACCGCCGCACGTCCGGAATGCGCAGCGCCGAGTGGACGGCTCCCCGCGCGCGGGATGAACGGGCGACCGGGCAGCGTTTCCCTTCGATCGATGTGGTCGTTCCCGCCTACAAGGCGGAATCCTTTATCGAAAAATGCCTCGAAGGGTTGTTCGCCGCCGGGTTCGGGCGCGACGAGATCATCGTGGTCGATGATTGTTCGCCCGACGAGACCCGCCGGAAAGTACGACAGCTCGGGATCGAGCCGATCGTCCTTGAACACAATTGCGGCGCTGCGGCGGCGCGCAATGCGGGCGCGCAATCGAGCGAGGCCGATATCCTGCTGTTCGTCGATTGCGACGTCGTGGTCGAACGCGACGTGCGCGAACGGGTCGAAGCTTTCTTTATCGAACGACCGGGCTATTCCGCCGTGTTCGGCAGTTATGACAACGCCCCCGAATGTCCGTCTCCGGTCAGTCGTTTTCGCAATCTGCTGCACCGCCATGTCCATGTCGAGGCAGAGGGCGAAGCGGTGACCTTCTGGACCGGCTGCGGTGCGATCAGGCGCAACAGCTTCCTCTCGGTCGGCGGGTTCGATTGCAACCAGCGGATGATGGAAGACGTGAAGCTCGGTCTCGAACTGCATGCGCGGGGCGAGCGGATCTGGCTGGATCCCGAGATACAGGGCAAGCACCTCAAACGCTGGACGCTGTCCAGCATGTTCAGGACCGACATGATCCACCGCGCCATACCGTGGACGCGGCTGCTGCGGACAGAGATCGGCAAGGCGTCGAGCTATGCGCTCAATCTCAGCCTGCGCGGGCGCGTGTCCGGCATCGCGGTGCTAGGCACCGTGCTTGGCCTGCCGCTGCTGCCGCTGGCGCCGATTGCGGGGATCGGCATGATTGCGGGGTCGCTGACGATGCTGGTGATCGCCAACAGACGTTTCGTGCGCAAGCTTGGCAACGAACTCGGCCCGTTCGAAGCGATCCTGGCCGTGCCGCTGCTATGGCTGCATTATCTTTCGGCCTGTCTGGGCTATGCCTACGCGCTTTGGAGGCGCTGATCGTCGGACGCCGTTTCAGCGCTATTCGCATCGTCCTTCTTCAGTTCGAATTCCTCGTGATAGGACCGCTCTACATTGACGTCCCAGACGTCGTGTTCCTCGCCCAGGATATTGCGCGCGGCATACATCGCCGACAGCATCGAATGATCCTGATTGTTGTAGCGGTGCAGGCCGTTGCGCCCGACCGTCTGAAAATTTTCAAGGCCGCAAATCCAGTCCTGAAGCACGTCCAGGGCGTCCTTGTATTCACCGTCATAGACCGGATAGGCCTTGGGCTGGCGGATGATGGCGGCATCGATCACGTCGCCTTCCTCGGCCAGTTCGAGCTGCGCCAGTTCCCTGGTGGCCAAGGCGCGCAGGTCCTCGTCCGACATCGTCCACAGCCCGTCGCCTTCCTGGCAGAAGAACTCCATCCCGATCGAGGCGGTTTCGGGATCGGGCAACATGTCGGCCGACCATGCGCGAAAGTTCTGGATCCGGCCGACCTTCACATCGGGGGAATGGACGTAGATCCAGTTGTCAGGGAACGGATCGGCGCGGTTCAGGATCAGAGTGACGATCAGGAAATCGCGATAGCGCAGCTTGTCCGCTGCCTGCCTGACATGGTCGGGCGGAGGCGGATCGAATGCGGCGATCAGGTCGGTTAGCGCCATGGTGTTGACCACATGGTCGGCCTCGACCAGCCGGGTTTCACCCGAACGGTCCGTCACCTCGACCGCGGTGATCCGGTTGCCGTCGCGCAGGACGCGCGTCGCTTTCATCCTGTGTTCTACCGACCCGCCGTTCCGGTCGACCATATCGCTCGTCATCTCCCACATCTGGCCGGGGCCAAGGCGGGGATACTGGAATTCCTCGATCAGGCTCGCCGTATCGTTCGCGCCCGAAATCGCGTTGACCACCGCCTTGGTGAGCGAGAGGTTCTTGATCCGCTGTGCCGCCCAGTCTGCACGAATGCTGGCAGGGGGGATGCCCCATACTTTCTCGGTGTAGCTGCGGAAGAAGTGCATGTAGAGCCGCCCTCCAAAGCGGTTCTGCACCCATTCCTCGAAACTGTCCTCGTTGCGGTGGGGCCGTACCCGCCACTTGGCGTAGCTCAGCATGATCCGTACGCTTTCGTAAACGCCGATATTCGACAGCGCGTTGAAGATACGCAGGGGATAGTTGAAGAACTTGCCGCGGTAATAGATCCGGCTTTGACGCGGAACGGTGATGAATTCCTCGCCCAGCACTTCGCGCCACATCGCCTCGACTTCGGGAACTTTGGTGAAAAAGCGATGGCCACCAATGTCGAAGCGATAGCCATTGTGCGTTTCGGTGCGCGCAATGCCGCCGACGATGTCGCCGCCTTCGAAAACGAGCGGGCAATAGTCCTGGGAGCGGCGCTGCAACTCGTACGCTGCGGTCAGCCCGGCGGGACCGCCGCCAATGATGACGACGGGTCTGGCATCCTGCTTCGGTTTGGTGTTTTCCATTCGGTTTGTCATCTCGCAGATGCGAGCGTCGGGAGCAAGCGGATACACCTATTGCAGCGCAGGAACCCGAAACCGGCGATATGTGCGCCGTTCACAAGGGTGCAACGCGGCGAGGAATAGCTTAAGGGGCGAGGATATTGCTGGACTGCCAATACAGGGGGCGAGCATTGAACAACATTGATGCGACACGGGACGGGCTCGCGTATCGTGCCTGTATCGTCATTCCCACGTTCAACCGCCCGGCCGAACTGGGGCGGTGCCTCGATCACATCGGCCGGCTGGAAAACGGTCCGTGGCCGGTGATCGTCGTCGATGATGGCAGTCCCGAACCACTCGACCATATCTGCGACCCGCACGCGCACGTTCGCCTCGTCAGGCAGGAGAATGCCGGGCCGGGCGCCGCGCGCAATTGCGGAGCGCGCGCGGCCGCAGATTACGACCTGCTGCTCTTCATCGACGACGATTGCCGGGTCACGCCCGGCTGGGCATCGCGAATGGTGGCCGCGCAGGGCGGGGTAAGCCAGCGCCTCGTCGGAGGTCGCATTTCGAACGCCTTGCCCGAAAACCCCTATTCCTCGGCCAGCCAGTCGCTGTGTTCGTTCCTCTACGAGCATTACCAGTCCAGCAGCAGCGAAATGAACTTCTTCACCACCAACAACATGTGCTGCCGTCGCGACGATTTCCTGAAGCTGGGCGGTTTCGACAGCGGTTTCGCAATCGCGTCGGAAGACCGCGATTTGAGCCTGCGATGGCGCGATGCGGGGGGCGAACTGGTCTACGAACCCGCCGCCGAAGTCGCACATGCGCACGAACTGGCGCTGTCGTCCTTCTGGCGCCAGCACAGCAATTATGGCCGCGGCGCCCGCACTCTTCACACGACGCTCGACAGGCGCAGCGATCCCCGGCCCAAGTTGGAAAGCGCGCAGTTCTATTTCGGCATGCTGCTCTCTCCGTTCCGGCATGGCGGGCAAAGCCCGATGGTGGAGGCGTTCCTTGTCGGGCTGAGCCAGGTGGCGATGGTTGCGGGCTATGCGGCTGCCTTGCGCGAAGAACGCGCAAGGACGAAGAAATGAGGACCATTGCCGGCGACAACAGCGCAGGGTCGCCCGTCCATGAAGGCGATGCACAAATGGCTGCGCCCTATTTCGGGCTGAAGGGGCTCGGGATCGCGGTCCTGTTCACGATCGCGCTGTTCTGGCCCATGGCGAGCGCGCAAGGGCCGCTCACCTATTTCGATACGGCCGAGTATGTCGATCGCGGCGAGAAGATAATCGGCGTTTTGATCGACGACCCCGGTACGAGCCAGGGAGCGGGCGAGGGAACGGGCGCGGCTTCGCCAGCCGAGGGGAAGACGGGGACGAAAGTGCGCTCGTTGCCCTATTCGCTCTACGCTTTCCTGGCGGGAGCGACGCCGCTTGGCCTTTACATGATATGCCTGTTGCAAGGCGTGGCAGTGATCTGGGCCTTTTTCGCGCTCGTGCCCAGGGTGCCGGAGCAAAGCCGGGTGCCAGTCGCGATCGGGGTGGTCCTGGTGGGCGCATTGTCCAGTCTGCCGTGGTTCGTTTCCTATGTCATGCCCGACATCCTGGGCGCGATCCTGCCGATCTATTACATCTGCCTTCTGGGGCGGATGGATGCCCTTTTCGCTTGGCAGCGCTGGGTTCTGGCACTGCTGACGACCGGGACGATCCTGTCCCATTACGGCAATCTGCCGCTCGCAGCATTCCTCGCGCTGGCGGTGCTCGGCTGGCGTTGGCGGAAGGGCTCGCTGCGGATCGGCGTCCTGCTGCTGGCCGCCGGGCCGGTCGTGGCGGCGCTGTCGTTCAATTTCGTCGTCGGCGGTGTTGTCGCCGATGAACCCAGTGCCGCACCCAAAAGGTTCCCGATCCTGCTCGCTCGATCGCTCGAAGACGGACCGGCGCGCTGGTATCTCGACGATGCCTGCGACACGCGTGACTATGCCATCTGCGACCTGTTCGAGCACATGCCGCGCGACATCACGGCATTCCTGTGGGCGCAAGACGGGTATCGCACCGCCACCGACGATCAGGTCGAAGCCATCAGGGCGCAGGAAAACGAAATCCTGTGGGAGGCGTTCAAACGCTATCCGCTTGAACAGACCGCCGCCCTGCTGGGCAATGCCGCGCTGCAGACGGTGAAGATCGGCACGGACAACATGTGGCCGGCGAACCCGGCGGGCGGGGTTCTCTCGCCCACTTCGCTGGGGCCGCCGGATATCGACAGGGCGAAGCCGACCACGATCGTGCTGTTCGACTGGATCGTTCCGATCGCCACCCTGATGGCCGCGATCGCCTGTATCGTTGCCATCGCAAGCGGCAGGATCGATCGGTCATGGACCCGGGCGCTGTTCCTGCTGATCGCGGCGCTGGTGATCAATGCGTTTATCTTCGGCGGCTTGTCGGCCCCGGTCGACCGCTATCAGGGGCGGTTCGCGTGGCTCATCCCCGCGCTTCTGGTGCTATCGATCATGCGACCCGCAAAAAAAGCGACTCCGAATTAACATATTATACGCCCGGCTGGCCCGAGACCGCTAAAACGGTCAATGGAAGGAAGGGCGATCCCACTCCCGCTTCTTTCCCGACCCCCCCGCTTCGCCCCCGTGAGCGGGGGGGTTTCACGTTTGGGATCCTGTCGCAACGTCGCCGAGGGCCCTGCGCTCGCTATCGTGCGAAGCGGCAATCTCGCCTGCGGTGGCGTCCATCCCGACAAACTCGCGTTTCCGCATCGATTCGATTCAGCGTTTCCGTTTGCGGTTTGTCATGATCCACGCCGCGCTTTCCAGCATGGCGCTCGCCCCGGCAGGCTTGGCGACAGTCAGCTCCTCGGAGAAGCGGCGGGGTAGCTCCATGTTCGAGCCATAGCCCGATATGAACACGATCGGCACACCCGCTTCCCTCAGCATGTCCGCCAGCGGCAGCACGTCGTGATCCTGCAGCGCAAAATCGAGAATTGCCAGATCGACCTTTTCGATGTCGGTTTTCATCGCCTCTTCGAGCGTGAGGAACGGGCCGATGACTTTCGCGCCGACGCCCGAGAGAATATCGGCATGCTGTTCTGCGATCAGCCATTCGTCGTCGAGAACGAGCACGTTCATGTCCGCCAGGACATCGTACGAAATCGGCGCGGACAGCTTGCGTTCCGTCTTGTCACCTTCCCCGCGCGGGTTCAGGCGATGGGTGGGCAGGGCAAGCGTGATGTGCAGACCGGTTTCGTGCCACCGGGTCTTGATGTTTGATCCCAGGTCGCTGCGCGCCAGGCGGTTGATGACCTTGGTACCGAACCCCTTTCGCGACGGTTCGCCGATGCTCGGTCCGCCTTTCTCGATCCAGTCGAGCTCGATCTTCTCATCGGCTTCGTCGTGCCGTTTCCAGGATACCTCCAGATGTCCATCTGGCGACGATAGCGCGCCGTGCTTGATCGCATTGGTCGTCAATTCGTGAAACAGCATCGATAGCGACTGGGCGGAGGACGGCGATATGGCCACTTCCGGTCCGCTGATCGTGACCTGATCAGCGCCGCCGGCCTGAGATCCGACCTCCTCCTGCAGCAAAGTGCGCAGATTGGTCCCGTGCCAGCGGCTTTGCGCCAGCAGGCTGTGGGTGCGGGCCATGGCGTCGAGCCGGGCGGTGAAGGCATCGGCAAAGCTTTCGACATCGTCCGCGGTCTTGGACGTGATGCGACAGATCGACAGGATTACCGCCAGCAGGTTCTTCACCCGGTGATCGAGCTCGCGCATCATGAATTCGGCCTGTTCCTCGGCCTGTTTTCGCGCGGTCACATCGACGTCGACCCCCAACATGACGCGCTCGCCACCGTTGGTCGTGATGACCTCGCCCTTGCCCTCCAGCCAGATCTGTTCGCCATCGGGACGGATAAACCGGAACTCGGCTTCGAACGATGGACCGCCTGAAGCGGTTTCGTGCAGCCTGTCATTGACGATTTCGCGGTCGTCGGGGTGGATGTGGCTGAAGAAGTCAGCACGCTTGGGCTGATTGACGAAATCGCTAAGGCCGGTGATCGCGCGCAGCTTGGAATCGAGCGTGATGTCCTGCGTCTTGGGGTCGAACGTCCATACGCCCATCTTCGCAATGCCAAGCGCGAGCGACAGCGACAGGCGTTCCCGGGTAAGGAATTCCTCGCGGGTCAATTGCGTCAGGGTCATCGACACGATGTTGGCGACCGATCGCAGGATGTCGCAATCGCGTTGGCGAAACTTGTGGGTCTCGCGATCGTGCAACCCGATAGCGCCCCAGTTTTGCGTGCCGAGGACGATCTTCGTGCTGATGCCCGATTTGACATCGTGATCGATCAGTAGCTCGGGCGCATCGAACCGCCGTTCCTTTTCGACATCCTCGACGAGCGTGATGTCGTCCTGGATCAGGGTATACCCGGCCTGACTCTGGTGCGAGTTCGGCACGTGGCTGTTGCCGACGAGGCCGGGTTTCCATCCGGCACCGGCCACCAGATCGAAGCGGTCGTTCTTCGTATCGAGCCGCAATACCTTCGCGAAATCGCAATCGAGCGCGCCACGCAGAGAGGCGCAGACCTCGTTGAGGAATTGATCCACGGTGCGGGCAGACAGCGCCTTCGTGCCGAGATCCGCGACGATCCGCGCCCGCTCTTCGCTTTCAGCCATCTGCCTGGCTGCCGTGGCCTGCTGCGTGATATCGGTGAATGTCGCGACGACGCCGGCAATGCGTTCGTCGCCCGTGCGATAGGGCTGGAGCCGCCGCAGGAAGATCCGGCCGTCATCGGTCCCGATCTCCTGTTCGATCGGTTTGAGATTTTCGAGAACGGCCCGGGCCGTCTCGATAAGATCGGGATCGTCGATCTTCATCGCGAGATCGCCGATCGGTCGCCCGATATCGGAATCGCGCAATTCGATCAGGCCGCTCATGGTCGACGTGAAGCTCGAAATGTTGAGATCGCCGTCGAGGAAAAGTACCGGCAGCCGGGTCGAGGTCAGCAAGTTTCGCAGGTCGTCGGTCGACCGCTCGACCTCCTCGACCTTGTCCTCGAGCTGGTGATTGACGGTCACCAGCTCTTCGTTGAGCGACTGCATTTCCTCGCGGCTGGTTTCCAGCTCCTCGTTGGTCGATTGCAGCTCCTCGTTCGAGGCCATGGCCTCTTCGTGGCTGGTCTTCAGTTCCTCGTTGGAGGTTTCCAGCTCCTCGACCGTGGTCTGCAGATCCTCGCGCATGACTTCGAGTTCGTTTTCAAGCTGCCGCGCGTATTCTTCGGCATCGTCGGCATCCCGGTCGCGCGCCGTCGCTGAGCGCGCCGCGCCATTCGCGCCATCATTCGCCGCGCGGACCGTCTGATCGCCATCCGCCCGACCCGCGGCGCCGGTTTCGACAAACGTGACAAGAAACTGCTGCTCGTCGTCCCCGTCTTCGACCGGCAGGCGGGTGCAATCGATCCTGATCGCCCTGTCTTCTCCGCCTATCCTCAGCATCGCGGGCCCGTCGCTCGCCGTCTTGCCACGGGACACGTCGCGCATCACCTTGCGGGTCCGCGCGCGCAGCGAAGCATTGAGCAGGTCGAAGAGGTTGTTGGTCGGCTTTCCCTCCGGTGTGTCGATAAACCGGCGAACCGGGCCCGTATAATGCTCGATCTCACCCTTTTGATCGACCACGACGCCTGCCGGGGCATAGCGTTCCAGCAGCGATCGCCGAACCCGGTCGCCCAGATCGTCTGCTATCCGGATCGTGGTCCTTTTCGAGGGGCGAGCGAGATCGGATGATTTTTCGTTATTCGATTGCACTTTGGGCACTCTTACCACTCCGCGACCTTCCTTTCGTGCATAGATACGGGTCGAGCTTGCGATCGGTTTGAACAGTCGCGATGCTGCGGGGATCGTATCGGAGGTGCCAAGCAGAAGGTATCCGTTGTCGTTAAGCGCGAAATGAAAGGTCTCGATTAATCGGTTCTGGTTATTTTTGTCAATATAAATCAGAAGGTTGCGGCAGGATATCAGATCGAGGCGCGAAAAGGGCGGATCGCTAAGGACGTCCTGTTTCGCGAAGACCACCTTTTCACGCAAAGCCTTCTGGATCTGGAAGCCGTTTGCTCCCCGAACGAAGAATTTCGCCAGCCGCTCATCGCTCACATCTCCCGCAATACTCTCCGGATAGACTCCGGCGCGGCCTTTCTCGATCGCGTATTCGTCCAGATCGGATGCAAAAATTTGCCAATCGCAACCCCTGTCGGTGCGCTCGCAATATTCGTGCAGCAGCATTGCGAGCGTGTAGGGCTCCTCGCCGCTGGAGCAGGCGGGAACCCAGATACGCACCGGCCTGTCGCCCGCGTTTTCGATTAACGGGGCAAGGACCTTTGCCACCACCTCGTCCCACACGGTCCCATCGCGAAAGAAGGACGTGACGTTGATCAGAAGATCGTTCGCAAGCCGCTCGACCTCGTTCGTATCGGAGCGCAGCAGAGCGACATACTCTTCCAGCCGCTCGATCCGCAGCAGGTTCAACCGGCGGCGGACGCGCCGACTGATCGTACCGGGCTTGTAGGCGTGAAAATCGTACCCTGTCCGCGCCTTGATAATGGCAATGACCGATTGCAGGTCGGCCGGGCCAAAGGTCTTGCCGTCATGTCCGCCGCCCTGTTCGGCAAATCGTGAGACGCCGACGCATATATCCTCGATCGAACCGACGCGGTCGGCATGATGCGCTTCGATCGCGGCGCGCGGCATTCCGTCGTATAAAGCGGTTTCCGGCGATTGGACGAAGGTGAGGCCGCCCTTTCCCTTTATCGCACGCAGGCCCAGAGTCCCGTCGCTCCCCGTACCGGACAGGACGATCCCGACCGCTTGCGGCCCCGCGGTCTCTGCCAGCGAGCGCATGAAATAGTCGATCGGCATGCGCTTCCCGCGCGGATCGCTCGTTTCCTCTACCAGCAATCCCTGATCGAGGACCTTGAGATAGCGATTGGGCGGCAGGACGTAGATATTGCCTGGCTCGATCACCGTCCCGCTGTTCGCTTCGCGGCAGGGCAGTTTGCCGTTGCGATCGAGGATCGAGACGAGCTGGCTGTCGTAATCGGGCGCGAGATGCTGAAGAATGACGAAGGCTGCCCTGATATCCCCGGGCAGACATTCGACGAAAGTTTTCAGCGCCTCGATCCCGCCGGCCGACGCACCAACCGCAACGACCGGGTATTGAAATTCCGCCATCAGGACGTTCCTGCAACCATCGATCTTTGTCCTAAAGCGATTGGTCCTGCTTGAACAGGGCGGTACCGAACGCTCTTACCAGTCATCCCCGATCCCTTCGTCGGCGATGAAGCGTTGATAGCCGAGCTGGCTTTCGAGCCCCTGCGAACCGGGCAGATAGAACGTTCCGCGGGCGCGCAGCAATTCGTTCGCCTGTTCCATCTTGGACAGGGTGCGGTTGACGTGCACGACAGTCATGCCGGTCACGTCGGCGATTTCCTCCTGGGTCAGCGAAAGCGGCACCGAACTGGTATCGATCCCGCTCAGGCGGTATTCCTCGCGCAGGTCGAGCAGCAGGATGGCGATGCGATGCGATGCCGGCAGCGAAATGAGCGCGCGGACGCGCTGCGCCACGCGCTGGTTGCGCGCCGCGTCGATCTGGCGCAGCGCCGCCATGACAGGCTCCTGCTCGTTCAACATCGCGCCAAACCGCGACGGATCGAGCAAGGCGAACCGCGCGCCCGATTTGAACGTCAGGTTGCACCGGTAGTTTTCGGACGTGAGGCGTGGCCAGTTGCAGATCGAACCGGGCCCGTAAATATCGTCGATATGACGTTTGCCATTGGCGAGATAGGTGAACCGGAACGCGATGCCGCTTTCCACCACGTATAGCGACTGGCGCGCGTCGGTATCCTCCCAGATCGACTGGTCGGTGGTGGTTGCCCGCCGGGATGTGATGCAGTCGGCGAAGGACGGTTCGCCGCTATCGGGCGCAGCCATCCTGATTTGCGCGCAAAGGGATGTCAGCGACTGGCGCACGTTGCCGTCCCGGTTTCGAAACGAATCTGGAATTCGCTCGCCAAGCAAACGATCACCCCCCATCTAAAGGATCCTGGCCATCGACCTGGCGCAGATGAATGCCGCGCGACATTGCCAGTCGATTATCTCTTGAAAAACGCTTTGTGATATAATCGTTCCCTATCATGCGGGGAATGTTGCAACAATACACTGGCTCGCAAGAATGCAAGGTGACGCAGCGTCATTCGAAGCCGGGCTTGCGTGGGAGCGACTAAACGCGCAATAAGGGTTTAACCGCTTGTGGGGGGCGAGGATGATGACCAGACAATCGAACGCGCGCTCTTCCGCACTTCTCCCGCAGACGCGAACGATTGTTTTCCGCCTGCTCGCAATCCTGGGACTCGCGGCGATCTACCCTTCCGCGATGGCATCGGGCAGCGATACGTTCGAAGGCGTCGCCAGTTGCGCGGGTTCGACCTGTCACGGCAGGGCCGCCGGCAATGGTGCGATCGTGCGGCAGGACGAGATCGCGACCTGGCAGGAACCGTCTTCGGCCAGCGGAGCGCATGCGCGGGCCTATGCCGTGCTGGGTTCGCGGCGCGGCCAGCAGATCACCCGCAGCCTGGGTCTTGGCGATGCGAGGCAGGCGCCCGAATGTCTCGGCTGCCATGCAACGTTCGCGCCGCCCTCGCAGCGCGGGCCGACTTTCCAGCTTTCGGACGGCGTCGGCTGCGAAAGCTGTCACGGCGCAGCAGAAGGATGGCTGGCGACGCATTATGCGCGGCCAGCCACCCACGCCTCCAATATCGCCGACGGGCTGACACCGCTGACCGATCCGCAGGTGCGCGCCAATGTCTGCCTCGATTGCCATTACGGTTCGACCGACACCGGCCAGTTCGTCACCCATTCGATGATGGCTGCCGGCCACCCGCGCATCTCGTTCGAGCTCGACCTGTTCAGCGCGTTGCAGCAGCACCACGACGTCGACGCCGATTACGTCACGCGCAAGGGCCGCCCGAACGCGGTGCGGTTCTGGGCTGTCGGCCAGGCCGAAGCGGTCCGACGGGCGACCGAGTTGTTCGCCCGTCCGCGCTTCGGGATGGAAGGGGCATTTCCTCAACTGTATTTCTACGATTGCCATAGCTGCCACCGGCAGATCCAGGATTCCGATCGGCGTCGGCTGACGTTCGAAACCAACCCCGCGCGCCCGATCCCGTTCGGCAATCCGCCTTTCAACGATGAGAACATCATCATGCTTTCGGCGGTGTCGGGCGCGCTGGTGCCCGGCCAGGCCGAACCGTTCCGCGAAGCGAGCCGCAATTTTCATCGCGCCATGGGCGAGGGCGGGCCGGGCGCGGCGCGCGAGGCCGCTCAGCTCCTCTCGCAGCGTGCCCGTTCGCTTTCCACCGCGCTGGGACAGCGTGCCTATAGCGGGGCGGATGCCTTTCGCGTGGTCGAGATCATCGGAGGCAACGCGACCCACCCGCGCTTCACCGATTATTCGGGATCGGTGCAGGCGGTGATGGCGATCGACACACTCCTCAACGGAATGGTCACGGATGGGCGCATCACGCGCGGCGCGGCGGCGGGGATCCGTTCGAACATCAACCGGGCCTATGCCGCGGTGAATGAACCCAATTCCTATCGGCCAGGCGCTTTCCGCGAGGCGTTGAGCGCGGCGACGAACGCCATCGGCAGGTTGCAATAGTCGTGGCCGGGGGGTGGAAAGCCTTGCTGGCCGCGCCTGCCTTGATCCTTACCTCGTGCGGTGGGGGCGACTCTGCCGCGCCGACGGGCGGCGGCAGCGGCAATGCCCCGCCTCCGCCGCCGCCGCCGCCGCCGCCGCCTTCGGGCCAGCTCTACAGCGTGCCGGCCGCAGAGAGCCTTGGCATCGCGGAAGTACAGACGGTTATCGCCAGGGCCGCGGCACAAGCGCGCTCACAGGGCGATGCCGCCACGATCGCAGTGGTCGACAGGGTGGGCAACGTCCTCGCCGTATTCGCTATGCCGGGCGCACCAGCGACGGCGATGATCCCCGAAGCGCCAAATGGCGACAATGTCGACATACAGGGCCTCGATGTTCCGGCAGCGGCGGCCGCCATCGCCAAGGCGATAACCGGCGCCTATCTGTCGAGCGGCGGCAACGCGTTTTCCAGCCGGACCGCCTCGCAGATCGTACAGGAACACTTCCCGCCCGCACCGACGACCGCGGGGCTGGAAAGTGGCCCGCTGTTCGGCGTGCAATTCAGCCAGCTGCCCTGTTCCGACCTTGCCGCTCGCAACGAAGACGGCATGATCGGCCCGCAACGCTCACCGCTTGGCCTTTCCGCCGATGCGGGCGGCTTTCCGCTTTACAAGAACGGCGTGCTGGTCGGCGGCGTGGGCGTGCTGGCTGATGGGATATACGGCTTCGATCCCAACACGCTCGACGTCGATCTCGATGCCGACGAAAGCATCGCGCTGGCCGGGACGATCGGGTTCGAAGCGCCGGTGAACATTCGCGCCAATCGCATCGCCGCCGATGGCACCTCGCTGCGTTTCACCGATGCGACCTACAGCGCGCTGGGCGACGTCGCGAATGCCAGCTTCACCGGCACCGCGGGCAGCCTTGTCGCGGTGCGCGGCTACACCGATGGTACGGTGAAGGCCGGCGCCGCCTACGGCACGGAAAACTCCGGCATCCGGCCATCGCGCGGTGGCGAGTTCGCCATTGCCGATGCGTTCGTCCTTTCCAACGGGTCGGGCACCAATCGCTTCCCGATCCGCGGCGGGACCGATGGGGCGGATGTTTCCGCACCAATTACCCAGGGCGAAGCGCGCGCCATCCTCGAAGAAGCGTTCACCGTGATGGGCCGCGCGCGCGCGCAGATCCGCCGCCCGCTCGACAGCCGGGCGCAGGTCACCATCAGCCTGGTCGATACGCGCGGGCGGGTGCTGGGCATCGTGCGATCCCCCGACGCGCCCATCTTCGGCATCGATGTCAGCTTGCAAAAGGCGCGCACGGCGAACTTCTTCTCTGGCGCATTCGCCGCGAACGAGCTCCTCGTGGCCGATGGCGAGGTGCCCGAATATGTCCAGCGGGTGCGAAGCTTCCTCGGCGATCCGAATGCGCTGACCGGCACGTTCGCCTTTGCCGATCGATCGGGCGGGAACCTGTCGCGTCCCTATTTTCCCGATGGCGAGGTGGGTACGCCGCACGGACCGCTTTCGCGTCCGATCGAACAGTTCAACCCGTTTTCGACTGGCCTGCAATCGGCGCTGGTGCTCGGCAACCTGGCACAGCATCTCGCCTTCGTGCTTGGGTCGGGGCCCGATACGCCGCGTTCCTGTTCGACATTGCCCGAAATCGGCGGCGCCGGCACGCGGCTCGATAACGGGATCCAGATCTTTCCCGGATCGGTCCCCGTCTATCGCGGCGGGGAGCTGATCGGCGGTATCGGCGTATCGGGCGACGGGATCGATCAGGATGACATGATCAGCTTCCTGGGCCTCAACAATGCGGGCGTGCGAACCGGTACGGTCAACAATGCGCCGCCCGAAATTCGCGCCGATCGCATCGTGATCGCGGTTGGCGGCCGACAAGTCCGGCTGCGCTACATCAACTGCCCGTTCGCGCCATTCCTCGACACGGCGCAGCAGAACGTGTGCCAGGGCCTGTAGCGATGGCGCTCTCGCTCCTCCCGCTCGCGGTGATCGCCCAGCAGCCCGCCAGCCCCCCGGAGCCCGCGCCGCCGCCAAGCGAGGATCGGCGCGATCAATTGCCCGAGGACGCTCCAGAAGGATTGAACCAGGTCGAGCGGACCGATCCCGAACCGGTCGATCCCGATATCATCGAAGGGCGCGAGCGGCCCGGATACGTCGCGCCGCTGCCCGATCCGATCGAACAGGAAAACGAAGGCGCGATCAGAGCGCCCCCTCCGCAGGCCTTCCCCACCGATCAGGTGCCGATCCCCGATCGCTGGCGGTTGATTGAGGGGCTCGGGCTGGTCGAGGAGGACATCCTCGATCCCTACAACCAGAACACCTACAAGGGCGATCGCCCGATCAATCCGGACAAGGTGCCGTGGCTGCCGATCACCGGGGATGACTGGTTCTTTGTCGCCAACCTGATTTCCGACACCGTCTACGAACCGCGCACCTTTCCGATACCCGTCGGCATCCAGACGACCGAGGACCCCGACCGGCTCGACGTATTCGGCAACGATTTTTCGACCGTCCTGTCCCAGACCTTCATCTTCGGCGCCGCGCTGTTGAAAGGCAGCACCGCCTACAAGCCGCCCAGCGTCGAATACCGGGTGACCTTTGCCTACAACGTGAACTACGTCGACGTCCCCGAACGGCGCGTGCTGTTCGTCGAGCCATCGCGCGATAGCGAGAGGCTGGACCATTTCCTCGGCGTGCAGGAAGCCTTCGTCGATTACCACTTCACGCAATTCGACAACGACCGGTTCGACTTCATCTCGATCCGTGCCGGAATCCAGCCATTTCAGGCCGATTTTCGCGGGTTCCTGTTCAATGATCAACAGCTGGGCGTGCGCCTGTTCGGCAATCGCGACAACAATCGCATCCAGTTCAACCTCGCGGCATTCTGGCGATTGGAGAAGGATACGAATAGCGGGCTGAATTCCGTGGTGCAGAGCCCGCGCGACGATTTCGTCCTGCTCGCCAATCTCTACCGGCAGGATTTCCTGATCCCCGCGCTGACCAGCCAGGTCACGTTCGCCTACAACCGCAATCGCGAGGCAGACGATATCGAGATCGACGATAACGGCTTCCCGGTGCGCCCCGCGCTGCTCGGCGATCTGCGCGGGCGCGATTATGACGTGTTCTACCTTGGCTACAATGCCGACGGGCGGGTGGGGCGCATCAACGTGACGGCGAGCGCATATTGGGCGCTGGGCGAGGACCGCAACAACTTCTTCACCAGCCGTCCGGCCGACATCAACGCGCAATTCGCCGCGGCGGAAATCAGCTACGACCGCGACTGGATGCGCTTTCGCCTTTCGGGCCTTTATCAAAGCGGCGATGGCGACCCGTATGACGACGAGGAAAACGGCTACGACGCGATATTCGAAAACCCGATCTTCGCCGGGGCGGACACCTCCTACTGGATCCGCCAGACCATCCCGTTCGCAGGGGGCGGGCGGGCGATATCGGTCAATGGGCGCAACGGCATTCTCAACAATCTGCGCTCCTCGAAAGAGCAGGGGCAATCCAATTTCAACAATCCCGGCCTGTGGCTCGTCGGGGCGGGTGCGGATTTCGACCTGACGCCTGAAATCCGCCTGTCGGCCAACGCCAATCACCTGTGGTTCGAGAATACCGCAACGCTACAGGCGCTCAGGATCGAGGGGTCGATCCCCGATGATATCGGCTACGATCTGTCAGCATCCGCGATCTGGCGGCCCAAGGCGAACCAGAACATCGTCTTTCGCCTATCGGGCGCCGCGCTTGTCGCCGGGGACGGGTTCCGTAATCTATTC
>JGI12210J13797_11544952_pt1 | contig 16311 bp, 15 predicted proteins | sample ElkSlonscriptome_3_FD_13797 | JGI IMG/M metagenome (IMG submission 13797)
CCGGATTCGGCGGGACCCTCCGGGTGGCCGTGACCTTCGTGCACCGTTTCGAGAGCGATCGGCTCGTCGTGGGACCCCGCGTGGGACTCCATCCCGGCACCGGGGTGCGCGTCCACGACGACGTGCGGGGGCGCGGTGGACTCCGACTCCGCACCATGCTCCGACTCGGCACCATGCTCCGACTCGGCACCATGCGGACAGGCGGCACACTCGGGCGGGAGCACCCACCCGGGAAGGAGGGCCACCAGGAGGGCGAGGGCGCCCACACGCCGCAGTCTGCGGGCGATCACGGGTCGATGCATGCCCGGAATGTCATCCGTTCCACACGGATCATCAACATGGTCAGGCGTCGCGCGCCCGGAGCACATCGTCCGGAATGCCGAAGCCCTCCGCCAGGTCGACCGCGACGGGCCGTATCTCACCACAGAGTGTGTTCACCTCGGCACGGATCGCCCGGCTCTTCGTCGGTTCGAGATAGCCCGCTTCGAGGAACCAGGCTCGGTCCGCCTCGAGCCGCTCGAGCGCGAACAGCTGCGCCACCGACCGGAGCGTCTCGGAAACGCCGGCCGAGGGGGCGCGGGCGACGCCGTCCTGGAATGCCTCCACCATCTTCCGTTCCACGTGCGCCATGGCCAGCGCGATCAGATGATCCTGGCAGGCGTTGATGGCGTCGAAGGGGGTCAGGCCCTCGTCGTTGAACTTCTTGAGGCGACGGCCCGCGGAGGCGGTGAGACGTCGTTCGCGGTACTCCATCGCCTGCTGGTGGAAGTCCGGGTCGCGGAGGTGAGTCGGATCCGTCCGCCGGGTGACGATCGGGTTGAGTTCGGTGACCCGTTCCTGGGCGCGGTCGGTCACCATCCGCACGACGTCCCAGAACCCGATGTGGCCGAGCTCCTTCCGGTAGGCGGTCAGCAGGCTCTTCGCGACCAGCTGAAGGAGGACCACGTTGGTCCCCTCGAAGGTGGCGAAGATGTCGACGTCCTGGCGGATCCGACCGATGCGGTTGGCGGCGTGGAAGCCCCGTCCCCCCATCCCCTCACGACACGCCTGGAGGGTGTCGAGTGCGTGCCACGTGGCGTACGCCTTGAGGCCGGCGGCGCGTGCCTCGACCTCCTGCCCCTCCTCCTCGAGCCGCCCGGAGTCGACCATCGCGCCACAGTCGGCGGCGAGCTGACGGATTGCGAAATGCAGGGCGTACGTCGTCGCGAGCTTCGGCAGGAGGAGTCGCTGCTGCATCCGGAAGTCGAGGATCGGAATCTCGTCCGCACCCTTCGGCCCGAACTGCCGGCGTCGATCGGAATACGGCAGGGCGATCGCCAGCCCGGTCTTGGCGGCACTGACCGCACCCGCCGCGACGCTGACCCGACCCGCCACCAGCGTGCCCAGCATCGTGAAGAATCGGCGCCCCCGCGAGTCGATCGGACTCTCGTAGCGACCCTCGTCGGTGATTCGACCGAAGCGGTCGAGGAGGTGGTCGCGGGGGACGCGCACGTCCTCGAACCAGATGCGTCCGTTGTCGACGCCGTTCAGACCGGCCTTGGGTCCGTTGTCTTCGATGCGGATGCCCTCCATCGCCTCGCCATCCTCGTCCCGGATCCGGACGACGACCGCGTGTACGCCATGGTCGGTACCATCGACGACCAGCTTCACGAACACCGTGGCCATCCGACCGTGCAGCGCCGCATTGCCGATCCACTCCTTCCCTGCGCCTTCGTGGGGCGTGTTCACGACGAGCTCGTCGGTCTCGGCGTCGTAGGAGGCCGTCGTCTCGATCCCCCTCACATTCGAGCCGTGCCCGATCTCGGTCATCGCGAAACATCCGGGCAACTCCAGCCGGCCCATCTTCTCGAGCCACCGGTCGTGGTGCTTTTCGGTCCCCAGCTGATAGAGGCTGCCGCCCCACAGCCCGAACTGGACGCCGAACTTGATCACCGTGGAGATGTCCCCGAACGCCAGCGTCTCGAACACGGCGACGGCGCCGGTCGGGTCACCGGCTCCACCGTACGTCTCGGGAAACCCCACGAGCCCGAGTCCTTCGTCCGCGACGACGCGGATGGCCTCGAGGGTCTGCGCGCGATGGCTCGCCCGATCCAGCTCGGGGTCGAAGATGAAGGGCTCGGTGGCGAGGAGGTCCAGAACCCGTGCCCTCAGCTCGGCATGAGGCCGCGCCATGTAGTCCGCCAGCGCCTCGACATCGACCTCCGCCGGTGGGAGATTCACGGCCTCGATCGGGTCGGGGCCTGCGGACGGGTCGGTGACGGAGTGCGGCATGACGATGGCCTCGGGGACGGTGGTGCCACGGGCTGGGCTCGAGGTGCCCGTGCTGAGCACCCGTCAGGATACCGGAGCGACCCGGCGAGCGTTCCGGCCGGTGCGGTCAGCGTTCCGGCCGGTGCGGCGACGCGGTTGACCCCGTACGTCGGCATCGACAACCTCCGATTCCTCCTCACCCTCTGCCCCGAACTCCATGTCTGAGCCACTCGTCGGCGTCGTGATGGGCTCCCGGTCCGACTGGGAGACGATGAAGAACGCGGTCGACATCCTCGAGGTACTGAACATTCCGCACGAGGTGCGCGTGGTGTCCGCACACCGAACGCCCGACCTCCTGTACGAATACGCCGAGACCGCGGAAGACCGTGGCATCGAGGTCATCATCGCCGGCGCGGGTGGGGCCGCTCACCTCCCGGGGATGCTGGCGGCCAAGACGCTGGTGCCGATTCTCGGAGTGCCGGTGAAGTCGCGCGCGCTCAACGGGCTCGACTCGCTGCTATCGATCGTGCAGATGCCGGGTGGCGTTCCCGTCGGAACGCTCGCGATCGGCGCCTCCGGAGCGAGGAATGCCGGACTGCTCGCCGCCCAGATTCTAGGCACGCACCGCGCGGACGTGCGGGCCGCCGTCCAGGCATGGCGCGACGCACGCACCGAAGCCGTCCTCGACGATCCGGACCCACGCGAGCCCGCCCCGGACTCGTGACCGACGATCCGGTGAGAGCGCCGGTCGCCGACCTGCACGTCGGCGTGCTGGGTGGTGGGCAACTCGGGCGGATGCTGGCCGAGGCCGGCCGGCCGCTCGGGATCGCCTTCAGGTTCTGGGATCCCGGCGCGGCGGAGTCGATCCGGGGCTTCGGCGAGCACATCCGGGCGGAGTGGGGCGACGATGCCGCCCTCGAGCGATTCGTCGAGGGGCTGGACGTGGTCACCTACGAGTTCGAGAACGTGCCCGTCTCCCTGGCGCACCGGCTCGAGCAGGTCGTGCCGGTGCGGCCCGGCCCCGCCGCCCTGGACGTGGCGCAGGATCGTCTCAGCGAGAAGACGCGCTTCGAGTCGCTGGGAATCGCGACGAACGGATACTGGCCGGTGGACGGACAGGGGTCGCTCGAGTCCGCCATCGCGGAGGTCGGCTTTCCCGCCGTCCTCAAGACCCGACGGTTCGGGTACGACGGAAAGGGGCAGGAGGTCCTTCGCTCCAGCGGCGACGCGGAGGGTGCCTTCGCCCGACTGGGATCCGTGCCCTGCATCCTCGAGGAATTCGTGCCCTTCGATCGAGAGGTGTCGATGGTGGCGGTGCGGACCATCGACGGCCAGCTGCATCCCTATCCCCTGGTCGAGAACGGCCATGTGGAGGCCATCCTGTCCCGCACGGACGCGCCGGCGCCCGACGTGCCGGATGCGGTCCGCGTGAAGGCGGAGGCGGCGGTGCGGGCTCTCGCGGACTCTCTCGACTACGTGGGGACGCTCGCGGTCGAGTTCTTCCAGATGGGCGACGAACTGCTGGCCAACGAGATGGCGCCCCGGGTCCACAACTCGGGGCACTGGTCGCAGGACGGCGCGGTGACCAGCCAGTTCGAGAACCACGTCCGGGCGGTCTGCGGGCTCCCGGTGGGGCCGACGGCCGTCGCGTGGCCCACGGTCATGCTCAACCTGATCGGCCGCCGTGGCGATCCGGAGGCGCTCCTGGCGTGCCATGGCGCCCGCCTGCACGACTACGGAAAGTCGGAGCGGCCGGGTCGGAAGGTCGGTCACGTGAATGTGCTCGGAAGCACGCTGGAGGCTGCCCGTGAGCGCGCGAACGCCGTCCGCGCCGAGATCGGCGATCCGGAACTCGGCCCCGGCTCTTGAGGTAACGACCGAACACGTCGTATGCTTCGCGGCGAGCAAACCCGCTCGCCTCATGCAGGACACGCGCCGCCCGCCCCCCGGGACGAGGCGGTGTTTCTTATTCGGTCGGAGGCCCCATGCTGGACGAAATTCGCGAACGCATCGAGACGGAGATCGCGGAGCTCACGCACGAGCTCAACGTGGATCTGCCCGAGCGGATCAACAAGGCGGTCGAGCACGGGGATCTGAAGGAGAATTCCGAATACAAGTTCGCGCTCGAGCGGCAGGGGTTCGTTCAGGTGCGCATCGGACACCTTCAGCAGCGCATGTCCGAGCTCTCCAAGATCGACGTCGAGAACATGCCGGTGGACCGGGTCGGGTTCGGGTCGAAGGTGAAGGTTCACGACCTCGAGATGGATGAGAAGATGGACCTCACCATCGTCGCCGGCGACTTCATGGATCTGGATTCCGGCCAGGTGTCGATGGCTTCGCCCATCGGATCCGGGCTCAAGGGTGCCCGCGAGGGGGAAGAGGTGACGATCTCGCTTCCCGTCGGCGATCGGACGTACAAGGTGCTCAAGCTCGAGACACTTCCGCAGCAGGTCGGGGTCGCGGACGACTGATCGCAGGGGCCGATCGATCCGGTCGGCCCGGAACTCGCGATCGGACCGGGGTAGGGGATCGCCCATGGATTCCACACCCGATACCCGCCCGGACCCCCCCGCCGACGAGGGGCCGACCGAGTCCGTCGTCCGTCTCGACGGCGTCGAGAAGTCGTACGCCGAGGGCGGGCGGACCCACACCGTCCTGCACGACGTCGACCTCGAGATCGCCCGCGGCGAGTTCGTCGTGCTGCTGGGACCGTCCGGCTCCGGAAAGTCCACGCTGCTCAATCTGGTGGCGGGAATCGACCTGCCGGATTCCGGCTCGATCCGGATCGCCGAGAACGAGCTGACGGGCCTGAGGGAGCGCGACCGCACCCTCTTCCGCAGGGCGCATCTCGGCTTCGTCTTCCAGTTCTTCAACCTCCTTCCCACGCTCACGGTGGAGGAGAACCTCCTGCTGCCGGTCGAGCTCAAGGGGAGGGTGGACGAGGCGTCGAGACGGCGTGCCCGCCGACTGCTGGACCGTGTCGGGCTCGCCGATCGGGCGGATGCCTTCCCCGACCGCCTGTCCGGCGGTGAGCAGCAGCGCATCGCGCTGTGCCGGGCCCTGGTGCACGAGCCGGACCTCATCCTCGCCGACGAGCCGACCGGCAACCTCGATCCGGAGACCGGGGAGAAGATCCTCGACCTGCTGGACGAGCTCGTGCGCGCGGACGGCCGCACGCTCCTCGCCGTGACCCACTCCCGGACGCTGGCCGCGCGGGCGGACCGGGTCCTCAGGATCGACGGCGGCAGGGTCGTGGAGGCCGACCGGCGAGCCGAAGCCCGCCGAGCCGCGAGCCTTCTCGGGCCCACCGGCGACGCCGACTCCCCGTGAGCCTGCTCGGGCGATCCTCGCGGCGCTTCCTCCTGCGACACCCCGGGCAGCTCGTTCTCACGGTGCTCGGCGTGGCGCTGGGTGTGGCGGTCGTGGTGTCGATCGACCTCGCGATCCTGTCGTCCCGCGCCGCCTTTCAGGTGTCCACCGAAACCGTCGCGGGGCGGGCGACACACCGAATCGAGGGGGGTGCGGCCCGTCTTCCGGACGACCTTCTCGCGAGAATCCGACGCGACGCCCGCGTCCGAACGTCCGCGCCGGTGGTCGAGGCCTACGGGCTCTCCGACGCGCTGCCGGGACGGGCACTGCGGATACTGGGTGTGGACCCCTTCTCGGAGCGGCCCTTTCGACCCTGGCTCGGCCTGGGCGGCCCCGGCTTCGACCTGACCGCGCTCATCACCGAGCCGGGTGGCGTCGTGGTGACGGCGGGTGTTGCGGAGGAGGCCGGCTGGCAGGTGGACGGTCCCGTGGACCTGATCGTGGAGGGCCGGCGAGTGACGGGGACGCTGGTGGGCGTCATCGACACCGGTGACGATCTCGGACGCCAGGGCCTCCGCGACGTCCTGATCGCGGATGTGAGCACGGCGCAGCGGTTCCTGGGGGACGACGGACTGGATCGAATCGACCTGTCGCTACCCGAAGGCCCGGCGGGCGAGGCGGCGCTGGCCCGCGTCGAGCGTGTGGTGCCGGAGGGTGCGACCGTGTCGACCGCCGGAGCGCGGGCGCAGGACATGCAGGGGATGCTGCGTGCCTTCGACCTGAACCTGACGGCGCTGAGCCTGCTCGCGCTCGTGTTCGGGATGTTCCTGATCTACAACGCCATGACCTTCTCGGTGGTGCAGCGTCGCGAGCTCCTGGGCGGACTGCGCGCGATCGGCGTCACCCGTCGCGAGATCTTCCGGATGGTGATGACGGAGGCGGTGTGGACCGGCGCGGCGGGGACGGCGCTGGGTCTCGTGGCCGGCGTCCTGCTCGGCCAGGGGTTGGTCGGCCTCGTCACCCGCACGATCAACGATCTCTACTTCGTGCTCTCCGTCGAGTCGGTCACGGTGACGCCCGGGCTGCTGCTCAAGGGCGCGGCCCTCGGCATCGGTGCGACGCTCCTGGCCGCGATCCCAGCCATCCGCGAGGCGGTGAGCTCCGAACCGCGAACCTCGATGGTGCGGTCGCTCGGCGAGGCGCGTGCGCGGGAGCTGGTGCCGAGGCTCGGCTGGGCCGGTGTGGCGATGGGCCTGGGGGGCGTCGGGCTGCTCGCGATCCCCACCCGCTCGCTCGGGGTCGGCTTCGGCGGACTCGCCTTCGTGGTCCTCGGGATCGCCGCGCTCGCGCCGGTGGTGACCGTCTTCGCGACGCGCGTGGTGACCCCGGTGCTGTCCCGCACCGTAGGGATCCTCGGCACGATGGCGGCGCGCGGCGTGGTCGCCTCGCTCTCCCGGACCGCCCCGGCCATCGCATCGCTCGTCGTGGCGGTCTCCGTGACCGTGGGACTGGGGGTGATGATCTCGAGCTTCCGCTCGACCCTCGTGTCGTGGCTCGACTATACGCTGCAGGCCGACGTCTACGTGTCGCCGCCCTCGGCGGTCGCCTCTCGCGCGGACGGGACGCTTCCGCCCGACCTGGTGCAGCGCCTCGCGAGCACGCCGGGCATCGACGGGATGAGCACATACCGGGGCGAGATCGTCCCCTCCGAATATGGCGAGCTGCGAATCGTCGGCCTCGAGCTCGATCCGCGCGGCGAGGGCGCCTTCCGCTTCAGGGCCGGGGACGCCTCCACCGCCTTCGAACGATTCCGGGCGGGGGAGGCACTCTTCGTATCGGAGCCCTTCGCCTACAGGCACGGGTTCGAGCCGGGCGACGAGGTCGGCATTCCCGGCACCGGGGGGGAGACGCTGCCCATCGCGGCGGTCTTCACCGACTTCGGGTCCGATCAGGGCGTCGTGATGATGGGTCGCACCGCCTGGGATCGGTTCTTCGACGACCCGGGTGTGACGTCTCTGGGAATCTTCCTCCGGCCCGACGCCTCACCGGACGAGGTGATCGCGCGGATGGAGGAGCGGGTCGGCGCGGGGCAGGCCGTCGTCATCAATTCGAATCGAAGCCTTCGCGAAAGCAGCCTCGTGGTGTTCGATCGGACGTTCGCCATCACGGGCGTTCTTCGAGCCCTCGCCTTCGTGGTGGCCTTCATCGGCGTGATCAGCGCGCTCATGGCGCTGCAGCTCGAACGATCCCGGGAGCTCGGCGTTCTCCGCGCCAATGGACTCACCCCGGGGCAGGTCTGGGGTATGGTCACCGCACAGACGGGGCTGATGGGTGCCATCGCCGGGATCCTGGCGGTGCCCGCCGGGCTGGCCCTGGCCGCGGTCATGATCTTCGTGGTCAACAAGCGCTCGTTCGGGTGGACGCTGGAGATGACCGTCGGACCGGAGATCCTGGGCCAGTCGGTGGCGCTTGCGGTGATCGGCGCGCTCGCGGCCGGTATCTGGCCCGCGTGGCGGATGAGCCGGACGTCGCCCGCGGTGGCGCTGAGGGACGAGTGATGGCTGCAGAAGCGAGGGAGGACGGACGATGAGCGAGACGGAAACGAAGGACGAACCGATCATGAGTCGCCTCGACTGGGCGGCCTTCATCGTGATCGTCTCGGTCGTCCTGCTCGAGGGGTGGCTCTTCTTCGGACCCGGCCGCGGGGAGGCGGGGTCGGAGGGCGGGTCCGAGGTGGCGGACAGCGCGGTCGCGATGTCGCTCGCGGAGGCGATGGGTGGAGGCGACCCGACCGGCTATGCGCGCGCCCTCGAGCCCCGCGAGTTCGACTTCCCTGCCGATCATGGGGCGCACCCCGACTTCCGTACCGAGTGGTGGTACGTCACCAGCAACCTCTTCGCGGAGGACGGGCGCCGATTCGGCGCGCACTACACGATCTTCCGGAGCGCGCTTCGGGCGCCGGCCGACGGATCGACCTCCGACGCCTGGTCCACGAACGACGTCTACATGGGGCACTTCGCCGTGGCCGATGTGGAGGCCGGGACCTTCACGGAGGCCGAGCGGTTCACGCGCGGCGGAGCGGGTCTCGCGGGAACGAGGGCGGAGACGGGGCAGCCTTTCGGCGTCTGGATGGACGACTGGGAGATGATCTCCGTCGGGTCGGCGGAGCCCGGCTCCACCGGGATCTTCCCGCTTCGCCTCGTGGCCCGGGACCCCGAGCAGGAGACCGAGATCGACCTCGTCGTCACGCCCGACAAGCCCGTGGTGCTTCAGGGGGATGCCGGCCTCAGCCAGAAGGGCGACGAGCCCGGCAACGCCTCCTTCTACTACTCCTTCACCCGACTTCGCACGGAGGGGACGGTGATCTCGCGCGGTGACACGGTCCCCGTCACGGGGCAGTCGTGGATGGACCGGGAGTGGAGCACCAGCGCGCTCGACGAGACGCAGGAGGGGTGGGACTGGTTCGCACTGCAGCTCGACGACGGGCGCGACCTCATGGTCTACAGGCTGCGGGGCACCGACGGGAGCACCGACCCGCTGTCCGAGGGCGTTCTCGTGTCTCCGGAGGGGGTGCGCACGCGGCTCGGTGCGGAGGAATTCTCGCTGGACGTGCTCGAGACGTGGTCGAGCCCCATCGACGGGGCGGAGTACCCCTCCGTGTGGCGGGTCGAGGTGCCCTCCGCGGATCTCGACCTCCGTGTGGCGCCGGTGCTGGAGGATCAGGAGATGGATGTGACGGTGCGCTACTGGGAGGGCGCCGTCGATGTTCTGGCGGCAGGAGCCGGCACCCCCGACGCTGCCGACCCCATCGGGCGGGGGTACGTCGAGCTCACCGGCTACGCGGGGATGGCCCCACCCGGCGGCTGACCCAGTCCACGGCGTCCCGGAGCTCGCCGGGAGAGATCGTGTGTCCCATCGCGTAGTCCTTCGTCGTGAGGTCGGCGTCGAGGCCCCGCAGCGTCTCCCGCCCACGCTCGGCCAGCGGGAAGGGGATCGCCGGGTCGCCCGTGCCGTGACCCCAGAAGAGGGGCGTCTCCCGCACCGCGTGGCCGTCCAGCAGCACGGCGGGATCGTCGACGACGAAGCCGGAGAAGTTCAGTGCAGCCGCCACCCGCCCGGGGCGCGTGAAGGCGTACGCGAGGCTCATGGTGCCGCCCTGGCTGAACCCGCCGAGAATCACCGTCGAGGGCTCACCCCCGACGATCTCCGGGAGGTGCTCGAAGAGTCCGTCGAGGGCCTCGAGGCTGTGCACGAGCGTCTCGCCGACGACCCGGTCCTCCTCGACATAGCGATACCAGGCGGATCCCGGTCCGTATCCCCACGGCTTGCCGGGGTGCGGCGCCTCCGGGGTCACCAGCGTCCAGGCGTCCGGGAAGGCCGGTGCCAGCTGCGCGAGGTCGTGGCGGTTCGACCCGCGCCCGTGCAGGAGGACGGCGACCGGGCCGACCCGGCCCACCCCGCCGTCGTCGCCCACCGCGCCGTCGTCGCCCACCGCGCCGTCGTCGCCCCGGCCCGCGCCCGCCCTGTCCGCACTCCTCCCGGCGCGGGTCACGACCACGTCGTCCTTCGTGATGCCGGCCATCGTCACACCGTCTCCCGAGCGTGGGCGTCGGCGAGGTCGAGCGGGCGGAGCGCCTCCTCGATCTCCGACCGCCGATCCTCGAGTTGGTCCGGAAGCTGGAGCGCCGTGCCCAGCGTCTCCCGGTCCTCGTCCGTCAGGAAGCCGGGCCCGTCCGTGGCGATCTCGCAGAGCAGCCCATCGGGCGCACGGAAGTAGATGCTCCGGAAGTAGCTCCGGTCGAGCACGTCGGTCGTCTCGATACCCATTCCACGGAGCTTCTCGCGAAAGGCCAGCTGGTGATCCTCCGATGCGGCCCGGAAGGCGATGTGATGCGTCTGGCCCGCACCGGGTCGGGCTCGATAGTCGGATCCGGGCCAGCCGAAGAGCGTCATGGCGCTGTGCTCGCCGATGCCCGTCCCGTCGTAGTTGGCCCAGAACCAGTGCTGCGTCTTCCCGTCGTCCTGATTCAGCGTCTTCTTCACCAGCGGCAGTCCAAGCGCACCCGCGTAGAAATCGTGGGCACGGTCGAGGTCGTCGGTGATGCCGGTGATGTGGTGGATGCCGAGAAGGCGCATGTCCTCGGTCACCTCGGGTACGGGCTCCGGGTGCGTGAGGTCACCGATCGTCTCGGGGTCCCGTCCGTCGGGCAGGCGCTCCTGAGGCGGGATGATGAGCTTCCGGCCCAGCGCATCCATCGGCTCGTCGATGTCGTAGCCGGGGCCCTTCGTCGCGATCTCCAGGACCTGTCCGTCCGGATCGCTGAAGTAGATGCTGCGGAAGTAGCCGCGGTCGATCGGGCCGGAGACACGGACCCCGGCATCCTCGAGGCGCCGCTTCCACTTGAGTTGAGCCTCCGGCGTGGCCACCCCGAGGGCCAGATGATGGATGCCGCCGACGCCCCAGTGACCGCGGGGCGCGTCGGGCCACTCGAAGAAGGTGAGAATCGTGCCGGGGCGTCCGGCATCATCTCCGAAATACAGGTGGTAGGCGCCGGGGTCGTCGAAGTTGACCGTGCGCTTCACCAGGTCGATGCCCAGCACGCCTCCGTAGAAGGCGAGGGTCCGGGGTGCACTGTTCGCCACCATCGTGATGTGATGGAAGCCGGGGGTGATCGGCGTGTCGCTCATCTGTTCCTCGCATCGTCGAACGGAGTGACCTCTCCGGGGGTCGGCCACTTCCGCGATTGATCTACAATTCAACCTTGAAGTACACGGCGATGCCGCAAGGTTCCCGGCGCGTCGATGTCCCGCCGGCCCGCCGGAACTCGGGTCCTCGGGGAGTGTCGGAACAGCAGTCGATTCACCCCCCTCGTCATCGGCCGTCTCGCGCAGGAGACGCCGGCGCGACCACGCAGGAGATATCCGTGTCTCTCACGCCTTCCACGATGCTCGACCTCGGAACTCCGGCCCCGGACTTCGCGCTCCACGACGTCGTGACCGACCGTACCGTCTCACTCGAGGATTTCGCGTCCGGCGACGCCCTGCTCGTCGCCTTCTGGTGCAATCACTGCCCGTACGTGCAGCACATCGAAGACGCCTTCGTGCAGTTCGCACAGGAGTATGCGTCGCGGGGCCTCGACGTGGTGGCCATCTCCTCCAACGACGTCGAGACGTACCCCCAGGACGGCCCCGAGGCCATGAAGCAGCGCGCGAACGACCATGCGTATCCCTTTCCGTACCTCTTCGACGCCGACCAGGAGGTCGCCAGGGCGTACCGCGCGGCCTGCACGCCGGACTTCTTCCTCTTCGATGGGGAGGGACGGCTCGCCTACCGCGGGCAGTTCGACGGATCGCGGCCGTCCAGCGGGGACGCGGTGACCGGGGCGGACCTCCGCGCCGCCGCGGATGCGCTGCTGGACAGTGGGGAGGTCCCGGCGGATCAGAACCCTTCGGTCGGCTGCAACATCAAGTGGAAGCGCGGCGCCGAGCCGGAGTGGTTCGGCTGACGATGGGCGGGCCATATCGGCCCGGGATTCGAAGAAGGTCCGCGGAAAAAAAACGACCCCCACCGCCTCGGAAGGCGGTGGGGGTCGTGTCGTGTGCACTGCTGTCCAACCCCGGCGCAAGGCCGATGCCGGCTCAGAACAGCGCTATCTCCAGCTTCGGCTGATCGAGCCGATCACCGGCGATCGCTTGCCCTTGCCAGGGTGGACATAGTACTCGGACTCGTAGACAAGGGATCACCTCCTGTTTGCGGTGGAACTCCGGGCAGACGAATCCATCCTACAGCCACCCCGGGCGAACGTTCAAGTCCCGTCCCTCGAATCGCGCTCAGGCGCGTCGAATCGTGTGGCGGAAGAGCCAGACGGCCGCGCAGATCGCGATGACGATCCAGAGGATTCCCCAGGCCACCGTCGGCACCCCCGTCAGCTCCGCGAGCATCGCCGCATCGGACTGGAGGCCCGGCCGGTCCAGGATGTCGCTCTTGATGTCGAGGATGGCGTAGCCGACCGAGGTGAGTCCGAGCGCCATGATGAGTCGTGCCGCCCAGACGGCACTCAGATACCGGGCGCCGGCCAGCAGTGCGAGCCCCGCCGCAAGGCCGTACGCGATCCCGAAGCCGCCGCGGATGTAGAGCAGGGTGAGCAGGAGCACCGCCCCTCCCACCCCCGCGAGGAGGGCACTCGACCGGATACGTCGAGAGCCCGCGCCCATCACGAGCAGCCCCCCGAAGGCGAGGCTTCCCAGATAGCCGGCCGACAGCGTCAGGAAGGCGTTGCCGCCCCGCCCCAACGTGAGTCCCCCCTGCCGGGGATCGAGGGAGATGCTCTCGACCGTCCCGCCCGTCACCCAGAGCGCGACGGCGTGGCTGAGTTCGTGGAGCAGCACCACGAAGATCTTCAGCGGGTACACGACAGGCGTGTACCAGAGATACCAGAGCGCGGCGAAGAAGCCGGCGAAACCGAGCGCCAGGGAGAGCTGGCGGCGTGTGCGGGTGGTCATGGCCTCTACTACGAGTCGGGGCCGGTCGACGTTTCCCCGGAGGTATCGGGGATCGGATGAATCCGGCCGAGTTCGTCGTGCCACGAGCCCACGGCCTGCCGTGCGAGACCGGCATTCTGGCCGGTCCGGGAGAGGGCCGACCGGGCCAGCTCCTTCACCTGCGACGTGGCCGCGGTCGGCGGGATACCGAGCTGCTCTGCCTGGCCCAGCACGTCGACCACCCACTGCTCCCGGAGCCGATCGAAGGGTCCGGGCGGCGGCTCGATTCCAGCCTCCCTCGCTGCCGAGCGGACCGAGTCCGCGGGCGGGAGCGACGCGTCGAGCGGGCCCATGAGAAGGGCCACCTCGCGGACCACGTCGGGCCGCGCCTCCTCGAAGGGAACCGTGTCGCGACCCTCGAGCCGGAGGACATGGTAGCCGTACTGGGTCTCGGTCACCCCCGATACCTCTCCGACCTCGAGCGCGGAGGCCGCGGCCCAGAACTCGGGTACCCAGGCGCCCTGGCGCCCGGGATTCAGGAGGCCCTCCCGGCTCTCCGCTCCGGGTTCGTCCGAGACCTCCGCCGCGACGTCGGGGAAGGGCTCGCCCGCCTCGATGCGCTCGAGCGCGGCCCGTGCCTTCGCCTGCGCCTCCGCCCGGACGTCGGGCGGTTCGTACCGCTCGGAGAACACGATCAGATGGCGGATGGTCAACTCGTACCGGGGTGCGGTGGCGTACCGCGTCCGAAGCACGTCCTCCGCCACACCGGCGGAATCGACGCGTGCCTCGGCCTGGAGCTGGTCCCACACCCAGGCGACCCGAGCGCTGTCGACCCACGGCTCGACCAGCTCGTCCACCCGATCCTCGGCGACGATCGCCGTGAAGGCCGTCAGCTCGGCGAGAAGCTCGCGCTGGCCGCCGGTGAGTCCGAGGAGTTCGGTGTCGGTGTAGTCGACCCCCGCTACCGAGAAGGCCACGGGATCGGCGCCGCCGCAGGCGGTCGTCGCTGCGACCATGCAGGCAAGGAGGGCGAAGGGGGCGCGACGCCGATGCCGGAGCGGCTCGGAGCTGCGGACGCTCGCCGAAGAGGCAGCGTCCGGGCGATGGCGGGGGCGGGGCAGGGAGCGAAGAATCATGCGAGGAGTCTGGCACCACTGCGTGTCGGTCTCAAGCCGAGCTATATTCACGGCACCATGCGCACACTCCCTCGGCACACCTTCGCGGCGATCCTGACGACGGCCGTCGTCTTCGGATCCGCTGCCGCGCCAGCCATGGCGCAACAGTCCTCGGGTATTCCATTCGGACCGGAGGCCGTGCGCGACCGTGTCGAGGCGTACCGGGCGACCGACACCTCCGGGGCGACGCGGCCGACATCTACATCGATGTGGACGGGAACGGAGACATGGACGCCCTCGACGGTGATGGCCGAAGCGACCTCGCCGACGCCCGGGTCCTCGCCGACGTGGTGGAGCGTGTGCGTGCCGCCGGCCCGGCCCCCTACGTCCCGGGTGGCATGAGTCTCTACCGGCGAAACGCCGCCCACGGTCCCTTCGTCCACATCGACGCCCGGGGGCAGGCTGCGCGCTGGTAGGGGGACCGGAGAGCGTCCGCGCCTCGGGGTCAGTCGGGCAGTGTCAGTTCGAACGCGAACAGGGATGCGTCCGAAAGGAGGTAGAGAAGTCCGCCGTCGTAGGTCGCGATACGAGCGTTCTCCACTCGACCCGCGAGGCGATGTCCGGTCGTGTTCACATACAGGATACGACGACCATCCAGATCGTGGATCAGGACGGGTGCGGTCTCGGACATCGTGGCGAAGGTCACATACCGGCCGTCCTGACTCACACCGACACCCTTCACGAGGCTCGAGCCGACCACGGCCCCTCCGAACATACTGGCAAGGGATTCCTTGTACTCTTCGAGTTCTACGATGATTTCATCCGGCAACTCGCGCGTTTCGATGTGAGCGCCGTCCAGATCGTGGATGTGCAGGGCCCCTGTGGTCTGGGGAACCAGGGCCACCGCCTCCGTCCCATCCAGGGTCACCCGGTGCATTTGAGAATAGGGTACGGGGGTCCGTATGCCACCATCTCCTGAGGCGGACGAGCCGAATGGAGTGACGCGGTCCGGTTCGACTAGAGTCCCCAGAGTGGCCGAGTCCATGTCCACGGCCAGCACACGCCGTGGACCCAGCAGTACGTGCTCGTGGCCTGCCTGGAGTGGGAGTGATCCGATTCCCACACCTGAAGTATCGAACAGTTCGAACCGACCGGTTCCACGGTCTCCGGCGGATACCACCCCATCGCGGACGCGAACGGTGAACGGACTCGTCAGCTCCCCGGGGCCCTTCCCACGCCGACCGATCCGACGGACGAAATCGAAGTCACTGGTAAGGACCGTGACGACCGATGCGCGTGATTCCGCCACCCAGATCCGGTCATCCGCCATGACGAAGTCGGAAGGCCCCGTCAGAATGGTATCCACGAACGTCGGATAGAGAGCATCATCTAGTTCACCCAGAGGGACTGCCTGGACCCGAAGCACACCGTCGAGCGGCTCGGGACTCTCGGCGCCACCACACCCGGTAAGGAGGGCCGCCGCGAGGACCGCCACACTCCAGACCCGGTTGGGCGTCCGTCTCGGTATTCCACGGCATGCCGTCGATGACGACGTACCTACGTTCAATTCGTACATGGTGCCTCCAAATCGTATGAGGCGGGCCCCGGGGCCCCGGGACCCGCCTCATCAGGAATGATTCAGTCGAACTCGACGATCTCGTAGGTCACACAGTTCAGCGTGACTCTGTCCCCGTTCGAGAGTTCATACGTCGCGACCGGGTAGCTGATCTTCCTGCCACCCCCCAGGCCCGCCTCGGCCCCGGCGGCGGCGACACCGACGTCGATCGACGAGTCCTCGGTCACGTCCCCCTGGGCTCCCATCCGATCTCCGGTAACCCGCACCCCATCCTCGTCGTACCCCCAGACGTACTCGGCGCAATCGTCATCCTCGTCACCCGGCGCAATCGCGCAGGCGGCGGCGTCGCTCGGCATCCAGACCAGCCCGACCAGCGCCAGGCAGGCACTCCAGCTTCGATTCATCATGTCACGTTCCTCGTTCGTGTGTCGTGGATTGTGTCGCTAGTGAGTGTGCACGACCGCGGTATCGCACGACGGATATAGCCGCCAGCGACCGTGCACCGACATGCGCCGATCAGCCGGATGTCGCCGAGTCGGGGAATTGGTCATCATGCGAGCATGATCGACCATCTCATCG
>JGI12210J13797_10574591_pt1 | contig 16307 bp, 11 predicted proteins | sample ElkSlonscriptome_3_FD_13797 | JGI IMG/M metagenome (IMG submission 13797)
GCCAGCGCCAGAAGTGGTTAAACCCGCACCAGACATCGTTTGTCCGATTCCTACTCCAGAAGTGGTTAAGCCAGCGCCAGACATCGTTTGTCCGATTCCTACTCCAGAAGTGGTTAAGCCAATACCAGAAGTGGTTAAACCCGCACCAGACATCGTTTGTCCGATTCCTACTCCAGAAGTGGTTAAGCCAGCGCCAGAAGTGGTTAAACCAGCGCCAGACATCGTTTGTCCGATTCCTACTCCAGAAGTGGTTAAGCCAGCGCCAGAAGTGGTTAAACCAGCGCCAGAAGTGGTTAAGCCAGCGCCAGACATCGTTTGTCCAATACCAGAAGCCCATTGACCCACACTAGAGGGTAAGACGTAGGAACTTACCGTTTCTTCGTGTAAGGAAACTTGGTGCATGGAACCAAATAATGAACCTGTAACCCTTGTTGCTTCTAGATCATCTATACCAAAAATCTCTTTGTAGAGGCGATCTTCAGTATCACTTCCAGGTTGAGTGGGTGGGGTCAATTCTGCAAAGGTTTTACCCTGAAGTTCCTCATCCCAAGATACGGTGATGAATTGATCCTCGATCCAGTCTGAGGGATATATGGGCGGAATACGAATCGCCGCAGAACGAGCCAAGATCAACCAGCGACCATCTGCACAACGATAACCAATTTCTATCACATATTCGCGATCGCTAACAGGAATCGGTACATACCATTCCCGAGCAAGTTCATCACAGGGATATTCCTGAATGCTGTGGGGACTTTGATAGGCTAGGTTAATCTCTGTAACATCGTAAATTCTCAGAGTGAGTTGTTCTCCTCCTTGGCGGCGAAATTCTTCTTTGTGTTCGCTAGAGACATCCCAGTACGCATAAGCCCATTCTGGATCTCTGGCCATCAACACAATGCGACTTAAACCATATCCGATGGGTAAATCAGCGAGTTCTTCGTCTACAGAGGACAAAACTTCATCTACTTGTTCTGCTTGACCGACTGAAAATTTGGCAGCTTCTACCTCCTCTTGAGACTTGAGTGTTGAGGCGGAGGGACTGGATAATCCCATTCTTTGGCGTTCAATTTCTTGAATAGAGGCTAAAAGCTGTGATTTTCTCATTCGACTATAACGCGAGATTCCGTATTCACTCGCAACTTTACGCAGTTGTCTCAATGTCATCTCTTCTAAGGGGGGACGATCTTTAACCATGAGCTTGATGTTCTCCACTTCTAACAACAACAATTTAGGTGTATCTGTAGCTTTTCTTTGGGATCGTGGGGATCGCTTAATTACTCAATATATTGAAGAATATTTTTCGAGTGGTCAAGGGGGGAGTGCAACAAATTATAAGTAAATGTACGGATTTATCGGCAACTCGGGGATCGTATTGTCATCAAATGATAACATTTTAGCAAATTGGGGATCAGCTTTGACAGTCACCTGTGAGCAGTCAACAGTAGAAAATCAAAAATCTGTAGAGACCAACCCATACGGATCTCTACAGAAGTTGAGAATTATCTAGAAAACGGTAAACTGTAAATTCAAAGCAGAAGTTGTGAGGTCAAACGCTTTCTAAACTTAGGTTTGACCCAATTGTGGGCGTTCTAATTGCCCGCCGCGACGCTACACTATTTATCGAACGACCCGCCAATCCTCGATTTGCCAGAGATCCTGTTGTTTGACAAGCTGATATCTAACTCGGAGTGTTTCATCGCGAGAATCAACAGGTTGACCATTTTGATAAAATCGAGTCGTCTCGCTCACTTGAGCATCAATGACAGCTTGATTGGGATCATTAGGATCAATCTGAACATCATTAATTGTGAGATTATGTTGATAATTGCGATAAGAATTTTCAGATTCAATACTTTGGGCAATTGCCACCCACTGCGCTAGAGCGGGATCAACCAATATGTCTCGTAAGGCTTCGATCTGATGTTGGGGGCCTAATGCCGCCGCCTTAGTATCTAACCATTTCTGAACCACTTGTTGAGCAACTTCGGGAGTGAGTTCTGCTGTTAAAGGATTTTGAGGTTCAGGCGTGGGTATGGCAACAGGAGGCTGATCAAGTTGTACCATTGCCTGTTGATTACCCCCTCCAAAAGCGCCAGAGACTAAACCCCATATAGCAGATAGGATTAACCAAGCCAACCATAGCCCCAGAACACTAGCCGCACCCAATAGCAGTAAACGACGAAGCGTTGAAGGATCAAACTTTGTAGAGTTGTTGTGGCGTCGTGTTCCTGGCGTTCGTCCTTCAGTAGAACTCTCTTGACCCAATACAGGGCTAGTAGATACCGTTGTTGAAGATGAACGGCTAGACCCCGACCCAGATGACTTAGAACTACTCGGGATGGGTTCACTCAGTCGCGGCGGCATCTGTCGGGAAGCTTGAGAAAGTTCTGATTCTGTCAGGGGTGGGGATGCTGATAACTCACTTTTCACCGTCGAGGAGCGTGACGGCGAGGGAGAAGACACTCCCGTTGCAGGTGAAGGTGTTGCCGCCATTGAGGAGGTCAATGTCACCGTCGTCGTTCCGGCACTTGCTCCCCCTAACTTGGAAGTTGGGGTTTTCACAGAGGAGCTTTGAGACTGAGAGCCTAACATCGGTTTTGGAGTCGCGACAGTACCGCTAGAAGGGTTGTTACGACGGGGTTGTACCACGACCCACTCATTAGCAGTTCCCACTTCCGAGGAGAGGGATTCTAAATAAGATTGAACGTGTTCATCAGCAAAATAATCTTTGAGAGAAACAGAACGATTGACTAAATCCCGAAAATGAGGAAATACCTCATCTTGCAACCATCGTTCCGCATAGAGACACAATCCCGGTAATAAATCGGGAGAATCTTGAGAATTTTCGCGAATATAGGCAATAGGTTCGCGTTCCTGGCTCAACTCTAAAGCACGACTGGCTTCTTCAGTTTGACCCAATAATAACGAACACACCGCTTTTTCCAGATGCACATCTTGGCGCCGACCCAACTGCATTAACATCAATTTTGCTTTACGAATTAAAGCCGGTTGTCGGTTGGCAAACCCTTGAGCAATTTGAGCATAAACCGCTAAATAAGTCGCTACCGCCGAGGGACGACGAGCTTCCGTTTCAAAAATCGTCTGTTGTTCAGTTGTCGTCAAATAGCGGCGTAATTGTTGGACAAAGCGGAGAAAATCTTCAACACTCAAACCCGACTGATCATCGCCGTGGCCGTCAATTCCTCCCCGTTCGTGCAGCATTTCACGTAACAGTTGCATTCCTCTGCGTCGTTCAGCAACTTTCTCATCTGGCTGCTGCAACAGTTCTAAAATGCGGTAAGGTCGGAGTTTGTAGAGGTCAGCTTGCATTTCCCCTCTCAAACTGGCAAACAGATTTTCTTGTAACAAAATCTCTTGGCCGGTTTCTAGAGATGCAGCGGCTTTTTCGTACTGACCCTGTTGCCATTGTTCGCGCCCCAACTCCAAATAAGCCAGAGCAACAGTCAAAATCACATCCGGCAGAATCAGGTTGGGATCACCAAAACGACCGTCTTTGATGCCCATACTCCCATTGCCGAGATAAGGGAGAGTCAGCTTGATGACTTGCTCATATTCTCCTAACTCTTGCAACACCAGTAAAGCACCAACAAAATCTTGATCATCAATTTCGATACTCGGTGTATGAGTCTCATTGGCTGATCCAGAAGATGAGCTTTTGGAAAGAGTAATGCCAACAGGGGCTGAAGCTTTAGGGTCTTCAGTGTCGTAGGTTTTCGCTAAGAAGCCCATATCATAAGCTTGACGCTGATCCGTATCGGACAGCACCCCATAAGCTTCGTCAATCAATCGCTTGCGCGATCCGATCGCCACATCAGAATACTCCCGTCTGGGTAGTTGCATGGTGCGATCGCGGTGAGCCTGCTTCAACTGTTCAGCAGTAGCCTGAATTGGTAAACCTAAAATTCGGTAATAATCGAGTGGAATACGCACGGGCGACTTCCCCAACGGCGAGCGACTGATGTAGCTATACTAGCGAAGTTTGTCTCAGATGAGGAATTTTTCTAGGAAACACTCTATTGAGCTTTTCAATTCATCGACCTGTTGACAACTTGAGGCCCTTGACCCGGATATACAAGATAACCAAAGTTCAGGGAGTGTTCGTTATTTTTGCTACCCGATTAGTGTACCAGAATCTTTCTATAAATAGTGCAAGAAAACCTCAGCTCGCGCGCAATCGTATCGTCTTCAGCATTGGAAGTGCTAACGTATACAGGGTTATTCTTGCTGAACTCAATACATGGGAAGTCCCGTGGGCGACGGGATCAAAACTGAGCCAAATAATAGATGAGTATTGAACTTATCTGTTTTGCAGTTTTCTATTGCCATCTCAAGTTTATTCGTTTATTTTGAGAGAATGCTGATCTCAATAGCAATTCGCCATCAGTCAATGCCACGCTGGGTCGTCACAGTTCGCAGATATCTTAGCTGATCAATAGTGCAAACCTCTCGTCAGGAAAGCGTCAGTAGTTCACAATAGTGATAATTAGTCATAATTTTGTCACTCCGGCATGGGTCGGTTGGGATCTAACAACATTTCTACACAGGTATTAAGACAACAATGGTTTCCGAACGCGAACGTACATTACCGACTTTTGAGGCTGATCACGCCAGCATTACCCACGAAGAAGGTTTAATCCTCTACGAAGATATGGTTTTGGGCCGCTTGTTTGAGGATAAATGCGCTGAGATGTATTACCGAGGCAAAATGTTCGGTTTTGTTCATCTCTATAATGGCCAGGAAGCGGTGTCGAGTGGCATTATTAAAGCGATGCGCCCGGGTGAAGATTTTGTATGTAGTACCTATCGCGATCACGTTCATGCTTTGAGTGCAGGTGTTCCCGCCCGAGAAGTGATGGCTGAGTTATTTGGGAAAGAAACGGGTTGCTCTAAAGGGCGTGGCGGTTCGATGCATATGTTCTCTGCTCAACACAAACTCCTGGGTGGTTTTGCTTTTGTGGCTGAAGGTATTCCTGTGGCGACGGGGGCGGCTTTTCAAACTAAATATCGCCGGGAAGCCTTGGGTGATGAAAGTGCCGATCAAGTCACGGCTTGTTTCTTTGGGGATGGGGCTTGTAATAACGGCCAGTTCTATGAATGTCTGAATATGGCAACTCTGTGGAAATTGCCAATTATTTTTGTGGTTGAGAACAATAAATGGGCGATTGGGATGGCCCATGAACGGGCGACTTCTGATCCGGAAATTTATAAGAAAGGCCCGGCTTTTGGAATGCCTGGATATGAAGTCGATGGAATGGATATTTTAGCCGTTCATACCCTCGCCAAAGAAGCGGTTACTCGCGCCCGTGCTGGTGAAGGGCCGACGTTAATTGAGGCGCTCACTTATCGCTTCCGAGGTCATTCTCTGGCTGATCCTGATGAACTCCGCGATCAAGAAGAAAAAGAGTTTTGGTTTTCTCGTGATCCGATCAAAAAGTTAGCTAACTATTTGATTGAAAAGGATTTAGCAAGTGCTGAACAACTTAAGGAAATTGATCAGAAAATTCAAGCTGTGGTTGATGATGCGGTCGAATTTGCTGAAAGTAGTTCTGAACCTGATCCGAGTGAACTCTATCGTTTTGTGTTTGCTGAAGATCAATAAACTCAAAAACGATTAAAATTGGGCTGCGTTTGTCGAGTTTTGAGTCAAAAAAGAACTGAAATCGTCAGAAACCCAAATCCTCAAAATTAATGATTTTGTTCTTCTTTTGCTAACGTCTCATCTACAACGCAGCCCTAATATTAAGTCCCCCAACTTTCACGGCTGAAGTTAGGGCTTCATTATTCATAACTTATAATTCATCATTTAGAATTCATAACTCATAACTCATCATTTAGAATTCTGTTCAATTTGAGATCCGGAGAGAGGACAGGGGAAACCGTAGAACCATGTTAAAAGCAGAAGCGAAGGGATAAACATGGTACAAGCTGATCTATTAATTCAGGCAGGTCACGAAGGACGAACTTCAGGGGCAACTGGGGCTGATGGCCCGCTCGGGGGTGAACAGGAGTGGACTCCAATTGTGGCAGATGAAGCCACTCGCATTTTACGGGAAGCGGGAGTAAAAGTTATTCGTGAAGATGCTTTTTTAGGGGGCAAGTATGATGTAAAAGTTGCAGTTTTTGTTCATTTTGATGCGTCTAGTCCGAGTTGTAGCAGTGGTGCATCGATTGGGTATGATGATAGTACAGATCAGGATGCAGCTAAAGCCTGGAAGGAACTTTATTCTCAGTATTGGCCGTTTAAGTGGATGCCGGATAATTTCACTTCAAATTTAAAAAATTATTACGGTTTTAAGTATACTCGCACTTCTGACGCTGAATTGGTTTTAGAGTTTGGAGAACTGACTTGTTTAGAACAGGCTGAATGGTTAAAGCCGCGTTTAAAGTGGTTAGGAGCGTTATTAGCTCACTTTTTAAGTCAACGCATTAATAAAGGTAATATTGCCGATCCTGGGCCGTTTGGAGTGGGTTCAGAACCGCATTCAGATCCGTCAAACTGGAGTCAATTTTATGCGGGTTTACAACAGGAAGGCTATATTATTCCTTATCAGGGTGTGGAAAATCCAACCTTAAGACGGAAATTAGGGAAGATTAAAGAGCCTTTTGGTGAATTAGTTGAGTTTAAAGATCAGAAGTTTGTTCAGGGAAAAGTGGCTTGGTTTGCCGGGAAAAAAGATCAACTGATTGCTGATGATGAAACAGCGACTTTAACCGGGGAAGTCTTGCGGTTGCTGCCAAATGATGACTATTATTGTGCGATGCGTTGGAATTATCAAGCGGGAATGCAGTTTTGGAAAAACCGTCATTTACTGGTTGTAAATCCCCAAAATGATCGGGCGGTTGTTGTACGAGTTATTGATTGGGGGCCAAACACAGAAACCGAACGAATTATGGATCTTTCTCCTCAAGCTTTAGAATCGCTAGAGGCGAAAACGGATGATGTTTTACTGTGTGCTTTTTCTAATACGAATCCAACAAGTCAAGTTTTAGGGCTGATTTCTTAAAAGAGTTGATTCTTGTAGGCGATTGCTTTTCGGGAGTTGGAGTAATCGCCGATTGGATTAGACTGGAAATCTTAATTTTTGATTGCCTCAGTTTGAATTTTATTTAAAATCTGCTCAAAATGGTATTGTTAAAGTAGACAACTTACTGGATAATAGAAAATCTAAAGTTCATCTCAAGAAATAGTGACCCGTGAACAAAAAAGCCAATAATCAAGGAGTTTGCAACTTGCTAGAGATTGGGTATCCGATAATGATCAAACTCAGTCAACAATTAGCTTAGGGTTCAGGGCCACTTAATTTTAGGGGGAACTCACTTATGACAGTTCAAAAAGCTGTGTAAAAGCTGATGAAGCTGTTGTTAGAGCGTTCGTAAAGATATAGCGACGCTAAAAGTAAGTTTTCGCAAGATCTGGAAAAAAATTTTTTTTAGGGTTAATCTGCGAAAAAGATAGCGGCAATTCCTATAACTAAATACCAGTCTATGGACAACATACACACTCAACTCCGTCAACTCGTTGCCGAGGCTTGTACCTATCCTCCTGAGAGTGTAGAACGTCGGCAAAGACTCAATCAGATTATTCGTAAAATTATGCGTTCGGGTAAGCTGTGGAGAGAGAAGACCGAATATTATAACGACGCACTTCAGGAAACTTGGGAATACTGCTGTGGGCATTTAGAGGAGTACGATCCGGAACGGGCCAGTGTGATTACCTGGCTTGACAACCACTTAAAAAAACGGCTGAGAAGTTGGCGCGATCGCGCCAATCGGCAGCTAAACCGTCAAATTACTCCATCCAATACTGAAGCAAACTTTACAGATCCCATCGAGAGAGTAGTGGCTGAATTTGATATTCAACCCGTTCTCGAAATTTGGGAAAAAACCACAGAATGGGTCAACAAAGATCCCGATCACCTCTTATGTAAAACCTGCTTTAGAAATTGTCCTGATGTTAACTGTCAGGTTCTCTTTCTCAGACGGTTTCCATCAGAGACACCCTGGAATGATATTGCCTCAGACTTTGACCTCACACCCGCAGAAACCAAAGATTTGCCGAAATTTTACAACCGTAAGTGTTTACCCCTTTTACGAGAATTTGGTACTTCTCAGGGGTATATTGACCCTGCTAAAACTCGGACCAAAAGGAAATCATGATCAGTCAATTTATGCAAACCCTAGATGATTTCTCCATTCCCTTATTTATCCCTTCTCAAGCTAAATCATTAGCTGAACAATTTGCCGCCCAACAACCCACTCCGCAAAAAGCGACTCAGGTTTATCTCAATACTCTGGCGGTGTGCATCGTCAATAACTATTTGCGAATTATGGGAATTCCCACCAATTTAACAACCGGAGATAGTTGGAACCCCTCTGTTCGTTTGTATGCAGATGTGGCAGACTTGGAAGTTGTCGGTCGAGGTCGTTTAGAATGTCGTCCCATTCAGGTTCCTGAAGATCTCAACTCAACAGCTTGTTCGGTTCCTGGTGAGGTGCAAAGCGATCGCATTGGTTATGTGATTGTAGAACTGGACTTAGAACAGGAATTAGCCACATTGTTGGGCTTTGTGGAAACGGCGAATGATTCGATCTCGCTTAGACAATTGCGATCGCCGGATGAGTTACTCGAACATCTGCTCTCATCCCCCCAGGCTGAAACCGTCCCAACTTCGGTCAATTTACGTCAATGGCTGCAAAATACAGTCACCACAGGTTGGGAAACGGTAGAAACTCTATTATCTCCGGCTGAACCCAGTTTTGCGGTGCGGGGAGGAGAGACAGCCGTGATTGAAAATCCTGATTCTGTGGCGTCTGTGATCCGGTTATTAGACCCCGATCAAAGTGAGGAGGTTCGCGCTCAAGCGGCGGGCGACTTAGGTTACATGGGCGTTAGCAATTCGACAACGATTAACGCTTTAACGGAACTCTTGGCAACCGCAGAAGACGAAGAAACCCGTTGGCAAGCCGCTTTGAGTTTAGGGAAACTAGACCCCAATCATCCTCAAGCCGGAATTCGACGAGTCAGGGCGATCAATTTGACCTCGAAACCGAACTCCGAACAAGTGGCGTTGATGGTGGCGATTATGCCGAAAGCCAATGATCGGATTGGAGTCTGGCTGCAAGTTGAACCGCTAGGGTCTTTGACGGTTTTACCAGGGGGTTTAGCATTGAGAGTGTTGTCGATGTCGGGAGAAACTCGTCTACAGGTAGAAGCGAGAAGTGATCGTCAAGGGTCTGGTTTAGATCGAACCATTGGACGTCGTTTTAGTCCACCCCCAGAAACGGGTTTTCAGGTGCAATTGCAATTCGGTTCAATGATTGTGACAGAAGATTTTCTGGCCTAATGATAATTCTCCGACAAAATTTCAAGAATGCAGGTAAAAGTACCCAATGCAAGAGAATAGAGGGGAGAAATTGCGATCAACCCCTCAAAAGAAAGATTTGCTATAGATTTTGGCTATCTGTACAATATATTGAAAGATAGCAATAGTGGGACTCGTAAAGCAACAGATCAAAATGTTGTCTCATTTTAGAACCCCCAATGGGTGCGGTGTGCAGAGTCAAATCGATAAGATAGGATAGCCTCTATGGGCAAGGTCGCAATACTGAAGGTTGGTCATGGTAATTTCGAGCAAGGCTTCGATGTTTTGCTTCAGATCAAAACCGATGATAACTGTCTTTTGGCTGAACTCGAAGGTCAACTTCCTCCAAACCCGGGTTTAGAAGGATGTTATGTGAGTTGGCAAACTCGTTTTCGGCGTTTGCAAGGCGCGAGTCAGTCGAGTCGGCGTCTTAACACTGAAACTGAAGAAGCTTGGGAAATTGATGAAAGTTTTCAAAGTAATTCTTCGGCTGTTGATGATTTTTCTCGCTGTCAGCGTTTGGTGCGAGATGTCGATAAACGCATGAAAAAATGGCTGCAATCTTCTACTCCGAAATGGCAATGTATTCGGGAACGTTTGAGGGTTGAATTTGCTCAAGGTGAAAGTGAAATTCGCCTTATTATTCAAACCAAAAATCCTCGACTGTGGAAGTTACCCTGGCACGTTTGGGATTTACTCGAAGAATATCATACTGGCTTGGGTTATACTTTACCGGGATTTAGTGCCAATTTTACGCCTGTAAACCGTTCAAGTCGCTCCAATAAAGTCAGAATTTTGGCGGTTTTAGGAGATCAACGCAATCTGAATTTACAACCCGATCAAGAAGCGATTCGGAAGTTGAAAGGTGCTGAGGTGACGTTTCTACATCAGCCTCGTTCTACACAGTTTATTAAGACGCTTCGCCAACCCAAAGGTTGGGATATTTTGTTTTTTGCCGGACATAGTAAGACGGAAGAAACCACGGGTCGAATTTATCTAAGTGAGAAAGAAAGTTTAAGGCTGGATGAGTTTAAAAATACTCTCAAAGAAGCGATTAATAATGGTTTAAAAATTGCGGTGTTTAATTCCTGCGATGGGTTGGGATTAGCCCAGGAGTTGATTCAACGAAAAATTCCGGTTGCAATTGTGATGCAGGAGTCGGTGCCGGATGTTGTGGCTCAGTCTTTTTTGAAAGAGTTTCTGGCAGAATATTCGACGGGAAAACCTTTATATAAATCCGTTTATCAAGCTCAACAACGACTGGAAGATTATCAAGAATTACCCGGAGCAACTTGGTTGCCTCTGATTTTTCAAAACTTAGCGGATGTGCCTCCGAGTTGGCAACAGTTACGCCAACCGACAGTGAAAAAGAAAGAGATTGAAGATCGGGAAATATCCGAAGCTAAAGTCTTGAAGAACCGCAAACAAAGGCGTCGATTTCTTCGCATTATTATGGCGGTTAGTGCGAGTTTAATTGCAGCTTTTTTAGTGATTTTTATTCGAGATTTTGGGCAGTTAGAGTTTTTAGAGTTGAAAGCTTTTGATCATTTCATGCGATCGCGTCCGGCAGAAACGCTAGACTCTCGAATGTTAATTGTTGATATTACTCGCCAGGATGTTAATACTCAAATTAGACCGCCTAACGAAGGAAAATATAAGTCTCTGAATGATGGCTATCTCGAAGAATTAATTGAAAAACTGGCAGTATTAGAACCCCGTGTGATTGGCTTAACCCTTGATCGTGATTATCAACTCAAACCGGAATATAAGAGGCTAATTAATCGCTTTAAAGATGATGATCGATTTATTAGTCAATGTGATGTCGGAGAAGATGCCTTAGATTTGGGTCGCGCCCCTTCTCCTCATGCAATTCAAGGTGCAAACTGGAAACATAGAATTGGATTTAGCGATCAGGTTATCGATACAGATAGAATCATTCGGCGTCAATTATTGAGTCTAGAACCTCCAGGAGATCGGCAAATTTCGCCCTGTCAAAGTGAGTTATCTTTTAATTTGCTGATGGCGTTTCGTTATTTGGCGGATGAGGGGATAATTACCGAAGAAATTTATCAAGAAAGACGAGATTTTGAGTTGGGTAATGTCACACTGACTCGTTTGCCGATGAATACGACGATCTACGATGATCAACTTATTGATGTGGCTCATGCACAATTGCTGTTAAACTATCGGGCAACAGGCGGTGAAATTGCACCCAAAACGAGTCTAACTGAAGTCTTAAATGGTTCAGTTGATCCGGCTTTAGTCAAAGATAAAATTGTGTTAATTGGCACGAGTGTTCCCGAATTTGAAACCGTTTATTCGACTCCCTATGGAGAAATGTCCGAGATTTTTCTTCAGGGTCACATGATTTCACAACTGGTGAGTGCTGTTAAAGATCAACGACAACTGTTAGGATGGTGGCCTGACTGGAAAGAGAATATTTGGATTTTAGTTTGGGCGTTAGTTGGCGGTTTACTCGCCCGTTGGTTCCGTCCTGCGATTGCGGTTGGGGTTGCAGTACCGATGCTTTGGGTTTTGCATCGTTATAGTTATATTTTGCTGATTGAACAGGGATTATGGATTCCATTTGTTCCGCCTGCATTGGCTTTAGCAGCAGCATTAATAGCAACTACATTAATTTATCGTCTTCTCAAAGTTTAGAAGCGTTTACTGATGAATTAAAGCGGGGTAATTGCCAGTCTTCGGGTTGAAATTCACTTAAAGAATTGAGAATTTGATCGGCTTCGAGATAGAGTTGTTGATCCATATCTGCTGCCGGAACAGCCACCACAGCCATTCCTGCTGCTTTGGCGGCGGCAACTCCCGCTAAGGCATCTTCAAACACTAAACAATTTTCCGGTTTAGCCCCTAAACGTTGGGCGGCGAGTAAGAAAATATCGGGTGCAGGTTTGCCATTTTTGAGTTGGGGATCATCACCCCGAATAATACATTGAAACATCGAAAACCATTGCTGATGACTTTGAGTTTTGGCCGCATAGGGACGACTACTCGAACTGGTGGCGATGGCTTGAGGAATGCGATGAGTCGCCAAATGTTGGGTGAGTTCAACCGCACCTTCTAAGGGCGGAACATGGGCATAATATTGATAAATAATCGCATCTTTTTCGGTGAGATACGCTTCAACGCTTAAGGGAATTTCGAGCATTTCAATAATGAGTTTTGCTGAATCATGGGATTTTCGACCTCGCAATTTACACATTAAAGAAGGCTCGATCAATTTGTCATAACGACTCGCCAACATTTGGTTAACTTTGGCATGGAGAGGTTCTGTATCTAACAGTAAACCATCTAGATCGTAAATAATATGTGTGATTTTTGAACGGGTTTCCATTGATAAAAAAAAGTCAGAAATAAAGGGTGATATGACTAAAATTTGGGGTTCTCTCTCTTTTCTCTAAAAATTTAGTCTAACCCGGAATATTAGAGTAAATTTAAAGAAATTTAGAGAGAGTTGATCAGTTCTCTCTCTTTTCCCTGATTTTAGGACTTTAGACAAGCCTGGAGAGTGGGAATGAAGTCTTCTAAACTCGGAGTTGAATAATTGACTTGTTTGGCTTGATCATCCCAAATTCGCAGCTTGATGGCATCTTTTGCATAGGGATGATTAATAAATGTGGTTGCTTCATCGGGCGAAAAAATTCCCCCTTGTAGGTTCAAACTGTGTTGAGACGCGGGGGATAATGTTTGCCAATATTCGGAATTGGTGATACAAAGATAACGTTTAGCTGCGACATGAAGACGAATCGGTTCAGTCACCGCCGAACTAAATAATAAGCTCAAGAAAGGTAAGGCACAATACTCATGGCGATCATCAATTCCGCGTATGGCGGCATCTTCTCCCCACTGATGAATGAGATGTCCGAAGTCATGCAATAAACAAGCGGTGATCAGTTCAGAAGAAGCATCATTAGATTGTGCTAATGTCGCAGATTGTAAGGCGTGTTCGAGTTGACTTACGTTTTCTTGACCATATTGTTCATGACCCCGAGTTTTAAGGATTTCAATGATTTGTTCAAAGCCAAGTTTCATGGTGGATTGGAATTGAATCATAATTACAATTAATAATTTTAGAGATAAGGTTGAATTATAGAGTCCAAGATTGTAAACAAGTCCAGCAGCCGTTAGAATATTTTTGATAAAATCGTAATTCCCATTGAGTTAGAGATTCAGGATTAATCGTATTTTCAGCCAGTTTTTTTAAGGTTTCATGGTGTTGGGGTTGAAATTTATAGGCGAAACTAATATGAAGCCAGTCTTTGAGTCGAATATTTTCCTCAATAGGTTGACGGTGCATGATTTCGGCAAAGTTAGCGATTAGGTGTTTTAAACCGGATGCTTTTAATTCTAAACCATGCCACTTCGGTTTGAACATCATCTGCACAATTTTTATATCTAAAGAGAGATTTTCAGATTGATGATAGATTTGATCGAGACTGTTCAAGTAATCAGGAATCCTATTTGGATTGGCGTTAAAAAATCCGGTGAGGGAACAATGGGGCATATAATCATGGGCGGGATTTTCTCCACAGTGTTCTTGGCTTTTTTGGAAATAAAGATTAATTTGTTCATTGAGTTCTCCGACTGGACAAGCATAGATAATAAATTGTTCAGTGTTCATCATCTTGATCGGGATTTTTCGTTCTTTTAATTTTTAGCTATTATGCCACTCGTTGACCTTGACGAATTACAGAAGTGATGCGGGGAACGATTCCATCATTATGAACGGTGATTAAATCGGCTTGTTTTCCGATGTCTAAACTGCCTCGTTCTTGAAATAAATTAATTGCTTTTGCGGGGTTGCTGGTGACGAGACGCATGGCTTCATAAATCGGTTTTTTAAGCTGATTTGCAATAATAAAAATAGATTGTAACAAGCTATGAGGAACATAATCAGAGGAAAGAATATCAACGAGATCTTGTTGAATTAGTTCCATTGCGGAAATATTACCTGAATGTGAGCCACCTAACACTAAATTGGGTGAACCCATTAATACTTTTAAACCCGATTTATGAGCGGTTTTGGCTGCATCTAATGTGGTTGGAAATTCGGCAATGGTTGCACCATTTTCAACTGCTTCTTGAACGTGTTCTACAGTGGCATCATCGTGAGTGGCTAAAGAAATATTTTTGGCTTGAGTGAGTTGGATAATAGATTTTCGGTTGTTTTCTGCATATTTTTGTTGCAAATCACGACGCATTTTGACAAAGTTTTCCATTTCGTGGGCAGAAAATCCATATTTTCCCATATAATATTCTGTGTATCTTTTTACATCTACAAACTGTCGTTGTCCGGGTGTATGATCCATGACTGAAATGAGCGAAAGTAAGGGATGTTCGCTATAGTCATTGGCGACATCACAAACTTGATCATAGGAAAGTTCACATCGTAAATGTAGGCGATGATCGGCTGTAAATCTTCCGGCTTTTTGTCCGTCTAAAATCACCTCAATCATCGGTCTAAAATGACTCATCCGCTTAGAACCGGGTTTAATATCTCCAATCCCAATTGCATCACAAACCGTTGTAATTCCTGCACCAATTAAATCCCGATCATGGTAAGTTGCAGCAGCTTCTAACGGCCATTTAACGCTTGGACGAGGAGACATACATTTTTCTAAATTATCGGTATGGAGTTCGATTAATCCCGGCATTAAATAGTCTCCCTGACCATTTTGACCCGTGGGAACAACACCAGGTTGAATGTCTGCAATTTTGCCGTCACGAACGACTAAAGTTCCTATCAATTCTTGATCTGGAAGTTGTAGACGATAATTGGTGTAGACTTGTTCATTCATGGTTTCTTAATTGTTAGTTAATCTAAAATTAATCAAGGTTTTTAATTCTCAAACTTTAATATTGTAACGAAAATTCTGCTAAAATTCTAAAGGCGTTTAAATGATGATTAGGATCTCAGCAAGAATGATTATACACGTTGTTTTGTTTAAATGGACAGAAGAAGCGACACCAGAAGCAATTGCAGCAGTTCTAGAGGGACTGAAAGAATTAAAAACTAAAATTCCCGGTATTATCGACTTATCCTGTGGAACCAATTTTTCTGAACGTTCTCAGGGATTTCAGCATGGATTAGTCGTTAAATTTACAGATAAAACAGCTTTGGAGGCTTATACTCCACATCCGGATCATCAAGCTGTGGTGCAGAATTTGATCAAGCCCATTTTAGCAGAGATTCTTGCAGTTGATTACGAAGTTTAATTCAAAGTCATTATGGATCTAATCACCAAAGGTTAATTCTCGCAGACAAAGCTGATTTCTAACTCCTTCGTCGTGAAAGATTCCAATTAAAGCAGAACCTTTGGCTTGACGTTCTTGTAACAGTTGGATTACGGCTTGAGAGTTACTTTCATCTAAAGCAGAAGTCGGTTCATCTAAAAGTAAAATTGGATAATCTACCGATAAAGCCCGAGCAATATTCACCCGTTGTTTTTCTCCACCTGAAAACGTTGTTGGAGATAAACTCCAGAGTCGTTCGGGTAAGTTGAGGTGAATAAAAAGCTGTTGAACTTTTTCATAAGCGGTGTCTATATTTTCCCCTAACTCTAGTAAAGGTTCTACGGCAATCTCTAACGCTGGAACCCGAGGAATAACGCGCAAAAATTGACTGACATAGCCGATTGTTGTCTGTCGCACTTCTAAGAGTTCGTGGGGTTCTAGTCGAGTTAAATCTACCCAATTTTGGTGATGTTTGATCCAAATTGAACCGCTATCAACTCGGTAATTTCCATAAAGTAATCGCATAAAGGTAGACTTTCCTGAACCTGATTTTCCCGATAATGCGACTCCTTCTCCTTGTTTAACTTGGAGAGAGACTTCTTTTAAAACAGAGAGAGAAACACTCCCCTGATTGTGCAAAGTAAAGCCTTTAGAAAGGTTCTCCGCTTT
>JGI12210J13797_10839652_pt1 | contig 16299 bp, 13 predicted proteins | sample ElkSlonscriptome_3_FD_13797 | JGI IMG/M metagenome (IMG submission 13797)
TCGCCGTTGAGCTTTTCGTCGGAATAAGCAAGACTTTTTATGCAAACCATCGACATCACCGAAACCATCGCCCTGCCGCCGGAACGCGCCTTCGAACTGCTGGCTGACCACGCGAACTACGATCGCTTTCCCGGCATCACAGCATCAGAACTTTTGACCGAGGGCGATCCGGCACCCAACGGCCTCGGCGCGGTCCGGCGCGTCTCTCTAGGTGATGTGGTGCTGGACGAGGAGATCACCGGCTTTGAGGCGCCGAAGCGCCTGGCCTATCGGATCATCGCCTCGAAGCCGGTCCGGGTCCTGCACGAAGGCGGTGAGATCGAGATTACCGAGGTGCCCGAGGGTAGTCGCATCCGCTGGCGCTCGACGTTCAGAATCAAGATCCCCCTGATCGGCTGGTTCGTGACGCGCCGGGCCGCTCAGCAGTTCGAGCGGGGCTTTCGCGCGGTACTTCAGTCCCTGCCCGAGCTTTGATCATCTGAAGGGTCTATTGAATCAACGCAGTCGGTTTCGAAAACGCCTATGAGCGCGGGAGCACGGACCTACTAATAGCGAGACGGCAGCACCGTACAGTCGAGGAGTTGCAGTCGCTCGTAGCTCTGATGGCCATCGGCTAGTAACAGAGTGGGCACGCCCAACGCGCGGCCGACCTCGAAGTCGTGATCCGTGTCGCCGATCAGTAAGGTTTTGCCTGCCTCCAGGCCCATGGAAGAAAACAACTGCCGGCCGCGCTCGACTTTGCTGCTCGCTTCGCAGTGATCCAGGCCGTAGACCTCGTCGAACGCGGAATCGATGCCGTGATGCGCCAGGAGGTCGTGGACGTCCGATTCGACGGCGGCGGTCAGAATGGCGAGCCGGTAGCCGCGCTGCTTGAGGTCGTCAATCAATTCTTCGGTCTTGTCGAACAGATCAACCTCGGCGGCGACGCCCGCGGTGTAGGCGCTCATCCAGCGCGCCGCCAGTTCGGAAAATGGATTCCGAGCGAAATCAAAACCCAGATGCTGGTAGTACTGCTGAACCGGGAAGGTGAAGATTTCGCGATAGCGCGTCCGCGTGAGTTGCGGCATGGAGAAATCCTGCAGCATCGCGTTGGTGATCGAGAGACAGTACTCGATGTCATCGAGCAGCGTGCCGTTCCAGTCGAAGACGATGGTGTCGGTCCCCGCAGGGATGTGTTGAGCGAGGTTTTGCATGGCCATGGAGTCTAGCGGGTCGAGGTTCGGGGCTCGGTGATCGCCTGATACTCGCCCGTGTCCTGCGTGACCAAGCTGACCACCATGATGGCGACCCAGGCCAGGATGAAGCCGGGGATGATCTCGTAGACGCCGGGACCGCCCATGAACGAGCCGTTCCAGCCCAAGGCGATCCAGATCATGACCGTCGCCGCGCCGGTCACCATGCCCGCGAGGGCGCCCGCACCGTTCGTGCGCGGCCACATCAGGGACAGAATAATCAGCGGGCCGAAGGCTGCGCCGAAGCCTGCCCAGGCGTTGCTGACCAGCGCCAGCACCTGCGAGTCGGGGTCCGAGGCGATCACCGCCGCAACCAGACCCACCAATACGACGCAGGCACGGCCGACATTCACGCATTCCCGATCACTCGCTTCCTTTCTAAGAAACAGGCGGTAGAAGTCCTCGGTCAGAGACGATGAGGAGACCAGAAGCTGGCTGGAAATCGTACTCATCACCGCAGCCAGCAGGGCCGCGTAGAGAAAGCCCGTGACCAGGGGATGGAACAGCAGGTCGGACAGGATGATGAAAATCGTTTCCGGATCGTCGACGGTCATGCCGTTGCGAACCGCGTAGGCGCGGCCGAACACGCCCAGTGACAGCGCTCCGATCAGCGAGATCGTCATCCAGCCCATGCCGATGTTGCGCGCCGTGGGGACCTCTTCGAGGCTGCGAATCGCCATGAAGCGCACGATGATGTGAGGCTGACCGAAATATCCCAGGCCCCAGGTGACCGCCGATAGCCAGCCGATCAGCGTCAGCCCCTCGGTCCAGGAGAGGAACGACGGGTCGACTTCATTGAGGGTTTGCGAGGCCTGAGAAAAGCCGCCGCCGCCTTCGCCAAAGAGTACGACGGCCGGCATGATGACCAGCGCCAGCATCATGATGCAGCCCTGAACAAAGTCCGTCATGCTGACTGCCAGAAAGCCGCCGACCACGGTATAGACCAGCACGATTCCCAGCGTGATGAAAATGCCCGCACCGTAGTCACTCAGGCCGCCAAAGTTGAAGATGCCCGCGAAAGCGCTCTCAAACAGCTTGCCGCCGGCGACCAGGCCGGATGCGGTGTAGACCGTAAAGAAGATGACGATGACGATGGCCGAAACCGTGCGCAGGGAAAGGGCCTGGGTCGGGAAACGGTTGGCGAGGAATGACGGGATGGTAATGGCGTTGCCGTAGTGGACGGTCTGCTCACGAAGGCGAGGCGCGACCAGGGTCCAGTTGAAGAACGCACCGACGAGCAGTCCGATGCCGATCCAGGCAGAACCCAGACCGGCAGCGAACAGCGCGCCGGGCAGGCCCAGAAGCAGCCAGCCGCTCATGTCCGATGCCCCGGCTGACAGGGCGGCGACTTTCGGGCTGAGGTTTCTCCCACCCAGCATGTATTCTTCGGACGATGAGGTCGAGGTTCGCATCGCGTACACGCCGATCGCGATCATCAGCGCGAAGTACCCGATCAAGCTGATCCAAACACCAATAGCCAAGAATTTCCTCCTGTTGTCAGGCCCGAAAGCTAGACCGGCGATTCAGAGCGCTGGCCTTGCCCAATGCCCCGCCGCTGCAGGTCAATATCGGTCCTGTTCGATACCTATGAATAACAAAGGCGCATTGCCTCCAAGCGCCTTTGATTCTTCTTGGTCCTTGCAAGCAAACAGGGTAACAGGTCACTTGGCCCACACGCTTGGGAGGTGCTCCACTGACAATGCTCAGCTCCAACACCCGTTGTTCAGCATCGGCGCCCAAAGCAGGCGTTGGGTTGGCCTGATAAAAAACTCAAGGCGACTCTGAGGAACCCGATGGCAGCCTAAGCCCCGAAGCTCAACTCGCCCCCCTGAGCATCCACTGTGATTGAATCCCCCGGGCCGTACTCACCGGCCAGGATCTTCTGCGCCAGGGCATTTTCCAGTCGCTGCTGGATTGCACGCTTGAGCGGGCGGGCTCCATAAATGGGGTCGAAGCCGGCCTCGCCGAGCAGGTCGAGAGCGGCATCGCTGATTTCGAAACCGATGTCGCGGTCGGCCAGGCGCTGTTCCAGATATTTGATCTGGATGGCGGCGATCTGGCGAATCTGGGTTGAATTCAGCGGGTGGAAGACCACGATCTCGTCGACCCGGTTGATGAACTCGGGGCGGAAGTGCTGGCCGACCACCTCCATGACACCGGCTTTCATGGTCTCGTACTCCTCGCCCTGCCCGGCCTGAATCCGGTCCGAGCCGAGGTTGGAGGTCATGACGATGACCGTGTTGCGGAAATCCACCGTGCGTCCGTGGCCGTCGGTGAGGCGGCCGTCGTCGAGCACCTGCAGCAGAATATTGAAGACCTCTGGGTGCGCCTTTTCGACTTCATCAAGAAGAATGACTGAATACGGGCGGCGACGAACGGCTTCGGTCAGATACCCGCCTTCTTCATAGCCGACGTAACCCGGTGGGGCACCGATCAGTCTGGACACGGCGTGCTTTTCCATGAACTCGGACATGTCGATGCGCACCATCGCTTCTTCAGTGTCGAAGAGATAGCTGGCCAGGGACTTGCAGAGCTCGGTCTTGCCGACGCCGGTCGGGCCCAAGAACAGGAACGAACCGTTCGGGCGGTTTGGATCAGCAAGTCCTGCGCGCGAGCGGCGAATGGCATCGGAGACGGCCTTGACCGCTTCATCCTGCCCAATCACGCGGTCGTGCAGCGCGTCTTCCATTCGCAGCAACTTATCCCTTTCACCTTCAAGCATCTTGGAGACCGGAATGCCGGTCCAGCGGCTGACCACCTCGGCGATTTCTTCCTCCGTGACCTTGTTGCGCAGCAGCTGAAAATGCTGGGTGTGCTCGTCGGATTCGGCCTCGGCCAGGCGGCGCTCCAGCTCCGGCATCTGACCGTGCTGGATCTCGGCCATGCGAGAAAGATCCTGCGCACGGCGGGCGTTTTCGAGCTCGGCGCGGGCGCGCTCCAGCTCTTCTTTAATGTGCGTGGCATCCTGAACCGATGCCTTCTCAGACTTCCAGACCTCGTCGAGATCGGCAAACTCGCGCTCGAGCTCGTCGATCTCGCCTTCGAGATCAGCCAGGCGCTTTTTCGAGGCGTCGTCCTTTTCCTTGTTCAGGGCTTCTCGCTGGATCTTGAGCTGGATCAGGCGGCGCTCAAGACGGTCCATGGCCTCGGGCTTGGAGTCGATTTCCATGCGAATGCGGCTCGCCGCCTCGTCCATCAGGTCGATCGCCTTGTCGGGCAGGTTGCGGTCGGTGATGTAGCGGTTCGACAGGGTGGCCGCAGCGACGAGCGCCGGGTCGGTGATGTCGACCCCGTGGTGGACCTCGTAGCGCTCCTGCAGGCCTCTCAGGATGGCAATGGTGTCCTCGACCGAGGGCTCGCCAACCAGCACCTTCTGGAACCTTCTCTCCAGGGCCGCGTCCTTTTCGATGTTCTCGCGGTATTCGTTCAGGGTGGTCGCGCCGACGCAGTGCAGCTCGCCCCGCGCCAGCGCGGGCTTGAGCATGTTGCCCGCATCCATCGAACCCTCGGCTTTCCCCGCACCCACCATGGTGTGGATTTCGTCGATGAACAGGATCACCTGGCCTTCCTGTTTCTTCAGGTCGGTCAAAACGGCTTTCAGGCGTTCTTCAAATTCACCGCGGAACTTCGCGCCGGCAATCAGGGCACCCAGGTCGAGACTCAACACGCGCTTGTTCTTCAAGCCTTCCGGCACCTCACCGTTGATGATGCGCTGGGCCAGGCCTTCAACGATCGCCGTCTTGCCAACCCCCGGCTCGCCGATCAGGACCGGGTTGTTCTTGGTTCGGCGCTGGAGCACCTGAATGCAGCGGCGAATTTCTTCATCGCGACCGATCACCGGGTCGAGCCTGGACTGCTCGGCCTTTTCGGTCAGATCGATGGTGTATTTCTTCAGAGCCTCGCGGCTGTCTTCGGCGTTCGGGTCGTCCACGCTCTCGCCCCCGCGCACCTCGTCAATCGCGTCTTCAACGGCTTTCTTCACCACGCCGGCCTGATGCAGCAGCTGGCTGAGCTTGCCGTTGGATTCAAGCGCGGCCAGCACGAACAGCTCCGAGGCGATGTAGGCATCGCCGCGCTTCTTCGCGATCTTGTCGGTCAGATTGAGGACTCGGCCCGAGTCATTCGACAGGTTGATCTGTCCGGCTTGCCCGGTCACTTTGGGCAGGGCATCGAGCGCTTCGCCAAGCGCCGAGCGCAGCGTATTGACCTGGGCGCCACTGCGCGCCAGCAGGCCGCGGATACCGCCGCCGTCCTGATCGAGCAGCGCCACCATGATGTGCTCGGGTTCGAGCATGGAATGATCCATGCCCACGGCCAGGCTCTGGGCCTCGGCCAGTGCGGACTGGAAACGTGCTGTCAATTTGTCCATTCGCATTGCCATGACTCCCTGTCATCTTCGGCCAGATTCTTTCACCAGAGCCGTGCGCTCCAGGACACGACCTGACTTATCCACAGGATTGGGATGAACGGTCGGGGAATCAAGAAAGCTGCAATAATCCATCGCCATGAGCATCACTCCAGATTCCCAGTCCGCCCGGCCCACCCAGCGCATTGGCCTCTGGCTGGGCCCGGCGATCTTTGCCTTGATGCAGCTGCTGCCCGAACCGACGGGGCTCGATCCGGCCGCCTGGCAGGTCGCCGCCCTGGGCTTGTGGATGGCGATCTGGTGGATTAGTGAGGCGATCCCCATCCCGGCCACCGCTCTGCTGCCGCTCATCGTCCTGCCGCTGAGCGGCGTGGGAGGGATTCGCGAAGCGGCTGGGCCCTACGCCAATCCTCTGATCTTTCTGTTCATGGGCGGATTCATCATCGCGGTGGCCATGCAGCGCTGGAATCTACACAAGCGCATCGCGCTGGGGATCATCAATCGGGTCGGCACGAGCCCGCGCGCCATCGTGCTGGGATTCATCCTGGCCTCAGGTTTCCTGAGCCTGTGGGTCAGCAATACGGCCACCGCCCTGATGATGCTGCCGATTGCCATGTCGGTGATTTCACTCAGTGTCCAGGACCACGGCGACCAGCCAACGGGCAGCCGCAACTTCGCCATTGCCCTGCTTCTGAGTGTCGCCTACGGCTGCAACATCGGCGGCCTGGGCACGCTTATCGGCACCCCACCGAACGCTCTGATGGCTGCATATCTCCTGGACAGCCACGGCGTCACCATTGGTTTTGCACAGTGGATGCTGCTCGGACTTCCGCTCGTCATGATCGGACTGCCGCTGGCCTTTCTGATTTTGACGCGCGTGGCCTATCCCGTGACAGGGCAGACCCTGCCCGGAGGCCAGGGCGTGATCGATCGGGAGCGCGACCAGCTCGGCCCGATCAAAGCGCAGGAGCAGCGCGTGGCCACCATCTTCATTCTGACGGCTGCGCTCTGGATCACCCGGCCCTGGCTGCAGGGCCTGCTGCCCGGTCTTTCCGACGCGGGCATCGCGATGACGGCGGCTCTGCTGATGTTCATCGTTCCGGCGGGAGGCCAATCACGCCGAGCGCTGCTGACCTGGCTGGATCTGCGTGATCTGCCCTGGGGCATTCTGCTGCTGTTCGGGGGCGGATTGAGCCTGGCCTCTGCGGTCGGGCAGACCGGCCTGGACGAGGCCATCGGGCAAGCCGTCGTCTCGCTCGACGCCTGGCCAACGTTGCTCATTCTCACGCTCGCCGTGGCCATCGTGCTGCTGCTGACCGAGATCTCAAGCAACACGGCCACGGCTGCGGCCTTCCTTCCCGTCCTGGCCGCCGCAGCCATCGGCCTGGGCTACGCGCCGGAGTTCTTCGTCATCCCGGCAGCACTGGCCGCCTCCTGCGCCTTCATGCTGCCGGTGGCCACACCACCCAACGCGATTGTCTACGGGTCAGGGCTGCTAAGCGTACCGCTAATGGTGCGCGCGGGTATCTGGCTGAACCTGCTCTTCGTCATCATGATCATGGGCGCCGCCTACAGCCTGATGCTGTGGGCTTTTGGGATTGCGGTTTGAATCTCGCTTCGCGGGGTGAACGTCAAATGCGCTTGGTTGAATCCACGCGCAACGCTTCCACTCCAGGGCTTCTTGCGCTGTGCGCAAACCGCCCTTGCGTTCCCAGCTGCGCTTCGCGGATAAAGGCGTTTCGCCCACACGTGCGGTCGGTGACACTCAAGGGCTTCTTGCGCTACGCGCAAACCGCCCATTCGCTTACACCTGCACTCTTCGCGCTTGCTGGGCGAGTTTCTTTTGGCAGACGATCCCAAAGAAACCAAAAAATCTGACGCCCGAGACCTCGCCGGAGTCGCGCCGGGCGGAACGGGGTCTTTGTGGGCATGCCTGTCTGACCGTAGCGAAGCGGAGGGAGTTCAAGCATAACCGCCCGTTCCAACCAGCGCGACGGAGGGAACCGGCGAAGCCGGCGAGGTCACTGGGCAGAAGTCCTTTTGGTTTCTTTTGGAACGACTGCCAAAAGAAACTCGCCGTGCAAGCGAAGCGACGGCGAAAGCTTTTGAACTTATCCGCGAAGCGGACCGAAAAGCGCTTTTCAAGTCAAAGCCAAGCGCAGCGAATTCCCCTCATACACCGCGAATCGCCAACAGGCGAATCTCGGTCATGTCTTCGATAGCGTAGCGAATGCCCTCGCGCCCCAGGCCGGAATCCTTGACGCCGCCGTAGGGCATGTGGTCGACGCGGAAGCTTGGCACGTCATTGATGATCACTCCACCCACCTCCAGGCGATCCCAGGCCTTGCGGATCTTGCCGATGTCGCGCACGAACAGGCCGGCCTGCAGGCCGTAGCGGGAGTCGTTGATCGTCTCCAGCGCCTGGTCGAAATCACTGAACGGCTCCAGCAGAACGGCCGGGCCGAAGACTTCGTTGCGATACAACCTGACGTCTTTGGGGACGTTTTCCAGTATGGTCGGGCGCACGATGCGGTCCTCGCGCTGGCCGCCGGTGAGCACGGTCGCGCCGCCGGCCACGGCTTCTTCAATCCACTCGACCACGCGCTCGGCATCCTGCTCGGTGATCAGCGGGCCGATGAAGGTCTCCGGGTCACGCGGATCGCCGGACTTGAGGGCTTCGACGGCCTGGATGAGTTTCGATTTCAGTTCTTCGTAGATCGCTTCGTGGACCTGCACCCGCTGCACCGAAATACAGCTCTGGCCGGACTGGTAAAAGGCCCCGAACACGAGGCGATCGACCGCGTCATCAAGATCAGCGTCGGCATCGACCAGGCAGGCCGCGTTGCCGCCGAGCTCCATCACCACCGGTTTCTTGCCGGCCTTCGATTTCAGCATCCAGCCGATCTTGTCCGAGCCGGTGAAACTCAGAAGCTTCAGGCGATCGTCCTCGGTCAGGGGTGCCGCGTCTTCGACGTCCAGCGGCAGGATCGAAAATGCGCCCTCGGGCAGATCGGTCTCGGCCAGGATCTCGCCGATCAGCAGTGCGCCCACCGGCGTCTTGTCGGCCGGCTTGAGCACGAAGGGACAGCCGGCGGCAATGGCAGGTGCCACCTTGTGCGCCACCAGGTTGTAGGGGAAATTGAAGGGCGTGATCAAGGACACTGGGCCGATCGGTACCTTCTTCGTCATCCCCATCCAGCCCTCGGTGCGCTCGGCGATGTCCATCGGCAGCACCTCCCCACCGACTCGCGTGGCTTCCTCGGCGGCAATCTGGAAGGTGTCGATCAGGCGCTGGACTTCTCCCCTCGCGTCCTTGATGACCTTGCCGCCCTCGACCACCAGGACTTCGACCAACTCGTCCCGCCGCGCTTCGAACTGTTCGACACAGTGCAGTAGAACGTCGCGTCGCCTGTGCGATGGATAGGCTGCCATTGCCCCGGCGGCTCGATCCGCAGCGCCAATCGCTTCTTCCAGTGCCTCCGCGCCGGCCTTGGCCACGCGATAGGCCAGTTTGCCGCTGTGCTTGTCTTCGACCTCCAGATCGGTATTGGCCTGGACGGCTCGATTGGCCAGGTAATAGGGATAGGTTTGAGACGCCATGAACAATGACCGGTGAGGGCAGGTTCACAAGCCTACCAAACGCCGGTGGCGCGCGGCCTGAAGATCCTGCCCCAGACCGATGCGGGCCGGATGCCTGGTGTCCGTCCCTAGAAGATCGATCGGCCCCTTCTGCGCGTTATTCGTCGCGCCCTCGAATCGATCGATCAATAGTTTATCCGGTTGAATTGGAATACTTTTTCCCATTTTTAGAGTTTTCTCAGGACTTCCCTGGAAGGACCGGGCAATCTGATGGTTTCGAAGGTTCGGGAATTCGCTCAGGCCACCGGAGCGCCAAACCCAAAGCCGAAGGCAACAATCATGGAGAGACATGGCATGCAATCCAGCGATGATCGCCGCAGAAAAGACTGGCCGCTTGTGCTGATCGTGCTGGCGTTCCTGCATGACGGCGTGGCGGCCGAGGGCTTTGACGGGACGATGAGCGGCAGCTGGTGGAATCCGGAGCGATCCGGTGAGGGCCAGTTCCTGACCTTCGAGCAGGCCGGCGACCGCCAGGTCGCGATGCTGGCCTATTTCACCTACGACGATCAGGGCCAGGCCCGCTGGCTGGTGGGCAATATCGATTTCTCGGCCGGCAGTAGCGAGCTGAGCATCCCGATGATCACCGCGCGCGGTCCCCGCTTCGGGATGGGCTTCGAGCCCGAGGCAATCGAGATCGACAATGCCGGCACCGCCGAGCTGACGTTCATTGACTGCGGCCGCATCGCCTTCCGCTACGAGGATGAAGGCGAGACCCTCGATTTCGATCTGGTCCGTCTGATCGGGCCGCTGGAGGACGCCGACTGCGCGCAGGCCGCAGCCGGGGCCTCGGTCGAGCCGCTGAACGGGGCCCTGTCCGGGGCCTGGTGGGACCCGGCCCGCGGCGGGGAGGGCCAGTTCCTGTCCGTCGAAACCCTGGGCGACCAGACCATCGCGATGTTCTACTACTTCACCTACAACGACAACGGTGACCCGACCTGGCGGGTCGGCAGCGCCAATATTGCGCCGAATGCTGATCGCCTGCAGGTCGGCCTTGTGACCGGCACGGGTGCGCGATTCGGCAGCGCCTTTTCCAGCGCGGACGTGGCGCTCGAGCCCGCCGGGACGGTCCGCCTGAGCGCCACGGCCTGCGCCGGCCTGAGGATGCGCTTCGAGGGCGAGGTCAGCTTCGGGCTGAATCTGTCGCGCCTGGGGGGACCGCTGATCGACCTGCCCTGCCCGACACCGGCCCCGGAGATCCGGGCGAGTGACCTGGCCCTGCTCGAGCTGATCGAAGCCAATGATCTGTCGGGCGACCCCAGCGCCGGCCGCGATCTGCCCGGACCGGATGCCCCGTTGGTCGAGCTGGGCAAGAAGCTGTTCTTCAGCAAGGCCCTGTCTGCCGATCTGGAGGTGGCCTGCGCCTCCTGCCATCACCCGGCCCTGGGGGGAGCGGATGGGCTTTCGATCTCGATCGGCGTCGACGCCGCCAACCCCGATCTGGTCGGTCCGGGTCGACGAACGGCGGACGGCGAGATCCACGTCCATCGCAATGCGATCAGCTTTTTCAATTCCGGCCTTCTCGATCGAGGCCTGCTCTGGGACTCACGCGTCGAGAGCCTGACCGGCACGCCGGGACTCAACGGTAGCGAAGGCGGTATCCGGACGCCGGCTTCACCGCTCGGCGTCGCCGACCCCGACGCCGGCCCCAACCTGCTGAGCGCCCAGGCGCGCCTGCCCGTGGTCACGCGCGATGAGATGAGAGGCGACGCGCTGCCGGGGAGATCGGCGGATGAAGTCCGTGACTACCTGACCCAGCGCCTGGGCAATTACGGCGAGGGCCAGGGCCTGCTGCCGGAATCCGCCTGGTTGAATTCCTTCCAGGCCGCATTCGGCAGTACCGGTGAGGCCGAAGAACTGATCACCTTTTCGAATATCGCCCTGGCTCTGGGCGAATATCAGCGCTCGGCGGTGTTCGTCGAGAGTCCCTGGTCAGAGTATGTCCGTGGTGACCTGGATGCGATCGACACGGCGGCCAAAAGGGGCGCCATGTTGTTCTTCGGTACTGTTGAAGAAGGCGGAATGAACTGCGTGCGCTGTCACAGCGGCGATCTGTTCACCAACGAGTCGCACCGTCGGGTCGGGTTTCCGCAGATTGGCCCCGGATTCGGCGATGGGGATGACAATAGTGATGACTTCGGGCGATCCCGCGAAACCGGCGACCCCGCCGATCAGAACGCCTTCCGGACGCCGACGCTACTCAACCTGACCCGGACCGCACCCTACGGCCATACGGGCGCCTACCGGACCCTCAGCCAGATCGCCGGGCACTACTTCAACCCGACCGGAACGGCGACCGGGCCCTTGCTATCCCGCCTGTGGTGCGAACTGCCGCCCTTCGACACCCAGCCGGACTGCGAGGCGCGTGCCGAAGCCGTTCTGGCCAACACGAACGCGACCCTCGACAGCATGCGGGCCACACGCGAGGAGGATCCGGACATCTCGATGCCGCAGATCCCGAATGATTTCAGCACCCAGGAGAACTTCGACGACCTGGTCGCCTTCCTCGAAACCCTGACCGACCCCTGCCTGACCGATCCCGCGTGCTACTCGCGCTGGATCCCTGACGCCGATAAGGCGCCTGACGATTTCCAGCTAAACGCGGTCGATCGCGAAGGCAGCGTGCTCTAGGTGTGATCTCCTCGCAGCTTGTCCTCATTGAGAGTATCGTGGGGCTCGATCCCCAGCGGCGAGGGGTGCCGCCTGGTTTCTGTTGAAGATCGCCTGGCGGTCTTACCGAGGCACCGACTCATCGCCTCGTCGAGACTTTGAGGGTTGCCGACATGCACGCCGATCGCTCCTACGACATCCTTCTGCGACTCGTCGCCTTTTCCTCAAACATGCGGTGATTCAGCGCTTTTTCATTGATCGCCGTCAGCTTCTGTATTAAAATTTCAACGCTTTTTGATTTCAGAATCCAAAAGCTCGCAATTCAGTGGTCTGATTGCGGTCCCCATCACAAAATATCTGTCATCAGATCGACCTTGAAGTCGGCGACAGAGCTGAATACCGGGAAGGTAATAATAATGTCGAATATTTCTGAAAGTTTGAACGAATTGGTGGCCATCGATGGTGCCTTGGGCACGTGTATTGTCGATTACACCTCTGGCATGGTGCTGGGCACAGCCGGTGGCGGCCTTGATCTGGAGCTGGCTGGCGCCGGCAATTCCCAGGTCGTGAAAGCCAAGATGGAAACCATGAAGTCGCTGGGCATCAGCGGCGAAATCGAAGACATCCTGATCACCCTCGAATCACAGCTGCACATCATCCGGCCGACAGCGTCCCACGACGGTCTGTTTATCTATCTTGTCCTGGAGAAGGCCAAATCCAACCTTGCACTGGCTCGCCGTAAGGTGCGTTCGATCGAAGAGAGTCTCGAAGTCTAGAGGCCCTGCGCGATCGCTGCCGATTCCACGGCAGCATCCAGTATCGATCAATCGAGGTGGCGGCGTTGCAAGACGCCGCCCCACGCCATATATGTAAGGGGTGAAACCATGCCAAGCCCGAACAAGAGGTTGGTATACCTCAGTGAAGCCGTCCTGGAACAGCGCGGCAACGTACCAAGGGGGCTGGGAAAGATCGTCATCGTGGCGCGCCGATACAATCGGGAGCACGGAATCTCCGGCTTTTTGAGCTACCGTCGCGGTTTCTATTTTCAGGTTCTGGAAGGTTCAGGGTCTGCAGTTGAAGCGCTGTTCGATCGCATCAGAGTAGACACACGCCATCGAAACGTGGTCCAACTGTGGACAGAAAGCAGCGTTGGAACGCGATTTTTCCCAAGCTGGGGAATGCGTCTGAATTCAGCCGCCGACACCAGCAGCGAAATCTACGATTACCTTGATTATTGCAAGGACAGGGTCGAAGCGCTCGATCCGAGCTTGCGCCGCAATATCGATAAGACTTTGTCGCTCAACCTGAGTCGGGGAGACGGCCCGTCGAATGCGGCTTCTGGAGCCCATCGCTCGACTGAACTCGAGTTCAGATTGAGTGCGCTGCCCTCCTCGTTCGAGTTCGGACTGGATCATCTTAAAACGATCGATATGCTGGCAGCGCTTCTCCAGCATTGGCGATCGATCGACGAACTTGTGGAACTCAGCGAATTGAGCGCCGAGGAAGTGCGACACGTACTGAAGCAACCCCGCGTCGAAGCGCGGCTGAGTGTTCGTCAGTCTGAAGTCAAAACAACACTGGCCGGAAAGAATCAATCCTGGCCCGATGCCGGGCGCACCAAGCCGAAATTCTATCGCAGGCTGCAGTCCTTTTTCGGAGCGAGGAAGTCATGAAGGCCTATGAAAAACTGGCCTTCGTCGGTGATGTGGGCTCCGGCAAGTCGACGATCATTCGAACGCTTAGTGAAATCAGCGCCGTCGATACCGATCGGCGCTCGACCGTCGACATCGGCAAGGAATTCACCACCATCGGGATCGACTACGGTCGTATTTCCCTGGGAGACGACCTGGCTCTCGGGCTCTACGGTGTGCCGGGCCAGAAGCGCTATTCAATGCTATGGGATCACGTCAACCAGTCTCTCTGGGGGATCGCATTCATGGTGCGCAGTTCAGCAGAACCGAGCATCGAAAACCTGGACGCCGTGATCAGCCACTTCGATCCCGCGGCAAGCGACACGCCTTTCGTGGTCGCAATTTCACATGCCGACATCAGTCCCGCCGACCAGCTCGAACACGAAGTCGATGTGTATTCAGACTATCTGAAGGCGTGTTCGCTGCCCGGCACCGTCATGACCGTCGATTGCACCTCATTCGAGTCGTCGAGAAACATCCCGCTTCTGGTCAATTCGATCCACTACCAGCGTCTCCGTCTTGGTCAGAGCGACGATAAAGGAAATGAATAATGAAAACCGATGATGCCAAGGCGATCGTTCAACCGCTGATTCAGGAATTCACACAGCAGCACTTCGAGGTCCTCATCGCCAGCGTTTGTACCGAAGACGGCTTCGTTCTGGCTCATCAGAACGGACGATCCGCCGATCTGGAAGACGACAAGATCGCAGCGCTATCGAGCACGTTGCTTTCGCTGGCAGAAGCGGCGGCCAAAGTGATCAAGTGCGGCGAGCTCAAGGTCAATATCATTGAGGCAAAGAAGGCCAACATCGTGGTCGTGAAGTCACGCTATCGCGATCTTCCCATCGTTGTCACCGTCGCTGCGAATGCGTCTTTATCGATCGGGCAGGTGCTGTTCATCGCAAACCGCCTGTCGAACCGGATCTCCGGCAGCTGACAGAGGAACAACGCTGACCCGACATCTGCGCATGATCGGTGACCCCGCCGATCGAATCTCAGTGCTGAGGGTCGTCGAATCGGATCATGTGCTTGATCTCGTCGGTCTTGAAGCCGAGCAGCATCGGACGGATCGCGCCGTGGAGGACGGTGACGTCGAAGAGTTCTTCGACGATGCCGGAAATGCGCATGTGATGGAGCAAGTCCCCTGTATCGAGATCGACCACGACGATGCCGCAGCGGGCCTCGGCCTTGCGCTCGGCCAGGGCGTCATCGAGCGCGAGGCCGCTGAAGGATTTGTTGCGCGCCTTGGACAGGCCGACCAGGGCGTACTTGCCGTGAAAGGCCAGGCCGCGGGCGTAGCCGGGCACGAAGCAAAGGGGCTCGAACTGCCCGGTCTTGAAGTTCACCGAACCCAGCTCACCGGTACCGGAGTTGAGCAGCCAGAGTTTCTTTCGGTACCAGCGCGGGCTGTGCGGCATGGACAGGCCTGAACAGACCACCTCGTTGGTGCGAACATCCATCACCAGTCCACCCTCGCGCCGGTGCTCGCGCCAGCCCTCGGCCACGTCAGCCTCGCTGATCATGGTCACCCAGCCCGGCTCACCTTCGTGCATGGCCAGGCCGTTGAGATGACAGCGATCCTCCGGGCCTAAGCGGCTGACGAAGGGCGGCTTCCAGACCACCTCGAAGCTGGCCGTGTCCGACGGCCGGGCCAGGCAGCTGAAGAGCGTATTGACGAAGACCGGCCGGCCGTTGCCGTCGATGCCAATGTCGTGGGCGTCCACATCCCCGGTGGTCCATCCCAGCTGGGGAATGAACAGGCGATCGTAGCCCTGGTAATTGTCGGTGTCCTCGAGCACGTTGTTAAAGCGCCAGAGCTGGTACTGGCTGGCCAGATAGAAGCGATTGTCGCGCGCTGCGATCCCCATGCAGCGCGGAAAGGTCCGCTCGACCAGGCTGATGCCCTGATCCCCCATCCCGATCATGAACACCTTGCCGGCCTGGTAGGTCGTGAATGCGATACTGGCGTTGAACAGGCCTAGCCAGCTCTCGAACTGACGAGAGAAATCGAGTGAAAACTGTGGGGTTGCCTTGGCGTCTTCTGAAGACTGATGCATCGGTTGAATGCCCTGGTGATTAGGCGCTGTTCAGGCGCGAGCGTTTAGTGTGTCATTAAGGGGCGGCTTCAGACAAGGCCAGCTTCAGGCCATGAATTCGATTCCGCAGATTCACGCCGCCGGCGACGGCATGGTTGCGATCAACGCTGTTTGCAGTCTTTGTCGGCCCCTTCGAGCGGCCTCGGTTCGAAGCGTGATCCTTTTTCCTGTCCCTTTGCACAATAACGAGGTAAGCAAATAACATCAGACGGAACGGAATCTTAATGACCTATTCAAAGCCGATCAAAAGCCGTCTTTCGCGCACGCTCCAGAGTTTTCAAGCGGACCATCCGCGATCCTCCAGGCGTCCCGAGCGCCGGGCGCTGTCGCGGGCCATCTCCGCAGTGTTGTTGTCGGGCGCCATGGTCGCAAGTGCCCAAGCCGGGGCAGATGGATTCGATCTAGCGGATCTCAACGGCGCCAATGGGTTCCGTCTCGACGGTGCGGCAGCCGGTGACAATGCCGGCTCCTCGATCAGTGCCGCTGGCGATGTCAATGGCGATGGCATCGATGACCTGATTGTCGGAGCCGCCGGCGCGGATTCGATCGACGACGATTCCGGCAGCAGCTACGTGGTCTTTGGCAAGCCCACAGGCTTTGACGCCACCGTGGCCCTGTCCGCGCTCGACGGGACGAACGGTTTTCGCCTGGACGGTGCGTCAGCTAGT
>JGI12210J13797_10113066_pt1 | contig 16297 bp, 10 predicted proteins | sample ElkSlonscriptome_3_FD_13797 | JGI IMG/M metagenome (IMG submission 13797)
ATCAAGGTCGAGAAGCCCAAGCCGGTGGCGCCGGCCAAGCCGGCCGCCGCGGCCAAGCCGACCGCCTCGGCCGCCGCTCCGGCCGCGCCCAAGCCCGCGGTCCCGGCCGCGCCGGTGGTGCCCGCGGAGCTCGAGGGCGTCTCGGCGGAGATGCTCGACCACGCCCAGCAGCTCGCGGCCAGCGGGGAGACCCTCCACAGCCTGCGGCTGCGTCGGCAGGCGCTGTGGCTGGCCGAGCCGGCGCTCATCAAGGGCAAGAAGTACGACTGCCAGAGCCTGGGCATGAAGGAGCGGCTCGAGGTCGAGAGCATCTTCAACGCCAAGAAGTGGGACGAGCTACTCGAGCGCACCGAGGAGCTGTTCCCCGGCTATCCGTTCTGCCTCGATCTCACGTTCTGGGCGGCCAAGGCCGCCGGCACGCTCATCGGGCTCGAGGTGACCAAGGCGCTGGCCGGCGAGCTGGTCGCGCTGTCGATCCGCTCGCCGCGGCTGTCGCGGGGCACCGACCGGGACGGCCAGGCGCTCGCGTCGGGGCCGACCCGCGCGTGGATCACCGAGTTCAAGGGCGCGCCCGGGGGCACGAGCGCGTCGGCCACGACCGGCGAGACCCCTGCGGCTGCTGCGCCCGGCGGGAGCGGTGCGATCGTGATGGCGGCAACTCCCGAGGCGCTGCCCGAGGACATCGAGAAGCTGTTCAAGGACGGCAAGCTGAACGAGGCGGTGGCGCAGGCCTCGGCCTCGGCGGTCGGGCTGAGGGGCCGCGCGGCGTTCCAGCTCAACCTCCTGCTGGCTGAACGGCTGCAAACGGCCAAGGCTGGCCCGTTCGCCTTCTCGCTGTTCCGCGCGCTGCTGGGTCAGCTGCGCACCGCTTCGCTCGCCCAGTGGGAGCCCACCGTCGGTGCGCGGTGTATCCGGGGGTACCTCCACTGCGCGCGGTTGAGCAAGACCAAGATCGAAGACGAGCGCGAGTTGCTCGACGAGCTGATGATCCTCGATCCCGGCGCTGCAATCGGGCTGGTGTAGCGTTAAGTCTAAGGGGGGAACCCGACCATGGCCGACGGCAAACCGTTCTACCGAACCGAACACCACCTGCAGCTCATCGGAGGCGATGAGCACGAGTTCACCGTGTTCGGGTTCGAGTTCGAGGAGGAGCTCAACGAGAGCTACCGCCTCGACGTGAAGTGCAAGATCCCAGCGGCGCTCCAAGAGGGCATCGCCGCGGCCTGCTCGGCGCGGCGAGGCAAGGACGCCGAGTTCTTCCTGCGGCGCCAGTTCCCCGACGGCGAGCTGCTCGAGACGCGCATCAGCGGCTACGTGGAGACGGTGGAGCGGGGCCAGACCTCCGACCCCGAGAAGGGCTTCCTGGTCGAGGAGTTCGTCATCAGCATCACCCCCGCGTGGGAGCTGCTGAAGAACGAGCAGACCGGCGCCACGTGGCACAACACCAGCTACGCCGACATCCTGTTCGAGGTGCTCGAGAAGGGGCTGGGCAAGTTCAACCGCACCTTCGAACGCAAGCTCACCGGTGAGTACCCCCCGGTCGACTTCACGGTGCGTCGGCCCAACGAGTCGCTGTACGACTTCTGCCAGAAGCTCATGCGGCGCATGGGCGTGAACTATTTCTTCGACCACGAAAGCGGGGTCGAGGTGATGGTGCTGTGCGACAACAACGACGCCTTCGCCAAGGGCAACCGGCGCAAGGCCAAGCCGTTCACCGCCCAGTGGCTGAAGAACGACCCCACCGACGACGAGGAGATGATCCTCAACCTCGGCAAGGCGGCCGGCACCCCGCCGGCGGGCAAGGTCTTCAAGAACTTCGACATCCAGGCCCCGCAGCTGCCCATCGAGGGGCTGGCCGACTTCGGGTCCGTGCTCGGCGCGCTCGCGGGCATGCTGGGGATCGGGGGCTTCGGCGGCGGAGGCGGAGGCGGAGGCGGAGGCGGCGGCGGCGGAGCCAACACCGACGGCGCCGTGGTCGAGCACGAGCGGCTGCGCACCAACGAGCTGGACGCCCAGGGCCACATCGAGCGGCGGGCGAAGCTCGAGGAGGAGGTCGTCGGCACCAAGGTCAACGACATCCAGGTCGAGACCACCATCACCGGCGCGCTCGCGGGTCGCAAGTACGAGGTGGAGACCACCCCCGGCGACGTGCGGGAGATCGTGGTGTCCAAGGTGAAGGCGTCGGGCACCAAGTTCGACCAGCCGCCGGGCGACTACAAGAACCAGATGACCTACATCCCCACGAAGGGGGAGGGCGGGCAGACGGTCCAGATCCGGCCCACCAAGGAGGTCGACGAGAGCAACCACTTCGGCATGCACCGCGCCGAGGTCGTCGCCATCGAGAACGGCCCGGTCGACGTCGACGACAAGCTGCGCTGCCGGCTGAAGTTCCCCTGGGACGAGAAGGAGGGCGAGGACAAGCTCACCTACGTGAGCGTGCTCCAGCCCATGGGCGGCACGCACTCCGGCACCCAGTGGTTCCCCCGCGAGGGCGACCGGGTGTTGGTGGTGTTCGTGGGCGGCCAGCACGAGACCCCGGTCATCGTGGGCTGCCTGTACGACAAGGAGCTGCCGCCGCCCGCGATGGGCCCCGACGGCCTGGTGCTGCCCGAGTCGCGCAGCTGGGTGGGCTTCTCGCACGCCAGCATCGGCGACAAGGCGCGCCAGACCATGATGAACCTCAAGCTCGACGCAGGCGACGAGCTGGTGTTCTGGAACGCGCCGTGGGACTGGCTGGAGAAGATCGGCCGCGACCACACCACCGAGATCGAGCGCGACAACAAGCGGCAGATCGGCCGCGACTTCGAAGAGACGGTCGAGCGCGACTACACCCAGGAGGTCACGGGCGACCGCACGGAGACGGTGAAGGGCAACTACGGCCTCACCGTGAACGGCACCTCCGACTTCAGCATGTCGGGCGGCTGGTCCAGCTCGGTCTCGGGCGAGGTGAACAACAGCTTCATGGGCGGGCTGAAGGAGACCATCCGCTCGGGGGCCTCGGAGACCACGCTCATCGGCAACCGCTCGTTCACCGTGGCGGCGGGGACCTTCTCCATCACGTCGGGCACGGCCATCCGGCTCACCGCGCCGGTGCTGACGCTGTCGGTGGGCGCCATTGGCTTCGGCGGCATGGGGGCGGTGGCCGGCGGCGAGCTGAAGCTGGCCACCACCGCCACCCTGCGCGCGCCGGTCAGCGCCTCGCTCAAGGGCGGGCTGAGCGAGGTCCGGGCCGATCGCACGGGCCTGCGCCTCAAGGGCCCGAGCACCCACATCACCGACCAGATGGGCAGCTCCGCCAAGCTGGGCAGCGGCAAGCTGGTGGTCGAGGCGCCGCAGGGCATCGAGTTCCGCTGTGGGCTCAATTCGCTGCGCCTGGCCCCCGACGGGCTGTTCATCAACGGCGCCAAGCTGAACATCGATGCAACCCGAACCGAGCTACGCACCACGGCGTTCGACATCATTGGGCCGACGCCCGATGATGACGGCGTCGCATGAAGTCCTGCATCGCTCTCCCGCTCGAGCAGCTCGCCGACGCCGTCCAGCGGTTCACCAAGCGGCCCGACGCTCGCCTCCTGCACGTCGCGGCCGATGACGACCTGCGCTCCGGTGCGCTGCGGATCCTGCTGGCCGCCGAGCACCTCGCGAGCAACCACGCCCCGTGGGCGGTGCTCGACGACGCGAGCGCCGAGCCGGGCTGGGCCCGGCTGGAGCAGGCGCTGGTGCGCGACCACGGCAAGAAGCGCGACGCCGGCGTGCCGCTCGCTCCGCTGGACTCTCAGGTCTCGGGGGTCGATGCGGCTCGCTTCGCCGCGCGGCTTTGTCAGTACGGCGCGTCGGTGCAGCCGCCGGCCGAGGGCCTGGTGCTGCTGCTGAGCTGCCGCGCGCCCGAGCTGTCGCTCACGTGGCTTCAGCACCTCACCAAGATGATCTTCGACCCCGTCCTCGACGGCGTGCGCTTCGTGCTGCTGGGCACGCGGTGCCCCACCACCGCCGCGTGGTCCGAGCACCTGACGCCCACGCGGTGCATGGTGCAGGTCTGCGCGGTGGATCCCGCCGCGGCCCAGCAGCAGCTCCAGCAGGAGATCGACGCCGAGGCCGAGCACGGCCCCGGCCAGGGCAAGGCGTGGCCGCCCGACGCGGAGGTGCCGGCCGACGAGGGCGGCGAGCTGCCGCCGCTGCCCCCGGGCCCTCCGCCGGCCCGCCGGGTCCCCGCCCCGCCCGATCCGCCCGTGGAGACGGTCTCGCTCTGTGCAAAGCGCGCGGCGCTGGCGATGCAGCGCTCCGACGGCGTGGAGGCCACCCGTCAGCAGGCGCGAGCGCGCGATCTGTGCATCGCTGAACAGCGGCCCGAAGATGCGGTACGCATGGAGCTGGTGCTGGGCGGCTACCTACTGGAGCTGGGGGAGACCAAGCAGGCGCAGGGCTCGTTCGCCCGCGCTGCGGAGATGGCCCAGGGCGCGCAGGCGCACGAGCTGGAGGCGCAGGCCCGCTACGCCGAGGCGTGGACCTGGCGGCAGCTCAAGCAGGTGGAGGCCACCCTGCGCGCGTACTGGGAGGGCATCGACGCGGCCAAGCGCGGAGACGCGCCGCGGCTGGTGTTCGACGGCTACTGGGACGCGGGCGGGATCCTGCGCGCGCTCGAGCGGCTGAGCGCGGTGGTCTCGCTGTGGAGCGACGCCATCAGCTACGCCAATACACTCGAGCCGGCCCGGCGCAAGGGCACCCGGCTGCCGGAGATCGCCCGGGAGCTGTCGGCCGTACTGAGGGAGATGCGCCGCACGGCCGATGCTCGCGCGGTGGACGTGTGGGCGCAGCAGGCGATCGAGGGGGACGATGCGACTGTTCCGACGACGTAGGATCCGCTCGCGGAATTGGTTCGTGATCGTGGTGATCATCATCGCGGTCATCGCCGTGCTCGGCGCGCTGCTGGCCTACTACCTGCTGGTGAAGAAGCCGGACGTGCGCCTGGCCCCGCCGCCTCCGCCTCCGCCTCCGCCACAGCAGGTCGATCCGTTCCAGTCGCGGCCGATCCAGGCGTGGGACGAGCCCGATGACGACGACGAGCCCGTGCGGCGCACCCGGACCCGCCCGCGCTCCAAGCCGCGGCCCGAGTCGCTCGACGACTCCGCCATCCGGTCGACCATGCGGCGGCTGGGCGAGGCCTTCAACCGCTGCGCCCGGGAGCACGGCGGGGTCGACGGCTCGGAGGTGCGGGTGGGCTTCTCGGTGAGCGCCGACGGCTCGGTGGACAACGCGTTTGCCCTGGCCCCCTACAGCAGCACCCCGCTGGGGCGCTGCGTCACCAACGTGGTGGCGGGCGCCCGCTTCGGTCGCAGCGAGTTTGGCCGCGGCGACGTGCGCTGGTCGATCAAGCTGCATCCTTGAGAGGCCGGCCGAGCGCTACTGCTTCTCCTCCTGCTTCTCTTTCTCTTCTTTCTCCTTCTCTTCTTTCTCTTCTTTCTCTTCTTCGGCCTTGGGCGACAGGTAGCGCCGCACGGTGATGTGCAGCCCGGTATGCATCTCCATCATCGCGTCGACCTCGCGCCTGTCCACGCCCAGCCGCCCGCGCAGGGCCTCGCGGGTGGCCTGCAGCAGGGTCTCCTGGGCCCGCAGCCGCCAGCGATGCGCGGTGGAGCGGTGCACCCCGTAGATGAGCGCCACGTTGTCGATCCCCATGCCGTGGATCAGCAGCTGCCGCAGCAGGTTGCGCTCGCGGGGCGTGAGCGCAGCGAAGCCCTCGTGCAGGGCCTGGCGCAGCTCGGCCTGGTAGGTGCTGCGCACGTAGGCCAGCTCGGGATCGGCCGCCACCGCCTGCAGCTCGAGCAGCTCGGTCTCGTCGACCTGGTGGCCGAGGTCGCGCCGCTGGTGGCGGCGCACGAAGTCGATCACCTGCCGCACGATGGTGATCCGCAGCCACCCGCGCAGCGAGCCGTGCCCGCTGTACTCGGCGATCCGCGGGGCACCGTCGGCCGGGGTGGTGAACAGCTTGCTCATCAGGTGCTGGCGGAAGTCCTCGGCGCTGACGTTGGCATTGCCCGAGCGCGCGACCGCCATCTCGATGTCGGGGGAGAAGCGGGCCTGGAAGCGGAGCAGCGCCCGCTTGTCACCCGCGGCGCAGCCGCACGCCAGCCACAGATCGCCCGCCCGCAGGGTCTGCAGGTGCTCGGCGAGCTCGTCGATGCCGATGCACCGCTCGCCCAGGTAGCGAAGGAACGTGGGCTCGTCGACCTCGACCGAGGGCTCCTCGGCTCGGGCTCGGCGGAGCACCCCATCGAGCGCGCCGAGGACGGCGGGGGAGGCCGTGTCCTCGCCTCGCCGTCGTCGTGCCGCTAGGAATTCTCGAACGAGGACATCCTCGGGCACGCCGATCTTATCTCAGGCGAACAGCCGGCCGATCAACCACCGTCTGCGTTGGGGGCGCCCGAGCCGGGGCGATCGCGTGCCCCATGTCGATCGAGGGGGGGGAAGATGGCATAATGACCGCCTCTCCCGCCCGTCGGGCGAGGATGGTCGTGAGCGGGGTGGAACGAGCGCACAGCGGCAGCGGTGGCGAGGCCGAGGCCATCTCCGACCGTGATCTGCTGGCGTTCGCCCAGGGCGAGCTGTCGGAGCAGGAGCGCCTCCGCATCGAGCTCCAGCTCGACGCGAACCCGGAGGAGGCCGAGGTGCTGGCCGAGTTCGCGCGGATCTTCGGCTCCTCGGGGGTGGCGGACGAGGACGACGAGCCGGAGTCCGCCGACGAGGGCGAGCGGGCCGAGGGCGGCGCGACCCCGGGCCCGCGCTTCAGCCCGGTGGCGGGCAGCCGCCTGGGCCGCTACCTGCTCATCGGCGAGCTGGGCCGCGGGGGCATGAGCGTGGTGTACCGGGCCTACGATCCCAAGCTCCAGCGCGAGGTGGCGCTCAAGTGCCTGGGGCCCCAGCGGATGTCCACCGAGACCCAGGCCCGCCTGGTGCGGGAGGCCCAGGCCATGGCCAAGCTCAACCACCGCAACGTGGTGAGCGTGTACGACGTGGACCTGCTCGACGAGCGCTTCGTGCTGGCCATGGAGTACGTGGAGGGCATGAACCTGGGCCGGTGGGTGAGGGTGGAGCGGCGGGCGTGGCCCGACGTGCTGTCGGTGTTCATCGAGGCGGGGCGCGGGCTCACGGCCGCCCACGCGGCGGGGCTGCTGCACCGCGACTTCAAGCCGGCCAACGTGCTCATCTCGGCCGAGGGCGAGGTGAAGGTCACCGACTTCGGCATCGCGCGGGTCGAGGAGTCGCCCGGCGAGGCGCGGCCCGCCGAGCTGCTGCCGGTGCGGGTCGAGCTCGACGACGTGGTGTACCGGGGCACGGGCCCGCTCACGGAGGACGGCGAGGTGGTGGGCACGCCGGCCTACATGCCCCCCGAGCAGTTCCAGGGCCGAGTGCTCACCGCGGCGGCCGACCAGTATGCGTTCTGCGTGTCGCTGTGGGAGGCGCTCACCGGCACGCTGCCGTTCGGCACGCCGCCGTCCGACGGGCGGAACATCACCGCGCTCATCCAGCTCAAGGTCAGCGGCCCCCCGCGGTGGCCGAGCAGCGCCTCGGGCGTGCCGCGGGGCATCGTGGATGCGATCACCCGCGGGCTGTCGGTCGACCCCGACGCCCGGTGGCCCTCGATGGATGCGCTGCTGGACCGGCTGCGGATCGACCCCACCCGGCGGCGACGCACGCTGCTGCTGGGCGGCGTGGTGGCGGTGGCCCTGGCGGGCGCGGTGGGGTGGAGCGCCTACCGGCGCTCGTCGATCGCCGAGGCCTGCGAGCGCGAGGGCCGGTCGATCGAGGCGGTGTGGAGCGACGATCGGGCCCAGGCTCTGACCGAGGCGTTCGAACGCTCGCCGGTGGTCTACGCCTCGGGCACGTGGTCGCGGGCGCGCCCGCGGGTCGACGACTTCGTGCACGGCTGGGTCGAGGCCCGCACCGCGGTGTGCCGCGCGGGCGAGCTGGAGGGCTCGCTCAGCCCGCGGCGGCTGGAGCTGTCGCGCGCGTGCCTCGACGAGCAGCAGGCGATGCTGGCCAGCTTGGTGGAGCAGTGGAGCTCGCTGGACGACACGGTGGTCCGGCGGGCCAGCTCCGCGGCGTGGTCGCTGGCCCAGCCGCGGGCGTGCACCGATCCGGCCGAGCTCGACCGCGGGGGGGAGCGACGCGAGCAGCCCGGAGCGCGCGACGAGGTGCAGCGGATCCGGGAGCAGGCGGCCGAGGTGAGGGCGCTGGTGCAGACCGGCCGCTACGCCGAGGCCCAGCCGCGGGCCGAGGCGCTGCTGCAGGAGGCGCTGGCGCTCCAGGTGCCGCGGGTGGCGGCCAGCGTGCGGCGAGAGCTGGGCGAGGTGCAGCTGAGCCTGGGGCGCTACGACGCGGCGGTGGAGGCCTTCGAGGCCGCCTACCAGGAGTCCTACGCGGCCGGCGACGACATGGGCGCGATGGAGGCGGCCAACGCCCTGGCGTTCGTGGTGGGCGACCGGCTGGCGCGGTACGACGAGGCGCGGCGCTGGGCGTGGCTGGCTCGGCTGGGCCAGCAGCGGCTGGGCCTGCCCGAGGACCACCCCGCCGTGGCCGCGTCGCTCAACAACCTCGGGGTCATCCACCTCGCGTCGGGCGAGTACGCCGAGGCGCTGGCCGCCTACCAGCAGGCGCTGGCGCTGCGCGAGGCCACGCTGGGCCCCGACCACCCCGAGGTGGCCACCATCCTCGGCAACATCGGCGGCGTGTACGTGCAGCAGGGCGCGTACCAGCGGGCGCTGGCGCCCTACGAGCGCGCGCTGGCCATTCGCTCCGCCACCCAGGGCCCCGAGCACCCCGATGTGGCGATGGCCCTGAACAACCTGGGCAACGTGTACCTCGCGCAGGGGCGCTACGAGGAGAGCTTGGCCGTGCACGAGCGGGCGCTGGCCATCCGCGAGGCGTCCCTGCCCGCCGACCACCCCCACCTCGCGGTCACGCTGGCCAACGTGGGCGCCACCCAGAACGAGCTGGGCCACCACGAGGCCGCGCTGGCCGCCCAGCGGCGCGCGCTCGACATCCTCGAGCGCACCCTGGGCCCCGAGCACCCCGACGTGGGCGCGGCGCTGGACAACGTGGGCAACACCTACGAGTCGATGGGCGACTACGAGGCCGCGCGCCGGTCCCACGAGCGCGCGCTGGCCATCGCCGAGGTCGCCCACGGCCCCGAGCACCCCACCTACGCGATGTCGCTCAACAACCTGGGCATCGTCTACAAGGAGCTGGGGCTGGTCGAGCGGGCCCTCGAGGCGCACCGGCGGGCGCTCGAGATCTGGACGCGGGCGCTCGAGCCCGACCACCCGTACATCGCCACCGCGCGGCTGAACATGGGCACGGTGCTGCACGACCAGGGGCGCTACGCGCAGGCGCTGGCCGCCCACCAGGCCGCGCTGACCTCGTGGGAGCGCAGCCTCGAGCCCGATCATCCCTACGTGGCGATCGCTCGGTTCAACGTGGGGCTGGAGCTGCTGGAGCTCGGCCGCCCCGAGGAGGCCCTCGTGCCGATCCGGCAGGCCCTCGACGTGTTCTCCAGCAGCACCGTGCCGCCGCCCGAGCTGGGCGAGGTTCGCTACGCGCTCGCTCGGGCCACGTGGGCGCAGGGGGACCGAGCCGAGGGCCTCGCGCAGGCGCAGGGCGCCCTCGACGACCTGCTGCGGCTGGCCCCGCAGCGCACCGAGCTCATCGACGAGGTGCGGGCGTGGGTGAAGGAGCGGTCGGGCGCCTCGCGGTCGGGCCCGCCCTCGGGCACGCCCACCCCGTAGGCTCGCGTCCGCTCACAGCTTCGTGGGCTGCCGCCCGCGGGATTCCTGCGGCCGGTCGCCCCGCTCGGCCACGTCGCCGATGGAGAAGATCTTGCGCAGCAGCCGGCCCGCTCGCTTGCGGCTGGAGAGGAACACGTTCTCGCCGAGCACCCGGCCGCCCTCGGCCCGCAAGAAGAACGGCGGGTAGGCGTCTTGGTCGATGAGCAGCTCGAGGTCGATGGCGATGGGCTCGGTGCACAGCGCGTGCACGATGTCGTTGATCCGCTCGTAGGCCCGGCCCCCCGGCGAGAACAGCCGGGCCTTGCTGGGCGGCATGGGCCCCACCTCCACGCGCGCGCGGTGGGCCGGGTGGCGCACTCGCGTGCCCAGCACCCAGTCGATGGCCATGGCGGAGTTGGACTTGCCCAGCTCGTTGCGCTGGTCGGGGTCGAACTCGATCCAGCTGCCGCGGAACTGCCGGAGGTTGAGCGGGGTGTCCTTCAGCTCGTTCGACAGCAGGCAGCGCAGCGAGTTCTCCATGCTGCGCCCGGTGCCGCCGCCGGTGGCCAGCAGCGCGGCCAGCCCGAGGATCTCCTCGCGCCGCGGCGTCTCGGGCTCGTCCACCCCGCCCCGGTCCACCCCCACCGCGGCCAGCAGGCGCAGCGACAGCGGATCGCGAGCGCCCCGGAGGAACTCGCGGGCGGGCGCGAACTTGGAGCGCGCGCGGTACAGCAGCGCGGTGAGCCGGTTGTGGAAGATGTCGAGGAACGCGGCCTGGATGATGTCTGCGTCGGTGCGCATCACCAGGTCTTCCACGTGGTACAGCGGCAGCGGGCTGTCGGCCCCGCTGAGGCCCAGCACGCACGTGGTGATCTGGTAGCGACCCCGCTGGCCCTCGAGGCGCGCCTCGGAGTCGGTGGCCACGTCGACCCAGCGGATCGCGCTGATGTCGTTGGGCTGGAAGCCGAACGAGATGTCGTGCCGGAACGCGATCTCCTCGGTGGCGTAGGTGTTCGTGCTGCCGATCCGCCCGGCCCTGGGCGTCATCCGCTCGAGGATCATCACCGCCGTGAAGAAGTTGGTCCGCGGCGGGGTGACCACCAGCTCTTGGTAGAGCTTCAGCCGAGACGGAGACAGCCGTTCCTTGGAGGCCATTTGTACTCCCGCAGGGAAGGCGAAAGACGGAGCGCGAGCTGGTTGAACGAGTTGACGTGGACCAGCCGCGCGTACATCTCGGACAGCGCCTCGCCGAGCAGCTCGGCCTCGCCCACGCCGCCGAAATCGGTCTCGTCGAGCACCACGGTGGTCTTGGTGCCGGTGACCGGCGCGCCCCGGAACAGCCGCACCAGCTTGCGCGAGGTGACGTCGCGGATGGCGTCGATCCACAGGTTGGTCAGCCGGCCCTGGTGCACGTTGAAGCGGGCGGCGAAGTTGTAGCTCCGCAGGATCCGCTGCAGCGACTCGCAGTCCTCGAGCCCCCGCCGGGACAGGCCCACGTGCGCGCTCAGCCGCCACAGCAGCTCGACGTCGTCGTGGGGGTAGAGCGGCGGCGTGGGGGCGGTGACGTTGGAGAACTTCACGTAGACCGGCGAGCCCCGCACCGCCTGGTTGATCTCGCCGATCGCCAGCGTGGTGGCGGCGCCCCGATTGGAGCACAGCAGGTCCATCGACAGCACCTCGGGCCGCTCGAGCGGCCCGGCATCGCGCGGGGTCATCAGCGAGACGTAGAGATCGGTGCCGCTGTCGGTGATGGAGGGGACGCGTCGGGTGGCGTAGTAGACCTCGTCGTGCGGGGTCTCGGCCGGGCTGGCCCCGTAGGCCGAGAACGGGGCGTACTCGCGGCGGCGGCCCTCGAGGCTGCCGACCACCTTGGTCACGTCGTACACCTCCAGCTCGGTCGGGGTCCGGTCGGCGCAGCGGACCAGCGCCTCGGGCTTGAGCGGCTGGAAGCGCACCGGGTCGGACACGGTGCTGAAGAGGTTGACCACCGGCACGCAGTTCAGGCGCAGGTCGTCGCGAGCCACCCGTCGGGGCAGCTCGGGGGGGTTGTCGAAGGTGAGGTGCAGCTCGAAGTCCTCGCTGACCAGCCCCCCGAGCTTGGGCATGTCGACGAAGCAGAACTTGTGGGGGAACGCGAACAGCTCGGCCACCGAGGCGAACGCGTCGTGCTCGAGCGGCTTCTCGGGCAGCAGGTGGCTTTCGACCTCGAAGCCGCGGCTGCGCGGCGTGCCCCGCAGCACCCCCTTGCGCACGTCGTTCTGGTAGAGGGCGACCTCGGTGCAGTGCCGCACCAGCCACGTGCGCAGGGTGGTGGCGAACGGGACGTCGCCGTGCATGTACAGGCGGATCGACGCGTCGGCCAGCAGAGCGAGCGCCTGCGGGTTGGCCCGGAACTGCAAGACGATGCGGTCGGTCCGGTTGGTCGACTTGGTGAAGCGAACGTCGAGCAGCTCGATCGGCAGCAGCTCGGTGTCCTGCGTGGTGCGGAACCGGCAGCGCGTGCCGTCGGTGGCGGTGCCGGCGACCTCCGACCCGCGGGGGATCGTGGTGACGGTCCGCAGCGCCCGGGCGTCGGGGTAGAACTGGATGATGGCGCAGGACGGGATGTAGCGCGTGAGCTGCGGCACGAGGATGGTGCCCAGGTGCTGGGCGAACTCCGGCATGCCGTCGTCGACCCGCTCGCGGATCCGGGAGGCCAGGAAGGCAAAGCCCTCCAGCAGCCGCTCCACGTCGGGGTCGTCGCTCCGCTCGGCGAGGAAGCCCGCCGTCGAGGGGAACACGCGCGCAAACTCGCGTCCCTGTTCTCGGAGGTACGCCAGCTCGGCTTCGTAGTAACGCGATTTCATGATGCGCTGGAGGCGAGGCCCGATCTCTCGGAAGCCTCGCCCCTCAGCCTATACCCACATTACCGGTCCGGGAAAGCTCCGTACGGAGCTTGATGCGGTCTCGAGCCCCGCCCGAGGAGTCCTTGAGCTGACCGGTGATTTCCAACTCGACGCGGGTCGAGTGGTTCAGGCGACGAACCTGAACGTTGCGAAGGCGGGGCTCGTACCGCTCGATGGAGCGCTTCACCGCCATGAGCACGTCCGTCTCGGACGAGGGCCAGCGGGAGAGCAAGCCCACGAAGTCGCACCCCATGTCGGGGCACGTGAAGCCATCGCCTTCGTGGGTATTGAGGATCGACGTCAGGTTGACGACGACCGACTCCATCAGATCCGGCCGGTACCGCGGATCGGACGACGACAAGCGTGCCAGAAGTCCGCGGCCCGTCATTCAGAGCGCTCCTAGCCGTCGAGGAGGGCGCCCCAGTCGTCGGACTCGGGGGTCCAGGGGGTGGGGGGTGCCTCGGGCGTACGCGCGCCCAGGCTGCCGCCGCGGATCGTCGACGCACCGGTGATGCAGTCGATGCTGTAGTCGCGGGTACCGATGGCGTCGTTCTGGGTGACGACGCGCACGCAGTGGACCTCGAACGAGAGCGAGGAGGCACCGGCGCTCAGGCTGGCGCTGGCGATGTAGCCCCAGATGATGACCGTCTTCTTGTTCTCCCAGACGCCTTCCTCTTGCTTGAACTCGCGGTAGGCGCCCACGACCTCGATCCGGCCCTGGCGCCACTCCTCCACGAGCTCGCGGCCGACCTCGTCCTCGCCGTCCTCGAGCGCGAGGGCGATGAAGCCCTTGCCGCGGCCCGACATGACACCGCCCATGTCGATGTCCTTCGCGCAGCGATACGCGTTGGTGAAGTAACCACCCTGGTGGTTCTTCAGTACGAGGTACTCACCATCCAGCTCCCAGACGCGCGTCTCGTCGTTGTCGCTGCTGGGCTTGGCGGTGAAGATGTGCAGGGACCGTTTCTTCTGCTCGTCGGACATACGCCTCTTTCCACGTACAGGTGCCGCGGGTCTTCAAAGGAAAATCCGGAGCGGGTCCCCGAACGGGGCACTGACCTCCTGCTGGCCGAGCATCGGCGTCAGCGTGCAGGGTTGGGTACATCGACGCCACCCCGAATTCGTGGCCAGAGAGCCCTACCCGCGAGTCGCTCACGAGAATTTCCACGAATAATCAACGATCGCGTTGGCTGCTCACCGTGGCCGGGCTCGGACTGGGATTGATCGGGGCGCATGGCGGCTGCGACCGTGCGCAGCCCGACGCGGCCTCGGAGCCCGGAGATCGCAGGGCCGTGATCGTCGGCGGTCACCAGCACGGTGGCCGTGCCCCGCGCTTGCGTCTCGTCCGCCGCACCGCGTGGAGCAGGCAGATCACGGCAGTGGATGCCCGACGCGCAGCCCCAGATGGAATCGCTCGAGGGGCCCACTCTCCGGGGCCTACCCCGCTCTCGGACCGATCGGTCCGAGAGCGGGGTGCTGCAATGGACGACCGCGCGCTCGGCCGTGAGGCCTCCACCGCGGGCTGCTAGAGCGACTTGAGGAATTCGACCAGCTCGTAGCGCTCGGTGGGGCTGAAGTTGAGATCCCACAGCGCGTTGAAGTGATCGACCACGTCCTCGAGTGTTTCGAAGCGGCCGTCGTGGAAGAACCCGCCGGTGGTGCGGGTGAACAGGCCACGCAGGGGCGGCGGGCGGTAGCCGAGGCTGGGAGAGCGATCGGACTGGAACGAGTCGACGCCCACGACGAACCCCGGGATCACGCCCCAGCCCACGGGGGTGTAGAGCGGAGGCACGTGGCAGCCGGCGCAGCTCTCTTGGAACAGCGCCTCGCCGGCCTCCGCCGCCACCGGGTCGTAGGAGCCCTGGGGCGGCGTGGGAGGCTCCATGGACAAGATGTAGTACTCGAGCGGCACGAGCTTGTCGCTGACCAGGTCGGGCTCGTGGCTGATGCGATCGAAGCCGTTGGCCTCGGCGATCGGGTAGCGCTGAGGATCCCCCAGCCGCGGATCACGGAAGCTGCCCTGGCCATGCAGCTCGATGTTGATGATGAGCGGGAGCCATGACGACAGCGACCCGAAGCCGTTCCAGGTGACCAACCCCACCCCGTTGAGCCCGAACAGGGGCGGGATGAGGGTGGCGCCCGAGGAGCCGTCGGGCCGGGTGGCGATGCCGTCGAGCTGGACGAAGGCGTCGAACTTGCCCAGGCCCCAGTCGTTCAGCACCGCGCGCAGCGTGGCGTCGTCGACCCCGAGCAGGCCGGTGACCGCGCTCAGGTCGGGGGCGGCGGCCATGATCCCTCCCACGTTCAGGTCGCGGTTCGGCCAGCCGTCGAGACGGTGGCCGATGCCCGGCGCGAAGCTGTCGTCGACCTGAGAGTGGCACAGCGCGCAGGTCACTCCGAGGGTGGTGATCTGATCGGCCTGGTCGAAGGTGGCCTGAAGCCCGATGACGGCGTCGATCTTCAGGGCCTCGAGGGTGACGGCCGGATCGTCCATGTCGTATAGACCCGCCTCGAGGTTGGCTCGAGCGTCGTCCGAGAGCGCGTCGATGTCGACCTTCAGCCCGAGGGCGAGCGCGGTATCGAGGCTGATGCCAGCCCCGACCCCCCCGTTGGCGACGCCGGCGATGGCCTCGTGCAAGCGCAAGGAATCGCCCCAGAACGCCTCATCGCCGAAGGTCTCGTGCCGGAAGATCTCACGACCCTCCACGATGGTCTTCTTGGCGAACGCGATGGCTGGATCCTCGACCCAGCCGTCGCCGCCCCCGTCCGCCCCGGCGGCCCCGTCGTTGCCGTCGCTGCCGTCGCTGCCGTCGCTGCCGTCGCTGCCGTTGCGGGACACGGGCTGGGCCGCGGCCAAGGGGACGTCGTCCGCGGGGGAGACAGGACGCGCTCGAGAGTCGATGCCAGCCGAGTCGACGTCGCAGCCGAGGCCAGCGAGCGAGATCAGCAAGGACGCGAGAGCGGGAGAGAAGAGGGCGGAAACATCCGTGGAGCGTGAGTGACCCATGATACGAAATCCTTTCGAATCGGAACTTCTGTGACTGACAGGGTGAGTAGGAAACATACGGGAAGAATCGAAGCGAAGGGGCTGATCGATCGTACCCGTACCCGTACCCGTACCCTAGACTAGAGCATGAATATGAGTGGATCCATGATTATCACGCCGATCGACTCTCCCATCGGAATTCATCGGCTCGACGCGCTCGGGGCTCGCCAGGTCACGAAAGAGAGTGAGCGCGCTCTGTCGCGGAGCGCGTAATCGCGAGCACCGACCAAAACCGAGCATGTCTCGACCCGATCTCGGGCCGATATCACCCGCCGAGCTCGAAGCCAATTGTCGGGTGATGACCTGGGTATCTTGGATGCATGCATTCATTGCGTTGGCCCGAGGTTCGTGTCGTCGCCGAAAACCGAAGTCCAACGGGGGCGACCAGCTACGCTCTCACTCGCCTCCGAGGTCCTGGACGCTCTTGATGACGACTGGATCGGACGCGACTTGTTCGACGCGTACGCCTCGGCACCGGCTACGGGCTGCTAGTCCCCTGGAACCGTGATGACTTACAAGAGAACAGCGCCCCCGTCGACCATGCCCGCGTTGCCCGACGCTCGAAGTAGGCCCACTACGCCTTCGGTCGGGCGCCTTGGCACGGC
>JGI12210J13797_10113065_pt1 | contig 16274 bp, 11 predicted proteins | sample ElkSlonscriptome_3_FD_13797 | JGI IMG/M metagenome (IMG submission 13797)
GGGGGGGGGCAGCGAGCGCGCGCGGGGTCTCGCGCTCGGGGGACCGGACGAAGCGGGCCCGTCGTTCCCCTCACCCGATGTTCGAAAGATCGATCGGGCGCGTCCTCCGTGCGCGATCGAGCGACCTCTCAGATCCGCGGCCGGGGACACCGTGATCGACCGCGCCCGCCTGGTGAGGACGCGCTGCGTCAGCTCCTCGACGCGCTCCCTCCCGAGCACCGCTCCCTGCTGCAGACCGGGTTCCCGCCCAGCGCGTGGGTTCCCCTCGACCTCTACATCGGGCTCAGCGTGCGCATCGATCAGCTCTTCGGGCTCGGCGATCTCTCGCTGTGCTACACGATGGGTGGTGCATCGCGCCAACCGGATCTTCCGCGCCCACTTCGACACGGGCCGGGCGGTTACGGTGAAGGCCCGGTCCAACCTGGGGATGTAGCGACTAGCCGGACGGGGGCGACGAATGTTCGTCGCTCGGCAGTCCCGCTCGCCGGGAAACCATGGCGGTCCTTCAGGTACGATGGGCTCGGTGAAGATAGGGAGCTCCGCGGACACCGAGGCCGAGGCGACGCTGCCGGCGGACGATGCGGGGCGGAGTGAGCCGGAGTTCCCGAGCGTGGAGCGGGGCTCGACGATTGGTCGCTATCTGGTCATCTCCCGGGTCGGGGAGGGCGGCATGGGCGTGGTGTTCGCGGCCTACGATCCCCAGCTCGATCGCAGGGTCGCCCTCAAGCTCCTCCGGCCCCGCGGGCGTGATCTGGCCCGCGCGCGGAGGCGGCTGCAGCGCGAGGCGCAGGCCTTGGCCAAGCTCGATCACCCCAACGTCGTGGCCGTCCACGACGTCGGCATCCATGCCGAGCAGCTGTTCATCGCGATGGAATTCGTCGAGGGCCAGACGCTCGGTGAGTGGATGGCCACGTCGCCCGCGACATCGTCCGGCTCGGTGGACGCAGGGCGAGCCGCGGCGCGGGTCCGGCCCTGGCGCGAGGTGCTGAAGGTGTTCGGGCAGGCGGGGCGCGGGCTCGCGGCTGCCCACGAGGCAGGGCTCGTCCACCGCGACTTCAAGCCGGACAACGTGATGCTGAGCGAGGGCGGGCGCGTGCGCGTGATGGACTTCGGCGTCGCGCGTATCGACGACGAGCCGACCTCCGACGTCACCGAGCACGGCGCTCAGGTCGGCTCGCTGACGCAGACCGGGGCGATACTGGGCACGCCCGCCTACATGTCGCTCGAGCAGTTCTTCGGCCGGACGGTCGACGCCCGCAGCGATCAGTTCAGCTTCTGCGTGGCGCTCTACGAGGCGCTCTACGGAGAGCGGCCCTTCGACGGAGAGACGATTGGCTCGCTGGTCGCCGCGAGGGTCGAGGGCGTGGTCCGTGGACCGGGGCGCAGCGGGTCGGTCCCCGGCTGGGTCCGCGCGGTGGTCGTGCGCGGGCTCTCGAGCCAGCCCGAGAAACGCTTCGAGTCGATGCAGGCGCTGCTCGACGCGCTCGCGGCCGATCCCGTCGCGCGGCGGCGACAGCTGGGGCTGCGGCTCGGCCTGGGGCTCGCGCTCGGGGCCAGCGGGTGGGGGGTGATCGCGCTGTCGGGCCAGGTCGAGCAGCGCGACGCGAAGATCGAGGAGCAGGCGGACCAGCTCCGTGAGAAGAACGTCGCGCTCGAGGAGCAGCTGGCCGAGCAGACGCGCCTGCTGAGCGTGCAGCGTGGGCTTCGCGCCCGCGCCCTGGTGGGGACGGGGAGCGAGGCCGAGGCCCTGGCGCTCGGGGTGCAAGCCGTCGGCGCCTACGAGGGCGCGTGGGAGCGAGCCCCCCGTGAGGCGGTCGCCGGGCTCGAGCAGGTCCTCGTCCACGACACGGTCATCCACGACGCCGGTCATGTCCTGCAGGGTCACGAGGGGTACGTGATACAGGTGGCCTACTCGCGCGACGGGACGCGATTGGTGACGGCAGGCCTCGATGGGCGGGTGCGGCTCTGGGACCCTCGGGACGGCCAGCTGCGCGCGACCTTCGGCGAGGGGGGCAAGATCTACGGCTTCGCGTTCTCGCCCGACCAGACGCGGCTGGCGACGGCGAGCGAGGACGGCCGGGCGCGGATCTGGGAGGTCGAGTCGGGCACGAGGCTCGAGACGCTGGAGGGGCTCTCGGCGGGGCCCAGTATGGTCGAGTTCTCGCCCGATGGGCGGAGGCTCGCCGCCGCGGGGTTCAGCCGCGAGCTGCGGGTCTGGGACGTGGACACCGGTGCGCTCGTCCCCATGGCCGACGCCGACGCGCATCGGATCAGCGCGCTGGCCCATACGCCGGACGGGACCCGCCTGGTGACGGCCGACATCGACGGCAGGGTCCTGGTCCGTGACGCGGGGACGGGCCAGCCGCAGGTGACGCTCGCGGGTCACGAGGGCCAGATCCGAGCCATTGCCCCGTCTCCCGACGGCGCCCGGGTGGCGACGGTGAGCGACGACCAGACGGGGCGGATCTGGGCGCTCGAGACCGGGGAGTCGGTGGCGATCCTCGAGGGGCACACGCGCAAGGTCGTGAACGTCGCGTACTCCCCCGATGGCCAGCGCGTGGCGACGGTGTCATGGGACGGGACGGGTCAGGTACACGATGCCGAGACGGGAGCGCGGGTGGCCAGGCTCGTCGGGGGGCACCGTACGGGCGTCCCGAGCCTCGCCTACGCGCCCGACGGCTCGAGGCTGGCCACGGGCAGCTACGGGGGAACCGTCGCGGTCTGGGACGCCGCGACGGGGGCCCTGCAGGCGCGGCTCCGAGGCCACCGCGGCGACGTGTGGGGGCTGGCCTTCTCGCCCGACGGGCATCAGCTCGCCACCGCGAGTGTCGATCACTCCGCGCGGCTGTGGGCGCTGGGGGGTGATCGGGTCGTCACGCTCGAGGGCCCCGAGACCGACGTTCGTAGCTTCGATTACTCTCCCGACCGCACGAAGCTGGTGACCGTCTCGACGAACGGACGGCTGCGGCTGTGGAACGTCGAGACCGGCGCGCTGGAGCGCGTGCTCGACGAGCGCTGCGAGTCCGAGGGCCTGCACTGGGCCCCGGACGGGACGCGGCTGATGACCGTCGAGCGCGGACAGCTGAAGATCTGGGACGTCCGGACCGACGTGGCGCAGTCGATCCCGACGGTGGCGGCGCCCACCGGCATATTCTCCTACTCGCCCGCCGGGACGCTGCTGTGGGGCAAATTGGATGGAAGGTTGGAGATCTGGGACGCGCACACCCTCGAGTCGCTCCTGGTCCTGGAGCCGCCCTTTCGGGAGCACATGGTGTCCCCCGATGACTCGAGCCTGGCCGGCTTGACCGCCACGTCGAGCGTCGTGCTGCTGGACCCACGGACCGGTCGGACCATGGCCGAGCGGTCCGTGCCCGGATCCGACATCATCCACGTCAAGTTCTCGCCGGATGGCGAGGAGCTAGCCTCCATCGATCGCGATGGCACCATTCGCATCTGGGATGCGCACCGCCTCGCGTCCCTTCGGAGTCTCCCGACCGCGCCCGGCACCATCACCATGATCTACTCCCCCGATGGAGCCCAGCTCGCCATCGCGAGCGGGGTCGAAGGGGTGCGGATCCTCGACGCGCAGACCGGCGAGATCCGGCTGCGTCTGCCGCCCGAGGACTCGGATACGCGCGCGGGGAGGGTCCAGTACTCGGCCGACGGGAGCCGCCTCCTCGTCTCGGGCAACGGGTTCGTGCGAGTTCACGACAGCGCGAGCGGCAAGCGGCTCATGGCCCTCGACCGCATGAGCATCAGCCATCTAGCGCTATCGCCCGACGGCTCGCAGGTGACGTTCAAGAACGCCGAGCACACCATCGAGGTCTGGGACGCACGGACCGGCGAGCGGCTGAACGGCGAGCGCATCGGCCTGCGGCGGGACGACGGCTCGGTCGTCTCGCCGATCTCGCCGCGTACGCTGACCCGGATCGGCTGCGAGCGCCTTCGGACGTTCGAGAGCCACTACCCGACGGCACGGGACGTCTGCGACCCTTTGCTCGGCGGCTGAGGCGTCGAGCCCTTGGCCACGACACCTGGTCATCCGGGCCCTCCGCTTCGAGTCCCTGGACCCGGGCGCAACGGCGCGACGTGACCTGTTCGGCGTCGTCCACGGCAGGTTCGAATCACGACCTCTCACTCCGTCGTCAGCACGAACGGATAGGTGACCACCGCGTTCCCCCCCCCGATGGGCTTGGGGAAGACCCAGCGCTTCACCGCCTTGGCGATGCACCCGCTGACCTTCGCGTCCTTGAGAGTATCCGACTGCACGACCGAGGCCACGACCGCGCCGGTGGGCCCGATGGTGAACTGGATCGCGACCCTCCCGTCGAGGGAGGGATCGGTCGCCAGGCCCATGTTGTAGCAGTGGCGCACCTCGTTGATGTGGGCCCGCACGATGCGACGGATGATGTCCTTGTCCAGCGAGCCCTTCACCGCCGCCTTGGAGGTCCGCACCTTCGATCCCTTCATGCCGCGACCGCCGAGGGACCCGCTCCCACTCCCGCCACCGCCACCGCCCAGCCCCGTCCCGCTGGTGCTGTTGCCGCCGCCGCCGCCGCCGCCGCCGCCGCCCAGCCCCGTCCCGCCGGCGCCGAAGGTGCCGAGCGAGCCCAGCCCGATCGTCCCGACCGCGCTGGTGGGCACCTCGCGACGGGACACGCGGCTCGGCGCGACGCACAGCGGCACGGTGGACTCGGCCGCCTCGGTCAGCGGCACGTCGAAGCAGGAATTCCCGCTCTGCGCGCGCGGCTCGTCGGTGAACACGTGCTCGGCCGTCACCTGCCCCGCCGGCGTGCCGTCGGCCCACACCACGGCGGTGCCGGGCTCCACGACGAACTCGGTGCGCATCTCCCCGACCGCTCCGAAGCTGCCCGAGCCTCCTCTCCCCACCAAGCCCAGCCCGCCCACGCCGTGGGTCGCCCCCTCCTCGGCCCCGAGCAGGCCCCACACCTCCTCGTCGCTCAGCAACTCGTCGAGCCCGGGCCCCGATCCCCTCATCGTGCCCAGCAGGCCGTAGCGCGCCTCGTCCGCGTAGCGCCCCTCGCCCGTGGGCGGAGACGGAGGGGCCCCCGCCTCGTAGCGTGACCGGGTGATGCGGGCCACCACCTCGATGCACGCGCTGCGCACCGTCACATGCGAGTCCGCACCGCTGTCGTCGGCGTGGAAGTAGGCCACCCCGCCGGGCTCGCGGAACAGCCCGTCCTCCTCGAGCACGATGTCGTCGCCGTAGAGGAGCTCGCCCTCTTCGGGGGGAGCGAGGTGCCCCTCGGCGGCGTCCGCCGAGAATGGCTCGCCGGGCGGATGGAACGGCCCCAGGGACTCGGCTGGCACCTTCACCCGCACGGCCATGCCCGAGGCCACCACCTGCCGCGCGTCGGGGGGAATCGGCACGCCCCGGGCCAAGCGAACCGCGGTGCCGTCGGCGAAATTCGTGGTCACCTCCTCGGTGGTCGCGAGCAGCAGATCGTCGCGGGCCACGAACAGGCGCAGGCGGAAGTCGGACAGGCCGGAGAGCGTCCCGGCGCAGTGATGGTCGTCGGACGAGCCCACCAGGGTCTCGACCTCGATCCGGCCGTCCTTCTCGCCCACCACGTTCACGGTGACCCCCACGTCCGCGGTGTCGCCCGTGCCCAGCGACGGCAGCTCGAACCCCAGCGCGCCCGTGCTCGACGAGAACATCAGCGCGCCCACCCGAGCCACCGCATGCCCCGAGGGAGGAGGCTCGGGCGCGGGCTCGGGCTCGGCGACCTCGCCCGCTTCGCCCGCCCGCGACGACTCGGCCCCCTCGGGCGCGTCGGCGGGCGCGGTCGCCTCGGGGGGATCCGAGGCCTCCTCGGTGCACGAGAGGGCGAGGAACGACAGGGTGATCAACCCGATGCGAGAACGCGCGAGGCCATGCATCCCCGCAACGGTACACCGAGTGCTCCGTGGGCTCGGGGGATCGGCGCTCGGCTCAGAGCGCGGGATCGCATCTCAGCGCGACGAACCCACCCTCGATCGGCGCGCCGGCTTCATCGAGCGTGTCGGCGGTGCCCACCAGCCGACCCACGAGGCAATCGTCGGTCACCGTGAACAGCTCGATCTCCCCGGAGGGAAAGCCACCCGCCACGTGATCGCCCGAGCACTCGCCGTCGACCCGATGGGCGGTGGACAGCTCGAAGCCCTGCCCGTAGTCCTGCAGCGCGAACGTGCCCGGGCCCGGCTCGGCGTTGCGCAGCACCACGTCGACCCCCCACGCGTCGGGGCAGCCGAGCACCTCGGGCTCCATCGGCCCGGCGCAGGGCACCCCGTCGTCCGACAGCCGCAGCACCAGGCTGGAGGTGGCCACGCGGAAGGTCGCGTCGCGGTCCTTCACCGGCACCTGCGTCATCGCCCACGCCGTCTTCAAGCCCTCGATGGGCTCCACGCCGGGCGGCAGCGGGCCGCAGCGCTCACGCGCCTGCGAGGGAAAGTTGCCCTCGGGCACCTCGAGCAGGGGCTCGTGATCGACGATGTCGATCTCGCCGCACGCGATCAGAGGAAGCGCGAACATCGCGATCCACTGCGCCCCAGGCCTCCTCGATCGCACGATGCCTCGAAGTATGCCCGATCGTCGGCGCCATCGCCTCATCGAGAACCTAGAAAGACTCCCATTCCGTTCTTTTTCGCGTTCGCCGCATACCTGGGAGGAAACCACCCGCGGCTTGTCGCGTGGTGTGGTCGGCGGCCGGTATGCTGGTCGGAGGCCACGGCCCGCCCCAGAGACGGTATGAGCATCACACACACGAGGACGGGGGGGTGATCGTGGCCCTGCTCGCGCTGGCCATGACGCCCGCTCCCGTGTTCGTGGAGTCGGCTCCCGACCCCGTCGAGGGCCCCACCGCGGGGTCCGACGACGGACAGCGGCGATCGCTGCGGGATCAGCTCATGCTGCGCCTGCTCGAGGAGGGCTACCCGCTCGCGCCCTCCGCCGAGCATGCCACCCGCACCCTGCGCGTAGAGATGACCCCTCGGGGCCTGCGCGTGGAGGCCCGGGGCGCCGACACCCGGTCGTTCGAGGTCGCCACCGGCCCCGTGCTCCCGCTCGAGGCGGTGCACCGGGCCATGGAGGCGCTCGACGAGGTCACCCCGCGGGTGCCGACCGAGGCCGAGCCCCCGCCCCGCCACGCGGTCCACGTGGACGGCGCGCCGACCGAGGCCTCGCCCGAGGCCGTACGGCGCGCGCTGGTGCACTCCCTGCTGGCCCGCCACAGCACCGTGGTGCCGCTCGATGCCGAGCCCGACGCCGTGCTGTGTGCCCACGGCGACGGGGCGACGATCTCCTTGTCCCGCGGCGAGCACGGGGGTGATTGCACCGATGCCGCCGCCACGGCCGTGCCCGTGACGTGGTCCGGGCCCGATCCCTCCGGCCTCGACGACTCGGTCGACGCGCTGGTCGACGCGCTGATGGGTCGGCCCGCCCCGACCGCCCCGACCACGGCCCAGCCGTCCGCCCCGATCCGGCCGCCCGCCGCCAACACGGGGCTGAGCGCCCCGCGGCAGGCCGAGCCCGTCCGCCGCGGCCCCACCGTGCGGATCGGGGCGCGGGCGGGAATCTACGGGCGGCTGTCCTCGGCCGACGCGGCGGTGGGCACCACCCTGCGGGTGGGCGGCGAGCCGGGCCCCGGCGGCCTGTTCGACGTGCTGATGGTCCCCGCCTCCGCGCCCGACATCTCGATCTTCGAGACGAGCATCAGCGCCGGCTTCGGGTGGATGTGGGCGCCGACCCCCACCGTGGCCCTGCACCTGCAGGGCTTGGCCGGGCTGCAGATCCATCGCTTTCGCCAGCGGGGGGCCGCCACCGGCCACCGCTTCGACTGGACGGCCGAGATCCCGGTGGGAGCCTCGCTGCGGCTGGCCCGGCGCCTCCGCCTCGACCTGCGGGTCCGAGGCGGGCGCACGGGGCGAGGCCGAGAGCACCGCGTCGACGATGCGGTGGTGTGGAGCCGGAACGCCTGGCGGATCGGCGCTTCGGTAGGACTGAGCTACGGCTGGAGGCCGCGATGAACGAGGCCGGAGAGATGCAAGAGCTCGACTCGAGCTCCCTGCTGATGCTGGACGAGGCGGAGGCCTCGTCGCACACCTCCGCGGGGGCCCGCGCGGCCCGGGTGGCCGCGCTGTATCAGCAGCACCGCGACCCCGTGTACCGGCTCGCGCTGCGCTACGGCCGAGGCGACCGCACCTGGGCCGAGGACGTCACCCAAGACGTGTTCGTGTCGCTGTGCAAGGTCGTCGACCGGCTCGAGGACGACGACGCCCTCAAGGGCTGGTTCTACCGGGTCGCGACCAACCGCTGCCTCAGCCGGCTGCGCCGCGAGGCGGTGGCCAACGCTCCCGCCGTGCGCTGGCTGCTGGGGCGCGCGGCCCAGGTCCCCGAGGACCCCGAGGCCCAGGCCACCGAGCGCCGCGACCTGCGGCGGGTGGACGAGGTCCTCGCCACGCTGCCCCCCAAGCAGCGGATCGCCTTCTGCATGTATCGCCTCGACGGCAAGGAGCAGGCCGAGATCGGCGAGATCCTCGGCTTCTCCAAGAGCTACGTCTGCAAGCTCATCAAGCGGGCCGAGGCCAAGATTCGCAACGCAGGGTGGGAGGTGGGCCATGAGTGATCGCCCTTCGTTCCTCGACGAGCTGCGGCAGGCCGATCAGGCCCGCCAGTCCGAGCGCCTGCGCCCCGGCGCGGCGCACCGCATTGCCCGGCGACTCGACGCCGAGCTGCTGCAGGCCGAGCTGCCCACGCGCCGGCGCACCTTCATCCCCATGATGACCTTCGCGGCCGGGGCCGCGCTCGTGCTCGCCGTGTTCGCGTGGAGCGACGGGCCCGAGACGGCCGAGCAGGTCATCGAGGCCGACGTGCCGGTGCACGCGTCGTGGCAGGTGGGCGGCCGCAACTGCCACGCCACCCGCGGCCCGGCCCAGCTGGTGCTCGACGGCAGCTGCCGCGTGCAGACCTCCGAGCCCGGCCTCACCATCGAGAGCCGCGAGACCACGCGCCTGCGCGCGGTGGACCACGGCGTGGCGCTGACCGAGGGCATCGCGCTGTTCGAGGTCGAGCCGGTCACCGAGGGCCCGCCGTGGAGGGTGGAGGTGCCGGGCGGCGCGATCGAGGTCATGGGCACGCGCTTCTCGGTCGTCGTCAGCGGCGACCAGGGGCACGTGGACCTGCTCGAGGGCTCGATCCGCTTCGTCGCCACCGACGGCCGGGTGCACGCGGTGCAGCCGGGCGAGCGCTTCCGGTTCTCCGCCTCCGCGCAGCTGGCCGCGGCCACGCCCTCCCCCGCCGACGCCCCGCTCGCCGCCGGGGAGCACCTCGTCGCGGCCGCGACCTCGGCCGAGGGCGATCCGTGGGCCGACGATCCCGAGGCCCCGCTCGCCGCCGGGGAGCGGCTCGCTGCGCTGGCGCGCGAGGGCAAGGCCACCCGATCCCGCTCGCGCAGCACCCCCGAGATCGACGCCGAGCGCCTGCGCCAGATCGTGTCCGAGGTGACCGAGCTGAGGGCGCAGCGCAAGTACCGGGCCGCCGTGTCCCTGCTGCGCGGGGCCCTGCGCGAGCGCTGGGATCGCCACACCCGCGAGGTGCTCAGCTACGAGCTGGGCACGATCCTCTCCACCCAGCTGCCCGACCACGCCCAGGCCTGCGCCCACTGGGACGAGCACCGGCGGCAGTTCCCCTCGGGCCGCTACGCGCGGGCCATCGAGCGCGCCCGCGCGCGGCTGCGCTGCGACCTCTGATCAGAGCACGATCCGGTCGAGCCGGTGCTTGTCGATCGCGTCGCTGCCCGTCGACGACAAGAAGATGTCGTCGCCTAGCCGGCGGTGCTGGTGAGAACTCAGGGCCAGGTCGATGGCATCTTGGACCGTGTCACGCCAGAAGCTGCCCGTGCGCCCTGCCGAGGCGAGCTCGGTGAGCACCTCTCCATGGCAGACGTAGTTCATCACGTTCGCCCGTCGCCCGCGGTCGGGCAGGCTGAGGGGGATCACGGGGGCGGGGTAGATCGTCGCCGCGGGCGTCCCGTGGAAGGCCGAGGCGAACATCGCGATGCCTCCGCCCAGCGAGTGACCCACGAGGATCTTCCCCGCGCCGTAGCGGCTGACGATGTCCTCCCCTCCCACGTACTGCGGCGGTCGAGTGCTGCCTAGCGCGTTGGCGATGTTGTTATAGACCCAGTCGCGCGCTCCATCGGTGCCGCGAAACACCAGCGCGTGCCAGCCCCCTTCCTTGCGGATGCTGTATGCCGCGAACCCGCGGTTGATGAAGACGTTGTCTACGATCAGCCGACTACCCGTACCCGTGAGCACCTGACCGGCCTGGAGGTTGCTGTATGAGTTGACACAGAGGCTGTAGACCTCCATGAAGGTCATCACGTGCCCGTTTCCGTAGAAGCTGGTGTATCTGGCCACTGTAGTCTCTCCTCGGCGTCGGATGGTGTTCGCAGAGCCCGACCATGGTCGATGACACGAGGGCTCGGCTCTTCACGATCGCACTACGACATTCACGTACACGCTGCGGCAGAGCTTCAGTTTTTCTTGGGAACCGAGCGACGACGACGAGCGGCTCATGCTCTTTGGTTCCGCTCGCTTACTCCGTCGTCCTCACTCGAGCCCCCCCGTGTTCTACGAGTCATGAGCACGACACGATGGACCCTCGTCGCCGCCAGCCGAGGCTGCTCTCGAACGGCCCATGTTCTGCCTGTCATGAGCGCAGCGCAGCGAACATCGCCGCCGCCTCTGCATGCGTCGCTCGACGCGCGCATCGAGAGGTGAGCGACGCATGCAGAGGCGGCGGCTCGGCTCGGCTCGGGTGAGGCGGACCGGGGGTCGGGGGAGCGTCGTCCCCTCGAGTATCCGCCGTCACCCAGCGTAACGCCGCTGCGTCGGCCGTCTGCCCGAGGGCATCGACGGGTCCGACCGCTGCTCAGCCGTCCTCGTCGTACGCCTCGTCCTCGTCGTACGCCTCGTCCTCGTCGTACGCCTCGTCCTCGTCGTCCCGGCTGTCGTCCTTCTTCCCCTTCTTGCCCCGCTTGCCCTTCTTGCCCTTCTTCCCCTTGGCCGACGGCAGCTCGACTTCTTCCGCGTCCTTGCGCTGGACCTCGCCGGGGCGCACCAGGCCGTCGTCGCGCAGCACGTGCTCCCACAGATCGCGGTCGCGCAGCACGAAGTGGTCCTCTACGAAGTCGAGCTTGCGCCGCGCCGACACCCGCCGGAACGGCTTCACCGTCCCCACCGGATCGTTGGGGTCCAGCTCGTCGCCCGTCACCAGATCGATGAGGTAGATCCCGTCGTCGGACAGCTCGATCGTCCGCTGGAGCACGAAGCGGCGGGTGAGCTTGCCCGGAACCACCTGCTCCTCGCGCCGGTCGAGCACGAAGCTGGCGTCTCCCAGGCAGTTGCCCTCGGGGTCGAGCACCGGCACGTCCTTGAAGCGGCGGGCCACGATGGGGAAGAACTTGGTGATGGTGGTGCATCTCCCCTCGGCGTCGCAGCGCTCGGCGTCGAGGATCACCACCGGCACCCCGGTCGACAGGTGCAGCCGCAGGCGCGAGTCCTCTCGGAGGCCCCGCAGCTTCCCGGTGGCGTGCACCTCCAGCCCGCTCTCGGTCCAGAACACCAGCGCCGCGGGCCCCATCACGTCGCCCGTGGCCAGCTCCTCGGTCGCGGCCCAGACCAGCAGCCGCCCCTCCCCCACCTGGCCGATGACCAGATCGGTGGGCTCGATCGCGTCGGTCGCCCGCGGGACGGCCGGCGGAGCCTTGCCCGGGCAGGCCGGCCACGGCTCCGCCTCCGCCTCCAGCACCCGGCCGCACGCGTCTCGCAGCGACCCGCGCCGCTCGAGGGTGGCGCGATCGATGGCCGGCGAGACGATCGGCATCCACTGCTGGGGCGTGAGCGATTGCGACGCCAGCTCCTCGTCGGTGCTCGACTTGAACGTGCACAGCGGCGGGTTGGAGCGCTTCTTGGGCCGACACGCCAGGGTGACCAGCGAGACCGCCCCCACCGCGAGCACGGCCGCTCTGCCCAGCGTGCCCATCGTGGTCCTCGCCCTGATGCTGGTCCTGCTCTTGCTCCTGCTACCCATCCACTCCACCTCGTCCTTGGCCCGGGCCGGGCGCCTGGCCCTGCGCCACGCTCAGGTTCTGCTGGTCCAGCTCGCGCTGCCAGGCGTTGCTCAGCTCGCCGCCGACCTCCTGGTAGACCCGCGCGAACTCGGGCCCGAAGAGTACCGCGAGCAGGGGCTTGTCTTGGTTGGCCAGCCGCTCCCACCGCGTGACGAAGGTCTTCCAGCAATCGCGAGATCGCGTCAGCCGCCCCGGGTCGGCCCCCCGCTCGATCGCGCCGGGCTCCAGCTCGTCCAGCAGCGCCCGGGCCCCCGCCACCACCCCGTTGATCGTGGCGATCTGGTGGCTCATCGTGTCGGAGAACGCCGCGGACAGCTCGTCGAGCCGCCGCCGATGCTCGGCCGGATCGGGGTCGGAGAACAGGTAGCTGAGCGCCTCGTTGGCCGACAGCGCGAAGCGCAGGCCGGTGTAGTGCTTCACCGCCTTCACCCCGAACTCCTGGCTCATCCGCTCCTGGCCCTCTTGCATCTCCACCAGGCCCTTGGCGCACACCCGCATCACGTCGACCACCCGCCGCACCAGGTCGCGCACGCCGTCGGCGCTGGAGGGCGTCTCCACGAACGACAGCAGCTCGGCGATCCCCTCCACCCCGCGCCCGCCCCTGCCTCCGCCCGTGCCGACCCGGCGAGCCGCGCCCGAGGGCGGGAACGTGCGCTGCACCCAGTAGCTGGCGAAGTCCCGCGCCTGGGGATGGATCGCCATCATCTCGCGCCCCAGGGCGTCGTCGAACGTCAGCGTGCTGACCTGCAGCTGTTCATATAGTGGCTGCAGGCGCTTCAGCATCGCCTGCACCCCGGGCGTGGGCGCGGGCGCCTCGGGGGGCGCGGTGTCCAGCGAGCCCGTCGCCGACGCGTGGGTGGCCGCCACCCGCCGCAGGGTGAGGGTGAGCTCGTCGATCCGCAGGCGGACCGGGTCGGTGTCGAAGGGCACCTCCTGCCCCGGACCGATCCGCTGGCCCTCGAGCAGGGTGCCGTTGGTGGAGCCGAGGTCGAAGAACGTGGCCTGCTTCTCGTCGAATTGGATGAGCGCGTGCCAGCTCGACACGAACTCGTAGGGCAGCTGGAGGTCGGCCTTGGGGTTGCGGCCGATCTGGATCGGGGAGACGTCGTACTCCCGCTCGAACAGCTCCTTGCCTCGCTCGACGGTGATCCGAATGGGGCGCACGACGATATGGCTCGCGTCCCCGACGCTACTTGTTGGGGAGCGACGGAGCGTCGGGCAGGCTCACGTCTGGGACGTCCGGGTTGGGCACGCTGTCGGGCAGGCTGGTGTCGGGCAGCTGGGTGTCGGGCAGCTTGTCGCCGCCCGGCAGCTGGTCCGCGCCCTCGGGCTTCTGGCCGTCGAGCTGCCGCTGCAGCTCGTCGGGCTTCTCCTCGACCTGGCGGCGACGGTCGCGGATCCGCTTGCGTCGCTCCTGCCGCTTGCGCTTGCGCTTGGCCTTGTCGTCCTCTTCGGGCGCAATGCTCACCCCCAGCGGCGCGCAGCTGAGGTTGGGCAGCAGCTGCAGCTCGTAGCCGGAGGGCGGGGTGGCGCCGCCCTCGAGCACGCTGCGATCGAGCATGAGGTAGAAGCAGGGGTTGGGGTAGACCTTGTCGACCGGCGCCTTGGCGCACACCACCTCGGGGTGCTTCACCGGGATCTCGTACGAGGTGTACCAGCTGGTGCTCGCCGGCCGGCGGAACAGCCCCGCCGCGAGCACGTGGGTGGCCTCCTTCTCCACGGGGATCTGCTTCACCTCGCTCTTGTCGGGGTACATCGTGATCTCCTCCATGCTCAGGAAGCTCTCGCCGAGGGCGTCGGCCTCCTCGGCCTCCCAAAGCTTCTCGAAGTCGAGGTCGTCCATCGCCAGCTCGCCGCGCAGCTGGAACACCCGAATGACGGTGGGCAGCGACTTGCCCTCGTCCGTGGTGTTGATGGTCTTGGAGGACTGGAGCGCCAGCTGCATCCGCCAGTCGACGGACTCGGGGCTGCAGGTGGGCCCTTCCTTCTTCTTGCACGCACCGACGACCAGCGTGGACACGACCACGGCGATCGCCGACCAACGGGGAGCGAGGAGCTGAGATCTCATCCGGACGACTCGGGGGACATGGACTGGAAGACCCGGGGATCGAGGAGCCCGCGATGGACCAGATCGTCCAAGCAGGGCGAGGAGCCCAGCATCGCGGTCCAGGTCTGAGACTGGGGATCGTAGGTGGTCAGCTCCGACAGCTCCACCTCTCCCGTGGTGGACGGCACCGGCTCGCTCAGGCCCGTGACCCGGGGCATGCCGTCGCGCGAGGCGGCGATCGTCACGAACAGATCGACGCTGGCCGCGACGTAGCCGGGGGCGGAAACGCCACGGCCCTGGCTGCCGTCGAGCATGGCCACCAGCCGCCGCAGCCCCACCCAGGCGTTGCGGGCCCGGACGGTCGCGATGGTGCGCACCGACGACGAGGTCAGCGCGTCCATGCCCGGGCCGTCGCCCCAGGGCAGGTCCTCGAGGCCCAGCCGCGAGGGGCCCAGCCGCAGCGCCACCCCCACCGCGTCGATCTGCGGGGCGCGGTTGATCAGCACGGTGCCGTTGCGCAGATTTCGCAGGTCGGCTCCCGGCGGGGCCACCACCACCTGGAGCTCGTTGGACGCCGCGGCCGCCATCAGCGCACCGAGCATCGGCCGGCCCAGCGCTCCGGGCCCCACGCACACCACGATCTGCAGCCCCGCCCGCACCGCGGCCCGGAGGATGTGGGCATGCGGCGTCGCGATCGCGCCCGAGCCCTCCAGCTCCTCGATCGAGCAGGCCGCCGGCGCGGGAGCCCGGCGCAGGCTGATGGTGGGCACGCCCCCCGCCACGCTGCCGTGGATGGCGTGGACCACGTAGCTGCCGTGGGTCTGGCGGGCGACGGGGTGGTGGCGGTCGATCACCGTGCGGCACAGCCGAGAGCCGAGCGCGACCACGGCCGTGCTGCACGACAGGGGGCTGGGGCCCACGCTCACGTGCCCGCGGCGGTCGACCCGGACCCCCTGCGTGCCCAAGATCAGCACCTCGTCGGGCTCGCCCTTGAGCAGCGCGTCGAGCACGTGGCCGGTGAGGATCTCCTGGACGATCTGCTCGCGCGCCCCCGAGGCCAGCTGCCCCTGCTGGGAGGCGCTCGAGAGCGCTCGATCGAGGATCGCGTGCACCCGCCCCTCCACGCCCGGCGCCCGCGACACGACCGACTCGGCCACCCGAGCCCAGACCGCCTCGAACACCTGCTCGTGCAGCGACTGCGGGCCGGCCGGGTCGAAATCGAACGTCGCGTCGTCGGACGACGCGGACGACGACGACGACGCCGCCGCGTTCGAGAAGGGATCGCTGCGGGTGGACTGGCGCATCGCCGCGACCGCGGCCGCGGCCGGATACGCGTTGGTCGACGGAACAGCGGCTGAAACCGGGTTGGGCTCGCCTACCGGCTCGTCGAGCATTGGAGGCGGGGGCGGCAGCGGGGCGTCCTCCTCGGACCAGCCCAGGGCCTCCGACAGGGGCACCTCGGCCGTCCCGCCCGGTGGAACCGGCGTACGCACCGCGCCGTCGTCGGCCGACGACTCGTCCACCAGGCTGAACGACAGCCGGTAGTCGCTGATCAGGACCTCGTCGTGCGGGCCGACCGTGCGCGGCCCCTCGAGCCGCTCTCCGGCCACGAACGTGCCGTTGGTGGAGCCCTGGTCGACCAGCGTGAGGGTACGCCCGGTGACCAGCAGCCGGGCATGCGATCCCGAGACCCCGTCATCGGGTAGGATGACGTCGTTGGTGGGGCGCCGACCGATCGTCACCTCGGGCTTGGTGAACTCCGGGCAGCGGGTGACGTCCTCTCCGGCCTTGGCGATGGATACTCTCAGGAGCACGTGCGGGCCCCACCATGACCCAAAATCGACCCCCCGGGAAGGCGGGAAACGGGGGCTCCGAATTTTCCTTTGAAGACCCGCGGCACCTGTACGTGGAAAGAGGCGTATGTCCGACGAGCAGAAGAAACGGTCCCTGCACATCTTCACCGCCAAGCCCAGCAGCGACAACGACGAGACGCGCGTCTGGGAGCTGGATGGTGAGTACCTCGTACTGAAGAACCACCAGGGTGGTTACTTCACCAACGCGTATCGCTGCGCGAAGGACATCGACATGGGCGGTGT
>JGI12210J13797_10381320_pt1 | contig 16271 bp, 18 predicted proteins | sample ElkSlonscriptome_3_FD_13797 | JGI IMG/M metagenome (IMG submission 13797)
GGGCTCGAGCTCATGGACCGCTTCGGAGACGTGGGTATCGACCCGGGTAGCAGCTGGCCCGACGTCACCACCGCTCCCGGCTGCTCCAGCACGCCCGGCACCGAGAGCATCACCATCAGCCGGCTCTGCACGGTCACGACCGGCCGTACGGCCAACACCGGGTTCTGCCCCGCGGACGAGTGGGAGCAGACGGACAGCGGCATGGCACTCACCACCGCCGACCTCGGCAACTACACCTGCCCCTGAGCCATCGGCCCAGTGAGCGACAAGCCATCGCTGCGGGTCGCTCGCTGGGACGCGCTGAAGGCCGCGGGGGCCGCTCGCTTCCCGGGCACCAAGGGCCGCATCCCGAACTTCGTGGGGGCGGAGAAGGCCGCCGAGCGCCTGGCGCGCAGCGAGCTCTTCCAGCGGGCGCGCACGATCAAGTGCAACCCCGACTCGCCCCAGCGACCGGTGCGGCACGCGGCGCTGAAGGCGGGCAAGACCGTGATCATGGCTGTGCCGAAGCTCGCCGAGCGCGACTGCTTCTGGCGCCTCGACCCGGCGGCGCTCGACGACCTCTGGAAAGCCAGCAGCATCAAGGGGGCGTCCGCCGTCGCCGTCCCCATTGCTGAAGACTCCGTCGGTCCGATCGACCTGATCGTCACCGGCTGCGTCGCGGTGTCCCCGGACGGCGCCCGCCTGGGAAAGGGTGGCGGCTACAGCGACCTCGAATACGCGGTGCTCCGAGAGCTCGCTCTCGTCGACGCCGACACACCGATCGTCACCACGGTCCACTCGTCGCAGGTGCTCGAGCCGAAGACCATCCCGATGGAGAGCCACGACATCTCGCTGGACCTCTACTGTACGGAAGCCGAGCTCAGCCGATGCGAGCGCGCCTTCACGCGCCCCAAGGGCGTGGACCGGTCGTTGCTCTCGGCGGAGAAGCTCGCCGCCATCCCCGCGCTGGCCGAGCGGCTCGGGGACTGAGCGCCTCCGGCGCGACCGGCTCGGACGGCCTTCAGCGAACCCCGGCCGTCAGCTGGCCCAGTCGAGGACGATCTTGCCGGACTGGCCGGAGCGCATGATCGCGAAGGCTTCGTCGAAGTCGGTGACCGAGAAGCGGTGGGTGAGCACCGGGCTCACGTCGAGGCCGGACTGGAGCATGGCGGTCATCTTGTACCAGGTCTCGAACATCTCTCGGCCGTAGACGCCCTTGAGCACCAGCCCCTTGAAGATCACCTGGTCCCAGTCGACGGTGACGTCGGAGGGCGGGATGCCGAGGATGGCGACGCGGCCGCCGTGGTTCATCGCCTCGAGCAGCGACTGGAACGCGCTGCCGTCGCCGCTCATCTCCATGCCGACGTCGAAGCCCTCGCTCATGCCGAGCTCCTGCATCGCGTCGCGCGGCGTCTGCTCTTTGACGTTGATGGCCAGGCTCGCGCCCATCTTCCGAGCGAGCTCGAGGCGGTAGTCGTTCACGTCGGTGATGACCACGTGACGGGCGCCGACGTGCTTGGCGATGGCGACCGCCATCACGCCGATCGGGCCCGCGCCCGTGATCAGCACGTCCTCGCCGACCAGATCGAAGCTCAGCGCGGTGTGGGTCGCGTTGCCCAGCGGGTCGAGGAAGGAGGCGACCTCGTCGCTGATGCCCGCGGGGATCTTGAAGGCGTTGACCGCCGGGATCACCAGGAAGTCCGCGAAGGCTCCGGTGCGGTTCACGCCCACGCCGACGGTGTTGCGGCAGAGGTGCCGCTTGCCCGCGCGGCAGTTGCGGCAGTGACCGCAGGTGATGTGGCCCTCGCCGCTGACGCGGTCGCCGACCACGAAGCCCTTCACGTGGGAGCCGATCGCCGCGACCTCGCCGCAGAACTCGTGACCCACGGTCATCGGCACCGGGATGGTGCGCTGGGCCCACTCGTCCCAGTTGAAGATGTGGATGTCGGTGCCGCAGATGGCGGTCTTGCGCATCTTCACCAACACGTCGTTGGGACCGACGGCCGGCACCGGCACCTCTTCCATCCAGAGGCCCTCGGTGCGTTCGCGCTTCACCAGCGCGCGCATTCGGTCGGTCACGAGCTCGCCCCTCCGATGACGCCGAGCTCGCGGCCGACCTCGGTAAAGGCCTCGATCGCACGGTCGATGTGCGCGTCGTCGTGGCCGGCGGACATCTGAGCGCGGATGCGCGCCTGACCGCGGGGCACGACCGGGAAGCTGAAGCCGATCACGTAGATGCCCTTCTCGAGGAGCTTGTCGGCCATGGCGCCCGCGAGCTTGGCGTCGCCGAGCATCACCGGGATGATCGCGTGGTCGCCGGGCAGCAGCTCGAAGCCGGCCTTCGACATCCCCGCCCGAAAGCGCTCGGCGTTGCGCCAGAGCTTCGCGCGGAGCTGCTCGCCCTCGCTCTCGATCAGGTCGAAGACCGCGATGGAGGTCGCGGCGATGACCGGCGCCAGCGTGTTCGAGAAGAGGTAGGGCCGCGAGCGCTGCCGCAGCCAGGCGACGATCTCCTTGCGGCCGGAGGTGTAGCCGCCGGAGGCACCACCGAGCGCCTTGCCGAGGGTGCCGGTGATCACGTCGATCCGGTCGAGCACCCCGAGCTTCTCGTGGGTGCCGCGGCCGCCGTCGCCCACGAAGCCGACCCCGTGGCAGTCGTCCATGAAGGTGATCGCGCCATACTCGTCGGCCAGGTCACAGATCGCCGGGAGGTTCGCGTAGGTGCCGTCCATCGAGAAGACGGCGTCGGTCGCGATGACCTTGAAGCGCGCGTCCTTCGCCTCTTCGAGCTTGGCCCGCAAGTCATCCATGTCGTTGTTGGCGTAGCGGAAGCGCTTGGCCTTGCAGAGGCGGATGCCGTCGATGATCGACGCGTGGTTCAGCGAGTCGCTGATGATCGCGTCCTCCGGCCCGAAGCAGGTCTCGAAGAAGCCGCCGTTCGCGTCGAAGCATGCGGCGTAGAGGATGGTGTCCTCGGTCCCGAGGAACTGGCTGATGCGCGCCTCGAGCTCCTTGTGCACGTCCTGGGTGCCGCAGATGAAGCGCACCGACGCCATGCCGAAGCCGTGCTCGGGCAGGGACTTCTGGGCGGCCTCCACCAGCTTCGGGTGGTTGGCGAGGCCCAGGTAGTTGTTCGCGCAGAAGTTGATGACCTCCTTGCCGGTGGAGACCTCGATCGATGCCTGCTGAGGAGTGACGATCACGCGCTCTTCTTTGAAGAGGCCCTCCTCCTTCAGCTTGGCGGTCTCGGTGGCGAGGTGCTCGAGCAACGGGGCGTGCATGGCCGGGAGCCTAGCAGCCCGTTGAAGAACTGGCGCGGGCGCTCTGCGCCCGGAAGCGCACGCCCTGACGCCATCCCCTCACCTCGAAAATACTCGGCATTTCCTCGGCTCGCGGACGCGACATGGCACACACCCCGACCACCCATCACCTCACGCCAGTTCTTCAACGGGCTGCTAATGGATGGCGAAAGGCGGCGTGCGCCGGTGGGCGGATCGCCTGTGAGCGAAATCAGCCATCGGAGGTCGCGGCTCCGAATGGATCGGCTCAGCGCACCGCGGGTCAGCGCGGCGGGAGGATGGTGAAGGCGTCCGCGTTGGTCAGGGAGCTCGGCAGCCGCTCGCCCCAGCCGACCTGGCCGCGGCAGCTGCCCTCCCCTGGCTCGAGGATGACTTCGCCGGTCACCACCGCCGTGTGGTCCCGGACGATGAAGCCGATGGGGCGGTAGCCCTCGGCCTCGACGCAGAACTGATGCTCGTGCTCCGGCACGCCGTGCATGCACAGCGGCATGATGCGCTCCTCCTCGAGACGTTTCGTCAGCTCGAATCGGCCGTCCGCTGCGACTGCATGCGTCGACGTCGAATGGACCGTGTGATGCGGGTTGGACCACCAGACGTGCTCGACGGACGCGCCGCCGAGCGGGCCCTCGGCAGAGACGACGACCACATCGACCGCCGGTTGCACCACGAACGTGCGGCTGCAGCCCACGAAGGGGAGCGCGACCGCGCTGAGGCAACAGCCGAGGAGCAGCGCGACTCCGATGCCGATTCCCATCGCGACCTTGGTGCTGCGCTCCACACCCCTCTTACGACCGACGGCCCGCATTCCTTCGCCGAAAGGTCGATCCGAGGCTGACCACGAACCTCAGCGAAGACGGGATCACTTGCGGCGGTGGGTGTGTGAGCGAACTCAGGCGTCGTCGCGCTCGGCGTCTTCGGCCGTCTGCTCGCTCTCTTCGGCCAGGGTCTCGTCGTCGCCTTCCTCGCCATCCAGCGCTTCGGGCTCGGGCTCGTCGGCCAGCCCCGCGAGCGGCATCAGGCTCGGTCCGCCGAAGCGGAGCGCGATCGATCGAATGACGTAGGGCTGCGCGGACAGCTCCGCCAAGAGCTCCCCGACCGGTCCGAGGTCGCCTTCGGCGCCGTCCATATCGTGCGCCTCGACACCCGGCCGATCGACGAAGGCGCGCTCGGCGCCGCCCGCGTCCACGATCCGCACCTCGAGCTCGAGGTCCTGGTCGACCCGCGGCCGAGGCATGCGGCGCCGGCGGCGGCGGTTGGCCGGCCCCCGGAGCGTTCCGTAGCGGGCGCGACGGCCCGGCCGGCTCCAGTCGACCCACTGGGTGCGCAGCCGACGCGCGTCGACGTGGACGAAGGTGCTCCGCGGGTAGTAGCCGCAGCCGGCGTGGTCGATGCGGCGGCAGTACTCCCAGACCACCCGGTGCGGGACGCCGTTGACCCGGATGTCGGTGGCGCGCCCTTTCGTGTGTCGGCTCGACTCTCGGGTGCGGCCGCCGGAGGGGCGGAAACCGCTGACGATCCGGATGGGCCGACCACCGAAGTGGTCGCTGATGCGCGCCAGGAGGATCGCCAGTCGCGGGTTGGCGTCGACGGCGCGCGTGTCGTCCTCGTTTCGTTGCAGGAGCTCGCTGAGGACCTCGAGCCCCTCCTCGAGCACGCGACCGTCGGAGTCCACCAACTGCACCTCACGGCGTTCGTCGCGCCGAAGCAGGGTGACCCGGCCCGGGTGGTCGGGGTCGCCGTAGTCTCGGTTCAGCTGCTCTGCCGGGGTGAAGCCGGGCATCACGAGGCGCTGGCCGGGACGGATCCGGGCGTTGCGCCGAAGCCGGTTGGCGCGCCGGAGCTCGCTCACGCTCACGTGCATGCGGTGAGCGATGTGGCTCAGGGTCTCGCCTCGCCGCACGTAGGTGGTGTGCCGGTCGGGGATCTTCAGCGACTGGCCAGGGCGGAGCCGGACCGAGCGCAGCCGGTTGGCCGCCCGCAGATCTCGGACCGACACGCGATAGCGCCGGGCGATGGCGGCGAGCGTCTGGCCGGAGCGGACCGTGTGGTGCCGCTCGGCGTGCGCCGCGGACGGAACGAGCACCGCCGCCACCAGAGTGACGACGATCGCGAGCGTCCGGCTGGCGTTCACGAAGGACACGGGATCCGCCAGTATGGTCCAAGGCGCGCGAGACGCCATGATCCGGCTGGCTCGTTGCCGACAGGCCCGCCATCCACTAGAGCGGCGCCATGCGCTACCGCGTGACCCTCGAAGGATCCGAGCGAGACATCGACGTGCAGATCGCCCCCGGGGGCTCGGTCTCGGTGACGCTGGACGGAGAAACGATCGACGCCGACGTCCGGCGCATCCCTGGTGGGGTGAGCCTCGTACTGGGCGGGAAGGTCTACGACGTCATGGTCGGCGGCCCCGCCGACGCGATGGACATCGCCGCCGGGCCGCTGCGGGCGACCGCCAAGGTCGAGTCCGAGCGGAACCGGTCACGAAAGAAGAAGGGCGGCGCCGCCGGCGATTCGACCGAGGTTCGCGCGCCGATGCCGGGCCGCATCGTGAAGGTCCTGGTCGCCACCGGCGACGAGGTCGAGGCCGGCACACCGGTGATCGTGGTCGAAGCCATGAAGATGGAGAACGAGCTCCGCACCGAGATCGCCGGCACGATCGCCACCATCGAGGTGGAAGAAGGGCAGGCCGTCGAGGGCGGCAGCTTGCTCATCAAGCTCGGCTGATCTCGGGACTTCCACGCCCACCCGGAACTTCCGGGGCACGCGTGGTGTTGCTACAACGGGATCATGAGCGAGGCCGGAACGTCCACGAAGCGCACCGGCGCGGAGTCCGAGAAGGGGCGGCCGTGGCTGAAGCCCTACGATCCGCTCACCAGCCTCGTGCTCGTGGTGCCGGTCTTCCTGATCTACCACCTGGGCATCCTCTTCATGGACCGGCGCAACGGTGTCGACATGGCGAGCACGGTCTTCTTCGGGATCCTGAAGCAGAGCGTCGGGGTGTACGTCGGCGTCACCGTCGCGATCGCGGCGGGGCTCATCGGTGCGGGCTTCTACCTCCGGAAGAAAGGCAAGGCGCGGGTATTCGCCTTCGTCCCGGTGCTGGTCGAGAGCACGCTCTGGGCGATCGGGCTCTCCCTCACCGTCGGCTGGGCAACCGCAAAGCTCATCCCCGGGATGGTCGAGACGCTGCAGCTGGCCGCCGAGCCCATGGGCCCGATCGACAAGCTGGTGATGAGCGCCGGCGCCGGCTTCCACGAAGAGCTCGTCTTCCGGGTGATCCTCTTCGGCGGCCTGGCGTTCTTCCTGCGCCGGGTGCTGAACGTCCGCGCCACGTGGTCGTGGCTCACGGCGCTCGTGGTGAGCTCGGCGATCTTCTCCGGCATCCACTACGTCGGCGCGCTCGGCGACGACTTCACCGTCGCGAGCTTCGTCTTCCGCTTCTTGGCGGGCGTCTACCTGACCCTGGTCTTCCGCTTCCGAGGCTTCGCGGTCGCGGTCTACTCTCACGCCATCTACGACGTGATCGTCCTCTTCCTGCTGCAGTAGCCGTGCGCCCGGTCTCAGCCTTCCTGACGACGGCCCTGATGTGCTTGGCCGGCACGGTGAGCGCGCGCGCCGACTGGCTCGCCGTGCACCCGACCTGCGGGATGGGGGACGCTCCCCGAACGTCCGGGCCCAGCGAGCTGCTCTACCCGCGGGCCGGCCTGCCCGCCTTCGCTCGGCCCGGCGACGACCTGACGATGCGGGTCAAAGTGCCGGCACCGCTCACGCCGCCGCCCGGGGTACAGCAGGAGCGCGCGCTCGCCGGCTGGTACATCGAGCTCATCGGCTCGGACACGCTCTCGGTCGCCGAGGCACGCCACCACTACCGGCTGCGGGTCGCCGACGTGCGGCCGGATGGGCACTCGACGCTGGTCTACCGAGCCACCGTCCGGCTGCCGCCGTGGCTCGCGCCCGGCACCTACGACATGAAGGTGCGCTCGCCGGGAAGTGGGGAGGTCTCGGCGCCGTCCGCGCTCCGGGTCGGCCAGGGGGCGGTCCGAATCGCGCGGCTCGCCGCGCCGCCGAGCGCCGCCGAGGCCGCAGCGCTGGCGCGGCTGCCGGTGGACATCTGGCTGCTGGATTCGAGGGACTGGGAAGCGGAGTCGGAGTCGGAGTCGGAGTCGGAGTCGGAGTCGGAGTCGGAGTCGGAGTCGGAGTCGCCGTCCATCGCCCTCCCCTGGCTCGATTTGGCGGGTACCTTTGCCGTCCGCGTCGGCGATGGGCTGCTCGCGGCCGGTGGCTGCGATGATCCCCACGTGCCCTTCCAGGTGGCGGTGGACCGCACCGGCGCGGACGCGATCGACCCACCCGCCCGGCCTACGCCGAGCCACTACCGAGACGCCGAGGGCGCGGAGGTCCCGATCCCTCAGCGGGGGCTCGTGGGTGCCGGCGAGGGCTGGATCAACCGGGCGAACGTACCTCTCGCGGTCCGCGTGGTCTTTCCCGAAGGACCGCGCGGCCTCTCGCTCGCCGGCGCCAGCGAGCGCCTCGGGTTCTGGCCCGGCACGCCCGTGCGTCCGGTCGGCCATCGCGCCAGCGTGGTGGGGCTCTGGACCGTGGCCCCGGGGGGCGCGGTGAACCCGCGCCGACTCGACGCGGGCGAGCCGAGCCTCGAGGTCACCGTCCGAGGCGAACCCACCACACACATGCCCGCGCCGGTCCAGGTCCGCAGCGATGGCCGGGTGGCGATGGCCTGGGAAGAGGATGGGGCCGCCTTCGTCGACCAGCCCGGGGTTCACGAGGTCCCCGTCCGCTTCCGTTGGCTCGAGCACCACGAGCTCCACGCGCTCGCCATCGGACCGCGGGGAGCGGCCAAACGGACCGCCAGCGCCACGATCGTCGTCACCGAACGCCCGAATGGCTGCAGCGTGGCCGCGAATACACCCCCTATGGGGTCATTCTTTTGGCTCGGTATCGCCCTCGCCTTCATTCGCCGCCGCCCCTTCCTTTGCCATCGCGGGCCAACGCGCTAAAGCTGGCCCAACGAAATTGCGAGTCGGGGAATCAACCCACCTCGGCCTCGCGTTCGACAGCGCCCCATGCTCATCCGACGTGCCTTCCTCGCACTGGCTCTCACCGCCGGCTGCGCCCAGACCATCCCGAACACCACCGTGGAAGACACGGCGGACAACCGGTCCGTCGTCGCGTTCATGGAGCAGTACCGAAAGGCGATGGAGGAGCGGAACGTGCGCCGGCTCCTCCAGCTCGCGTCGCCCCACTATCTCGACGACAACGGGACCCCCGGCGGGGCGGACGACGTCGACTACGAGACGCTTCGGGAAAACCTCACGCTCTGGGCCCAGCGGGTCGACGATGTCCGCTACGACATCAGCTATCGACGGGTCAGCTACGCCCCGAACGATCGCATCTACGTGGAGATCCGCTACGGCGGCTCGTTCCACATCGATCGCCCGGCGACCGAGGACGAGCAGTGGTCCCGACGACTGGCCAACCACCGGTTGGTCCTGCAGAAACTGGCCGAAGCCGAGGGTGAAGACGAGTACCGCATCCTCTCCGGGATGTAGGAATTTCGGTTCTCGTTGAACCGCGCCCTCCGAGTCAGCTAGGGTTCTCTCGCCTCGCATGAGTGGCGACAAGAAGAAGCTCGGCAAGATCCTGCTGAAGCAACGTGCCGTCACCCCCGACGAGCTCGACCAGTTGCTGGAGCGGCAGAAGTCCGAACCCGGCCACCGGCTGGCGTCCGTCGCCCAGAGGTCCGGCTCCGTCGCTCCAAAGAGCCTGCTCAAGGCGCTCAGTGAACAGCACGGCGTGCCCGGGATCGATCTCGACCAGGTCGTCGTGCCGCTGCAGAACCTCGAGCTGGTCCCCGAGGACGTGGCCAAACAGCACCTGATCCTACCGATCCTGGTCAAAGAGGACCGGGTCTTCCTGGCGATGTCCGATCCCGCCGACAAGCGGGTCATCGAAGAGATCGAGTTCGTCACGGGCCGACGGGTCTTTCCCTACGTGGCCCTCCACGATTCGCTCCAAGAGGTGATCGGCAAAGCCTACGAGCTGCGCGGGAGCGAAGAGCACTACATCGGCCCGACGGTCCCGGAGGACTACCTGCAGTCGCTGGGGCTGGCGCCCTCGCCGAGCCACTCGGAGCCACCGACCGCACCTTCGGGGGTCATCCGCGATCGCGAGATCGCCGACGATGGGCTCGACCACGACGACGATCTCGGTCTGGAAGAGCTCACCAAGAAGGCCGCCTCACCGCACGATCCCTTCGCGTCGCAGGTCGCGCCGCTCCCGACGGACCACACCTCCAAGGAGCGGCCCGTGAACCCGAAGATCCTCATCGTCGACGACGAAGACGACATCCGGAAAATGCTCAGCCGGGTGCTGCAGAAGAAGGGCTTCGAGGTCTTCGAGGCGTCCAAGGGGCTGGCCGCGCTCCAGCTGGTTCGCGAGAGCACTCCCGATGTGATCCTCCTCGACGCCATGCTCCCGGAGGTCCACGGCTTCGACATCTGTCGGCGCATCAAGGGGTCCAAGCGCTACGGTCACATCCCCATCATCATGGTCAGCGCCGTCTACCGGGGCTGGCGAGTCGCCGAGGATCTGCGGAACTCCTACGGCGTCGATGCGTTCCTGGAGAAGCCGTTCAAGATCTCCGAGGTGGTCGCCCACGTCGAGCGGGTCCTCGAGGGGCGCTCGTCCGAGCTCCCGATGGACGACATGCTCAGCCGCGAGGCGAGCGCCGCGCTCGAGAAGGGCATGGACCTCTACCGGAGCGGCGACCTCGACGGCGCGATCGAGAAGCTCCGCTCGGGGCTCTCGATCGACCCGCTCAGTTTCCAGCTGCACTACCACCTCGGCCTGCTCTGCGGCCGGCGAGACGACGTCTTCGCGGCCATTCACGAGCTCGAGACGGCGGTGGATCTGCAACCCCGGAACTTCAGCGCGCTGAAGAACCTGGCGATCCTCTACCAGCGGGCCGGTTTCAAACACAAAGCGGTGGAGATGTGGGAGAGAAGCCTCGGTGCGGCCCCCGACGACGACACCCGCGAGGGGATCAAAGAACACCTCATGAGCCTGCTTTGAGTGCTACCCCGAAGGTTTCGAGCCCAAGAATTCACGGCTTCGGCGTTTCGGAGGAACGTGTCGGGCGTACCGAGACCGGGGCTGCGGTCGATCGCGCCCGCCCCGATGGTCTATAGTCTCCGGCGAAGCCCTCCCCGATGAAGTTCCTCTGCGACAACTGCAAGGCCAAGTACCAGATCCCGGATGAGAAGATCCGGGGTCGGACCCTGAAGATGAAGTGCCGCAAGTGCGAGCACCGAATCCTGATTCGGGGGCCACAAGAGGGGTCGAGCCCGAAGGCACCCGCCCCCAAGCCCGCCGCTCCCCGCCGGGCCAGCTCCAGCGTCAAGCCGGCCCCGAAACGCCGCGGTGGCTCCAGCGTGGGCCCGCGCCCGGTCAGCCGCCCGGCTCCAGCCGCCGCGAGCGCGCTCGGCGCCGAGTTCCGCCGGGGTGGCTCGCTCGCCCCCGAGCCAGCGCCGCAGAAGACCGCGGTCGAGTGGTACTCGGCCATCAACGACGTGCCCGTCGGCCCGATCAAGCGGGACGAGCTGGCCCGGAAGATTGGCACCGGTGCCGTTCACGCCAAGAGCCTGTGTTGGCGCGAGGGCATGGACGACTGGAAGCCGCTCGAGCAGGTGCCCGAGCTCGCGTCCCTGCTGGCCTCTCGCCGAGTGCCCGCCCCACCACCGCGCCCCGCTGCGGGCGCGCGGGCCGCGCTGCCGCCCAAGAAGGAGAGCTCGCGCTCCAACGTCGTGCCGATCGGTGGGCGTATGGGTGCTGGGGCGACTCCAGGCTTCGACGAGGACGACGAGAAGACCGTGATGGCGCCGCCGCCGGCGGCCGCGTCCGCGGACTCCGATCTCGCCCCGCTGCCGATCGGGGAGCCCGAGAGCGCAGCCGCGGCTGCTGCATTCTCCGCCCCCCCGACGGCGCCCACCGCGCCGGGGCTCTCCGCCCCTCCGGCAGCGCAGCCGAAGTCACGCGGTCTGCCGCCGCCCCTGCTCATCGCCCTGGTCGGCGCGGGTGCGTTCGGCGTCGCCCTGGCCTTCATCGCAGGCAAGAAGATGTTCGCCGACCCGCCCACCGAGGTGGCCTCGAACGAGTCGGTCGAAGAAGAGGGACCGCTCGGACCAGAGCTCGAGATCCCCGACGAGGAGCTCGAGGGCCCCGAGGAGGGCGAGGCCGAGGAAGGCGAGACCGAAGAGGGCGAAGGCGAAGGGACCGAAGAGATCGACGACAGCCCGAGCGGCACCACGATGCGCCGGGCCCCCACCACCGCGATGGCCCCCTCGAGCGCGATGGGCGAGTCGAGCGAGATGCTGACGGCAGCGCAGCAGGCGCTCCTCGACCGCTACGGCTCGGACAGCTCCGGCGGCCCTTCGCTCATGAGCGTGGACGTCGGGAGTGGGGGCTCGAGCAGCCGAGCGCAGCTCGACGCCAGCGCGGTCCGACGAGTGGTCAGCGCCGCCTCGAACCGTCGAGCGCTCCAACGCTGCTACGAGACCGCCATCCGTGGCGCGAGCGACGCTCCGAGCGTTCGAATGGACATCGAGGTGCGCGTCGGTGCCTCCGGGACGGTCACCCGAGTGTCCGCGTCCGGCAACGACTTCAACGGCTTGAAGGCTTGCCTGGAGCGCACCGTGCGGCGGTGGCGCTTCCCGCCCTCCTCGGCCGGCGGCGAGACCCGCTTCCCCGTGGTCTTCTCGCCCAGCGGCTGATCAGCGCAGCGCGCGAACCAGGAAGAACGCGGCCATGGCGAGCGCCAGGGCGCCGATCACCAGCACCGCCCACTGGACCGCCTGGCTGCGCGGGGCAGCCTTCTTCTGCGACCGCTTGGCGCCGTCCTGCGTGGAGGCCAGCGTGACCTGAACCGACGTCCCCTTGGACTCTGCCGACGGCTGTGCCGGGCCCTTCGGGGGCTCGGACGGGGCCTTGTCGAGACCCAGCTCCTGGAGCATGTCGCCGCCCCACATCGCGGTGGGCTCGTCGGCGGCGTGGCTCCCATAGTCGTCGCGGTCATCGTCGTCCGACATTCGCGACCGATCGTGCCAGATCTGGACGAGAAACGACAAAGATGTGCGGGACGACACCGGCGGCGATGGTTTAGGGTCGCCCCATGGACCCGGCCGAGCTGACCCGTTTGACCGCCGAGACGCTCTATCTGGTGCTCCTCGTGTCGGGCCCTCCGCTGCTGGTCGCGTTGGCGATCGGGCTCATCGTCGGCCTGCTGCAGGCGGTGACCCAGGTGCAGGAGCAGACGCTCTCCTTCGTCCCGAAGCTCGTCGCCGTGGCGACCGTGCTCGTGGTCGCCGGCGGGTGGATGGGCGGCCAGCTGCTCCGCTTCACCGACCGGCTCTGGCGCGCGATCCCCGAGCTGATGTAGCCGATGGAAGCGCTGCTGCGCTTGCTGGGCGGCGAGACCGCCGTCCAGGAGACCCTGGCCGTCGGTGGCCTCGTGGCCGCCCGGGTCGGACCGCTGACCGTGCTCGCCCCCTGGCTCTCACTGAAGCGGACCCCGCCGATGATCCGAGCTGCCCTGGTGCTCGCCCTGACGGCCGCGCTGACTCCGCTGGCCCTGCCGCAGGCGCGCGACGCGGTGCTCGAGCTCGGCGGTGCGGCGTACGCCGTGGCGGTCGTTCGGGAAGCGCTGATCGGGGCGCTCTTCGCGGTCGCGACCGCCCTGCCCTTCTTTGCCCTCGACTGGGCCGGGCGGCTGACCGACACCTGGCGGGGCGCCTCGATGTCGGAGGTGATCGCGCCCAACACCGGCGAGCGCACGAGCCCGCTCGGGGACCTGCACATGCTCCTGGGCATCGCGCTCTTCCTGACCCTCGGCGGCCATCGCATCGCGTTCGCCGCCTTCGCCGAAGGGCTTCGGGTCGCCCCGGTGGGCATGATGGAGCTGGCCCCACGGGCGCAGAGCCTGGCGCTCGGTGCCGCCCAGCTGACCGGTTCGGCGCTGGCGTTCGCGCTCGCGATCGCCGCCCCCGCCGCGGCGGCCATCGTCGCGGTCGAGGTCGCGCTGGGTCTGCTGGCCCGCAGCGCGCCCCAGGTGCCCGTCTTCTTCGCCGGGATGCCGCTGCGGGCCGCGACCGGTGTGGCGGCCGCGCTGCTCGCACTCTCGCTGGTCACGGCGCAGCTACCGGAGGTCTTCCGGGCCGCGATCGCCATCGGCCAACGCTGGCTGACCGGCCCCTGAGCGTTGACAGCCCACGCCCATCGATCGTACGGCGCGGCATGACGACCATCGACACCCTCATCGACGCGGAGACCATCGCCAAGCGCGTCGAAGAGCTCGGCAAGGAGATCAGCCGGGACTACGCCGGCAAGGAGGTGGTCTTCGTTCCGGTGCTCAAGGGTAGCTTCGTCTTCGCGGCCGACCTGGTGCGGCACATCGACATCCCCTGCCGCATCGATTTCCTCGGCCTGCGGTCCTACGAGGGTGAGTCGTCCACGGGCGTGGTGCAGATCACCAGCGACCTGACCCGCGCCATCGAGGGGGAGCACGTGATCATCGTCGAGGACATCGTCGATACCGGCCTGACGATGGAGTACCTCTTCGACAACCTCACGACCCGCAAGCCCGCGTCGGTGAAACTCGCCTCGCTCCTGCACAAGCCCGCGCGCACCAACGGCCACATCCCGATCGACTACCTGGGCTTCACCATCGAAGACGTCTTCGTGATCGGCTACGGGCTCGACTTCGACCAGCACTACCGAAACCTGCCCTACCTCGGCGTGGTGCGGAGCGAGGACTGAGATGCCCGAAACGTCCAAGCGGCTCGCGATGCTCGAGACGATGATCGAGAAGGGGAGCGACGACCCCTTCGTCCACTACGCCCGCGCGATGGAGCATCGATCGCAGGGGGACCCAGCCAAGGCCCTCGAGCTCTTCGGCCAGGTCGCCGAGCGCTTCGGCGACTACGTGCCCACCTACCTGATGGCGGCTCAGGTCGCCGAGAAGCTCGACCGGCTCGACGACGCCAAGGACTGGGCCGAGCGCGGTCTGCAGAGCGCGCGCAACGCCGGCGACGCCCACGCTCAGGGCGAGCTGCAGGCCTTCCTGGACGAGTTGTAGTCAGCTGCCGCGGAGCTTCGCGGTGAGCACGTGGTCGCGCCACTCGCCGTCGATGCGCAGGTAGTCGCGCGCGTAGCCCTCGACGACGAAGCCGAGGCGCCGGAGCAGCTTGCCGCTCCGTTCGTTCGTCGGTTGGTAGTTCGCCTGGATGCGGTGCAGGCCGAAGAGCTCGAAGGCCAGCGGTAATCCCGCCCGGAGCGCCTCTTCCATCAGCCCCTGTCCGACGTGCCGATGGTCGAGGCCATAGCCGAGCGTGCAGCTCTGGAACGCCCCGTGGATCACGTTGCTGAAGTTGCAGCTGCCGATGACCCGCTCCGGGTGGTCGGGCGCGACCGCGCGGCTGATCAGGAAGAGCCGCATCGCCGTGCCGTCGGCGAGCTCCTGGCGGTTCTGGGTGAGCCGATCCGCCCAGAACTTCTCGGTGTAGAACTCGTCCGGGCGCGCCGGCTCCCAGGGCTCCAGGTGCTTCTTGTTCCGCTCGAAGTAGCGGAGGACGGCCTTCGCTTCTGCGGGTGGCGGCATCAGGAGCCAGAGTCGGTCGGTCGATCGGGGGTGGAAGGCGACCACGGCGGGAGGATGGCACGGAGTGGGTGTGTTGGCAGGCTGGCGGTCGGTCGTTGGCGGTCGGTCGTTGGTCGTCGGTCGTTGGTCGTCGGTGTGTGAGCTACGGCCGAGGTGGGGGACAGGCCGCCCAAGTTCGCCGCTCCGGCCGGGTCCGCCTGCGGCGTCCCGGCCTGCGCTCCGACAGTCGCCTCGGCGCGGGCTTCGCCCGCACCTCCGGCGAGTCTTACGAACTTGGGCAGCCTGTCCCCCACCTCGGCCTCTGCCGGCAGTGCAGCGTGCAGCCGATCCTGGGGGTGTGGGCTGGGCGACTTGGGAACGCGCTGCGCGCGCCCCCGCGTCGCCGGGGGGCTCGCGTTCGCGCCGGCCGCTTCGCGTCCATCGCTCACGCTCTGGGGTCTCTGCGTGTCGCTCGGCGGCTGCGCCGCCTCGCTCTCCGCTGGGGGGGCGCGCGTGGCGCCGGCTCGCTTCGCTCGCCGTCGCTGCGCTCAGCGGGCGGGGGTGGCGGTGGAGGCGGCCTTGCTCGTTGGCGGCAATGGCCGATGGCGTGGGGAGCTGCCTCGCTTCGCTCGGCGCCCCCACGCCTGGCGTGGGCCCCCGCTCGCTTCGCATCGCTCGGAGGGCTGCTGGGCCCTCGCTCGCTTCGCATCGCTCGGAGGGCTGCCCGCTGGGCCCTCGCTCGCTTCGCATCGCTCTGCCGCTCAATCGCCCCCATTGCGTCCACTGAGCCAAACAGTCCCCCGTGAAACGCTCGAAGCCTGTGTCACCAGCGGGTCAGGGGACGATCGTCGTCTTGTCGTCTTAGGCGGGGCAGAACGCAGAGAGCGACCTTAAGACGACAAGACGACGATTGTCCCCGTGAAGCACCACAATGAAGCGCGGTTGTCCCCGTGAAGCGCCCTGGGGAAGCGGACTGACCCGCCGTTCGACCCGGCCCGGCTCCCCACAGCTCGGGGTGGACGCCCGCGCGACGGCGAGCGCTTCCCGCCGCCGGTGACAGCCGAACCAACGAGTGAATCACGCTCCATGTGCTCCGAGGTGCGTCTCCGCCTATGCTGCGCGCCGATGGCCTGCGCCCCCAGGTTCCGATGGCTTCTGCTGCCGCTGCTGATCGCCTGCGGCGCGCGGACACCGCTCGATCCGGGGGTGGACGCCGAGGTGATCGACCGACCGGTGCCGGGCGAGGAGATCTGCTCTGGCCTCGATGAGGACCTCGATGGGATCGTCGACGAGGGGTTCCGCGACGAAGCTGGTCGCTACGTGCACCCCGATAACTGCGGCGCTTG